>CYGL01000053.1_pt1 | contig 54838 bp, 56 predicted proteins | sample 485531 | NCBI WGS metagenome assembly CYGL01 (sample SAMEA3497897, study PRJEB9818) | human gut metagenome | reverse complement strand
TCGAAATTCCTACACTTTCTTCACTTAATCTTGTTATACTAGTGTGTTAGTTATACAACTATTAACTTTTTTAAAATCGGTTAAAAAAAAGGGTAACTCCCATATTAGGAGTTACCCATTACTTAAGTATGATAGTAAATGTAAATAATAATAACTGTCAGCAAAATTCCAAGCTAAAACCAATTTAAAAAAGCTACGTTTTAGAAAATCTCTTATAGAAGGACGTTCTTTAGTAAGATATTTATTTGTAGTTAGCTTATACCCAGTATGCTTATCATAACCACTAGATAACTTAGAAGTCTCATCACAAAGAATTCTTACATCTTCATTCAAAGAATTAATTTGTTTGACTAAAGGTTTAACATCATTAACTAGTTCTTTGGTTTGATTTAGAGCTTTCTTTTACTTTATTTTGTATAACTTCTATATTATTTAGGGTTTCTTTCTTATATGCTTCAAATTCTGCTCTAGTAATTAATAAATCTTCCGTTCGTTTGTCTGGTGATTCTATTGTTTTATCAATGGTGGCTTTATTCTTCTTCACAAGATAACCTACTTTCTAGATAAATACTACTAGACAAACTTTAGTGCTTATTTCAGACTACTGATTAAAGTTGGTATAATTTGAATGAGAGCTACTAAACCAGCAGAAGCAACTGAAAAGAAGCCAGCTATGGTTGTTAGGCGGATATTCATTCTACTTTTATTCAGTCTCATCTCTTCGTTTTTTAAATTCTTCTTTCGTAGTTTCTACTTTTCGCTTATTAAATTCTTTTTTCATAGTTTCTACTAACTTATCTTCAATCCTTAATAAACTAACTTCTTCTCGAGCATTGACAGATTCTTTCATCAACTCAAATTGATTGTCCATATTATCATTAACTCGTTGTATCCCATCTAAGGCTGAATCCATACGGGTTTTAATTACAGCCGTTTCTATTTTTAGATCTGCAACTTCTTTGTTAATGGATGATAATTCATCCTTATTAGCTTCTAAGGTTGTAAATATCTTAGAGAAGTTAGCAACTGTTTCTTCTTTGTATGTGTTGAATTCATTTTGATTTACGTAATTTTCGTTGCTATTGGTACTCATAATTTATATACCAACTTTAAACTTTGATATAAAAATAAAATTACTGGGTAGAGAAAAATAAATAATGGTGATTTAGGTAGATGGAATAAAGTAGAAATAGACTTGTTGTGAATGGTCCCTTTTGGTACTGAAAGTTTCTTTTTCATAATTAAATCTCCGTTAATAAAATTTTTTCAATACTGTATCCATACATATAGATATGGAAAATAGGGGGGCAAAAAGAGTATTATTTAAGTTAGTATTATTTTATATTATAATAAATTTAATATTATTAATATATAAAATAATATAATAAATTTAATATTATTAAATTATTATTAATATATTAAATTGAAAAAAATAAAATGAAAACCTAAATTTACAATAAAATATAATACTAAGCTAAACCAATTTCATCAGTTACAATATAATTTGGTTTATCAGAGAATGTTTCATGAACAACTTTAGTCTTAATAGGTTCTAAGACAGACAAATCTACTTCAGTTCCTTCTTCAATCATCTTGTCAGTCATATCAATAGCTTGTCTAACATTAAAATTAACTGTTTCAGCTAATTCTATACCATATTCTTCTTGGTTATCAAATAAAGATTTCCAATTACCAAAAACATATTCATCAGTTAAAGGAATGAAGATATCACCATTATGAGCTAATTCATGAGCTGTTAATGATAAGGGAATTAAACCAATAACTCCTTGGTAGTGAAGTTTCATAACTTTTTCAGCTACCTTAAAGAGATTAACTGGTCTTTTGTATACAGGTTCCCTATCTGATAAGATACCATATTCATGTCTAAGTACTCCTTGAACAATATCAAAGAGAGTAAATGGATAGTGATGTAATTCCAAACCAACATTAGTATCTACAATATCAGCTTGAGGGATAAATTTACATTTAGTTAAATCAAATTCAGTTTTACAAATTGCTACATATTGTCGATACTCATAAGAGGTTCGAACAATCTTTTCAATAGCATGTATAACTTCATCTTCATTTTTGTAAGTATCATTATAGGGACTAATCTTATCAGTTTCATCTACAAAGACAGTGATAGTCTTAGTTCCAGTATTTGATACTTCACTAGCTGCTTCAGTAACTATATCTGAAGGGGAGGGAGTTAAGTTGGGTAGTTTCATAGCTAGATGGAAGCTCCTTTCTAATAATCGTGATATAAACCTGTTTGTCAATCATATATAAGGACTTAAGCTAATAAAATCTATAAGGATATATTATATTTGTGAATCCAAAAAAGAAAAGGAGAAAACTTATGTCAACTAAACAAAAACTAAATCTACTACCAAACCTAACTTTAACGTTAGAGGAAGATTACAGTATTACTTATACTGAAGATAGTTTTGAGCTAAATGCTAAACCTAGAAATTCAGATGATAATCCACTATTTATCTTAGGTTATACTAATCCTCTTGTACGAGATTTATGTGTTATTACTTCTGATATTGGAACAACTATTCGCAATGGAGGTGGTATAAATGAAGACCTACATGCAGATGGAGTATGGTTCCATGACCAACTACTACTACAACAAAAAGAGCCGTATAAGCTTATCATTAAACATCCAGATTCTAAATGCCTAGTTGGATTGAATTTGATTGAAGATGGTGATTTGAAAGACCTCTTGTTTGATGTTATCTTCTTAGTTCCTTATCAAGTCCCTAAGATTTATAATAAGGTTAGCTATAAATCAGTAGGGCAAGTTTGGTCTAAGGTTAAGAAAGATTTCCTAGCAGAAATCTCTAAAGAATTTAATCCTCAACCAGAAGAGCCTACTCCTGAAGCTGTTGTAGTCGATACTGAACGTAGTGACGTACCTTTTAAGCATAGCTTAGCTGAATTAGTTCATTGCTTAGGTTGCTTCGTTCTTAAACCAGAAGACCTAGATACTCTAAAAGATGAAATTTTTAAGGAACAAGAAAAATACGACCATCGTTTAGTTTTGAAGAAATTTCTAGCTTATGAATCATATGCTGGTGATGAAATCGTTAGTGTACAAATCCGAGACCCTAAAGATTCAACTGGTTCTTGTGTAGAGTTCGTCCATGGTGATAGTCATCATGTTCATGGTCCAAAAGGTTGGTACATTGTAGACCACTTTGCTACTGGTACTAATATTGAAAGTGAAGAACGTTACGTATAGTTATTTGCACATTAAACAAATCAAAGAAATAAAATAAAGGGAGACTTAAAAATGAAAAAATACGAACTTATCTTAGACAATACAGTACGTCTTGTAGAAGAAGGTAATACTGAACCATGCTGTACATTATTCCGTGTACGTGCTTTGACCGACTTTGGTGATGTTAAAGCTGGCGAGTTAGGTGGTTACATCCAAAGCGAGAAAAATCTGAGTCAAGATGGTAATGCTTGGGTATCAGATTTTGGTTGGGTGTATGGTGATGCCGAAGTATCTGGTAATGCTAAAGTATCTGGAGAAGCAACAGTGTGTGATAAAGCTAAAGTATCTGGAAATGCTTGTCTGACAGGTCATGCTATGGTATGTGAAGAGGCGGAAGTGTGTGGTGACACCAAATTATGGGGTAGACCAACAGTATCTGGTCGTGCTAAAGTTTATGGTAAAGCAACAGTATCTGATAATGTTAAAGTCTCAGGTGATGCTGACGTATTTGGCGATGCCGAAGTATCTGGTAATGCCATAGTATCTGAAGAAGCAACAGTGTGTGATAAAGCTAAAGTATCTGGAAATGCAGAAATATATGGTATTTCTAAAGTAAGTGGCGAAGCTGAAATTTATGGTAATGCCATAGTATCTGGTAGCACAGAAGTGTCTGGTAATGCTAAATTATCTGGAGATAAAGAAGTGTGTGTAATGCCAAAATGGGGATAAACTTTAGATAATAAATAGTAGCTGATGATTCGCAGAAATTATCATGATTATATTCTGTTTCTATTCTAAATTATAAGATGATTTTAAAATATATATTATATTAATGAATTAGGACTATCTTATTTAGAATAGTTCTAAATCTAAATTATAAAAACAAAGGGAGAAACTAAAATGAAAAAATACGAACTTATTTTAAACGATTCAATCGAAAAAAGTCTTCATCTTGAAAATTGCAAATTATTCCGTATCCGTGCCTTGATTGACTTTGATGATGTTAAAGCTGGTGACTTGGGCGGATACATCCAAAGTGAGAAAAATCTAAGCCAGGATGGCAATGCTTGGGTAGCAGATAAAGCTAAAGTATATGGCAATGCAGAAGTATCCGAAAATGCCAAAGTGTGTGGTGAAGCAGAAGTATATTATAATGCTAAAGTATTTGGTGACGCAAAAGTGTCTGACCATGCCAAAGTGTGTGGTGAAGTCCAAGTAGCTAGCTCTTCTAAAGTATCAGGTCATGCTGAAGTATTAGGACAAGTTTTAGTATGGGGTGAAGCAGAAGTAACTGGCAACGCTCGAGTATGGGAAACTGTAGAAATGTCAGGTAAGGCTAAAGTCTCAGGTGATGCTGACGTATTTGGTCACGCTGTAGTATTTGGTGAAGCAGAAGTATCTGGTACTGCAAAAGTATCTGGTAGTACAGAATTATTTGGTGATGCCAAAGTAACAAAACTAGAAGACGTTATTGTTTTTAAAAATTACTGGTCAAGTGGAGACTCAATTACTTATACAAAATCTAATAAAATGTGGAAAGTATATCACTTCTATGGAACTGGTCAAGAATTGATTGATGAAGGGTATCGTGAAAGTAAGACTTCCGGCGATCACTATAAAGCTTACGTTGATTTTGTAGAGTCTCTAGAACAACTAGACAAAGAACTTAACGTATGATGATTCACATACAATAAACAAAGAATCTTAGGATTCTTTGTTTTTTTTTATTGTTGTAGGAGGTAATTTTTAAAATGATATTACTGTGCTCGGATGGTGGAGTACGTAAGCTACCTAATTCAGAAGAAAAAGGTGGAGCGTATTCAACATCTCTGTCTATTGTACATGGACAAACTTATCGTATTACTGAAGTCTTTAAAGATACCACCAATAACCGAATGGAGTTATTGGGGTGTCTCGAAGGAATTTTTCAAGCTATTAACTATATCGAACAAAATGGACCTGATGAAGTAATTATTATTTCAGACAGCAAGATTGTTATTGATGGTATTTCTGTATGGATGGATGGATGGAAAATTCGAGGCTGGAAGCGAGCTGATGGTAAACCTGTTGCTAACGACCATATTTGGAAAGTACTCTTTGAAGCGTACTATTATCTAAGATTCGTAGCTACAGACGTTAAAACTTATTGGATTAGAGGACACCTCACTAAAGATGATATTACTAAGATGGGCGATCCTTTTATGAAGATTGCTAGTCTCTTGAATATTGAGTGTGATACCGCCTTGGGGAACGCTCTAGATACACCGGGCTATGTTGATAGCCATCTTGCTACAGAAGAAGAGAAATTGAATAAATTTAAAAACTTATTAGGAATTAGAGGTAATATATGAATAAAGTAGAAGTACTACGTGCAGACTCAATTTGGGAATTGGAGAATAAAATTAGAGATTTTGCTAAAATTAATAACGTACTTAGTGTCTCGTTTTATGAAGATGATAAATCCAGTTTAGTACGAAAACATGCTATGGTTATTTATCAATAACTAATTTGAAGGGAAGAACATTATGAAACTATTTAACATACACATTCACGCTTATAAGACTTGTCACTACTACGTTTTATTAAAAAGTACTCAAGGATACGATCTGTCTACTTACAAGAAAAAATACTGCTCCTGCGGTAAATCTAAAAACTGTTTTCTTGGAAATCAACACTTCGACTATGGAGATGAGTTAAATTCAGAATTAAACAGACTAAGAAATAATGGCTACATCTCTGCTGATGAACTAGAAGTGTTATAACTGACTAATGAAGGAGGAAAACTATCATGAAACTATTTAACTGGCATATTCACACTTATAAGACTTATCACTACTACACTTTGACAAGTAACTCCTACGGACAAGAACTTGAAACGTTTAAACGCAAACAATGTTCATGTGGTAAGCATGATATCTACCTTATTTCTAACAGATACTTCAGAGATGTTGAAGATTTAAATAGGGAATTGAATAAATTGCGAAATAGCGGTTACGTTTCTTTTGAAGAATTAGAAAAGATTATCGGTAAATAATAAAGGAGGGGTTGTATGACACCAAAATATAGAGCTTGGTTGAAAAACGAAAATCACATGACTAAAGTCAAAAGAATCACATATATCGATGATGTGCTTTACAGTGTATTAGATGAAAAATATGACGCACATGTTTATGATGAGGTCGAATTAATGCAAGCTATCGGAGTCAAAGATAAAAATGGTACAGAAATCTATGAAGGTGATTTACTCTTACCAGCTGGTGGAACTGGTAATGATCTACTAGAAGTACGTTGCGACCCAGTAGCTGGAGTCTATGTTGAAGATCAATCAACGGGTAGCTTAGGCTTTGCTAACTTTGGTAGCTCAAAGAGTTTGAAAAGTATACATGAAACGTATGGTCTCTACTTCAGATTTACTGAAGTTGTAGGTAATATTTATGAAGGGCAAACAAGAAAGTGTGATAAACATGAATAAACAAGAAGCAATTTCTAAGATATACGAACTTAAACCAGACAATAAAATCATTGAAAACTATTATTCAAAAGAGCTGCACAGTTTTGAAAAGGGATTTGCAAATGCTAAAGTTATGGCAGCTCTTATAGTTAATAAACTTGATAGTCTAGAGAAGGTACTTCTACCACAAAATATTGCAGACTGGATTGATGTCTGTAAGGAGAATTTACCTTTAACTCTAGCTGATGCTATGAATCCTAATGCTCTAAGAACTAATAATCAATCTGAAGAAACAATTCATTGGATTACATCCAACCAAGAAACATTTGTAAAAGCTTGGTTATATGGTTATGAAGTTCAAAAAGAAAAATTGTACACGGTAGAAATACCAAATCCGAACAGTGCAGGCGGAAAACTAGTATTATCTAAACAACAAAGCACTGGAAAGCTAATACTGGAGATGTTAAATTCTGACATTAACAAACCGAAGTATCTTCATCTAACTGAAGCTGAAATCAAGAAAGACTTCGCTTTCTTATGGCAATTTGCTGAAGTAATTGAATAAATAACAAATTTTATTAAATATATATTGGGGGACGATATGAAAGAATTCTATAAATTGTATTCTGATTCTTATGAAGGTAGCTATTATAAGAGATTTTATAAGATAGGAAGTAGCGCCGATTTACTTAATAATGATATTAAAAATAATCCACGATGGAGACATGAAATCATCAAACAATCAACAACTTACCGTGGAGGTGTATGTGACGAAGTAATATCTACAATATTTGTGCGCTGGGTTACTTTAGATGATGAGTTGAAATATCCTTTTAATGGAGAGGAAAATAATGAAAATGAATAAAGAACAAGAATTACTTAAACAACTTAGTAACCGACAACCTTTTGTTGCGGTACGTGATAGGGAAGAAACTATTGAAGACCTAAAACCTGTAGTTCCCCAATTCGTAGCCGATTGGTATGAAGATCATAAAGATGATTTTAATTATAGTTTGTACGACCTCTGTTTTAAATACAGTGAACGAAAATTAAACGTTGACTTGCATAAATGGTTTAGGGACGATGATAACAAACCATTCGAGACACTTGTTATGATGCACAAATTTGGTTATGAAGTTGAGAAAGAAAGTCTTTATACAGTTAGATTCTCAAGTGAATATCTTAGTAACCTTTACATTGGAATTTACAGGAAAACATATAGAGTTGGGTTAAGTGTATTACCTGTTAATGACGAACAAACAAAATCATGGTTTACTGAATGGGAACTTAAAAAATTTAACTTCTGGGAAAATCCAGCATTTATAGTAGATAAGGTGAAATAATGATGAACAAAGAAGAAATAATTAAAAAATTAACTAAAGCTAAAGCTTGTACAAATCCACATTCACTGTACGGGCGTTGTGTAAAAAGTGAACATGAGTTTAAAACTGGATTTGATGATGGTATTGATTTTGCTTTAGGGATCATTAATGAACTTGATAAAGCAGAAAAACCTGTCCTAAGTGAAGCAGAGGATGAATGGTTGAAACAATTAAAGATAGCTTATCCTTTTCGACCAGATCAATTACACATCATTGCACGGCAAGGTTGGGGTTACGATTTTGAATACACAGTCGGTAATATAGAATACAAGTTATCTTATGAGCCTTATAAATCGAAAGAAGGTACTGACTATGTGAAAATCCGTCTTATAAAAGCAATAATGTATGGCTATACTGTACAGAAAGAAAAACTGTATACTGCAAAATTGAAATCATCAGATGAATATCTATACTATGATAAAGACTATAAAGAAATTCGTCATACTAAAGTACCAGATAATGTAGTTCATGAAATTAAGGGTTATCTCTTCACAGAAGATGATTTAGTTAAATACCATGCTTGGGAAAATACTGCGTATCAAGTTAACGAGGTGAAATATGAATAAACAAGAAGCAATTGAAAAGATTAAATCCGCAATTCCAGATCCGGCGCTAGATGACTTCGAAGAAGGTGAAGAGTCTGGTTTAACTTATGCGTTGAAGCTAGTCGAAGAGCTGGGAAAGATCGTAGTACCAAAGTTTGTAGCTGATTGGTATGAAGAAAATAAATCTTACTTCGAGTGGAACCTATATAACCTATGTGATGATTTCAATAAACGTAGATTACAAGAAGATTTACAAGCATGGTTTACAGATAATACTAATAAACCGATTGAGACACTTGTCATGATGCACAAATTTGGATATGTAGTTGAGGGGGAAGAAGAAAATGAAAATGACTAAAGAAGAAGTAATTAAAGCACTTCAAAGAAAAGTCGTCACATATGAGTATGACTTAGTAGGTACTGAAGTACTTGTAGTAATAATGGATGCTATTAAACTTGTCAAACAAATCGATGAACCAAAACCAGAAAAATCTGTAGTAAGTGAGGAAGAAGATGAATGGTTGAAACGATTAAAGATAGCTTATCCAATGCAAACTGATCAATTATATTTTATCAGCAGACAAGGTTGGGGTCACGATTTTGGATTCACAAGTGATAATACAAAATACACATTATCTTATAAAGCTTACGAATCTAAAGAGGATACGGAGCATGTGAAAGAACGTCTTATAAATGCAATTTTGCATGGTTATACCGTGAAGAAAGAAAAACGCTATATTGTTGAAATTCCCAATAATGTAGAGGGTCGCTATAATTTACTAGTCAAGAACCATGAGGGTAAAATTATCCTCGGAAATTTTGATAATGAAGTTTGTAAAAATTACCCTAATTCTAAACTAACTGAAGCTGAAATAAAGAAAGATTTCGAATGGGCACTTAAGTTCAAGAAAGAAGTTGAATAGATGTCCATGGATTTAAAAACTTCTTTGACTTGGATAAAGCCGATTTTACTGATTCAGAATTAGAAGTACCTTATGAAGAATCAATAACCAATAAAGAGGAGGGAAATATGAACAAACAAGAATTTCAACAAAAGATAAAAAATATGGAATATAAAAAAGATTGCGTTTATATGTCGTCTTTTGATGTTTATCTGAAAGGTTTTGAAAAAGCAAAAGAATTAGCTTTACTTTATTCTAATTCTCTTGACGAGCCAGAAAAACCAGTAGTGCCACAATACGTTGCTGATATGATTGTCAAAAGAAAGAACGCAGGTCAAAGTATTGTAAAAGCAATCGAGAATTTAAGGTTCTATGAAGTTGCGTGTAAGTGGGTTCGTGCTAATGCTGAGACTTTTGTTAAAGCTTGGTTGTATGGTTATGAAGTAGAAAAAGAAGAAAAGCTCTATACTGTAGAAATTCCAAATCCGAACTATACACTTCAAGGACACTATATACTGTATAAGAACGAAGCTGGAAAAGTCTGTCTGGATTATCATTATTTTGATGACTGGAAAAATTGTTCGTTTATGCAATTAACTGAAGCTGAAATCAAGAAAGATTTCGCTTACTTATGGGAGTTTGCTGAGGAGGTAGCTGACAATGAATAAACCTATAGTACCACAATTCGTAGCTGATTGGTACGAAGCTAATCAAGATAATTTTGAATTTAATTTATATTTATATCGACTCTGCGTTGACTACTATAATTGCGATTTAGACACGGAAATGATGATGTGGTTCCGTGATAAGTATAATAATCCAATTCAAACACTTACAGCCATGCATCAACTTGGCTATGAAGTTAAAAAAGAAGAAAGACTATATACAGTAGAATTCCCACAAACGGATAGCGATTCTCATATACTTCTAAGAAAAAGTGCGGATGGTAGAGTTGGTTTAGACCTTAATTATGATCATAATTGGGCAGCTTATTCAACTTATTGGTTAACGGAAGATGAAATCAGGAAAGATTTTGACTATGCTTGGAAGTACGCTAAGGTTGTAAAATAAAGAAACGGAAAGATACTATTAATAGGAGGTAAACATAGAAATGACAATGGATTTAAAAAACTTCTTTGACTTGAATAAAGTTGATTTTACCGATTCAGAATTAGAGGTCCCCTATGAAGGATCAGCAATGAATAAACCGATAGTACCACAATTCGTAGCTGATTGGTATGAATGTCATAAAGATAATTTATCTAAAGACATAATTGAATTTATCATTGATTATACTGATGAATATGATGATCAAATTACAGAATCCCTAGCTTGCTGGTTCTGCAATAATGAAGATGATGCTATAGAAACACTTGTTAAGATGAAACTTCTTGGTTATCAAGTTGAGAAAGTGAAACGTAACTAATTACAAATCTGCAATACGAACTTATTAAGGAAAATTTGCCATGAATAATGATGATACAATTAAAATCAAAAAGCATAATATGGGTGATTATACTAACCAAGCAAGTAAATCAGACAAAGCTAATCAAAAACAACCGGTAGTACCTGAATTCATTGATTCATGGATTCAGGGAGCAAAATACAATGGTTTTGATTTGTATGAAGCTATGACTGACACTGACATGCCGGGTAGGGTAGCGATTTGGATTACAGCTAATTCTGAAAGATTTGCTACAGCATGGATTTTTGGTTATGATGTTCAGAAAGAAAAAATGTATATAGCTCAAAATAAACAGTCTGGCGAATATCTCTGTTATTGTTTTGGCTATTTTCACAGTAAAAATCCTTCAAGTAAAAAGAAAAGATTTATAGCACCAGAAGATCGTTGGAAAGAACTCGGTTATTGGGGTAATGATTTGTACGTTTTTGAAGAAGTTGAGGTTAATGATAAATGAGTCAATATAAGGTAATCGGTTTTGAATCTGCCGGTCCAGTATTTTGGTTTACTGTACTGGCAGATAATTTTGCTGAAGCACTTAAATTAATAAGCACTGATGAATACATGAAGGATATGAATTTTTGTAAATTGGAGGTTAATGAGATGAACACAGAAGTAATTAAACAATCAAACCGACCAGTAGTCCCACAATATGTAGCTGATTTCTATGAAGCTATCAAGGATAACTTTGAAACTAAGCTCTACAACTACTTTGTTGAGTTTTACAATGGTTGGGAAGATAGTAATGATGATTTTGATCATTGGTTCAATAGTACTGCTGAACCTATCCAAACTTTAGTTAAAATGAAACTCTTTGGTTATGTGGTTAAACAAGAAAAACTATATACAGTAGAACTTCCACATTTGGATAAGGATAAAAGCCACCACGTGGTACTACGAAAAACGTGGGACGGTAAAGTTGTAGCTACTAATTCATATGTAGATTGGTGGCGTGACTATGAAAGTGCTCAACTAACTGAAGTTGAAATCAAGAAAGACTTCGCTTTCTTATGGCAATTTGCTAAGGAAGTAGTGACTAAATGAATCCGTTAACCTTAGTTCTATTACTTATAATCCTCATGACTCAAATATGCACAGCCTTATCTATCTTAAAAATCAGCGAAGATATTTCTAACCTGTATAATTTAATCAGAGTAATGACTGATGATATTATTGAAGAGGTTAATAAGAATAACTAGCAATTAAGAGTTATTTTGACTAGAAGGGGACGGTAAAAATGATTTACTACTTATATGAGTCACATACAGGTGGCTTTTATTTTGAATATCACCTATTACCAGAGACAGAATTATACTGTACATCTTGTGGTGATAGCGATACATGGATTGGTTCATTTGAGAACGAGAATGAATTGAGAGACCTCCTAGAAGAAGAGGGACTAATTACCGATTCCATTGAAGAAATTGTAGGCGATTGGAAAATAATGAAACAGGAGGAAAACGGTTGCTAGTATTAATTCTGCTTATATTATTTTTCCCAATGATCATAACCTATGATAAGAATAATAGAAAAAGATTTCTAGTCTGTGGTCTCTTCTATTATCTCTTTGGGGTAATTATGAATTATTTTGATAAGAAAGAAGAGGAGTAAATGGATAATAAAGATGAATTCGACTACAAAATAACGTTTCCCGGTTATGAAATCTCATATAGACCTAACAAAGGATCTTTAATTTATACGGATGTAGTTGAAGACCCTGAATGCTTGCGCATGGAGATTGATATGCTACTGGAACAATATGATGAAGTTTCAGTTAGAAAGAAACGATAGAGGTAAGATAATGTGGTTGATTTAGGTACTATTCTTGATTTACTTCAGGTTGAAGGAAAACAGAAAATTCTCATAATTGACGAAGATGTTCTCCCTTTAGACTACCCAGTAAATGATATCAATTTTGAACTAGATAGTCGGGTAGCTGATCTTGTAGTTTATGATGATTATGTAGAAATAGACTTAGAATATTAATTACGGTTCATGGGTTGTTTGTAGCTTAGTCTGCAAACAACCTTGTTATTAGACCGAACAGGAAGGATACTATTAATGAGTCGTAATAAATTTAAATGCCCATTTTGTAATAAAATCTACTTAGTTAAAGACACGTTATATACCCACATGACTAAAGAACATGGAGATCAATTAGAAAATCTAACTCCAGCTCATTATTATTTCAATTATCGTAATAAGAAGAGTCATGGGTCTTGTATCATGTGTGGGAAAGAAACTAAATTTAATGAACGAACTGAGAAATATGATCGGTTATGTTCTCCTAGATGTCGAGATGCTTATCGAGAAGAGTTTAAACAACGTATGAATAAAAAATACGGTAAGACTACTCTCCTTAGAGACCCTAATCAGCAAAAGAAAATGCTGGAAGCTCGTAAGATATCTGGAACTTATACATGGAGTGATGGTAATAAATTAGGTTATACTGGTACTTATGAAAAACACGCTTTAATGTTCTTAGATAAAGTCATGAAGCTAAAAAGCACCGAAGTTATTTCTCCTAGTCCTATAGTAATCGACTATATAGTATACAAGTAACGAACACTTCTACATACCTGACTTCTAACGTTGTTACCTTATAAACCTCTTAAATTGAAGTTAAAGGTACTAATAATCACTACCAAAAACGAGACTATACTAAAGAAACTATTAAAGATGAAGCTGCTAGAAATAGTTCTTACAACTATGTCAAGATAGTAGACAAGAAATATGAATCCTCTTTTTAAGCTTAGAAATTAATAAAATTAAAAATACTAAATGGTAAATAAATTTTTTCACAATTTAAAAGTAACTAGGAGTTATTAAAATGGAAAGAAGAGGAATTCAAATTGAAAAAAATGTTAGTACTATGTGGAGCGTCTGGTTCAGGAAAAAGTTACTTAGAAGATGAGCTATGCTCTCGTTATCCACAAGACTTTGTTTCGCTACTACAATATACTACTCGACCTAGACGTACAGGAGATGATCTCGATACCTATCTCTTCTTGAATAGTAATACTGACGTAGAACTTATGAAACGTGGTGGGTTGAAGATTATTGGAGAAACTGAGATTCTAGGTAACCTCTATGGAACTTTCTTGAATGAAAGTATTGATGAAGATACCATCCAAACCGTAGTATTGAATAGAACAGGTATTGATAACCTGTATAAAAATCCAGTAGTTAAAGATTACTCTATTAAAGTAGTAAAAATTTTAACTAGTCCAGACGTAGAAGTTGTTAAACGTTTAGGTCGTTCGGATGATTATTATAAACAAGAAATTGAAAGCTTAGAAGGGGTGGAAGATTTAACCCTAATTAGAACATCTAAAGGATTCAAGTATCCTGAAGTTCGTAAACAAATTCTAGCTTTATTTAAAGATTAAGAGAAAGTGGGGATGTTCATGGTATCTCTACTATGGCAAAAAACTAACTATACTAACAGAGATATCGATTATTTAAAGAATGTACTAATCACTGAGTATGATATTAGTTCAGCGGGTATGAATATCTTATATGATTTAGGTGCCATTAATTCGGATAAATATGAAATTCTTAAATCTATGAAAAAACATGACCGAGTTGTAGCTATCGGATATCTGTTAAAAGACCCTAAGATGAAAGCTACTATAGAATTTGGTTTTAGGGAAGCTCGTAGAATTTTCATGGAACAAAATAACTTAGAAGATGGATCTATTCTATCTATAAAGAAAGATGCTATCTTCTTGATTAATAAGAATGCTGGTATTAACGGAGTAGTGTCTCCACATATTGAATTTAAGAAGAAATCTACTTATAATTCATTTATGCAGATTAATAAGAAAGAGCATTATTTAAATTTCTCTAGAGAAAATTCTTCCTTAACTGTTAAGGGTTACCCTCAAGCTGTAAAAGAAATTCATAAAGATTATCTGTTTAAATTCTTAAAGGATATGATGGTACTAGATCTCTTAGGAGCTAGTAAGAAAGAGATTTTTATAGAACTTCTAAAATTTAAAGATGCTTTTATCACTAGAAGTCTAGATAAGAATTACTATAAAGATTTACTAACTGGAACGTTCCCTTATTTATCTCCTACTAAGGTTTATGGTATACCAAATCTAGACACTTCAGTTATACCTCTAGAAGATATTGATTATAGGGTCAATTTAGATTTCATTCTGACAGTCATCAATCTCTTATTAAGTAATTAATCTTGAAGTGCTTAAGATAAGTCCCTAGACTCACATCGAGCCTAGGGATCTTCTTAAGCATTTTTTTTATTTGTTTGAAGTACTATCTCTTTCAACTAGATTATTGGTAATACCGAGTACTTCAAAATTATAATCCTTACTGAAGTTGAAAATTTCTAAATATACTCGTTCTACTACATAGTCTTCAATTTTATCTTCAGGTATAACTGAACTAATTAGCATTTTATATTGGACTGAAAAACTAGAGGTAATTAAGAGAGTAGTTTCAGCAACTGTAGTTTCTAAAAAGTCTTCTTTAATGATGATGGTATTACTCATATTAGGTTTATTTTGATTACCTGAAGACCTAATAATATTGTACATGAGTTTAGTCTGAATGGTTGAAGATACGTATCTTTCAATACGGGTATCTAAATCAGCTAAAACTTCTTCAGGCTTCATAGTAATGGGTACTAAGTTAGGTAGTTTATGTAGACGATATTGAATGAAAGGATAGATTAGAGCAATAACTAAAATTGCACTTAATAAGAAGATGATAACATTGTCACTGGTAATATTCATATTTATGGTTCTCTTTCTTTTTGTTCTTTTATACTGAGCTGTTAAAGTCTTAATAAAAAAAATATTAGATCTAAGCAACATCGATGTATAATTACTTAGAAAGGATTTTCTCCATGGTGTTATTTAGAAATGAACCACTTTTGGCTATAGACCTCTTTCATAAACCAATGGTGAGAAGTGATCTAGAAGCACTAGCACAAACTATTCAGAATTTAATTTTAATAAATCCGGGTACACTACCTAATGACCCTCTATTTGGGGTAGGTATTGAACGCTATTTATTTGAATTAATGAATGATACTACCCTTAGTGAAATTAAAACTAACATAGAAGACCAAATTTCAAAATATATTGTTCATGATGATGTTACTGTTAATGTAGAAGTTAAACCAGCAGGTACTTTTAAAGAGAATATTAATGCCTTAGGAGTTTCGGTACAACTGTATCCGTCAAATTCTAATGGTATTGAAAGTGATTCAGACAATAGTTTAGAAATTGGCTTTGCTTATGCTGCTAGTACTACAACTAGACAAACAATTAGTAAAATTATGATATAGGAGCGTAAACTTATAATGACGGAATTTATGAAATCTGACCATCAAGAATTAAATAATCTATTTAGTAATGAAGAACTGTCTACTTTAAATGATAAGGTGGAAGAAAGCTATTACCACCAACAGGCTGAAACTTCAGCTACTGAACCAGTAGTTAAACCAGAAACTCATCAAACTGAAGTTCAACAAGAAGAACCTAAACATGAGGAAGTTAAACAACCTTCAACTCCAGTTAAAGAAGAACCAGTTCCTGAAGAAAAATTATACCCTATGGAAGAACCAGAAAAGGTAGCACCAACTAACTATCAAGAAGAACATGAAGATTCTGGTACTCTAGCTGCGTTCATGCGTCAACGTGAATACGAACAAAGTGACGAATACAAACAAAGACAAGCTGAAGAAGCTCAACTAGAAAATAAATTACATTCAGCTCAAGGGGTAACTGAATTGAAGAAAATTGCTAGCCTATCTGGTGATGCTCTTAACCATATTTCAATTCTAGATACTACTAAAATTGCTAAACCGGCTCCTACAGTCTTTAAGGGATCAAATCCTACTTATCAAGTAACTTTAAACCAAAGTGCGTATATCGCTCATATGGAAGGTTTGAAATTCCCAGATGTCTTCAACATTAATAGTTCTATTGGTAATGACTATGAAAGTGCTTTGAAGAAATACCGTACTTATTACGAAAAGATTTCTTACAACTCAATTGGTATTAATAGCTTTGAAGAATTCGCTGCTATGACATCTCTCTTTGACGTTGAAACAATTGCTTTCGGTATCTTGAACCAAACCTTCCCGGGTAAAATTAAATATAATATTACTTGCCGTCATTGTCAAGAAACTATGGAAGAAGTTCCAATTGCTAATGATAAATTGATTGAAGTTAAGAATGGTGATGTTTACAAACAAGTAGCTGGTATTATTAACTCTATTGATAACCCAGAAAAAGCTAATAAACTTTCTTTGATTAATAAAGTGGAACGTATTCAATTGGAAGAAAGTATGACTATCCTAGATATTCGTATTCCAACTATTGAAGATCATTTGAATATCCTAGCAGAACTTCGTTCAGTTTCTAATGAAGAAGAAATGGATCGTTTCTCTAGCTTCCTCTTGTTTATTAAAACGGCTTATGTCCTAGATGCTAAAGAAACTCTACGTGCTGGTAAACCTAGATTTATTGAATATAAAGATCGTGCTAGTATTCTTAATATCGTTCGTAATTTCTCTATTAAAGATGCTGGTCAAGCTAGTGAATATATCGAAAACAAAGAAGACGAAAACCGTATCTCTTATGCAATTAAAAGTTTCCCATGCCGCAACTGTCATGAAGAAATTGGTGAAGTAAATGTTGATATTGAAAACTTACTTTTTCTAGAAAGCGTTCAGAGATTCATCAAATAAAAACTAGTGCTGAACTAGTTCAGGCTAACATGCAAGCTAATTATGAGATGGTGGTTCATCTACTGGATCTATTTGAAGGTAGATTAACCCTATCTGATATTATGACGTACCCTATAGCCGCTTTGATTGAAATGAAGAACGCTAAAGAAAAAGAAGTAGTAGCTAGGAGTAAAGAAATTCAAAGGTCTACTAAGGTTATGGGCAAACCACCTGCTCCACCACCTATTAATTTGGGCAGACCAAATGAAATGCCTAGTTTTAATGACCCGATGTAATAACGAAAGGACTTTATAATAAATTTATGGATAGAAAATTAACAGAACAAAGATTTCCTTCTTCAGATATGCTGAAGGAATATAATAAAATTAACGAAACAAATGAACAATTTATGAAATCTCTAACTGACCCAGATAAGGGGATTGTAGTTTCATCCTCTGTTCTTAAATTAAAAGATAACAATGTTGAAGTTACTGCTGAGCAAATTGAACTTCATGATAGTGAAGGTATTTCCTACAAACTAACAGTAGACCATGATGGAACAGATCTTACTGAGGGAGATTTGCAAGATCTAGTAGATGTTACAAATCGTTACTCTTATGTAATGGAAACAGATGATGGTCTTACTAGTACTACATTTGTACTCAAAGAAGATAACTAAAAAGAATTGGAGAACCCCATAAATGGTATATAACACTAACACACAAACAAATAACATTGTTACAGGAACAGATTTCCAAGAAGCTGCTAAAGAAGCCATGCTTACTATTAGTGAAGCTTTATCTCGTTCAGTTGGTTATTATGGATCAACTACTATTATTGAAAATGCAGTAACTGGTCATAAAATTACTAAAGATGGATATACTATCCTACAATCTTTGAAATTTAGTACTGAAAAACCTATTGCTAATACTATTCTAAATTTTATTAAAAATATTTCTAAAACCCTAGTAACTGAAGTTGGAGATGGTTCTACTTCTTCAGTTTTAACTAGTGATGCTCTCTTCAATTTTATTGCTGATATCGAAAAAGAAGATAAAATTTCCCCTAAAGCTCTACTAGATGAACTAGAAGTTTCTCGTAAACTTATTGAAGCTGAACTTTTAAAAGCTGCAACTCCTATTACTGAGGACAATATGGAAGTTCTTAAATATATCGCTTCAGTCTCTAATAACAATGATGAAAAATCAGGAGATATCGTATATCAAGCGTTTAAAGAAGTCGGTGTAGATGGGTTTGTCAATCTAGCTGATTCTTATAAAGAAGAAGATTTCTTTGAAGTATCTCGTGGTATGGAACTACCTCGTGGGTATTTTGATGAAGCTTATGCTGACCGTGGTTCTATGACTATTAACTTTAAAAATCCTAACTTCCTAGTATTCAAAGGAGTGTTAGATAATTCTGATGAAGAATGGTTTACTGGCTTTATGGGGTACTACTTCCAAGCAACTCGTAATCCACTAGTAGTTATTGCAGATGGATTTGAAAAATCCTTCAATGACCTAGTTAAGATTAATAAACGTAATAATGAACGTCAAGGTATTCCTATTGATATTGCTTTGATTTCAGCTAATTCTACTAAAGAAGAAGAAACTGAAGATTTAGCTATTTATTTGGATGCAACTTTGTTGGATAAAACTGATGATGATTCTGAATTCTCTAATTTCAAATTTAGTTTCCTCGGCAATGATGTAGCTGGTATTACTAAGTATATTGATTTTGAAGGTGATAAGAAACCAGTTCCATTTGGTAGAGCTAAAAAAGCTTTGATTGAATTGAATGATTCTAAATTTATTGAAGGAGCTGTTAAACCTGAAGCTCTAGAAAAACGTTTGGAAGAATTGACTATGCAAGAAGAATACTATACTGATTTGAATAGTAAGACTGATGTTAACTTCCACATCTTTAAACTTAGAAAACGTAAAAGTAACCTCCAAGCTAAAGTAGCAACTATTTATGTTTCTGGTACTAGTGAAGTTGAAAGAGAAACTCGTAAATATCTCTTTGAAGATGCAGTTTATGCTACTAAATCTGCCATGATGCATGGTTATGTATCTGGTGGTAACTTGGCTGTAAGTAAAGCTATTAAACGTATTACTGAAAAAGATGCTGATAAGTTAAGTGCTTTCCAACTTAAACTTTTGGCTTACCTAGACCAAGCTTTCCGCTCAACTTATTCTTATGTACTACATAATTATAAAGGATTTACTAGTGGCGAAATTGAAAGCCTAATTGAAGAATGTGTAGCTACAGATAGTATTTATAATTTGAAAACTCTAGAAATGGAAAAAGACAGTGAAACTCACATTATCAATTCAGTTCGTACTGATAACCTCATTATGAATACAGCATTTAGTATTATCGGTCTTTTGGTTTCAAGTAACCAATATATCGGTAAGATTCAATAAGGTTAAAGTGACTGTCTGTAGAAGATCTGGAAACTGGCTACGATACCAGTTTCCAGTATTCTATTGATGGTTATAATTTTTAAATTTTTGCAAAAAATTGTTACTTTCTAACAGAATTTGTGTTATAATTAAAAATAGGAGAAAGGAGAGCATAAGCTATGGCGAATTTAACTATGGGACAATTTCTAATTAACCCCACTGGTAAGCATTCAGCTAACGTAGCCAGACGTGATAGGATTAGAGCAGACTTAACTTCTCGGTTTCATAAATTATACAGAGAACGGAAAAAAGGTTTTGTCTTATCCCTATTTAAGTATCCTAAGGATAAAACCATTGTAGCTTGGTTTAAAATTCCTTCAGAAGAATTAAATAAGTCAAGTCTCACGTATGACGTTTTATTGGAATTTCAATATCCACCTTCTGCTAAAGAATTACCACATTCAATTACCTATAATAATCTAAAATACTTGAATATGAAAGTATTTAGTAATTCACCCAACTTTACATTTACTTACGCTTATGTATTTAATAAAGAAGGTTTTGTAATAGACTGGATGAAATCTCGTATGAGTCAACGGTCTTTAAATGAAGAACCGGTTAAACGTAATCCTGATCAAGGATTTGGTTTTGAGAAGTCTATCTATTTTTCAATTCTATTTTTCCAAGAATATTGTATTAAACATCCTAAGTTGTTCATGAATGAAATGAGCCAAAGTAAATTAGCTAGTAATATATTAACTGCTAATCAAAAGTTAACTCAAAATAAAGATGTTAAAGAAGATATGAAGAAGAAGAATATTAAGAGACAGAATATCTCTACACTTAATCCCTTTACTGGATTACTTTCAAATTCTTCTACTTCGCAACGTAAGACTTCTAGAAGTTTAACTAGTCACTCAGCTAAGAAACCTTTAAACTCTTCTAAAAAGTCTAAGTTAGGGTCTACTACCAGAAAACCTTTAGTCAATAAATTGACTAGGAAGAAATCTACAAAACGCAGATAAAAGTATATATTATAATAAGGATAACTTCTCTTATGCAGAAGATTATTAATAATAAAAAAGGGGAACTGCAACATGACACAACAAGAAACAAACGACACACAAGCTACCACTCTTATTGAACGTACACCTGAGGAGTTAAAAGAAATTAGAACTACTATTTCTTATGACTTAATCATGAATGAACGAGATTTAGCGGATGCTAGTTCAGAAATTGATTTTGATTTAGATGATTATGAAATCCCTCTGAAAAAGGTTTCAGGTAAAGAAGAATATTTTGATGATTATGTAGGTTCATCTTTATTAGCTCTTAAATGTGGAACTCATGGTACTAAACGTGATGAAGCTGTTTGGAATGAAGTAGGTAAATTAGTTGATGGAGAAACGGCGGTTAGACCATATCAATTAAATAACACCTATATTAATGAAACTGATTTACCTACCATTGAAGTTGAAACTTTTAATCCATCTAGTAAGAAAACAGTAACTAAAGAATGGAAACAACATCGTACGGATATTGATCCTCTGGTTTATACTGATTATAGTACTACTCGCCGAGATATGACTATTGATTATAGTAAAATCTTCTCTCGTGAAATTCCAGAGTACCTTATGACTTATAATGTAGATCAAAAAAGTTATTCAGGTATTATGGATAAGATTGAAAATGACTTTAATTTCCTATTGAATGAATATCCAGAATTGGCTTTGAAATTCCTAGCTATTCGTTCTCGTTCAGTTAAAGAAGGTAAAGATTATGATACTGAAAGTTATCTCTTAGATATCATTAGTTTGATTTCTGATATTAAACTTCGTAGTATTGTTTATGGAGTTATTGATGATACTTATACTATTTCTCTAGATTTAGCTTCTAAAGAAAGTAATCGCCGTATTATTGAAGACCTACAGTTGACAGACCATTCTAATAAATGTCTCTTAGCTATCGCTTTCCTATGCCGTATTACTATTCCAATTTCTAGTCAATATGTTCATGAATATTCAACTTTATTTAACGAAAGTAAAAGAGAAGAAAAAGACCGTTTTTCTCGTCTATGCTTAACTATCTTTGAATATATTACTAAATTTGTATCTTATGAAAATGGAGTTAACTTAGTTAATAAACTTTATAAGATTGTAGAACCTCGTGTTAAAGGTACTAACTATAGTAACAAAGTTATTTGGCGTTTCTTAATTAAACATACTATGGATGATGATACCGCTATCTATAAATACATTAATACTATTATTCGTACAATTATTCCTAAACTAAATCCGAATAGTAGTACTATTAGTTTCTTGGATGTGGTGATAAGACGCATGCTGGATTGTGATTTTAAGGTAAATTATGCCTTAACCTTTAAAACATTTAATGTAAGTAGTGGTAGTGATGAAGATACTAATGAAATTGATATCGTCTCAGCTAATACTCTTATGAAACATAATGAACTTACTGAGATTGCTAATGAATTGACCATTAATACTTTAGTAGAACGAGAATTCAAAAAATATGGTATCACTCAAGAACAAGTGGATTTTGTTTATGATAAAATTTCATTCTTAAATGAATTACAAGTTCGTCTCTTAGAAATGTTCTATTATAGTAAAATTGAAATTTCTAAATTCTCTCGTAGTACAGTAGCTAAATTACTTTTAATTATGTATTATTGTACTAAGAATGAAAGCATGATTTACCTTCCTAAATTGATTCTCGGGCAAGTTAAGCCAGACAGTGCAGATGTACGCCGTGGTAATAGTCGTGTCTATGCTGAAGTATTAAATTCTAAAAATTATCAAGATATTCGTTCTCAATATAGTATCGCTCAAGAGAAATTTGACCGTGACAGTGGACTACTGAAATTAAGTTCAGTTTATGCTTATGATTTCACAACGTTTGACCCAGATGATTTCACTACTAGTGAGCTTACGGATATTGATAAGAAAATCCTAGCTAATGAAATTTTCAGCTTTAAACTTATTCTCTGATGTTTTGTAGGTGAGAAGAAACCCCTAGACTCAACTAGAGCCTAGGGGCATTTCTTTTAAAAGTTAAAGTCTTTAAATTTTCTTAAGGTTAGTAAATTATTAAAGGAAGAACCACTTTTAATATCGTAATTATAAGTTTGAATAAGACTTTCTACTCGATAAATACCTTCATAGGATTTATGAGCTTCACTATCAAATTTAATTTTAAATTGACGGAAAACATCTAGTTGATCAATAACTACGTCATTAAGAGATAAAACTAGAACTGCACTATTAGTGATGGTATCTTCTAGGATTGCTTTATCTGTATCATTGGAGAATCTATCAATCATATTTAGATTTTTAGCAAATTCTCCATGTCGATTAATGAAGGGAGTTTTTAACTTATATGAATCTACATAGGCTTTATCAATACGATCTCCAGTTAAAGTAATAGAGTTACCAAATAGTTCTTGATTTAATTCTACCGTATCTTTATACCCTACCATACTTTGATCTACTATAATATTTTTAGAATAAACTCCAGTAGTTGAATCACCACTTATATACATAGTAGATTTAGTTAAGCTAGGTTCTCCACCTTCACTAGTATTCCCTTTAAAGGAAACCAATACTGACACTGAACCTGATCCAACGAAGGAGCTAAACCGACTAGGAGCTACTATAATAGTATTGTAGTAATTATAGATGTTTAAGCTATCATTATAGATACCGTATATATTATCTAAATGATAGATGTTATTAATTATATTACCGGGTAGGAGTGGTACTTGAGGATATTTGACTGAATTAGTGGGTTGGTCAATGTATAGACGTTTACCAGTTTTACTTAATAAAGAAACTAAGACTTCTGACATAGTGACATTACGATAACATCCACTAACCATAACCTTATTAGTCTGCAAAGCACTTTCTGAAACAGCTGCAAACTCATAACGAATTCTTTTACCAGTATTACTTGGACCTAATAAATCCTTAGATGGAATTATATTTTTATCCATCAATAGGGGTTTTAAAATAATAGGTTCAAATAAATTAGATGAAGTTGAAGTCGTCCCACCGCTAAGATTAGTATAGGTACCTTTAAGCTTGAAACAGACTCTAGAAGAATTTTGTTGAATTTTTAAAATATTATCTGAAAATGTATTTAAGATAAATCTAAATACAGTCATAGTAGATGAAGAGGGGGAATTTTCTATTCTAACCCGCTTAAGGTCGTCAGTTAGATCTACAGATTTACCATTAGGAAAAACTGCGGTTAATTCTAACCTAATTACCTGATTATCTCCTTTAGATGGATTTACAAATGTATCTGTCATGGATTACTCACTTTCTGCTAGTTAATCTTATAACTGACTGTTAATTTCATTTAAATAAATTTATTATACTATAAACGTTCTTATATAGAAAGGAAACCTTATCATGTCATATTTTATTACTGAAGATAGCGCTAGTAACTTAGATACGCTACAAAAAATTCTTAATAGTAAAAAGATTCGTTATGAAGTTTTAGATGATTTCTTTAAACTTCGTTTAGCCCGTCAACAAGGTAAAACCATTAATATCTTTGTAGACCATCAAAGTGTTATTAAACAACTCTACACACCAGAATTATTACCTCTATTTAATTCTATTAATGCTCGAGACCGTATTGTTATTGCTTCGGAATTAGTTAATATTATTGGACATTATAGACACTATTTTGCTAGTCGTTTGAAAATGTATACTAATATCTATTACATTTACTCTTTTGAGGAAGCGACTTATCAAAAAAGTTTATACCCAGACTACAAGACTGATTATTACTTTAAACGCTTAGCTAAACCCGGTTCTACCGTAATTTATGGATCAGCTTATCGTATTTTACGTAGTAATCTAAATATTGCTCAATCAGTCTCTAATTATATTCCTCATGCTTATTTCATTGATAGTAAAGATATTGAACCTGCTTTGATTCCTAATTATATTATTAATAATCTAGCTTCAGATGATGATTTCAATTTAATTCTTACTAATGATGAAAGTTATTTCCAAGATTTGAATCTAAATAATACTATGATTATGGAAATGCGAGGTTCTGAAAAATCTGAATTGATTGATATCTTGAACGTAGTTGATGTTAGTCTACGTTCAACTAAGAAAACATCAGCTGATTTTCCTTTAGTAGACCATACTATAATGGAAACAGTTGGTAGCATGGTTAATAATAAGATTTATAGTATGCCCGCTATTGCTAGACGTGGTTATAGTTCTTCTTATAGTCTTATGCAAAAACTTTTGGATAAAGGAGAAATTGAAGCGTTTAAACTTCCAGACCCTGAATATAGTAAAGAGCTAGCACCTCTCTTCTTTAAGAAACCAGAACAAGTAGAAGAATATAAACGTAATATTGATGTCATGAGTCATAAATTAGGAGTAGAGAAAAATGCTCACCTAATTAAACCTTTGGTAGATAGCCAATTAATTGATTTCTACAACCCTCAAGAATTACGTAAAGCATCAGATGGAGCTTTCAATAAGTTCCCAATTCTATTTGATTATGCTTATGAAGGTGAACTACTTCGACATCAAAAAGAACAAGCTAACACAGTTAAATAACCCTTAAGAAATACCCCTAGGCTCAAGTCGAGTCTAGGGGTTATTTTTTTTTGGTCTAAAACTAGGAAGATTAACCGTAGTTAATAAATCCTTTAATTAGATGATTATCAAATTTAACCAATTTAGAAGTATTCAAGCATTCTAGGAGAGCATATACTGCTACAGCTTCAGCTAGTGAATTTTCCATAACTTCTGCAGTTGCTTCTTCACTAAGGTTAGTAACATTAACTGAGTTATTTACTCCACCTTCTAGAAGTTTACGGAAAAGAGTTTTATCAGCTCCACGTTTTTTACGAATTAAGAAACGAGATAGCATTTGTTGGTCTTCAGTCAAATTTTGCTTAGCTTGTACTGAAAGTTTTTCTTCTTTGATACAGTTAGCAATTTTGTCTTGAATGTTACTAACCAAAGGATTAATCATCTCAGGGTCATTGACGTAAATAGAATCAATAACATTAGATAATTCTTCTGGAGAAAGAACTTCTTGAGCTGATCCAACATATGAAGCTACACGACCACCTAGACGAGAAAATACTGGACTGTCTTCAACTAGGATTTGGTCAGTTTCATACAAATATGTGAAAGCGTCTTTATAACTTTCAAATAGAGCTGTTTTATCAATATCTGTATCTTCTAACAAGTTAGACTCCATAGTAACTTTAGCCATAAGACTAGTTAGAACTTCAGTGAAGTTTTTATGGAAGATATTTTCATACTCTTCTAAAATTTTAGATTTAGAACGAGTTTTAGCGTTCATAAGTTGAACTGCTTGAGAAAGTTTTTGGTCTTCTTCACGAGCTTTGGCAATCATTTCATCATGGTTACTAACATCATTATCTTCTTTAAGGGAATAGTATTTTTTCAAGTTTTCTTCAAAACGTTTAGCACGTCTGCGGCTAGCTTTGGATCCGATTAAGTTACCCATTATCGTTGTCCTTTCATTCTTTATGTAGTTGTAGTATAAGTTATATTAATTGAATTTACATAACGTTTCCAGAGATTAACTTTGGTAGTTGTAGTACCATCTTCACTAGGAACATCAAATGAACTATCAACTAAGTTTTTCTTAACGTTAATATACTCAGGGACATACTCAATAATCTCTTGTTTACTCATGTTATTGAGATTGATATCTTTTCTAAGAATACGTTGATGTTTATTAGATAACATGTCCGCTAATTTACCACTTAAACCATTAAAATTAATGTAGCGAATAGCTGGATAAGAACTTTCTAACAGACGAACTAAATTAGAAATTGGTACAATTCCATCTTCATTACAACTTTCAAGGAAATCTGAAATAAATTGTTTGATTGAAGTATCTAAAGAGTCTGTAGCTGGTTCATAGAGATTGATTTCAAAATCTAAGAGTATGTCAGTTCTACCCACTAAATCATAAGTTACTTCATCACCTTCAGTTTCAGTATCGAGATAGAAGTATTTAGATGGTCCACGAGTATTAGTAAATTTCAAGTCAACGCTAGTATTGTTTTCTAATTTATTGGCAACTTCTTCCACAGTATCAGTATAAGCATCTACTATAGAGAAAACAGTTTCATGTTTATTACGGAAATAATCCAAGCTAACTAGAGGAACCATTTCTACTAAGAAATCTCGTCTCTCATATGGAAGTGATGGGTCATTATAGCGTTTAACTGTTGATATCATAGAATTAGTTAAATTCTTGTATAACTTAACGGTACGATTAGTAGTTACTGATGTAAGGAGAGTATAAGAATTAATATCATAATCTCCTTGCATATCGGCTGGGAAACTATCCATGAAGTAAGAAGTTTCAGTACTATTTAAAGTTCCGTATTTATATTCGTGTTTAGGATCTGATAATAGAACCCCTACTTTAACAATGAGTTTTTCATCGATAAATACATTTTGAATGATATCTCCATCTTCATCATATAGAGAATCTTTCAACCCTAATTTACCATTAGAGAACTTACGGTCAGTAGAAATTTTACCAACATATCTAGAAGATGAATCTGTAGCTGATGCATCACTACTAATTTCACGAGTTAAATCAAAGTACCCGTATTTCTTACCAGTTTCAGATAGGAGAATTACACGGATAAAACTATTAGCGTCCAATTCATTAGCTGAAACGTTAGTATTAACATCTATAGTGAAGGTATACGTATCAGCATCCATATCATCTTCATCATAACTAACATTCTTTTGAATCTTTAGATTATTAAGGATAATGGACATGTCTGACATATCATTGTTGTACGTATAATCTAAATTATATTCTTCATTAACGTCTAATTTATAATAAGTACCAGTTAAAACTGGGTCAACATCAATTTTCAACAGATATGGGTTAGCATATAAGAGATTATCTTTATCCGTAGCTAATTCTTGAGCGATTTCTTTAGAGTAACCAGTTTGAACTAATTCATAACTATGAGTTTTCGCTGAGTATCTAAAAATTGAATGCTCAGGTAGTACATAACCTTCAATATCATTACCGTTATTAGTGTCTTGGAAGTACTTCAACGGTATTTTAACCACTGGAGCAGTATTAGCTGGTAAAACTTTCCCTTCTGAATCTCTCATAATTAAAAACGCATTATAGATACGTTTTAAGATATCATCACGTCTTTTAATAAATTCTACCGATGACCCATTTAAGGAATTAGTGATATTAATTTCTGAGAAAAAGTTTTTCAAATCACTTTCCATAACTAAACTATCACGAGTAGTTAGAGCATTAACGATTTTTTGTTTTTCTTCTTCAGTAGTCAAACGATCTTTACCACCAGAACTACTAGTACTTGGTGTAACATTAACTACTAAGGCTGAGAAATCAGTAGCTGAATTACTAAAGTTGTAAGTTATAGAACCACTATACGTGAAGTTACCTTCTTTACCTTTACTAGTAAATGTTTGAACTGTTAAAGTACTATTGAAGGCTGGTTTGAAGCCACCTAACATACTACCAAATGAAATTTGTAATTTGTTTTCATCTAAGAAAGTATAGTAAGCAAATTTTTCGGTAGGGTCAGCTGGTTGATAGGTATTATTGAAGTATAATTTTAAATATTCACTCTTACCATTTTCTGTATAGAGAACATTAAACCCAGCTAGTTGGTCGGTATATTCTACAGTATAGAATAAATTCTCACTAAGAGAATCTGTTAAAACTTGAAAGTCAGTACTAGTGATAGCTACTTGATATAAATCTAAAGCAATGTAAACGTAAGTTTCTCCTTCAGAAATATCTTGATAGATTTTTAGGGAATCGGAAACATTGTCACTGAAACCACCAAAGAGGGGTTCTGATTTATCATATCTAGCAGTAATAGCATAATCACCACTTTTGGTTTGTTTCATGGTGATTAAAACATCATATGGAGTAGAAAAGGTAAACTTACCAACTGTAAATGGATAAGTTTTATCCATAGTAATTCGATAAGTTTTTAAGGTACGTAAATCAATATTTTGGTCTGAAACTATTTCAGTCTTTAAGGTTGAGTTAATTAAGTCTTTCTTTCTAACAGACATAACTGCTCTCATATGGGCAGGTTGAGCTAGAGAAATTGGTACATTATAGGCTTTAGCAAATCGATAAATTGATTCTGGGAAAGAAGCTGTGTTAATGAAAAATTCATCATATAAGGTATTACGGTGAGCTGTAGAGTTTTTAATTTCATTAGCCATAACTTCATTAACGAAACCAAATAACCCAGCTTTCAACATATTAACTTCAGAATTAGCTTTATCATCATCATTGGTAATAATCAAATCCGTGTTAATATTGAAATATTTAGCTGCCACTTTTAGCCATTTTTCTTCCAAATTATAAGAAGTCTGATCTACGTTAATTAAACTATTTTCTTCTGTCAAAGATTAACTCTCCTTTCTATAGTTTATATTTAAGAGGAAGGTGCAACATATTTAAGTTTAAAAACTTGTTTACCATTTGCATCTTTACCTGCTGTAGCTACCGGCATGTATGCTTTAGCTATATCTTCGTCTAAATACATATCATGGGTATTAGTTAAATCTACTTTAGGTTCGGAAACTCCTAGGATACCTTGCTGATCCAGATCTTTCATTTCTAGCATTGAAGCTATGTTACTTTTTCTAGATAAAGCGTTAAAGGTAGTAAGGATACGAGGATTTAAATCATCTTTATATGACCATGTATAATCAATCGAAAATTTAACAATTTCTCTGTCATTAACAGCTTTACTTGAAAACGCATCATAAGGAAGACTAATTGGAGAGCAACCAGTTAGCTTTTCATAAAATAAGATAGTTTCTCCATCTGGAGCTAAATTAAAGAGGTATATTGAACTAGTAAAATCTAAAAAGCGATGATCTCTAGCTTGTTTAGATGGTTTTAAAACCCCTTTACCAAGTCCTTCTATATAATCCATCCATGCTTTGTGCAGATTCAGAATATCTAAGTTTTCTGTTTCTGTATATTCAATACTAATTGTATCACCTGATACTGAATTTACGTATGGTCCGGGTAAGTATTGTTTGTAACCATAAAATGTTTCAGCATTTTCACGAGGTTGTGACACAGTAGATTTAATACTAAAACTTTCAAACCTATTACTTAGTAGTTTAATAAAAGGACTAACATTAGCATTTTCAGAATTAGATGGTTTAGAACCGAATGATAATAGAGATAATAGATTCGGATCTGTATCCACTAAATATTTGAAAAAGTCACTTTTATCAATATTAGTAGAATCGAAATTTAGCATTGGAGTAGTTATAAAAAGCGCTGGAATAGCCTTTACCGCATAATTGTCGGTAAAGGTTTCCAACCTGTGTGGATCATAGAAATTCCGAACGTTTAAGTTTTTATTAATAAGAGGAATACCGTCCGTCACAGAATATCACATCCAGTCTATTAAATTTTAAACATATCTGTTTCAAAGATGACTTCTTCATCTAATTCTTCTTCATCATCAGTAGCTTCAGCTTCTTCGTCATCATCTTCGAACAAGAAACCTTCTTCTACAGCTTCTTCAACTTCTTCTTCATCTGAGTCTTTTTTAGCTTCATCATCAGTAGCTTCAGCTTCTTCGTCATCATCTTCGAACAAGAAACCTTCTTCTACTTCTTCATCATCGTCATCATCAGAATCTTCTGAATCGTCACAAGCTTCTTCTACTTCGTCTTCATCAGAATCTTCACAGTCTTCATCTTCAAACAAGAAGTCTTCTTCAACTTCTTCTTCTTCGTCATCTTCTACATCTTCAAAATCAGATACATTACGAGCAGCATCAGTAGCAGCAGCTGTTACATCTGCATCTTCTAGAAGTTGTGATTCAAGTACATCTTCAATAAGAGTTTCTCCAAGTACAGCTAGATTCAAGTAGTCAACTGAAGCTGATTCTTTAACAGTCCATTCTTTAGCAGTTTTCAAGCTAGCTACTGCAGCAGTAACTTCACGAAGAATTTTCTTATCAATATTTTTGTCAAGTTGTTCTTTGGTAAGGTTAGCTACTTCAAACAATTTAGTTCCGTATTTATATTTAGCTTCAATAACTACATCTTGTTTTTTAGCTAGATCTACACTTGCAACTCCAGCAAATCCTAATGCTGTACCTGCAGCAGTGGCGGTAGTACGATTATTTAAAGCTTTTTTAGGATTAATTTTTCCTAGTTTATATCCTGCAATAGTTGCAAGAGCGGCTGCTGGAACAGTAGTAACTGCAAAAAGACCTGCTTGTTTCAAATATTTTTTACGACTATCTGAAAGTGATAGCACGTTAACTTTGAGTCCTTTTAGGGTACCAAGTTTCTTTTGAGATTTAAGAATACGTTTAGCTACCCATTCAAAATTTTTAGGTTCAGTTTTTTGTTGTGACATATTAAAAATACCTGCTTTCGTTATTATAAATTTTATAACGAATTGTTGATCTAGCTTAAGTAAAAATTTAATATAAATTAACATTTTTATATCAAATTTGCTATATAATGCGTATATGTAAGAAAGGAGCATAGCTCGTGAACTTAAATTTTAAAGATGTATTAAGCTCAGTTTTAGGGGCAGGTAAAAATAAAGCAAATGAGTTTCAAGGAACTAATGGTAAAATTGCTAGAGGATTGACTCAAGGACGTTCTAACCGTCAATATGAAAGATCAATCCATGGACGTAGTGAAAACTTCACTTTGCAATTTCCAATCGTTGTAACTGATTCTTTATCTAGTGATGCTGTTGAAGTTATTCGTAATCAAGTTGAATTAGAAAGATCAGTAGATATTAGTACAGTTGTTTCAAATACTCCTGTAATTAATATGACTGGTAGTAATGGTTATCTAGATGGTTACCACAATAATATCTACATGGGTAATAACTCTCCTCTTTCTACAGCTACTGAATCTGCATCTAGTTTCCTTAAAACTAATGAAGCTCTACTAGAATCAGTAGATAACTTTTTAGAAAGAAAATCTCTAAATACTAACACTCTCCCTGTTGATTTATTGAAACAATCCCTAACTGAATCAGTACCGGGAGCTCATCCGGGTTCAAAAGTAACTATTAACGATGATGTTAAAGGTGGTAAAACCCCTCTAGTATCAGTTAAAAATTCTGCTCACGTTAGTATTAAACCTGAACGTTTAAATCGTAGTATTCCTCTCTTGTCTAAAGTTAAAATTAACTATGCAATCAAAGACCCAGAAAATCATAATCGAACAGTAGGTACAATTGAAAATAAAGAAGTTGTATTTGGTGTTAAAGGTGTCGTCCACGTAGTGCCTAGTTCAGATGTAATTTACTTCTTGGGAGATTCATCTAAACGTTCTAATGCTTTAGCTCGTCTTATTAAATTAACTACTGGTGAAATTAGTTTCTTTAGAGAATTCCTTTTGAATACAGATCGTTCTCTTAAAATTGCTAAAAGTAAAAAATCTTCAGTATGGAACACTATGAACTCTATGTTCACAGTAGAAAAAATGAATCAATATCGTGGTAAAACTGGAGGTATGATTCCTACTATTACCCTAGCTGTTTCTATTGATGAAATTGAAAATATCCGTATTAAAACTGGTATTGATATTCTTAATAATAAACGAGCAGCTGCCACTATTTTTGATGAATTGTTCTTGCTAGACTTCTATATTGTGGATGAAGTAAATCAAATTGCTCATAAATATATTCCACGTGAAGGTTATTTTGAACCATTTACTTTAGGAGCTATGTCTGGTAAAGATCTAAATGACCGTAATAAAGCAAATAATAGTGCTGAAGACTTGCTTAAACGTCTCCTAAGTAATAAACATTAAGAAAGTAGGTAAAGAACGTGAAATCAATTATTAATAGAGAACTACTACCTGTTCTAGAAGATGTATTTGTAACTGAAGGTATTGTAGATACATTTAAAGGTTTAGCTGAAAAAAGATCTCTACGTTTAGCAGAATCTTATATTAAAGGTTCTATTAAAGTTATTAATAAGAATGCTAAAACTAATCCGTACGTTAGAGATATTGATAAATCTAAAGGGGATATTACTAAAATCCCTAGTTATAAAGATTACAAAACTATTGAAAGCAAATTGAATCTCATGCTTACTGATGAAACTATGCCGAAGAGTTTTGTAAAAACAATGAATGACCTCAATAAACTTTCAGCATTTCTATATGATAACCGTAATGGTATCTTGAAACAAGTTTATGTTGGTAGCAAACAAACTCGTACTGGTCAATTAATTTATGTTGGTATGGTCGTAAGTTTGTTTTACTCAGCTCTAGCATTGATTGGTAAATATGGTACTTATGAAGGTGACACTCCATCTAAAGTAAATACTATGATGCTTAAAACATTCGCTAGTAAAGCTACTGTAAATGATTTTTCTAAATTAGTTAAACAACTTCCTGATTTTGAAAAAGCTGCCCTTACTGAAGATGTAATCGATGCTGAAACTGGTGAAGAAATCAAAGATGAAGATGATACTACCGAAGATGATGATATCGATTCTATTGACGATATCGAACAAGATGGTTTTGATACTTCCTTGGACGCTATTTCAACTCCAGAAGACCTCACTAAAGCTCTAGAAGAAGGGGAAGATGATTTCCTCAAAGTTGCAAATGCAATTTTAGTAGAACAAAATAGACTTGGTAAAGTTAAAACTATTGAAGTTAAAACTTTGAAATTGGATGAAGCTACTAAAGAAAAAATGAAATTCACTAATTCGCTTCATACTAATACTTATATTTCTACTGATAGCCTAGAAAATCTTGGGTTTAATAAACCTGAAGAAGCTGTTAAAGGTGAAATCCCTGAAAAATACGATCAAACTATCGTACTTCTAGTTACTTATAAAACTGGTTCAGTAGCTTTTGCCACTTTTGATGCAACTAAAGCTTATACAGCTAAACTCGAAGACCTTAAACAATTTATCTTCAATGTAGTTTCTCTTTACCTTAAAGAAATTTCTAAAATTAAAAAATTCCCAGTAGCTGAATCTATCAATATGCGTTATTACCGTAAGAACCAACTTAATTCAGCTATTCTAAAAGAAAAACTTCAAGAAAGCTTCTTTAATGAAATGAAAGAAGTCAAAATTACAACTGACGTAATTGAAGGTATGGACTTTTCAGAAGCATGGGATGTTAATAATAAAGATGAACATATGCACCCTTTGGCTTATAACCGAGCTCATGAAATTTTACTACCTCAACGTGAATTTGGTCAATTTTTAGGTTTTGAACTTAAATTAGCTAAGGGATCTGAATTTGGTCGCCTAGCTAAAGATGTTGATGGCTTCATGGCTTCTAACTATAAAGATCTTGCAGATAACATCATTCTGTATGCAGATGTTAAATATACTCATAAAGCTTCTTTCCCAGTCCGTCTCTGGATTTTCACCCCTGAAGCAAATCCAACTTTGGATGTTTGTGAAAGTGTTGTCGGTGATAAAGTTAGATGGTTCATTAATTATTTGACTCAACAAAACTTAAAAGAAGTAAATGATGGCGGTGTCAATCAATATCCAGTAGCGGAATCAGTTAACTTCGCCGATATTATCTCTGGTAAATATGTTCTTAATGAAGATATTTTATTCGGTGGTGAAGAAGAAGTCATTGAAGCTTACATTGAAGAAGATGATGACGAAGAAGAAGAACTTGCCAACGATCCAGCTGCTCCACGCTTCCCAGAAAACACTACTACTGTTAAAGAATTGGGACATGGTGAAGATGAAAAACCAGAAGATTGGAAACCTAAAGCTGAAGTTACAGAAGGTACTATCTATACCTTAATTGGTGATGACGAACAGTTTGTTAATGAAGATAGTCAACTAACTGAAGATTCTTTGAAAGACTTCATCTTAGGTGGTGTTTCTCAAACTGGTAAAGACCTTGTTAAAGGTACTAGCGGTAATCTTAATTCTGATAACGTTAAAGCTTTCCTTGGTAATAGTTATGTAAAAGGTATTGCTGTAATCGGTTCTATCATTGCTATGCTATTCATGATTCGTTATCTAGTAACTTTGGTATGTATGATGCGTGTTAATCTTGCTGAATACTTACGTGAAACAGCTTCTATTATTGATGAACAAATTGAGGGTGTTAATAATATGAAGACTCGTACTAAACAAGAAGAAATTTCAGCTAAGTTGAAAAATCTTGCTAATAAATTTGATTTGGATACTAACGTTGCTTCTAATAAAGCTGAACGTGTCAACCGTGATTTTGATAGTGAATTACTAGATACATTTGCTGATAATGAACTAGCTGCTGATGGTAATGATGGAGATTTTGCTGGAGGAGCTTTCTTCTAACATATAAATTATATCTCTTTTTATTTTCTACTTTTCTCCCTATGGACTAGTAAGTTCATAGGGAGTTTTTAAAGAAAAAAAAGAAAGCCCCCTAGGCTCACATCGAGTCTAGGGGATTTTCTTACAAAATACTATCCATTGGATTTGGAATACTGTTTTTATTATGTTGAGCTTCTTTAGTGAAGATATTAGCTGATTTGAATGAACCGTTAGTACCAATAGGTAGAGATGATGGGCTACCACCAACTGACATAGAACCCATTGATGGTCTTGATGGTTGCATAGATTGTTGGATGTTAGAATCCACTGCTTGGTTACCATATAGAGTTCTAGCAATAGAATAAGTACCCAAAGTTTTATCAGTTTCAATATCTTCAGCCATACGGAAACCATTAGAGAATGGTTGAGCAAAGTAAGTAATATTTTGCCCATTATCAGATTTACCACGTTGGGCTACTAAATGGAAACCATTAAAGCTTATTTCTTGTTCTGAGCCATCTTGAAGGATATGATTTTCTTTAGAAATAATGAAACCAAAGTCCAAGTTATTCAAAATCATTAAAGATTCAGCAATGAAGGATGAAGTCAATTGACTAGCAATATCTGGAGTACTAGTTGATTGCATAGTTTCTTTACGTTCTACCCCATAGCGGTTCAACTGACCTGCAGTTACTAAAGGAATATTATAGTGCTTAGCAAAAGTTGAAAATTGGTCAGAGATATCACCTAAGGTAATACGTAAATCTACTTTACCCGGATTAGCTGAATTAATACGACCAATATAGTCTTGTACCATCATGATGACTTTACGCCCTTTACGTTTTAAGTCTTCTACTATATCATAGAGATATTCAGTTGATTCAGAATGACTGGGAGTATATTTAACGACTAAGCGAATACCGGTTTTAGATGAAAGTTTTTCATTAATAACTCGCATTACTTCTTTACTAGACATGTTAGTTTCTTTTAAACTAGTTCCTGTTACATATTCAAATAGACGTTCCAAAGTTTCTCGTAGTGTATTTTCCATAGTTAAATAAACTACTACTGGAGTCATATTAGGTTCTACAAAATTAACAACCTCTGGATTATTCGCACAGACTGTGCAAGCCATATTCAGTAATGTACCTGATTTAAATGATTTAGGAGGAGCGAAGAAGTAATAAGTTCGTCCTCCTTCAAATCCACCACCAGTAGCTGTATTGAATAATCTATACCCTGTACGAAGACGATTAGACGGAGATTTAATACTATTAATTTCTTTACGAATGATTTCTTCAGAATTATCTTCATCAGAAAAATCTAGTTCATTTAGTAAAGCTTGGTTGCTAGTATCTGTATCTCGCATATTACGATAAATACCTTCAACTAGAGTTTTAGTATCGTCATTAAGAACTCTTAAACTTTCAGTACCATAAGAGATACGTTCGGCTAATTCTTTCATCGCTTGAGAGTGTCTAATCAAATAGCTATATTTAATACGGTCTTCCACATATTGATTCATAATACGGATTTCACTTTCAGAGAAGCGATACTCTGGATAATGAAGTTGATTATGAATTTGATCTAAGCATTCTTCGATAACAGGGGTAGGAATTCCATCATTACCTTTATCGGCAATGTTATTCATGAAATAATCTCTAATAGATGGTTCATCTCCAAAAGATTCATCTAACATCATTTCAGTAAAGAGTTTCAAAAATCTAAACGTGAAACGACCAGTCATATTTTCTTCTGGAAAAGAAGCTTCCATATTCATGTTACCTAGAAGTTTACGCAGATTACGTCTATTTTTATCAGTAATAAGTGGTGAATCAGCTACCATATATCGAATATAACGATATAACTCATTTAAAGTCATGGTAAGTATTAAACCTGATTCATTATTGTAACGTTTATCATTTTGCTCATTATCTAAAAATGCCATTTAACTCGTCTCTCCCTTTCATTCTTTCTCTTTATGTTTCTGTAACTGTTCGAGTACATCTGAATAATCATAATCCTTATTAGGATTGATAATCATATCAATAACCTCCAAAGGAGGAATATCTTCAGGTTCTACCTCATCAGTTACTTCTAAGTAACGTTTTACCGTTTCAGCTGTACTAAGTTTATTCTCCAAAATGAAATTAAATTTCTCATCCACTCGTTCAGTTTCAATCTTTTTAGCAGTTTGAACCTTAATATCATTAGATCCTTCAGATAACTGACGGATGATTTTAAGTTTATTATCATCTGAAGAAATAATCTTGGAGTAATCATACATGTTAGACATAGTTTTTAAAACTTCTAACAAATCAGTTCCTTCTTCTAGAGGTAGAGTGTCAACTTCAATAATACCATAAGTAGGAGCTAATTTATTTTCTTTAAATTCCACAGTATAATCACTCGTGTCATCTGGATTAATTTCAGTCACTAACCAACCTTTAGGTTCTTGACTATCAAACGCATAACGACTATAAGAACCAGTATAATAGAATTTATCCTTATAAGATTTCTTATTATGAATATGACCAAACATAACTGGTCCAGATGATAAGTCTAGAAGTTTATCAGTATTATGAACCGGTGTACCAAATGAGATATTTTCTCCTTCATCCTTCCAGTCACTAAATGAAAAACCAACGATGTCCGTCATACCGTGTCCATAGATTAAATCATAATGGTCTGAGAAATAATCTTGGTAGTAAGAGTCTGGATCCGTTGGATATTCTTCAGGCAAATATAGAACTTTTAATTCATGCCCTTTCAAATTAATAGTTTCTTTAGTGACTTTAGTAATGATTTTTAAAATATCTGGATAAGTTTCTTCATAGGAATTGAAAACATCTAGTTGATTATTATCATGAGATTTAGTCCCTTGGATGATACGTACTAAGAAATGTCCATTCTTAGCAGTTTCAATAATACGGTCTAACGTATCTAAAGCTAAAACTCCAGCTGGTTCATTAAATCGAATAATACGATCGAAATAATCTCCGGCAATAGTTACTAAATCTAGATTATCTTTTTCGTCTTCGATATATTTCAGAAATCCCTCTTCCAATTCTTTACGTAGTCGGTCTGCAGATTTTTTACCAATGTGAATATCTGCAATAGTTGCAGTTACAAGTTTGCCATTTTTCATTATTTAATTTCCTTTCATATTATTATTTTACATTATTATAATATATATCAGTCAGTAGTTTTATCTTCTGCTTCTTGTTCTTTCTTAGCTTGTTCGTATTGTTCATCTAAAGAAGCTTCATTAAACATAGCATCCATACGTTTAATATACCCATCACGACCATATTTATTAATATCAGCAATGATACTAGCTTTTAGACCTTGTTCTTCTTCTAGAGTCTTTTGTGAATTAACGAATTCTTCAATTTTACCTAGAGTTTCTTCATCCATATCAACAACAATAGCATTACCATCAGCATCAATACCAAATTGCATAAATACCGCTGGACCGAAGATAGGATAAATTTGAATAGAGAAATTATAACCACCTTTAGAATTAATAGGTTGACCGTCAATAACTAGTAGAATATTTTCTAATCCAATATTAGATAAGTCTAGGTAAGAAATTTCTCCACTTTTACTTACTAAATCAGAAATTCCTTCAATACCAGATTCATCATTAAATACTTCTAAGACGACTGGTTTAAAATCTTCTTCTTTAACTACAGCAATTTTAATTTTAACAGCTTCATTCATAATATTTAGCTCACTTTCTGTTTTTGAAAATTTTATAAACTTAAGTTAGTTTACCTTTTTATAAAAGTTTCTTAAGTAATTTTACCAGTCATTTCTGACAAAATTAACAGTACATTATAAATCCGAATAGATTGGAGAGTTCTCGTGACTACTATTAATAATTTAGCTAAATTGAGTGCTTCAGAGATTTTCAAGACATCTCGTAGCACTACTGAAATTAAAAATACTCTAAACTCCATTAATGCTAGTAAAAATCGTATCGTACCTGAAGAAGTTAGAAATAGTATCGGTATCATTGATAAACGTTTGAAAGTTCCCGGTAAACTTAAAGTTCTAGATGACTTTATCTCTGGTCGTGTTAATCTTATTTTCTCAGAAGCACGTATTCCTAGCTATATTTCAACTTTTCCTTATGTCGATCGTATGGAAAAAAGTAAACTAAAAATTGGAGTTATTGCGAATAGATGTATTGGTAAAGATCGTAGTGATATTACTAACATTAATACCTTCTATGCTCTTATGCAAACAGGGTACCTCCGCCGTAACATCATGCTGAACTTTGACCGTTACACTAGTAACTCTAAACTACAAGTTACTTCTGCCGTAGCTTATTCTCGCCTAGCTAGTCGAGTTATGGATAAACTATTTTCCATCAATGTAGATAAAAATGATTCTGATGTAATTAGTTATTTATTTGCTAAATTCTGTTTAATTAAAATGATGGGTAAAGCTGATGGTAAAATGACTAATAGCATTGCGGCTAAAGCGGCTTTTAATGGAACTGCTCTAACTTATCTAGAAGAACAAGAAGCTGTATTCAAACAAGCCAATCCAGCTTTATATACTAGTATTTTTGAATTGTTCTCTGCTATTGCTAGTTCCCATAAAGTTAATATCCGTAGTTTCATCAGTGATTATGCTCGTATGTATGGTGAAGCATCTCTATTAGCTCTTGACTTTTATCCAGCTTTTCTAGAAATGCTAGCAGCTGTAGCGGTTAATGGTTATTTATATAATGATATTGCCGTTAAAGGAACTCTAAATGCTCTCCTAGGAGAAGCTTTGACTCAAATTTTCTTTATCGATTAATCTTGTTACAGACCATTATTCTGTACAAAACTTACTGAACGGGACAATGGAGGATTGCCTTCATTGTCCTAAGTAAGTTGGTTATTTTGAAAGGAGGACACTATGCCTACTACCCTGAGTGGGGATCTCTTATCCAATTATAGAGCCACTAGTAAATATAGTGAAGTTTTCAAATATCCATCATCATTAGATACTGGTTTTGAACTCGTTACATATTTCTTACTAGATGATTTCTTAATTTTTGTAGAAGAAAATTCTAAATCCAGAAAACTAATAATTGTTAATATAACAAACTCAACTAGAGTTTTAACTAAAGACCTTACATCATTACAAGATCCTCTTTATCTATTGGATTCAGTAGAAAACACCTTAGCAATTCTCGCTAAACCCAATATTGTAGCTACTCTTAAACTGAATAAGGGTGTATGGGGTGACTTGCAAACTAATACCCTAGAGAGTAATCTACCTGAATATACAGCTCAGCCAATTTTCCATTCACATAGAGTGTTTATTCCATCTGGTTCAAACTTATATATTGTAGACGTAACTAGACCTGATGGAGCTGTAGTAACTAAAACCTTCTCTACTACAGACCAAATAACTGCTATTGAAGTGGATTTACGAGCAAATAACTTCTATATGGCTGGAAGAAATATTGCTATCATTTATAGCTATGATTTAAACTCAGTCATTACAGAATCAGCCACTTTACAGCAAATAGGTTCCTTTAGACTTAGAGCTGATAAACGACCCACTTATTTAAATACCATTACTAATCTATTCCTAGGCTACCAAGGATATAAGTTAGTAAGTTCTTTCAATGATGGATCTGTCTATAAGTTTAATACTAATGATCATAGTACTAAAGAAATTATGTCAGTACTAGGGGACGTTCATTATTTAAACGGAATTAAAGATCAATACTCAGTTATTGCTACATCAGACCTAGAAGTTAAGTTGTATGACTTCTCTAAAGAAGAAGAAATTCAATTAGAACACCATAGTCATGACCCTTTAAAAGCTTTAACTCCCTTCATTACCAGTCAATTCTTATTACTAGGAGATAAAACTGGGTCTATTTCTTTTTATAAATTAGAAGAAATTCCAACTCTAAAAATTAACTATGTTCGTCTAGAAGCTAAAGATCCTACTACTAGGTATTTAGATATTAACGCTGAAATTCAAAGTGATAACCCAAATATCAAAGTAGTGGCTCCTATTGAAGTCAAATTAAGTTACCGAGGTGGAGTAGCAGTTAAAACTTTCCAAGAAACAGGACAAAAGAGAAATTTCTATGTTCCCTTGACTGATTATCCGGCCATCTTGAAGGAAAGTTCTCTCTTCTTAGGGTCTGGTTTAATTTCTTATACCTTAACTAGTTTAGTTAGCGGAGTACAAGTAAAAGATACTTATGATTTATCTAGTTTAGATGAACAAACCTTAACTGATGAAAATATAGTCCTTCAAGGTAAATTAAGTAAGTTTTATCTCAAAGATGTCTATAGTGCTGAAGATGCTTTATATTTCAAGATGATGTATCTCAGTCAAGCTAAGAATTCTTTATTATTAACATTTAATAATACTGAAAAAATCTTGTTTACTAACGAAAATGAAGAAATAGCTCGTTCTTATTATCAAAACATCCCTAATAACGATGTATTAGGTGATTGCCATGACCTTATTACCTTTAAAGATAAAAACTTAGTAAGTAATAAAAAAGAAGATTGGGATCAAAGTTATACAGTTATTAATACTAACGGTGTTAATGATACCGATCATACTTTTGATAGAATGAATTCATCCACTCGTATAAGTACAAAAGATTTTATACACTTAAAACCTTCAACTACTTATAAAATATCTGTAAATCGTTTAACTAAAAACAAAATTTACTACAAAATGACGTTAAGTACTGTAGCTGATTATCGGGTTCCTAATAGTAGATTGGACGAAGATGTTTGGATTAAAATTTCACCATACAAAATATTCACTACTCCACCTACATGTAACTACGGAATTATCTCTTTAGGTTCTGACAGTCCTTTAACTACAGGAGCACTTGGAAAAGATGTAGAAGTTACTTTAGAAGAGTATGATGATTATAAGGAAGTTGCCCCTGTAGATAAATATCATTTATTCAAACTCCCTAAACTAGCAACACCTATAACATCTAGTAAGATTCCAGTTAAAATCGATTTACTAGAAGAAGGGGTTATTAAGGAAACTATATGTACAACTAAAACTGTTACTCCTAAATATGCTTACAAAGACATTAAATACTCAACTAGTGATGGGGACTTACGCTATCAAGATGAATTACTCTTAACTGAATTGGAACAAGGTTCTAAAGAAGAATTCTTAAAAGATAATACGTATACACCTACAATCATCCCTATATCTAAAATGGATATAAAATTGACTGATGATTCTAAATTAGGCAATATCATTAGTGGAGAAGGAGAAGTTGGATACTTAAGCTTCCCTATTAGAAGTGATTATGCTAAACATCTCTATAAGAGTGATACTTTAGTAATGGATATTTATATTAATGGTTATCGTCTACCTAGAACTAACTCACAACAACAGTATAATCTAGAAACTGGAGCTTTGCGAGTTGACTATCCAGTTAGAGACCTCCAGAAAATCCTAACTAACCAACAGTTGAATGACTTGTTCAATAAAAACGTTAGCGATTCTGCTTGTGGCGTATCTATGATAGCGGTTGTTAGACGTAAATCTTTAATTAGTACTGAGCTTCTCTTATGTTCATACACTGTTAGTGACACTTATCAAAATGATATTGAAGCTTTACAGGGTAATGGTATCTATATTCCATTTAAAACTACTCATAGTAATTTAACTCAAGCTGAACTACGTTTATTTATTCGAAATAAAGGGGATAACCTAATTAGTCGATATAATCCGTCTAATTATACCTTAACCTTAGATTTGAAGAATAAACAAATCTTGGTTCAATTAGTGGGTACTACTAATTTAGGAGTTGGTTCTGAGTTAATAATTGTAAATAGTGGTTATCTAACTAATACAGTTAAGTATGTTAATACTAATACAACTTATCGTATGGATAGTTTACCACTAGTTTATTTTGATAATAATAACAATATCTATAACGGGTTAACTGCTAAAGCTGAAGACTTAGATGTTATGGTAAATGGGTTAACTTTGATTCCTATGAAGGATTATACCGTTATTGAACCAACCTTAGTTAATACCCCAACTATGTTGATCTTCAAGAATTACCTACCAGTTGGTAGTACTATTGAAGTTAATTATTTACCAGAAAACTGTCAGCGAGTAGTTACTTGGTCTAAACCAGCTGTAGGCACTACTAACAAGTTCTCTTTAGATGATGAACGTAATGTCTTTGTTAAGGGTACGTTCGAAACCTTTGTTAATAATTTAAAAATTGATGAAGCTAAAGTTCAAGTCCTTAATAATAGAACCATTGCTATTAACGTAGATAAACCTCGTAATGTTATGGTTCGTTTTTCTAATAAACCCCATAGTAACTTAAAATTAATAGAAGATAATTGTAAATTCAATACTATCGATATCAACGATAATAACTATCATACTGGTATTGGTGACGCTGAATTATCTCTATATGATACTACTAGTCTGGGTAGATCGACTGATATTGGGAAAGTTGTTTTGTATGATTTATTAGAAGCTGAAAGAAATAATCATCAACAAAATGAACCGATTATCTTAGATTGTAATGAATCTTCAACACTTCTAACTGATATTTACTTGGATTCTAAATACATTGAAAATCAATACCTTACTCGAGATTTAATACTTGATGTAAATGAAGTTAGTCTCCCTAAACGAAAACCAGACATTACCAATCCAAATATATAATAGAAAGGACGGGACAATGAGCGATATTTCATTGACAACATCCGGAACAGCAGGAGCTATTACAGTCTCTTGGGACTTTAGCTCTTTGTCTGGAAACTCCTTTAATATAGAATTATCTAGGACACTTTCCACTACAACTAAAGTTGTTCATACAGCAACTAATGTTACTAGTAAAACGGGAAGCTTCTTAGATACTGGTGCTGTAGATACAGCTGGTCCAAATCCACCAGCTGTAAGTACTACCAGAACTACTTTTACTACACCTTCAAAAACACTGAAATTTTACTGGAATGCGGTTACTACAGATACTCCCACTGCATATACCTATACTTTAAAAATCACTAATACAGCTACAAACGCAGCCACTACTACTTCAGTAGTGGCTAACGTAGCTAGCGGTATCGCAGGTTATGTCTATAAAGTAACTGATAGTGCTGATTCAGCTAATTTAACCCTTAAATCATCACCAACCACTAATTGCTTTGCGAATGAAATTCTAGAAAATGCTGATGGAATTAAATATATTCATCTAGCTACCTATGATAACTCGGGTAATATTGGTTGTGAACAAATTACGATCATCGATGTAGAAGCACCTACAGCTCCAACAAAATTAACAGTTAATGGTCAAGTAATTACTACTACTTCTAAACCATCTATACCTTATAACCCTAATGGTTTTTATATTGATATTAATCCTTGTACTCAAATTAGATCTGCTAAAGTCTATTATGATATCACTTTTGTAGTAGCTGGTAGAACTCTGTATAGTGCCACTAAGACTGAATATCCTACTGGTATTGAATGGGTCGGTAATATCTTAACAGAAATTCCTACTTTAGAAGATGATAGTCAGTTCATTATTACAGTTAAGAGTTATACTGAAGTTGGTAGTAGTTTAGGCACTAAGCAATTTAGTTTCATCTTAAATAAAGAAACCATTAATTATACGTTAGACTGGACTCCAAATGCTACTAACCGTAAATTCCTTTTAAATGAAGCAGATAATATTAAGATATCATGGTCTTTAACCCAAGCAGATGCAACTATTACTGGTTATGAAGTATTTGTCCGTATGAAACAAACTAAAGATATTAATTGGGGGGCTTGGACTTCCTTAGGTAGAACTACGGATACGTATAAAATCATTAACGGACTTACTTTAAACTATACCGGTAATAATGTTTATAGCTTTGCAGTTACAGCTTATACTGCTACAAGTACCTTAACTCAGAAAGTTGTACCGGGTACCTATGCTGATTGCTTCTTTATTTCTGCTAGTGGTACTGAACGTTTTACCGTTCTAGCTAAACTACCTATGGATACTCTAAAAGGTTTATCTATTTCATCTTCTTATAAAGTATCTTCTACAGCAACTCCAGTTGCTAATAATGATTTAGTAACGGTAGATGGTACTGGTAGAATTACTGGTAAAGTTGGTAAATTTAATAATGTTAATGAGACAACAATCTTCCCTTCCTTAACTACAACCGGCTATGATTTCACTAAACAAGGTGACGTAACTAACTTTGAAAATGCTATTCTAAATGCTTATGAGATGTACAGAAATACTATGGATTATCAAGGAACTGGTAAACCAATTTCTTATACACCTGATGGAACAGTTGACTACTATGTAGTTTTAGTAGATATTCCTAATACAGATAGTAGATTAAATGGACTTACTTATACCTATGATGGTCTTATTGGTACAGCTACTATGGGTGATGTGACTATTTCATTTAACACACCTACAGTTACTACTTCTAGTGTTTCTAAGAATTATAAAGTATTAAAATTCAAAGATATAGACCCACCAATTCTCAGCTTAAAGAATTCTCCAACTCCAGTAACTACTGAAAATGGAATTTCATCTTACAAACCACCAGTTAGTGTGATGTCTACGTTACCACAAACAATGGCAGCATATTCAGCTAACTTAAGAGTGGTAACATCATATGATTATAATGATGTGAGTGGTTCAGGAACTGTCGAGAATTATGTTAATGGTACTCCAGTATCTCGTTTAGGTTCTATTACTTTCTATTCTAAGCTAGTTTATACATATGGAAGTGAAGCTTCTCCTATCGTTAAAGAATCTAGTGAAGCAACGTTGAGTTTCATTTTATTAGATACGTCTAACGAGCTAATCATTCCAACCTTAGCGACTGAATATATTCCTAAAGCAACTGGTGTAGACCTCTTAGTCTTCACTAATGTTCCAGACACTTCTAAATATACATATATTCTTCATGATACGAATGGTGATACTCATTACACAGCTTATACTACTGAAACTGATAAGTCTGGTAATAAAGTTTTCCGTATGAGATTTACCGAAGTTGGAGAATATAATATTACTCTGGACTATAGCTTGGAAGGTAGTGGATCTGGTAGCCAAAATATAGCGTTCAACGTATTCGCCTTTGAACCAGCCACTGGTCACATCGTTACTGAAGAAAAGCATACTCGACTAAGTGATGCTAGTGAAAATAATGGAGTTCACTCAGTTATTTTGAAAACTAATGACCTTACTAGTAAGAATGCCCTATATCCTTTCACCTATTTGAATGGTACTTATTTCTTAAAAGAAGGTTATCAATTCCCTATCTTAGTCAGTGGTAGTGGTAAGGTAGCTAAGTATGTATTACAAGAATCTGAAAGAAATAAATTAGTTACTAGTGATGGTAGAGAACATAGTGAACTCTATACAACTGATAGAACTCCTTACGATAATCAAACCCTTAGTGCTAATCTAAATAGACTTACTAATACAACTAATCCTCAACAGCCTACCATGACGTTTTCACTACCTAACTCTCAAGTTATTAGTGAAACTCCTTCTACTTTAGTAGCTAAAACTGATGTACAAGTTCCTGAATATACAGCCCCTACTGATATAGTAGTTAAGTATTATATTGATGGTAAAGAAGTACCAGCTAGAACTACTGAAAGTAAAGAAGGTAAGCATGTATTTGTTACTACAGCTATTAGTAAGAATAACTATAACTATGCAACTACTGCAAAAAATGTAGAAATTGTATCTCCTAAACGCTTCTATCCACCTAGAATCGATATTACTCCTAGATATAAATCTCCTACTAAACGAGTTGAATTAATCAGTAATAACCTAGCTGAACCAGAAACAGCTACCTTGACTTACAAGTTATCTACTACCGGTAATACTATTCACACCTATACTGGACCATTTACCCTAAATTCTTCAGCTACAATTACAGCTATCAAAACTTTCCCAAATGGTCAAGTTACTCAAACTCAATTTACCGTACCTGAATCTGCTTTCAAGAGTTATCCAGCAACTTATGCTAAGCAAGCTGATTATACTACTGGTAACATTGCTATTCCAACTATTAATGAGCAAATTGGTACTAGTTATGAAGTAACGGTTGATGGTATTCCTTATACAAAATGGTCAGCAGTTAAACCTGTAATCGGATCTACTAGTAAGGTTCGAGTTATAGCTACTGAAAAACGTAGTGGTAATAAAACCAATCCTCAAGTAACAACCATAACTCATGATACGAAACCACCTATTCAAATGACTCTCAATAGTAGCTTAAACTTACAATCTTCTTTGAAGATGATTAAACTTCCTCCAACTACACTAGCTACTGTTAGTCCTTCTAATGTTCCAACAACAAATACCACTATTTATGTAGATGGTGTTAAACGTCCTTTAGGTGGAACTCTCTTCCCTGATACCTCTAAAGTTGATGGAGTGCATACTATAGTGGTTATCAATACCAATCCTATCAACTATACTATGAGTACTACAACTTATATCATTAACGTAAATAACTATTCAACTGCAGATAGCTCTTACAGTAGAAAGGTTAAACGGTTAGCTATTCGTCCTCTAAATAGGGAAAGTGGTATATTTGATACACCGGGTGAACTTATGTTAGATACTCGAACTGGAGATATATCAGTGGTGGGAGAAGATTTACGACCAATTGATATTACTAAATCTATTCGTACAGATGTTAATAGTCTAGATCAAATCATGGGCGAGATTAACAAGAGTATTGAATATATTGATTGTGACGTGAAATCTTTGAGAGAAAACCTCCTTAGCCTATTTGGCGATACCCCTACTGGTTTAAGAAAATTATCTGATGTCGTAAATGATATTGATGCTAAAGTTAAATCTTATGGTCCACCTCTTGAAACTGCTGTTACTAATGTAAAAGCAACTAAAGATAAGTCAGATACTCAGTTAGCTGGAGCTACTACAACTAAGACTAATTTAGAAAATGGTTACTCTAATTTAGTTACTTCAACTAAACAAAAAGTAACAGCTTATCCAGCTACTCGTAATACTCTTAGAACTACCACTACTGAGCTCTTACATACTATTTCTGAGATATCACAATCTTACTACAATTTAACTACAATTAATAACGTTGCTAACACTAAAGTAACTAAAGACGCTTATAATAAATTTAAATCTAAAAATGATAATATCTACAATTCTCTAGTTGATATTATTAATAGATTCTAAGATAATCCGAAACTACTAAAGTTGTAGTTTCGGATTATTTAAACGGTAAAAACAACCAAATATTTACAATAAACATATGGAAAGGAGTATTGGTGGATTTATGAAATATAGATCAGTAGTTAAACCCCTTACTGAAAAAACAGCAAATGCTCCGGTTAAAGGAGAAATTCTAGTAGATACAGAACACGGTAACGTATCAGTAGTAACTGATACAGGAATTAGATCTGCTACTAGAGAAATTAAAGCACAACTAGTAATTAAAAGAACTATTATGGAAAATATTAATGCAGATTTTTCTAAAGTTTTAGCTAAACTAGATACTTTGGAAAAAACTACATTTCCCGATAGATTAAATGCTTTGAATGCAACTATTACTAAACTACATACAGTTACTGCTACAGTAGATTCTTATTTAGCTAAAATTAATCAAGGTCATTCATATTTAAGATTAACCACTCAAAATATCCTCCAACTCTTTGTTATAGTTAATACTTTAACTGTAACGGTCATGGCTGGATTTGAAGATGTTCTAAAACTAGAAAAGTATAATGAAGAAGGTGCTTACTTAAGAGCTAAATTAGATGCAGTTTTAGATCAGCTTAACCAAGATATAAATGATTTAAAAGCCCTTAAAACTTCTGTTCAAGCTAACGTAGATTCACGAGTAGATGAATCTACCTTCGAAACATGGAAAAATGGTTTAGTAACTAATTATCGCAATTTAGGTCATAGGTCTATAGTACAGTCTATTACCTTCGTTCATAATAAATAGAAAGTGGGTGATTACCATATCTCGTTTTAAATTTGTTCCTTTAAGTCATTCAGATTACTTAAAAAATTACGTTAATTCTTTAAAAACTGGAGAAATGTTGGTAGATCTCACTGATCATGATGTGTATGTGACTGAAGAAGGTGTTAATATACCAATTCCTACTACCAAAGCCTTACGGGATGAAGTAGTTAACTTTCTAAATAATGACTTAGAAGGTATTAAGCTTAAAAATTCATCTTTAGAAAGATTAGATAAATTACAAGCTTCTATTAAAGCAGCTAAAGATCAAGCTGATACTGCGTATAATACAGCTTTAGATTATAGTGGAGTACCTGAAAGTTTCGAAAGTGATAGACTCTATTTAACTGACGTCAATGCCAAAACAGTTAATCAGCTAGGTGATTTGAAAGTTAATTTAGATACTATTACTGACCTTAACCTCAAAGAACGTCTTCAAGCAGCTATTAATGAGTTTAATAAGGTTAACCTTGATGGTAGATCCACTTTATATACTACAACAATTGGTAGCTCTAATACTTACTTATTAGAACTATGGAATGAAATCGTTAGTTTAATGGACCAAGCTAATAGAAAGTTAGATAGATTGGGATCCTTTTCTGGTTCAGTTAAACTAAAACGTAATGCTACTAGAACTATTGAAGCTTTTGACTGTACTTATTCTCGTAGGTTGCAGAACTTTACAGGATGGGCGTATGTAGGTAGTGCTGGTCAATACATAGCTACAACTAGTACCTCTCAAGGTAAATTTGAAGCATGGTTCCGTGGAGAAGCCTATCAAGATTTGAGAAGATCAGATATGTTAGTTGGTTATGAACAAGGTACTGGTCTATGGTATAAAAACTTCCCGCATAAAGTAGATATAGCTACGGGTAGCTATTTAGCTAGACCTTATGGAGAATGGGACTTATTTGAAGTAGTTCCTCTATCTGATTTTTCTAGTTTGTCTCCGGGTTGGAATATTAATTACGTCTTATCTGTAAGTAATGTAATTCTTCCAGACGCAGATGCTAAAGGTGCGTATGCTTCAGCTGGTGCTTGGACCACTCGTATGACCTTTAACCGATATAGTGTGGACATGTCTAAATTCGGTTATGGAGGTGATTGGTGGAGACAACCAGTTAGTTCTCACGGAGCTTCAACCGTAACTACATCAGACGCTCTTATGTCTAGAGTTGCTAATATGAATGATAAATATGGTTTCCAAAGAACACCTAAACAAACTTATCATAGTGGTATTACTTCTAGATATGCACCAGCCTTAGCCACTATGGTTCGAGCAGTACCGTATTATTCATCTGTAGGTATCCCTAATACTGATGGTATAACTATTAGGTTGGGTCTTAGAAAAACTGTTCGAGAAACAGTTCTAGAATATGCTTCTTACCAATATAATGGTTCAGCTTGGATTAGAAAATAGGAGAACATACCGATGGATATAGATACTAGCTTAGAAATTAGTAAAGGACTAGTATATCGTAATAATCCTTTACTAATAGTTATATTAGACTCTAAAAATACAGCAACGACCATCTCTAATATGGACCAAGTTCATAGGAGTATGGGCATGAAGATGTTTGGTTATCATTATTTTATCGCTAAAGATGGCACTATCTATAGAGGAAGACCAGAAAATGCCTTTTCATGTAATATTGAAAATGTATTGGTTAGAACCTACTCTAATTTAATTTCTGCCGGAGATAGTCCTCTCTTACAATCAGATCAATCTGAAAGTACTGATGCTTCTAAAATTCAATCAGTAGACCGAATTTTTATCTGTTTGGAAGGTAATACAGATAATCAACCAATACCACCAGCTCAAAGAAGTTCTTTAGTTGCTTTAGCAATTGATGTTCGATCTCGTCATCGTAATATTCGTAATGTATATTCTTTAGCTGAAATTTACCCTCAATTTAATAATTTGGGTAAATATGTAGATTTTAACAGTATCAGAGCTGATATTATGAAATCTACTAAACCAGTTTATATAGATACACCAGCTGGTACTGTTTCTTATACCTTTGGTAAAAGAAAATTTATTTACAACCCAGACAATCCTATGGTTGGAAATGATATTAAACTCTTACAACTCTATTATAAGCTTTTAGGTATTCCAGTAGTTAATACTGATGGTATATACGATGCTTTTATGCGTAATACTACTTATATGTTTCAGAAAAGCCAAAATCTTCCTTTAACTGGAGACTTTGGACCTGAAGAATTTGACAAGATTATTTATATGGTAAATTCTTTAAATCAAAATATAGCTAAGAATCCTTACCGCCGAATTCTTTATTATCGTCCTTATTCTCTTATGGAAGGTAATGACGTAAAATATCTAGAAGATAAATTAGTTGATCTTAGATATCTTACTGGTAAAAATGGAGGAGTATTTACTGAAACGTTATCTAACGCTATTAAACATTTTCAACAAGATAAAGGATTAACTGTAGATGGTAAAGTTGGACCTTTATTATGGGATTTGATTGATAGAGAAATTCCTGTATTCTTCTCTAGAATACTTAAATATACTGAACCCCTTATGGTTGGTTCTGATGTCTTACTCATTCAAAAAGTTATTAAACAAAATGCTAAGAAATTCGGTATTGTAGATTACTCTCTTAGTGGTAAATTTGATTTACAAACATCTAAAAATATTAAGAAAATTCAATCAATGTCTAACTTCAGTATTACTGGTGAAGTTACAGAAAGTTTTTTCAACTATTTAACAAACTTATAGCAACAGAATAACTCATGAAAGAAGGAGCACTAACATATATGATTAGTAAAGAAGCCCTAGTTGATTTAATCAAGAAACATAACGACCCTAATGATGATACTTGTATCTTTAACATTCAAAGTACTAGTGCATCTAATTTCTTCACAGGAAGAATGATTGGAGATATTAAAGTTGAAGGTGAAGACCTTGTATTTATGGAATTCGATAATACTGAAGAAGAACTATATACAATTCGTACAGGTTTAGATAACATTGATATTGTAAAATATAAAATGAAACCTAAGATGACAACTTTAATCATTCAAATCAATAAGTATATTGATGAATTGAAGGAAGAAAAATTCATTTATGATGATACAACTCTAAGCACTCTCCTAACAGAACTTAAAGCTGTAAGTGTAGATGCTGATATGACTGATATTAAAGGTAAATTCTCAGACTTACAAGAAGCGGTCGATACTATTAGACGAAACCGTCTAGGTATTATTGAAAGACTTAAAGGTTTTGAAGATACTAGAAATAAATTTGGTAAAGAATTTGGTTATAGCGAAACAGAATATGTTTTCGAAGATTTAGCTAACTTACTTGATGAACAAAGTGCTAGACTTACAACTAATACAGCTCTTACTACTAAAATTGATAACGTACAACAGCGTTATGGAATTCTTAACAACCTATTTGACTTAAGCCTAACTAATGTTGCAGTTAGAGATAAAATTATCAAAAATCTAGAATCTAAAGTTGCAATTGATATGATTACTGAAGATTCAGCTCATAACTAAATAGACTTAATATATTCGGAAATTACTAACTTAGTAATTTCCGATTTTTAAAGCAAATTTTAAATGTATATTATAAAGGTGAATAAGATGATAATTAGTTGGTGACTGTATCTTTTATTCGTAGTCTAGGGTGATGGTCAAAACCTGCGTAGACTGACAACTATAAACTGCGTAACACAGATGAGTATCTCATCTCTAGAGTGACTTGGTACTTTTGTAGGTACATTCGGCTAAGATTTGTATCTTAGTTAGATTCACACCCTGTTGTTCCATGGTGGAGGACAGCGTTCCACCAATCCGTTTAAACTTTTAACTATTTTAGTTTTATCTCTAAACTGTATTGTTGAAATAAACGATCAGTTTAGAATTAAATATTACACTTAGAACTTCATGGACAAGTTAAGATTTTATCTTACCCAGTGTATCACTGGTCAATTTGTTAAGGTGTTTCTTATAAGAAAAATGTACTACGTCAGTACTCTGATCTAATATTAGAATATTAGATCATAGTCCGGAGGTATACCTTTTTGATGGCTTGAAGATTTCTAAGTTCCCTCAGGGGAATTTCATGGACAAGTTACGATTCTTTTGTACCCAGTGTATCACTGGTCAATTTGTTAATACTTACCCAATATAGAGTCTGCTCCTTCAGCCTTGCTGCTTCTTCATAAATATCGGAAGCCGGCTGGCTGCATCACATTCTCTATCGGCTTGAAATTCTCTTATTATTTGTATTTTGCTATGGTCAAGTTACGATTCTTTCGTACCCCGAGTATCTCGGGTCAATTTGTTAAACTTTCATTCAATACCGAACTATAACGCATCTGGGCTCGGAATCATAATAAATTTTCAATTCCGAAACCCGGGACGTTCTATTTCTGGATGGCTTAGTAAAATATTATCACTTTCGTTATTTCATGGTCAAGTTACGATTCTTTCGTACCCTGTGTATCACAGGTCAATTTGTTAAACCTTTCCCAATATATAGCTCGTTATGTCACCCTCTGTTGCGTCTTCATAAATATCAGACGCCACTGAGGTCCCAAACGTTCTCTATCGGCTTGAAATAACTTCAACTTCTCTGAAATATTCATGGTCAAGTTACGATTCTTTCGTACCCTGTGTATCACAGGTTTATGTCTTAACCTATTTCCTTATAGAAAGTCTGTGCACCACTGCCCGTAACGAGTAGTCTTTGGGAAAGACTACACGTTACTTCCCTGATCATATATTGACATATTTGATCAGAGCACGTGTACACAACCTTCTATCGGCTTGAATGTTTTGCTACCGACACAGATGTCGGTAGCAAGGAATTTCATGGTCAAGTTACGATTCTTTCGTACCCCGAGTATCTCGGGTCGATTTACTAATCCTTACCCAATATAGAGTTGCTCTTCCAGCCCGTTTGCGTCTTCATAATATCAGACGCCACGTAGCTGTATCGCATTCTCTATCGGCTTGAAATTCCTTTTATTCTCTCTATTCTACTATGGTCAAGTTACGATTCTTTCGTACCCCGAGTATCTCGGGTCGATTTGTTAAACCTTCCTTTCATACCGAAGATATAACTTCTCTGCGATCCGGATTCTAATTAAAATTAGAATCCTGAAACCAATAAGTTCTACTTCTGAGCGGCTTAGTAGAATACTATTTCTCATAATTTCATCATGGTCAAGTTACGATTCTTTAGTACCCCGAGTATCTCGGGTCGATTTATTAATCCTTACCTAATAGAGAACCTGACGATGCAGCTGATGATCCTTTTCATAAATAAAAAGATCAGCATCTGCAATTACAGTTTCTATCGGCTTGATGAAGTCCTTATATTAAATAAGCTCTCGGCACTATATATTTAGAACTATGTCACCAACATAGTTCTAAATTAGAG
>CYGL01000052.1_pt1 | contig 55371 bp, 81 predicted proteins | sample 485531 | NCBI WGS metagenome assembly CYGL01 (sample SAMEA3497897, study PRJEB9818) | human gut metagenome | reverse complement strand
AAAATATGCAAATATCCGTTTGAAAGAGATTGGAGAGCAGAGGAAGGGAATCCAGAGAGGAGTGATTCTTCCACCAAACTTCACAGACGTATATCTGGAATGGGAACAAGGAGACATTGGATGCAGCGAAGCCGCAAAGAAATGTGGCCTTGAATACTACACATTCAGGTACTACGCGGAGAAAAGATACAATGAAAGAATGGACGCAGGAGCGTTTCGATATTAAAGGAAAGAAGGGCTTAATGGAAATTTATAAAGACAAGTGCGCGAGTCGTCCTTACTATTTTGTAAGAACTGGTTCAAAACCCAAATCATGCAAACACGAGTCGCCTACAAGCACCGGGTATATTATACAGCTTTGGTGTGGAAAATGGGTATGTGACAAGGGCGAAGTTTACGATGCTTCAATTAAGAACGACTTTATTTGTGTTGTAGATAACAAAGAATCTGCAAATGATTTTATTGATAATGCAATTATCAATGCAGTCTTGAATTTGATCCCCAGAGCAAGAAAGAGGGAGAAGGATGAGGGCTTAAAAGCAGCACAGCGTTGCATCTTGACGTGGCTTAGCTGCCATCCAGACAAGCTACCACAATTAAAAAGCATTATCATACCAGAAGATTTTTCTACTTCTCTTTATCAAGAGATTGCTAGCATTATGTATCACCAGATTGAGCAAGGTAAGATGAATCTAATCGAGCTAATCAAAAATTTTGCCGAAGATAAAACCCAGTATCAGGAAGTGGCTAAAATCTTTAACGGTGAACTTGTTCAGGAGACATCCGGATCAGAAAAAACAAGGGGAATACGTGAATGTGTGATCCGCTTAAAGCGTCACAGCCTGCAAAAGGAAGCTGACACAACAGACGACATCAAACGTCTTCAAGAAGTGATGGAACAGTTAAAAGGGTTGGATCACTTAAATATATCATTTTAAGAGGATAAAACATGAAGAAAAATCGGCAAACCTTACTGGCTGAAAAGTTAATTGCACCTACGCTTGCTTTTGAACTTGACATGACAGAAAAAGAGCGAAAAGATTTTCGCAAAGCTATGCGAACAATGTTTAAATTGAAGATTAAGCCCTTCTTTCCTTTAATATCGAAACGCTCCTGCGTCCATTCTTTCATTGTATCTTTTCTCCGCGTAGTACCTGAATGTGTAGTATTCAAGGCCACATTTCTTTGCGGCTTCGCTGCATCCAATGTCTCCTTGTTCCCATTCCAGATATACGTCTGTGAAGTTTGGTGGAAGAATCACTCCTCTCTGGATTCCCTTCCTCTGCTCTCCAATCTCTTTCAAACGGATATTTGCATATTTGCGGAATGTTGTATGTGATATCCCGCATTGTCTAGCTGCTTTTTCATCTGAGAGTAAACCAAGTTTCCACTGTTCAAAGCAATCATCAAACATTGGCGGCAAAGGCTTTGGCGGTACTTTATTACCAGTTTTAACGGTGTGCCTATCACCTCTCTTTGCAAGTTCTTCTCTTGCATACTTTTCAAAGGTTGTAATGCAAACGCCTATCTTCTTTGCTCCTTCCGGTCCAGTTAACTTTCCATCTCTCCATGCGATGTAAATTTCTTCTGGAAGTGTAGCTTTTTTCGCGACAAAGTTTGTTCTATGCCCTGTTTGCTTTTTAAACGGCTTTGCCTTAGCTGCATCTTGCCAATGTAGCCAATTCTTATACATTGGACGCTGACTAAATTTTGAACAGTTGATATCCTAGCTGGATATCGTGCGCACGGTTATCAGCTTCTTCCGCAGCTTCTTCTTTGTTCAGAAATACTGCCCTTCCAAGCGCTAATCTCTCCCAATGATGTATATTATTCGTATTGCTTCCGATGTCGCGTTTTTCTGTTATTGTGTCAAAATGTGTGTCTGTCACAGCTATAATGATTGATTCAACAACTTCAAGCCCGTAATTGTCGAACCCTTCGAATCCTTTCTGCTTTAGCTCGTAGTTGCTTAATCGGTATTCCTCTACGTGATAGACAAGAGTCCCTATCTTAATCTCATCCATCTTGTACCTCCTTTATCAGTTTTAGATCATATCCATTCTCTACAAACTCTTTGGTGAGCTTGTGCCTGATGCCATTGCCCAAGTACTGGTATATATCAAGCATGTCGTCATCAGAAAAATTCGTCTGCAGATACTGGTTTATGCTCTTTCGAGTTCTATTCCAGAATCTTACGTTCCTTACATGCTGTTGATAAACCATTGTTTTACAAGCATCCCTTGACACGTATTCAAGCAATTTACATTTAAGATCTTCCTCACTCTCAATGTCAGCTATGAAAAAACCAGAACGTTGCTTGTTTAAAAGCAAGTATCCCTTACTGCTAATACTGCTGCCAGGAAAGCATTCCATAAGTTTTAAAATTTCATTTAGAATCATACTCACTCCAATCTATCTTCTGTCCGCAGTACGGACAGTGTACACAAGCGCCTGCTTCTGATTCATACCGTGTGCCGCATGTCGGGCAATACCACTCGTATACATTTTTGCTTGATGTACAGATGACTGGTTCTTTTGCAATTGTTTTCTGCATGTCTCCTTTTTCAAGAATGCTATCAACTATTTCACATGCTGTTTGCAAGGGTACTGCGCGGCAGTAGGTATGTGGATATGCTACTGTAGCCATCAATTGATTATTGCTAAACAAAAGGTTTTTGATTTCATCACTTTTTGCAATAGACATTTAACAATCCTCCCAGTCAATCTTCTGTCCACATTTTGAGCAATAGGAAGCAAGGCAATCGTTTATGATGTTTCCACATACAGAGCAGCCACATGCGTTCTTGTCTGCTAGAATAACCAGTTTTTGTGGAATCTGCTTTTTAAGAGCGCTATGTGCCTTCATGAATACAAACGCGGTTCTCATTGACTTTTCAACTGCCTTGTAATCCTTTTCCTTCAAGGCTTGCTCAGTTGCTCTGGTGCAAGTATCAAGTTTCTTCTTTAATATCCTTACGACTTCTTTATTGCTCATTTACTTTTCCTTTCTTACAGGAACGGACATGTTTCGAGATTAAACAATTGCCAGGTCTTACCTGCTTCTGCAACGTCCACATTTGCCATTCCCGCGACTTCTTTTATTCTTGTAACCATTTCTTCCGGCACTGCATTATTTGCGCTTAAATGGCAAATAATGACGTTCTGGAGTATGTCTGTTATGTTGGCTTCTATGAAACTTGCACACGTTTCTAGTTCCATATGTCCCTTGATAACGTGCAATCGTTTACCAGTGACATCTTCTGAAATATACTTCTTTTGGTAATTGCAAGACACCAGTATGTGGCTAATATCCTTAAATTGCCACCTTACGAACTCCGTATCGGTAATATAGAGCATTCTTTCCATTTCTGGATGCTTGATAATGAATCCGTAACACGGACACTCTGTACCGTCTGCATCGGTATGTTTGAAGTGTCCGTGCACATCAGTCATTGGAACCGATACGATTCCAAATTCGCCATATCCGCCGATATAGGAGTTATCTTCGTAAGGTTTGTAGACTGGGATTCCCATTTCTTCCAAATCACTTACTGCTTCTGAATGATCTCTGTGCTTGTGTGTGACAACGCATCCAACAATATCAGATACTTTCCAGTCACAGCCTTTTTTGATCTTCATGATCGGGATTCCTGCATCAAGAAGAAGCATCTTACCTTTGCTATCCTTTAAAGCATAGCAATTACCAGAACTGCCGCTGGCTAAGCATGTTAGAATCATCTGAAAAACTCCTCTCTTACATTCACGCCTTTAATTGTGCTTTTCTTTCTGAATGCCCATCTGACGTCTTGCTTGTCTCGTTCTGCTTTGCAGCAAGTAAACTTCTGACAAATCTCCGGTCTAACCGGATAGATAACGCACTTTTCTGTTGGCTTGCTCTCGTCCAAGAATGGACAGGTAAGGTCAACTAATTGCTTCTCTGCACATGGAATCTGATGCTTACACTCAGAAATATGATGTTGCTTTATATACCAATGAATTTTCTTGATTTCTTTGCCACTCATCGGTAGCAGGTTCGAACAGCATTGTCCACACTGGCTGCATTTACCGCCTTTTGTGAAATCTGTCAAACCTTGGCGCATGTCGTTGCTAATCTTCTCAAAGAGTTCTATGTCATTCATCCCTCCACACTTTCAATGTGGTAGCGACCGTAACCGCTAGTTCTTCCGCTTCCAATTCCGTTTCCAAAACCTGCAAGACGGATGATGTTTAAGATCTGTTCCAGAGAATACGCATTTTCTGTATACTGGATGGTAAATGTTGCACTCCATCCACTAAAACGGTTCAGTCGTACAAGTACCGGAGCGCCCTTCTTTGGCGACATAAGCTTTTCATCAATATAATGCTCTGCAAACTTGATCGGAACCAGATTGCCCTTTGCAATGACATTTACAGCAGCATTAAACTTAGTTGAGTAAGTGTCAATCTTGTTCTGCACAACAGCCTGTCCGAATGACTTTTTCAAACCAAATGCTGTAATACATGGTGCATTATTGGTCAGTGCTTTTCTTAAACCTTCTTCCGTGAAGTCTGTAGGCTTTCCGTCATACCAGTGCATGGCGGTGATGACTTCTTCCCATACATTTGTAGCTGCTGTGTCCTTAGCCTTATTCTTTCTCTCATCGGTCAGCTTCCTTACGCTACAATCATTCATTTTGTTAAGCACCAGGTCTCCATCACCTGCAATAGTAATTCTTGCCTGCTTGATGCTTAACGGCTTTAATTCGATAACCTGTGTTTCTTCCTTCTTTGCCATAATTGTTTTCTCCTTTTTTGTTTTGGTCTAAGCTCTCGCTTGAGGTACGGCACAAACTTTATATATAATGTGATGTAGTGTCCTATTATGTTGTGTGCTGTAGTGTTATGCTATGCGCTTTCATATGCGGCTTATGCCGCGTCTCAAACGAAAGTTCTAAGTGTTCTGGTAACACTTGTAGACAACATGAATGCTGTGTTCTGTTCTGTCTTATTCTGTATTATTCTGTTCTATTGTGTGCTAGGCAACTCATGCTGCCTGCAAATGCTACCAGTTTGTTTTGTCGGTATCCACTCGGTACATGGCATAAGAAATTTACGGTGCTGTGTTATGTCCTGTAAGATGCTGTCTTATGTTATTATGTGCTATGATTTGCTTTGTGGCTTATGCCACATGCAGAATGGATACCTTTTGTTTTTTGCGTTATGTTCTGTTTTTTTTCTATATTATTCTGACGTTTAATGTTCTAATTTATGAGCTAGCATGAAGTAGCAAGTAATCTTTTTTGTTCTGTAGTGTTTTGCTCTGCGATGTATTGTGCTGTTTTGTTTGATATAATGCTTTTTATCTTATTGAGGTTTACTTACCACCTCGTGCTAGCTCATAAAATTTGCTTAACTCGAATGCTCTGTGAATGATGTAATGTTCTGTTGTGTCGTGTTATGTTCTGTCCTGTGCTGTTATGTTTTTGACATATGAGCCATTTCTTTTCTCAGATGGTGCATACCGTTACACCATCCACAGAACACTCGAATTAAGCATTGAAACTGTTTAGACTGCTATCTTGTCAATTTCTTCAAAGACACTCTCCAACTCAGAAAGTGACTTATACCGATTTTGAAAGCTTCTCAGCTCTGCGTAAGCCCTCTGCAGCAGCTTCCGATACTCGTCAGGTTGTGTTGCAAAATGCGTTGTTGGCATATACACATTTCTCTGACTTGTGATCTGGAAGTGCCTGATAGGCGGTTTGTTGTCCTGCTTTGGGACAACTACAAAGAACTGAATAAGCTGTCTTGCCTGCTGCAAGCGATACTTCTCTGCCGCTATGCTGTCATTCCATTCAAAGCACTTATGAAGCTCTGACCGTTCGTCTCTTGCTTTCTCAAGTACTTGTTCTGGTGTTATCTCCGCATCTCTTCCGATTTCATCCAGACACTTTGCAGCATTGGCTTTGAAAATCCCTTCTATTCTCCATTTAATTTCATCCATAGACTCTCCCGATCAGGCAGACATAAAAGGTGGCAAAGTATCTTTATTTGCTTCCTTATTCTGCTCATTTGGCTCTTCAAATACCTGCGAATTTGCGTTTTCTGAAATATCTTTCTCCATCTGTTCCTGCAAGCTTTCGCTTGTGTATTCTTCAAAATCATTGTCCTCTGCTTCCTCTTTTGTATAAAGTCCCATTGCGACTTCTGGACAATTCAGTCTTGAAAAAAATGAAGCAGCGCGATATCTAAGCATGAGCTGCGGCATTGTCTTCCACTTACTACCGTTCTTTGCAATCCATCCTTCATCCTTTGCCATTTGCATATCAACTGTCATACCATCAACTCGTCTGCCGTCTTTGGTAGTCCAAGCGGTACAGGAAAAAGGTTTTCCGTCTTTGTCTTTTGTTTCCTCATACTGTAGCTCCATGTCAAATTTACGGCTATTGTTAATTCTTGCAATAAGAAACTGTGAACTCCAAGACGGTCTGCCCTGAATAGGATATAAGTTCTGCATAACCATCATTGCACTCGCACCCATTCGTTGTGCCATCTCGATGGCAATTAAACAATTAGATGGATTCTTCTGATATATAGCTGGAACAATTGTGGATTCAGCCAGTGCCTTTGCCATCTGCATAGCCATAATGAAATTATCACTTGTTCCAAAAATCCCAAGACTATAATCGGTTACTCTCTTTGTCGACTGCTGCACAGCCTGCTTTCCACTCTCTACAATTGCTGTATCTGCCATTATTCCTTGCCCTCCTTAATCTCAATGTGCATCTTGTCAAAAAACTTGCTCAAATCATCAAATGATTTGAATGTGTTATTGCAAAATATAAGGTATGCAGAAATGTCGTTCATTAAATTGCCTGTAATATATTCTATTTTGCCTTGTATCACTTTAAACTTTAACCCTGTCGGGAAAAGCACGTTATCATCTTTTGCAACCTCAACAGCTCCACTGTAGTATGTCGACTGCTCTTCCTTTTTCTCTTCTGGTTCCTTTCCCTGCTCGTGCACAGTTTCCAGATCTTCATCTTGTTTTCTTTTTTCCAATTTTTTCAGTAGCTCATCTGACGCTTTACTTAATGCTGACAAAAAACTGATATCGTCAACACTATTTTTATAAACTCCCACACCCATCTCACCTGTCTTTTCGTCCTCGACAAGAACGGCATTAAAAGCTAATCCGGCCTTAATTGTAAATCTAGTGCTCATATTATCCTCCTTATTTTGTTTTTGCCTTGTTGTTGCAGCACGATGTGCAGTTCTTGCACTCTGCTTCGTCGATCTCTGGTGCTCTTTTGATCACCTTAATATTGCTTCTTCCGTAGGCTTCTATCCATGAAAGGTCTACTGGCTCATCTACCACTGTGACTTTTGTACCGTTTGGAGTTATTGCTTCGTCTCCTGGCTTTAAATCTTCCTCTGCTGCAAAACAATAGCTTCTTTTACTGCCCTCATATCGGGCTTTTACATAATTCATTGGTTCACTCCTTTCAACAATTCTTCTACATAAAGGTCCATAGAATGGCATAATTTCTTGCAATTCCCGTGAAGTGCATGATTTTTCCATGCGTTATATTTTGTATAAAACTCTGTTAACGTCATCTTTCCTGCCTTCACAGCTTTTGCCCAGTTGCTCAATTTCTTCTTGATTTTACGCTTATTTTCGCCTTTTATTTTCCTGATGTACTTTCCATCTTCTGTTACATAATGATGGAATCCTAAAAACGAAATTCCCTTACGGAATGGAACTATTTGTGTCTTCCCATTTAACGATAGGCCGAGGGTACTAACAAAAACTTCTATAGCTTCTTTGCACCACTTTGCGTAACTTCTGCTTGAACATATCAAATAAAAGTCATCTGAATAGCGCCCATATTTATCTATTCCAAGCTCACCAGTTACAAAATGGTCAAGTCCATCAAGCATAAGAAGTGCATACATTAGTGCAACAGGATTTCCGAGTGGAAGACCTGGGCTTTCAACGCTATCAATGAACAAATGGTTTAACCATACTGTATATTCGTCGCAGAAATAATAATCTACTATATTCTTCACTGGATCATGCTCTATGGTGTAAAAGAATTTTCGTATATCGCACTTTAAAATCCATCCACTTGTTCCGTGTTCTTCGTAAAAGTTTAGCATCTGTTCTTTCAGGCAATCCATTCCAAAATGAGTGCCTTTATCTATCTGGCCTGCATAATTGGTTCGAATAAATTGAGACTGCAACCTTGGTCTAAGAACGGTATAACACAGGCAATTCTGAACCACTTTGTCCTTAAAAGCACAGGACTTGATTTCTCGCTCCTTTGGCTCATATATTTTGAATTTGTTATACGGGTTCATACTGTACGTCTGATTCTCAAGTTGTTCTTTCAACATGTGAAGCCCTTCAAGACTCATTGTTTGAAATCTCGCACAACTTCCATTAAATTTCTTGCCAGATTTCGTTTTTCGGTATGCTTTGTATAAATTTTGAAAATCGCATATAAGATCTTTATCCATAGTAAAAATTCCTTTGTATTTATCCTATTCGGAAAGGTCATTTGCTTTTTTGTATCTTTTGCTGATTTCGGCTTAATGCCTACTCTGACGGCCTGTTTGACACAGAATGGGCGAACACCGTTGCTGTTGTTGCAATTGTTGTTGTTGATGTTGCCGGACGGAAGAACAACGGTCTTAACAGCAAATAACCTAATATTATTATCTTTCTTTGTCTTTAGTCCTCCAGGCAATTGCCATATGCTTTATATCTGAAACCATCTTTGACCAATATTCTGCACTTTTATTGTTGATGATGCTCAATTCCATTGACAATTCAATATAGAACAATAACTCATCACATTTTGTTATTGCTTTTGTCTGGAGCTCTGATCGCTCTTTAGGATAAAGTCTCAAATCTGTTCGGTTCGCTTCGTATAAATGCTCGTAAATTTCAAGTGCTTTATTTTGCATTTTATCTACGAGTGAGAACCTATATTTTTTCGGATAGCGGTTACAATTAGAAGTTATTATTAAAGTATGCTTTGCCAGCTCTTTTGCTTTAAGAATAACTCTGAGTTCTTCTGCCACTTAATTACTTCTCCTTAGATTCAAAGATTGAAGGGGAAAAGATACAAACTGGGCGAACACCGCCGCTGTAGTAGCAATAGTAGCTGCGGATGCGGCCGGACGGAAGAACAACGGTAGTCCATTTATAATATTCGTTGCGCGGCGTACTCCATGGAGTAAGTAACCACCAGTAATACTCTTCGTTCGGGATCAGGCTTCTGTATTTTCTGTACTCATCAAGTGTAAGCATTGATACCTTATCCTTGCACTTTCCATATTCCTTCTGCCCATCAACAGATAACAAATCCCTTTCAAATTCAATAATGTTTTCCTCTCCAATTTCCTTTTCTAATTTTCTGAGGAAATCATTATTCAAATACTGGCGCAGTCCACTAGTTCTCCAGTCATTGCAGTTCGAATCAAATGTCATTGATTTCTCCAATTTTTCTGCAAGGCACATATAGCCCAAATCAGAAACATCAATGATTTCCCATTTTAGCCCTGCAAGTTCGAACTGATTACCTGCTTTAGGCTCAACATCAATTTTTCTTTTTGAGTTACCTTCTAAGATATTTACTCTTTTCTTTAGATCATTGAACTGCAGCTGCAGTTCTTCTAATGTCAATTCAGCCATTTACTCTCCTTTCGATACAAAGATGTTAGATTTTAAGATACAAACTGGGCGAACACCGTAGCTGCAGTAGCAAATGTAGTAGCTGAAGAAGTAGCCGGACGGAAGAACAACGGCGATTGAACGATTGCATTCACGGTTTGGACTAGTCCATGCTGTACAAGTCCACCACCAATCATCCAGATCATTATTAACAATCAAATTGTTATACTTTCTTGCCTCGTCAAAAGTGATCGGGCGAACCTTACAAGTCAGCTCCCCGTAATTGTCCTGACCATCTACTGTCTCAAGGCTAACTCTGTGTTCCACAAGATTCTCTGCTCCGACCTCATTTTCAATAGTTGGCTGGATTTCAGCTTCAATGTATTTTCTAAGTCCAGATGTTTTGTAATCCGCTGTATCATCTGCAAATTTTCTGTCTTCTGCTATAAAATCCTTTGAGATAACCTTGGTTTTTCCTTCGTGATGTTCGAGGACAATATAATCATTCTCTCCAATGTAAAATGTCTCTCCGGCTTTTAAGCTTTCCAGCTTAACCTTGTTGTCCTGCTCTCTTTCTTCAAGCATTTTCACCAATGCTCTTGCAGCTTCAAGTTCTTTGCTCATGTCTATCTCCTTTCTTACAGTCGTGGTGACTTGACTAAATCGCGCACAACTCTATATTTTGAAATGTTTTCTCCGTCTTTCTCAACAAAGTAAAACGCTCCGTCATTCGGCTCTCTGAAACCGCTATAGTACTTTGCATTTACCATTACCGCATCCTGCTCCTTGCAGCGGCTGCACCATTCGCGGATTTCTGCGCCGAGGTAACTTTCTCCGCTGTTCACTACAATCATTCGCTCTCTCTCCTTTCTTTTTCTTCTCTGTCGGATTGTAGCAATCTATGAACTCGTGCAAGTCATATAAGCTGCATCCTCTAAATTTCAATGTTTCATTTTGTTTCCATAAGAGTTCTGCTCTCACACCAAATTCATCTGAAAAGCTCTGTATCAACCCTTTCATGGCTTTCTGCCTAGCTCTTTTAATTTCTGTTGCCGTCCTTCCAGACTTTGGCGCTATTGCATTCACTCTTCTATAGATATGTCCAATCAGCTCTAATCGCTGTTCCTCTGTTAACTTCATAGGCTTATTGGAGCTGGCGATAAATCGCCTGAATGATCTTAGCATCATACAATGCATTGTGTTTTACTCCTTTGGGAAGTGGCTTTCCCAGCTTTGTTAAAAGTTCTTCACGTGACAAATCAAAAGCTTCCTTGTCAGAAATTCTCAATACCTTTGCGACATCCTGATTGATGTCGTGACAAGTTGCTGATATGTAATTAGGAAGTTCTAATGCGGAGCTTGCCAGAAGATCAACTAACAAAACAAAATCATAATGAGATACATCTGACACAAATTGAATATCGCTTTCAAAATGCTTAAGCCATTCAAGAAGCGATTCTCTTACCTCATATTTGCTGCCAACCACAAACACAGTGTTTTCCTTGTCTAGCAGCTCTGCAAGCTCTTTGTTCTCACCCTTTATCACTGTATTTGCTAGTACATTTTCTTTGATCCAAGGTGTGATCTGATAACCTGCAGAATCATTAAATTCTGCGTAAAAGGACTCACCGCTTGCGGATACAATTCCGATACTTATTAGGGTTGTATCTTTATGTAATCCTGTAAACTCTGCATCAAAGTACAGATTTATCATTTTCTTTCGCTCCTTCCTTTTCTTTATATTCTTCTGCCTGCTCCATTCCAATAATGTAGGCAAGCTGTTTCTCTGTTAAACATGGAAGCAGCCTTGTTGCTGTTTCAAGCAATTGCTTTTTACTCTCTCCATGGTAAATAAAAATTCTAATCACTCTCCTTCTTCGTTTTCTTCGATACTGTTTGGATTGAGCATCATCATTAGCAGCTTCTTCCAAGCAAATGACGTGTTCACGGTATATCCCTTTGCGGTTTGATACTGCATATGTACCACGTGTGGGTACTTCGCTTTAATTACCGCATTGACCGTTACCGGTGTTCCATCTGGCATTTTTACATTCAGCGCAACAGTGTCGCCCTGCTTTGCCGTTTCTTTCAGCAACTCCGTGTCTTTGGTCATTTCTCCGCTCAAATGCGGTAGTATTTCTCTTAGATTCATACCTTTCCATTTCCTTTCTGTATGGCTCAGGCATTCTAGCCCAAGCCATAATCTCATAGCCAGATTCTTCAAATCCACCGTCTGGCAAATTCGCCTGACAAGCTTCTTTTGAAACCCACCATCTAAATCTGCCCTTTGGGTCTGGACCCCAGTAATACTCGTGGGTAAGTCTAGTCTCACCCCATCTGATTGTGCACATTAGATAGCCTGCGGTCTTATCCGGCATCTTTTTAGTCATCCAGAACATCTTTTACCACCTCTCTTAATTTATATTTGCAACATTTCTTCCTTTGCTTTTTGGTAGAAATTGCGGTCTATCTCAAAACCGTATGAACTTCTACCAAGCTCTCTTGCAGCTCTTAATGTCGTTCCACTTCCACAACAAGGATCAATAACAACATCACCCGGATCAGTAAATGTTTCGATTAGCTTTTTCAAAAGCTTCACAGGCTTCTGTGCCGGATGAATCTTAGGAATGTCTTTTCCATCCTTCTCCCAGTTAAACCAGTTAAAAACCATATGACCAGTACCTCTGATTGTTTTTCCTTCTTCATCAAACTGCGCTCCGTTTCTGAACTTTGGAAGCTTGTCTCTGTAGAAGCAAAGTGCATATTCTGTAGCCCCAACTACTCTCATATTCGCTTTTAATACCTGCGGTGAATAGTTCTTGATGAATACCAATGGAATGTAATGAATAAATCCATGTTTTTTTGCGGCTGCAATTAAGGTTGATGTCTGCTCAAACGAGCAAAATACAATCATGCAAGGACTGTTGCTGCTTCTTCCTCTTGTCGGGCTTTTCTTGTCCTCTTTTTTCATCATCTTTGAGCAAAAATGGAAGTACTCATAAAGATTGAAATTGAAATCTGAGTTAAAAGCAGCTTTTCCTGCAAGTTTGCTTTCGCCATTCTTATTATCGCCTCCTTTGTACCACATTGGATTGCTGCCGTAGAAATTAGCTCCGACATTATAAGGTACGTCTGCAATAATCAACTGGGCTGGACGGATTCCGTATTTTTTGTAATTCTGCATCGAGTCACGATACAGTTCACATTTAATTTTTCTTTCCATGTTGTGTTTTCCTTTTTTAGTTTACGATGTTGTAACTGTGTTCTCTATCCAGCCAAGCAAATAGTTGTTCTGGATACTAGAGCAGCTATTTGTCACTTCGCTTAGCTTCTGCAGAGTGCGCTTTTTCTGCTCAGTCAAAAAGCGGTATGTTGTTGTCTTAGACTTTTCTTTTTTATCTGTCATCACGCCTGCACCTCCTTCCTGCATGTTTCCATTCTTTCAATGTAGGTAATCATGTCAGCAAAGCTTTCTGCTCTGTACAAGATTGCCCTGTTTGTGTCAGCAAGTAGTGTGTATGTACTACCAAACTGGAATATGTAATACTTATGCGTTCCCTCATAGTACATACAATCTTTAAGCACTACAAACTTGTTGATATCAAGCATTGTTTGTTCCTTTCTTATGTAACTTCTGCCATCATTTCTGCCTTCATCTTGGCGAACTTGTTAATAAAATGGATTTGTCCTTTTCCAGTTACAAGCGTTGTTCTTGTAATTCTGACGCTTCCGTCCGGATTCACAACGGTACGCTCTTTAACCTCAAAGAGTTTCTGTTCCACTGCCTTCTGTGTCGGCATGTTTTTGCTACCGCCACATTTAATTAGGTAGTCGTTTTGACGCATCCGCTCAAAGAGTCTGTTCTGCCCGATCTCGTGACCATTCTGACAAATCAGTTTAGCCATGTCTCCAATTAAGATTGAGGTCCTGCTAGACTCTACTGCATCTGCAAAGATTTCTTTTGGCTTCATGCGCTCTGTGTCTGCAATCAGTACCTTGTTATCTGCCTTAAGCTTATCAATCTCGTTATTAGCAATCTTTAAGGCTCTTGCCATTACCTGCTCTGGTGTATTCCATGCCTTTTCGAGATCAATGAAGTACTGGCGGTACTGCTTGCCCTTGTCGGTACGCTGAATCATGCAAATCTGCTTTGCCATGTCGATGGAGATTTCATAGTCCATGAATGTTGTTTCATTGCCTTGAGCTGTTACTCTTTTTTGAGTAATAGCTTGATAGTCCACATTTTCAGCGAAACCATATTCGCACATACGCTTGTACCAATCGTTGAATCTTGTATTGATCTCAAGTCCCTCATGCAGTTGTCTTGCCGAAACTGTAGGAACTTCGGAATCGTAATTGATTCTGATTAAGTCCATTGCATCATCTCCTTACTATTACTGAGTGATTATGTTATATCACTCAGTAATACATTTGTCAAGTACTTAGTGATATTTTTTTTATTTTTTTATTGACTCAGTGATATTTATGCTGTATAATTTGTATTGGAAGGAGGTGAACACGATGAACGAAAGAATAAAAGAGATTCGAGAATATTATTCCCTTAGCCAAAAAGAATTTGGAGAAAGGATTGAGTTGAAGCAAAATTCAGTTGCTGTAGTAGAGCGCGGAAAACGAAATTTGTCAGAGCGATCTATAAACTTGATTTGCAAAGAGTTTTCTATCAACAAAACTTGGCTTCTGACTGGAGAAGGTGAAATGTTTAGCACCCTTACTCCATCAGAAGAAATTGAAGGGTTTCTCAGCACGCTCGCAATAGCAGGCGATGAAAATTTCAAAAAGCGCTTAATCCTTTATCTTGCGCAAATGGAGGATTCAGACTGGGAGAAATTGGAACAGGTGCTTGATACTCTTCTTGCAGGAAAAGACATCATCTTTCCGCCAGACACCAAAAGTGAAAAGTAATCCTGAGTAAGACAAATGGTGGGCATCCAGAAATGGATGCCCATTGTTTATTTATGATAATTTTATAATTGACATGCTTCTTGAATGATTGTACAATTCTTTTATAAAATTATTTTGTTTTAACAAAGGAGGAGGGCAAATTCATGATCAAATTAAAAACAACATTAGCCGCATTCTTTAGTTTTTCGGTTGCAACATCTGCTGTTGCATTCGGTATGTCTACATATACGAATGATTACGGTAAAGGAACTGCAGAAGTCCAATACAAGGATTTTAAACTTTTACTCCCTAAAAACTGGACAGAAGTTGACACCGGAGATGATGATTCTCTCATGTTTACAATTATGAATGATAACGATATCGCTGAAGGATATGTTGGATTATTTTCAGAAGAGTTTGAATATCTGGAAGATTTTTGTGATTATCCAGTTTCAGTATTAGAATCTATGCTTTCTGATACTTTTCTTTGGTCAAATCCTTGTAAATTTGAAGAGTATCCAATATTATCAGATACAGAACATGGCTATTTCGCTGCATCCGAGCAAGATATAAGTGGTGATTCAGTCAAAAGTTATGCCTTATCTTTTAATTACCACAAAAAATTATATTGTTTTTTCGTAAACATATATTCTAATGTTGATTCAGATTATTCGTTCGACATTGCTCACGTTTTTAATTCTATTTGCTATAATGACAACGTTAGCACTGATGAAACCACAGCAACAGAATCTGAAAATCTTGAGGATATCGGTTATGGTCCTGGACAATACAAGGTTGGAACCGATTTACCAAGTGGAGAATATTACGTTTTAGCTCTTTATGATGGAATACATGGTTATTTTTCTGTAACATCCGATGCGAATGGTGACAATATTATTCTTAATGACATTTTCGATGTTAATTCCATTGTTTCTGTTAACGATGGAGAATATTTGTCTTTGGATGATGCTACTGCTATCCCATCATCCTTGTTTGAAGCTGAATATACAATAAATTATCAAGATTTTACATCTGGAATGCTCAAAGTTGGGCATGATATTCAGCCGGGAGAATATAAATTAACTGCTTCTGGTGATTCTTCTGCTTACTGGTCTATTTATTCAAATGCAAGACATGATATTGTATCTAACGATTATTTTGATGGAAGCAGTTATGTCACATTGTCTGATGGTCAATACTTCAATTATGAAGATTGTACTATTAGTCAATAATAAAAATCAAAGAGACCCCCATAATTGTGATATGGAGGCCTCTTTTTTTCATTCTCTCTTTAAGACATAGTAAACAACTCTCAATGTTGACAGTCTGTCTTCTGTTTTTAACTTTTCTTTTATCTTCTTCATGTAATACCGTTTCATCGCTTCTTCAACATCCGGATCAATCTCCTTTTCAGTTCTGCTTTCTGCCATTCATTGCCCTCTCTTTCTTCTATTCTCTCGTCATTGCCTGTGCGATCAGCTCACAGCGATATTCCTTTACATCGTCTCTATCTGTTAACTGATATAAGAAATCAAGCAATTCCATTTCGTTACGTTTTCCTTCTGGAACAAACGTGGATATATATGTAATCGCTCTTTTTACATATTCATTGCCTTTTAGCTCTACAATACTATCTAAAAAACGTCTAACCACATCACACATATTATCACCTCTCCTTTGCAATTGCATTTGCAGAAATTTCATATGCAACTTTAACTGTTTCTGCTTCATGCTCTCTTTTTACATAAGTCCTGCTCTGGATTCTCCCAGACAGTCTAATCTTGTCACCGACCTTTAAATTTGATGCCTTTCGAGCAAGCTGATTCCAAGCAATGCAATGCAAATAATCACTCTTGCCGTATGGACGATTTACAGCAACTATAAGCTCACATAACTCCTTTTTTAATGGTGTTGTGCGATATATCGGTTTGCTGCATAAATACCCAGTCAATGCGATTTGGTTTCGATGCTCCCCACTTTCTGCTTTGATTTCACGAACCAGAAAATACTGCTGTACATGTCTCTTGCCGTCACTGGTGTAATAATTCTTGCTTCGCCATTCTCCGATCACTGTTACTTCATCCCGACGTTTTAAAACCCCGATTCTATCCTTTGCAACAGCGATTGGGATTTCGTCCTTTACTCCACTCAAACGGCTTGCCTCAATAGTGTTTGAACAAAAATCACTCTCCAAGCAGTCTAACGTTGTAAAATTGTCTAGTAATTTACCGTGAATAATGGCAAAATTAACCATTGACTCTGTTGCTTTGCAGTTGTAAACTGTCATCATTAGTAGCCTCCTTTCTTTTTTCTGCTATGGTATAGATGATAGCACTGGTGACTACAAATGTATTTACTTTGTTCACATTTTTTTCAGTCAAAGTTTTTTGGCTATTTCCCAAACTTTTAAGCGCTAGAAAACTTTGACTTTACTTTTTACCTGATGTAGCCAATAAATTATACTTTTTGTTTTTGCTAAAGTACAATTTATTGTAAAAATGACATTTTGAACAAATATGAAGGGTGGTTTTTGACATGAGAAATCGAGTAGCTGATACTGAACGACTTGTAAAAGTTATTATTTATGTGCGCAAAAGCGCAGGATTGTCACAAATGGATTTGGCAAAAGCACTTGGAAAGAGCGTAGGAACAATAAAAAACTGGGAGAATGGTCTTGGTGCACCAGACTTCCCAGCTTTGCTAGAGTGGTTTGATAGATGTGGAGTTGATGTAGAAAAATGTCTTATGGCTATCTATGACCCGAATAAGTACGAACGCATTTATCACCCTAAAAAAGACAGTGAGACGCTGTCTGCTCTGCAGGAATACTTAAAGCATGAAGATGCTGCGTATCTAAAACGTCTGTATTACAACGTCTTTTGCGATACTGGCTCTGATTGGCACGCACAACTTGATATGTTAACAGCGCTTAATAAGTTGCCTCTTGAAGATCGTATTACTTCTGCACAAGCTTATCTTGATAAATACCTCATTCGGAAATCTCGCGGCGAAGTAGAAGTTTCTCGTGTTGAACCAGATTTAAATCGGTTAAAAAATGCAATTGAAAGTGCAAAAGATTCTGCTTGCAAAGGTAAAAACTCGTATTCTGAAAATTTCAAATAAAAAACAACAGTAAAATAACCCTACTTAAAAAGCAGGGTTATTGTTTTATATTGTGCTCATTTCTCCTTGCAAAATTCGCTCATGTTTTTGAACTAATTTGATTATATCAGCAATCAATTCTTCATAGCTAATTGCGCCATAGATTACTTTGTCAGTTCCTCGAAGCTCTTGCAGCATAGCCAAATTCTCAAAATAGTGTTTTTGGGCACATTCTTGGACTTCCTGGTATATCAGACCGTGATGAACCTTTTTGTTTGTATCAGCCTTATAAACGTACGATACAGGGCGAAGATCCATTATCCACGCTGTAGCTGTATCATAATCAATATCAAGGATAGACTCTTTCAACCGTTTATCGGATGAGTGTACAATTGTTCCGTTTACAGCTACCGTACAGGTGCTGGCGTTAGTTCCTTGTACAGTTTTACTTCCTGTAAATGCAAATTGGCTTACCCCATCCTTGGCAAGATAATTTTGAAATCTGCCAGTATAATCATATAGCTTATCACCAGTGGTTACGTCGGAGCCGGAGTGGAAATCAATATATGATATTCCTTCTGCACTATCATTATTTCCGTAGATTTCAACCCCGTAATTGATCATAATTGCTTTGTCGAAACACACATCCTGATTTCCAAAGAATCCTCTGTCATCTTCTGTTCCACCTGAACTGTACATTGGCCCAATTCTAAATTTACCATTTTTGTTGATGTACGATTCAGTACCAAACCATATAGTTCCAGTTTTAATACAATTGCCTGTTATATTTGTTGTACCATCAGACAATCCTTGTTCCAAATTTGATGCTGTCGTTAACGCATTTTGAGCTGATTGGCTTGCTGATTTTACCGTTTCATTTTCACTTACTGCTGTGGTAAAAGTTGCCGAGCCATTAAAATTAATTTTATCAGCGCTAATACTTATTTTCTCGGCCGATTGGTTAATTTTGGATATAATCTCGTCATTTCCAACCTTCTTGGACACTGTTGAATTGATTTCTTTTATGGTCGCGTCCAGTGATACTCCTCCAGTGTCCGTTACATCACTCAAATGCAAATTCTTAATTGTTATAATATTGGCATCAATAGTTCCGGCCGTAAGCTTATCTGCCGAAAGGTCTTTAATTTTTGCATTAGTAATTTGCGCATCACCAATTATCGCAGTGGTTATCCACCCCTCTTTGATGTTTACTTTGTCTAATCTGGCATATGTTGCTTCTATATCACCTTTTGTACGATCTAAAGCTGCCGAAGATGGACTTTGTGCTTCATTTTCATCAGCACCATAACTAGCCACTTCAGAGAGCAATCCACCGTCAAAAGTCAATACATGCTCCATGATTGGTACATCAATTGGGTTTCCATCCGCATCAATGACTACAATGATGTCACCCACATCAATTCGAGGATCACCCATAAAAGAGAACGAAGATGGATAAAAGCTCAGCTGCTTTACCAATGGCAGTATTTTGTCAAGCCATTCTTGCTTCATTACGGGGCTTTCTATAATCAATCCTGCTGACTCGCCCGATGTAATATACTCGTTTTCTGTTTGGCAACCAATGCCTGTAACCTCAAACTTTGATGATTCCTTAACGAGATCATCAAAATATCGGTTTGATTTAACGATATACGTTTGAGCTGCCGCATAATATTGTAGAGTGTCGTAAATGAAGAATGCGCCTTGGTCCAAAATAAAATCCGCAGCAGTACTTTTCAGTCTTCCGTCATCCGAAAAATCAATGACAGAATCATAAAGCATATCGCCCAACTGATCCCTAATTGGAATACGTCTGCTATCAAGGATTTTGTTCCCCTCTGATGCCATTTTAACCTTATTATACCATCGAAATATAACTTTTCCACCACGATCACATACGGCAAATTTGCCATGCAGCTGCGCTATATAGCCCACTACCTGTTGCATTGTAAAGCCCTTGAACGGCTCTGTATATGTCTTATCTTCATCTTCAGCATTATCAGCAGACGGAATCTTATCGATCATATATTCATCAGTTAATTCAGACATGTCAAACTGTATTCCTGTTTGACTGCTTATGTCTTTTAAAAAAGCTTTACTTTCTGAAGGATAACTTATTTTGCAGGTATATGCTTTACCTAGTAGACTCCCAATTCGGTCGTAGGCAGTAAAAGTAAGTAAGTCTCGGTCCTTTTTACTGTCCTGTATTGTAAAATACCCCATTGGAATCCATTCGATTACATCGTCTATAGATGCGCCGATTTCAAATTTTAGTTCAACGCCATTTTTAAAGCTATTAGATTTAGTATGCATAGATACTTCAATCTTTGAGGAAATGGCAGAACCCACATACATATAGTTATCTGGAGTAGACATACTAGTTTGTATGATACGTTGTATTCCTGTTTGCACATCATTAAGTCTTGCATAGAACGTTCTTCCACTCCCAGATATAACTCCGTCCAATGCCTCTGATACCTGATACATAGTGTTCCCCTCCTCTAAGGATTTTTGTATACAAAAATACCGCAGGCATTTTGCCCACGGTATTAAAAATTCTTTAGTTCATATAGCGCTGATGCTTGAATTTTACAGTTTGGCTATTTCGCTTTGCGTAAATCATCGTTGTAGATATATCAGCATGCCCCAAAAGCTGCTGAACTTCCGTGATGTCCATTCCTCGCTCCAGGCAATCTGTTGCAGTAGTATGGCGGATCAAGTGGGGATAAACTCTTCGGTTAACTTCTGATCTTTTCCCAATCTGTTTGATAATCTTTTCGACTGCCGGCTTTTTAAGTCTTTCGTATGGCGCACGCTCGCTTGTAAAAAGTGCTTCTGAATTGCCTTTGCGACTTTTCAGATAGTCAATTAGCATAAGTTTAGCTCTTGCACTTAGATAACTTGTTCGATGTTTATTTCCTTTTCCAAAAAGATATACTTCACACCGTTCAAAATCTACATCTTTTTTGTCCAGTCGGATCAGTTCAGTAACTCTACAGCCGGTACTATAAAAAAATTCAACAATTGCCTTTTCTCGAATGGTTCTACAGGCCTTTCGAATTTGTTCCATTTCTATAGCCGTTAGCGGAATAGGATCTTTTCTTTCGTAATTGATTACACTTATTGCTCTGCATGGGTTTTTGTTTAAGTATCCTTCATTCGTTCCCCACTCAAGGAATGTATTTAGTACTGTTCTGCGCCCATCAAGTGTACGATTACTTATTTTCCGCGTTTTCTGAAGTGTATATAGATACACTCTAATATCGTTTGGTGTTAGCTTTTCCACTGGCTTTTGTATATCTTGCAGCCATTCAAAGAAATTCTTTAGATACAGCATATATTGTCTAAGGCTCTCATCGCTCATGCCTTCAATCTTCTGGCTGACTATGTACGCTTGATACCAGCTCGGTGTAAAGTCCTCATACAGAACTACTTCTGTGTTTCTTTTTGTTATCTCGTAGTCATCAATATGCAACTCTATAATTGTTTGCACATCCCTTAGCAAGTCTGATGGTATAATCGTACTAAGCTTTGCCATTAAGTCACTTACAAAAATTTCTTTCATCTTTTTTCCTCCACATCTTGAAAAATGTAAAGACATGAAGTATAATGAATCCGTCAGCAATGACGGTGCGAGAGCTGTTCCAACTGCCAGGTGGGAAAACAGCTCTCCTTTTTTATTCTTTTTTCCGTCTTTCCAACTTTATCACTTGCCTTCTGTCTATGTAACATCTATGTTACATAGACATCATAAAACATATTGGGTGAGAAGTCAATCCTTGTGTGGCTTTTTTAATAGGATTTTTATATTTTTTATAATTTGGAAATTTTTGTCAATCAACCTTCAAAAGTCATCTTGCATTTTTACTTCCCTCCAAAATTTTTCTGCAAAAATACCGATAATTGCATGTTTTGAAACCCTTTTAATTTCGCTTAGATCAAAGGTTTTCGCATACTTTTTTCCATTCACCTAGTTGTAGCACTTAAATTTAGATAAAAAATCATGCCTAGTTGCACCTAATTGTACCTAGTTGTAGCCCTAGTTGTACCTAGTTGTTTTTGTTCGTTTTCTTCTGCGTTTTGCTGTGCCTAGTTGCTCCTAGTTGTAATTTTTCGAGGGTTCAATGAATAATCTAACAAAATATGGTTGGCCATCTCAGTTAGACGAATTTTGTTTAAATCGTCCTTCATCAATCTTCTCTCTTCATGATCGCTTTTTCTGCTGTTACGGCAATTCTCTATTAAACCCTTCAAAAAAAGTGCTATAGTTTCATCGTTTGTATCGCTCTCTATTCCGCATAAAACAACACTTCTTAATACTTTTTTATTTTTTCCTAATTATAGCGCGTTTCTTTTGCAATTCCGTTCCGATCGTTCCTAATTATAGCCCTAATTTATGCCTAATTATATTCCTAATTTATGCCTAATTATAGCCCTAATTATAGTCCTAATTATAATTGTGATATCAAAAATCACTTGTCATTGGAATGCTCATCTGCTATAGTTGAACTCAGGAGGTGAGAAAATGGCAAGACCCAAAAAAGAACTTTCTGATAAGGCCATCAAAAAATCCATATCACTTAAACCTGACGTATCGGATCTTTTGGATAAATATAGTTTCGAACTAGACTTGTCAGCATCGTGGATAATTGACAAAGCGCTCCGAGATTGGTTTGAGGAACAAAATAAAAAGCAAAATAAAGGGGAGGGCTAACCCCCTCTTTATTTTTTGTGTGTTTTGGTAGGTTTTTATGCGTTTTAGTAGGTTATAAACGCCCCATTTAGTTAACCATTCGAATTTAAAAAATTTATGAGTTGTTCCGCAATTGAATTCATCCCATTTTCTGTTGGGTGCGAATGTGCCAAATCAATATTGAACACCTCACAAACACCAATTTCGTAATGGGCGCAAATTTCATTCACAGATTCTTTGATATTGTTCAAGGAAGCGTTTAACATAAATATTATTTTTGCCCCAATATGTTTGTGTTTGAGTTTGTCTAGCAGATAAGCAAGCGCAGGTCTAAAATAAATAAAATCCGATTCTGAAAAGTCGGAATACTTGTATTCCCCCAAAAAATCATCTCGTTTTGTATCTCCAGCAACCCAACTATCATTTGTTCCACCATAAATCAGAATCAGTTGTGGTGTTGTAAGTAGGCTCATGCGCTGAATGAACGAGGTCTCTTTTCCGTCTTCTAGTCCCTCTGAGTATCCATCATAGGATATAGTTGAGCCACTCCACGAGTTGTTTTCTAACAAGCGGCTATTATAATTGTTCGCAAATTTATACCACCATGTTTGCTCTACATTTTCAACATCATTTGTATCATTCTTATTATGATCTGATGCAGGATACCATGTTGCAGCATTCGCGTTTGCCATATACCCTTTAAAACTTGAGTAACTGTCTCCGATAATCGAGAACGTATCATAATGTTTTGATTGTTTCACAATCTCTTTGGGCAGATACTTCGCTGGAATGTGTACGTATGGATCAGGTATCCATTTATTTTCAAGGATTATAATTTTATCTTTATTTGTATCATAATCGTAAGAACCATTGAAATAATAGAACATGATTCTCTTTGCATTTTCTCCGGTTGTTATCTTTACAACATCTACACCGTTATAATTTATAACAGACGTAGGCAAAATCGTATATGTTTCGTCATCAACAAACTCGTCATTTTCACTTTCAGCTGCATTTCTTCTGTTTCTATCAGGGATATATATATAATAATCGGTACTTGGCTTGCATTTGAAAATTAAGCTCCATGCATTGCTAATGGGGACAACAAGCCCTTCATTATTTGGAAACCTCTTAACATTTTCTACATTCTCAGGTGCTCCAATATTTAATTCTTCAAAAAAAGTAGTTTTATGTGGTGTGATAGCTTCATCGGCAGTCGCCTTAGCTTCATCGGCAGTCGCCTTAGCTTCATCGGCAGTCGCCTTAGCTTCATCGGCAGTCGCCTTGACGGAATATGGTGCAACCGTTCCTATTACTTTTGCCATTTTTGTTTCAGAACCGTAGTTTGATATGATACAGTATTTTGCATTTGCGTACACATCAGAAGTAATATCAAGATCAATTTCTGCATAATTAGGATCAGTATAAGCAGCCACGACAGATATATCTTTTAAATATTCTTTGCTTTGAGAGTAGAAAGCAATTCTAGCACCTGCTTCAGAAAGAGTGATTCGTGCTATTATTCTACTTACACCATCAATTTCACAAAATCCAGTATTTTGTGCCTGCACAATTGTGCTACTAGATATTTCCCCGTCGGAAGCTCTCACATATCCAGCATTTGTGAATCTTAATTCTTTTTCACCGATAGCAGCTTTGCCTATTTTGTAATCTATATCTTCCTTTACCTGACTTATTTCCTCACCCTGCGATTTTGCTGTTTGTTTCAATGTTTCTACATCTTCGAAACTTGCCAAATTTAATATTTTTGTCTCTGCCATATGATTAACCTCCTTACTCAGTTGTGATTCTTACGGCTAAACAGCCCTTAGCTGCATTGTAAAAAAACTCAATTCCTGTGCCGCCAGCCTTCGCTTTTAACGTTGTGTCCTGCTCGTTGTTTTTTGTTTCGATTTTATCGAGCCTATCACCAACCGCTTTAGACTCTGCCGGTACATCTGATTTCTTGAGCGTGGTATCAGGAACATCACGGAATGACGTCCTAACATTGTCCCCCGTGACTTGTCGTACACCATCCTGTGTATCGTAGACAAGGAAGGTGTCTGACGACTCCACTTTTGTTTTCTTCTTATACTCGGTCCAAAGTCCCATATCATCACCTTACCCTTCTACCTTTACGGCTAAACATTGTTTCTCTTCGTTGTAAAATAACTCAATTCCTGCACCAGATACCTTTCCTGCAAGTTCATCGCCAACTGTCTTTGCATCCGCAACTCCACCAGAAACGCTTAATGTCTTATCAGTTTCCAATGGATGTCGATTATAGTATTTCTCTACCGCATTACTGATCTGCTCATCAGTAACACCACCATTTCTTAGTTTCTGAATTACAATTCCAAGCACGTCATCTGGTTTCATTGCTGCCTCCTATCTATATTTTGTTCCAAAGCTGCGTTGTTGCTTCAAACTTGTAGTAATCGCCTGTATCGCTTGCCAGAAATGAACTTCCTGTTCCCACATACAGCGGTAACTTTTGGATATCTGCTGCAAGCCCTTCATAACTGCGAACATTACCATCGGCAGAAACGCAAACCAACGATCCCATATCTGGTACATCCTGCCCTGGCTTATAAATCTGTCCATCTTGTTTTACCGTGTAATCATATGTCATTGCTCTCCCCCTTCGATCATAAAGTCAATCGCATCAAATTCTTCACCAGATACTTCGATTCCATCTATCATATCAAGCGGTATCTTATGTACCTCAACCTCAATTTCTATTTCAAGCAGCTCGCTCATTTCTGACTCTGCAATTTCTTTCTTTCCATCAATGGGGACCAGTTTTCCTGTCTCATCGGCTTCAAAATATTTTGATATGATATCCTGCCTTGAAGTCTCGAATGGTTTAACTGCAGTCCGAAGATGGTCCAAATTACGATTAATCGCATACATCAACTTTACTGGTTTCTTAGAGCTCCCACGTTTAAAATTATTAAGGCCAATGATCGTATTAGCAAGATCTCTATTCGTAAATTTCTGTAACATAATTCCTCCATTTACTTCTCAATAAAATTGGCGGCAACGCCAACATATCTAGGTAGTATATCAGCGTATGAATACACCGGATATGTTGGTGTTCCGACATAAAATGTGCGTGTTTCTGTTTTTCCAGTCTTTGGATTTCGGAAGGTGACCGGAAAAAATGGTGGTTCTATCGCAGTGGCAAAAGCTATTGCTTCTTTGTCATCCAAAGGTGCCAACGTAAGATTCAGCTTGATTTTTTTTGCTATGATGTCGCCTTCCATCTCTCCAGACGCAACTCGTCCCGTATTGCTGCTCCAGATGATGTTATCTGTTATCGTCAGATCTTTGACTTTCAGCTCCAATCCGCTTATGATTACAGTTTTTACTGGATCATCCATTGCATTGCTTCCCTCCTTTACGTTAAAAGTTGTGCCTTACCTGTCTGTATGACTCTGCTGTTGTTTTCCTTTTTGACAACCTCAAAGATCTTCTTTGCATCGCCCTGGAGAACGACATTAACTGTCACATTTCCATTTCCTCCACCATTTCCACTGTAACGTGCCATAGCTGCTTCCATTCCGCTCGCTACGGCGCTCTGCATTACGCTTGCAAGTTGTGACTGGTTTAAGACCTCTGTCCTGCCACCTACATGACCTACAAGTTCTGGTCCGGCTTCTCCAGCAATGAACATTGATCCACCATCAAGTGTTCCTCCTGCATATCGTGGAACCATATCAAAATTCATCATCATATTTGGCTTGACGATTCCGCCTTCATGGAACTGTGGAATATCGTGCCAACTTCCACCGTAAAAAGCGCCACCTTCTGCTTTCTTTCTGAAAATGCTTGTGATGCTTGAAACAATTCCATGGATACCACTTAAAATAAGTGATGCGCCGGATTGCTTTGTTACCTGACTTATCAAACCTTTTACATTAGCCACTGATAATCCGCCGCCGCTTATCAATCTTGTGACAACAGCGCTGGCCGATGGAACAACAAGTGCTGCTGCTGTCGTTATTTTTGTGAGCATTGCGGTCAGATTGCTGATTTTTCGATCTCTAATTGAATCTTCTTTGCTTGTAAATTTTGCTACAGTATTAAATATTTTTCCTATAGCTGGCAAACTATCAATTTGTGATGTGAACTTTGCTATTGTCAGAAAAATTTTATCCCCTAAAGCGTCTATCGTGGTTTTGAATCTTGCTGTGGTATTAAAGGTTTTGTCTTCTTCTGTTAATTTGCTTTTGTCAACTCCGGATACAACCATCTTTGAATTAAGCTTTAATGGATCATTTAGCAAATCTCTCCCTGTTTTGTATATTTCACTTTTATCAACCTTAAAAGTTGCTTCTGTCGTTATAGAATTTGGCAAATTACCAATTTCCATTGCATATCCATTAGCATCATTTTTAGCCGTTCTCCATGCTTTTGCAGTTGTTTCTATTTGCGTTTGCTGGCTCTTATTCAGTTTTTTAACAGCATTTTCTGTTGTACTCGATTTTTTAGCAATTCCTGTCATGTAGTCATATAGAGTACTCTTTTCCTCTTCAGACAGTTCGTTTAATCCAGATATCCAAACTGCTATATGCTCCTGCATATTTCGACTTTTTTTGTCTACTTCTTCTGCACTTTTTAACACGGTTTTATAGCTTCCAGCAATTGTATTACTGGTTTTTTTAACTTTATTTGATGTTAGTCCATTTTGCTTTGCAAAATTCTGCTCTGCTTCTGTGACTTTATTAAGTTCATTCGTAGAATCATTAAGATTTTCAGTTAGCCCTTGAACATTTCCAACCTGTGTTATTATGTCATAATTTGTATTTTGAAATGCTTGCATCAATCTGTTTTCTTCTTTTGACAAATTTGACATATCAAGCTTTCCGTCACGCATTTTTTTTAATAAAGATTCTAAGCTTGCCTCAAATTCTTCCATAGTTCCCTTATTTAAGATATCATGCCAATTTTGGAAAACTTCATCTTTATCTAACGTAACACTATTAACTAATTCAGTCACAGCACCATCTAAAGCAATTGCAGAATCAGCTACATTTTTTGCAATATCTGTTATTGCTTGTTCAAAGCCTTTTGTAATAGCTGCATTCTTTTGACTTTCAATCAGATCTTTTAATGCTTTGTCTGTACCTTCGTAAGCTTCTCCAACCTTGCCAATCAATTCAGCGGCTTGTGGTGCATACTCTACAATTTGATCATAGTAGGTCTTAAACAGAGACATATCTGTCTCAGATAGGCTTCCGTTCTTTTCTAACTTCTCGTTCAGCTCAAGGAACTTATCAACAATTGTGGAAACATTTTCAAATTTTTCAATTTCTTCCTGCTCCATTGCTGGCCATTCGATTTTGAGCTTCGAAAGCGCTTGATTTAAGTTATCGGCTATGGCAGTGTATTTTGTATCTGATCCACCAAATACCAATCCCCATGCCGCTTCGAACAGTCCAAAAAACGTATTTGCAACTATATTTGCTGCGGTCTTTAATATGCCCTTCCAGTTGATATTTTTGATAAAGTGGTTAATGTCCACTCCAAGGCTTCTCCAGTTGAAGGTTGCTGCTGCTTCGTTGATAGACGATAGAACACCCTTAAAAGCTGACCCAAGTGCATTTCCGGCTAATGAAAAATCTGTATCAGCTAAGAATGTATTGGCACTATTTGCTATGTCTTTTCCAATCTGTTTCCAGTTTATTGTGACTGAGAACATCCTAAGTGAGGATGTTGCTTGGTTAAGACCACTTGATATAGCTGATCCAATGGCATTAAAATCAACGCCTAAGAATACATTGTTTACACCGTTGGCAAATCTCTGAGAAATCTTATTGAACTCAATTTGGTTCACTCCTGTTTCAAGTGTTGATGCTATTCCGTTGATCCCGTTTGCGATGGTTATGCCAACTTTTTCGTAATCTCTGCTGGTAAAGATGCTGTTTATGGTTTCTGCAAGTGCGTTACCTGCTTCCTGCCACCCTGTAGTGCCGCTAAAATTGATCTTAGACATATCTACTACAAATCCATCAAGGAAGCCCCACAAAGCCTTGTATTTGGCATTCAAAGCCTTTCCAAGGCCATCCCAATCTATAGTGGCTATTGCGCTTCTAAGCCCACCTGACATAAATTCACCGAGCGATGTCCAGTGAGTTGTGTCAACAAAGGTATTGATTGCACCTACAGCCGTGTTGACTGCTTCTCCAAGTGTTCTTCCAACACTCTTATCAAGACCTTCCGTCTCAAAGAAACCGTTTATGAATGTTCCTGTGACTTTGGCAATTTTATCTGCCTGTTCCTTGATTGGTTCCCAGTCAATGGAATCGAGTGCATCACGGAGCTTTGTGCCTACTATGTTACCAACCTCAGTAAAATCTTCCTCTGCCCATGCTTTTTTTACAAGATCGGCAAAGTTGGAGACCGCACCTGGTATATCCTTTTTGGTAAACAGGATCGGGTCCTCGGTTCCACCCTTGTTTCCAGATCCGTTTCCTCCACCGCCGCCGGTTCCACTGTTGGCTGCATCGTTAAGATCGTTGGAAAACTTCTCAATCTCATCAAATCCCATCAGTTCGCGCTTTAGTTCATCAGTCTTATCCTTTAACTTATCGGTTGCGTCACTTGCCGCATCACCTGCAGATGCTGTGCCGTTTAAACTGTCACGATAGTCCTTGATGTTTTTTACGGCTACCGTGTATGATGTTTGCCCTGTTATTGATGCTATAAAAGCACCTACAGCATTGATTCCTGCAACTGCGTAATCAACGATTTGATCAATGACTGGCGCAACAATATTCAGTATCGGCTCAAATGCCGCAGCTACGCTATTTCCGACATATGACATATCGGATGTCAGCAATGACAAGCTCTTATTTGCCCTATCGCTAAACATAACAAGATTGTTGATTCCGTCCTTGATTCCTGATCGCAGCTTGTTAAACAGCACATACAAAGACCTGATTCCAAAACCGTAGCGCAACACAGTTGTAATCCCGTGCTTTAATTTTTTGTTAAAATCTCCGAGACTGGCTGAGGACTGGCTGAATGGACTCTTTAGCCCAGATAATGCGTTTTGGGTTGAACCAAAATTCAAAAACTCCCATGATAGCTTTGCAAAGTTTTTCGTAAATGACAGTATCTGCTTGCTTACTTTTGCTGCAAAAGATCCTATTTTGCCAATTGCACCCGCAACAGATATCGCTTTGCCTGCAAATCCACCCATGATGCCTGCCAAATCACTTATATCTGATTTTAACTGGGATAGGCTAATTGGCAATTTCTGCATGTTTCTATTCAGCCTGTTGATATCCTCTGGCATGTCTCTAAATATTGGTGGTTCTTGTGCAGCAGCAGCCAAGGCATCTTTAAATGTCTCTTCTGTTCTGATTACTTTTGATACATCTTCATTGTATTGTCTTAACTGGTTTGAAGCGTTGCTTGTTTCCCTCGCAGTTTGGCTCATTGTATTTGATAAGCCATTACCACGAAGTTCTTCTGGAAAACTGCTTAGTGGATACTCTTGCCATTCACTTTTTGGCTGTCTAAGTGTCATACCTTTTTGAGCTGCAATAGTTGATAAATCATTTGCATAAGCTATCGCTTGTGATAAGTCATCAACCATCTGTGACACACCATCAGTATCAAGAGTTCTCAATGCTTCTTGCATATTTTCCTTCAAGCGTACTATCTCTTTTGAGATTCCCACAAATTCACTTTGAAGTTCCTCAACACTCTCAGGAACGTAAAATCCGCCTAAAAACTTTTGACTTTCTTCCCTTGCTTGCTGTATAAGATTTTTATAGTCTTCTAACCACGGCACGCTCTCTGGTGCAACAGCTTTATTTGCTGCGTTTTGAATAATGGTCTTTTCTGCATCTGACAGCCCATTATGCTCTTTTCCGATTATTGATTTTAAATTTTCTCTGTTCAGCCTTGCAATTCCAGAAAAGTCAATGTTTTTTAATGAAGCCAGTTCGCCCAAGCCAAGCTCTTTAAGCCCTTTGAATGCTCCTGCCAGACCTTTTCCGTCTCCTACAGCGTTCGTAACAGATTCGATGGTTGACCTTAAATTGATAAGGTCTTTCATTTCACTATTCACAACATCAGTTACAGTCTGTTGTTCTTTTTCAAATGCTCTGGTCTTTTGCCCTATGGCGCTTGTGACTTCTTTTACGCTTTCTGTTTCGCTGTTTTCCGATAGTTTTTTACCGCCATAAACATCGTTTTCCGTAAGCCCATACTTCTCACTAAGGTTAGGTATGTCTTTTGCAGCAAACTTTGACAGTTCGGATTCAATCTCCTGCACTGGAATCAAACCATTTTTGATAACATCCTGTGATGTCAGCACAGCTTCCTTGCGTATATCTCTTAAACGTTCTACTACATCTTTGAACAGATCTGTTGCGTTTTTTGTAGTATCAAAAGTGGTATTTATTGACTTGTTCATATCGTCTATGAACGTCACAAAATCCGTACCACTATTTGTTGTGGAGAAATTCTTTCCAAGTACGCTTCGCAGATTTGCAAATTCTCTATCTGTATTTAAGTCGTTCTTTACGCCAATCGGGATTTTTATATTTTGAGCCTTTTTGATATAGTTATCAAAAGCCTTTTCCACGCCGTCTAGCTGTCTAATTTCCTTAACGTTCTGTGCGATGGTATTTTTTACATTTTCCATCGCACTTTCCACGTTCTCCATGGCTCTTTTCCATGTGTCCTCAGAGAAGATCGAACCCTTCTTTTCGTTAAGTTGTAGGTTGTTAAGCTTAATAGATGCTTCTGCCAGTTCTCTTACAGATTTCTCAACTGCTGCAATTCCTGTCTTGTTGGTTATCCCTGTCAGCTTCGTTAGTCTTTGCGTTAATCCATTTACAGATGTTGAGTAGCGGTCAATTCCGCTTTTGTTGTCGCCCAATCCGGTTAGGGATTGTTTCAACGCTTCAATATCAGATATAGCTTCTTTGATATTTGTTTTAGCTTCAATCCGTATTGAATCAATATTTACCTCACTCATTTTATCCCTCCTCCCTTAGATCGGGCTTTCTGGCAAGCCTTGTTTTTCAAGTTGCCTGATTCTTTGCTTCATCTCATATACCGCGATTTCCTCATTTGACTCCGCATTGCCGTTTTTGCTTTTCTTCGCTTCCTGTTGCAAGAAAGGCGTATCTGGATATTCGAACGGCGGTGTATGCTTACCTTTGAACCACTGGCTGTTACCCAGTGTTGATAAGATAGACATTCTTACGTATCTGCCAAGCATGTGGTTTTGTATATCAACTTGCTGTTGATGCAGCTTGTAAGCAAGTTCATATGGCTTTAACTCGCACGGACACATATCGCCTATTTTTTCAGCAGTAAAGCCGTATTGCTGCGTAACACACAAAAAATACGGAAGCAGCTTTTCATCGTAATAATCAATTGGATCTATTACTCTGTTTTTTGCTCTTTCGTTTCTTTCTCCGCTTTCATCTGCAGAACTTCTTTCTTGAAAAAACCATTCTGCATTACCTCTTTTAGCAGCTCTTCAAATAGCTCTTTGATACTCGAATCTTCCTGATCGGTATACTCATCAATCAATTCGCATACCTTTGCTGTTGCCTCTTCCTTGCCTTTATTCGTGTTGTAATCATACCCAAACTCGTCCTTATGTCTTTTTTGCAGTCCCACAAGCAAAAACTCCGGAACCATATTAAGCACCATTTCGATATCGTCAATAAGATCACCATTGGACCGTTGAGCTTCATCATCGCTGGACTGCTGAATTTCTTTAATCTTCTTTAAAATTCCGCTCTTTGTAGTCGCTTCGATTCCAAACTTAATTTCGTAATTCATAAATTTCATAATTCATTCTCCTTTAAACAAAAAACGGGAAGCTCACGCTTCCCGAATATAGCTGTTACATTTCTTTCTTTGCCAGTGTAATTGATGTTGGATAACCATTCTCATCTTCTGTTACAGATACGGTGTAACTATCCTCGATCCACCTTGGAACGGTTACTGTGGCAATTGTTGCTGTTCCTGTGAGGTGATCTTCTGTTGCCTCGTCTGGTGCGAAAGATTCTGTTCCTACAAAAGCCACGATTCCTTCTGAACCTTTTCCATCTGTGCCGTAAAGGATGCAGATATCTAATTGTTTTCCCTCGTTTTTAACTAGTTCATCCTTATATTTTTTTTCAAATGCACCTGGTACTTCCATTGATGCAGCTGCTCTTCTTCCCTGTTCCTGAGTCTCTATCAAATCTTCCAAGGTTGATGTATCAACCATGTTGACAGTGCCGAAAGGTGATGGAATTGATTTTGCTCTGATCAAGAGCTTATATTCACCTGCCCAGTAATCGGTTGCGCCATCTTCCTTTGTCTTTTCTCTGTAGATGATTCTACTTTTTAAACCTACTGCCATTTTGTATTCCTCCTACTAAAAAAGCCCCATCTTGCCGATGGAGCTTAAAAAATATCATTCCAATCAAATGTTCTTTCGAAACGTGCTACATAACGATATATTGGTGATTGATTGTCCGCATATGGTGACATTTTTACATCAAACATAAGTTTTTTTAGGCAGTCCATAATTTCTGCCATTATAGTTCTGCAGTCTAGCTGTGATGTGTTGCTATACACTTCAATTTGGAATCCTGCCACTATAGTGTTGATTCTTGTGCGTTCCAGATCGGAGTTTGCTTCGCTTCCACCCAACTCATGGACGTACACGCAGGGAAAATTGCGTTGTGAATCATTGCTTATGCTTGAGGTGGTGTACATTATTTGTGGATATCTTTTCTTTAGCTTGTTGTATGTCTTGCCTTTCACAAGGGATAATACCTTGCTCTCAAGGTCGATGACCCATTGATTCTGAGCCACTATCCAAACACCTCCCTTGCAATTCTTTCAATATCATGTCTCATTTGCGTTGAGGCATGATACATGAATGGTCTTGATGGCATACCTTCTGTGAAGTACCACTTTCCATCTCCGCCCAGATAATACCAGCCATATCTACCATCTGCCGTTTTTCTAATCGTTTTTCCTTGCGCATAAATAGCCGGGAGCTTGCCTGGATACGGAGTAGTAGCACCTATAATTCCTGTTCCCATCTCTACAAAGATAGCATGTTCTGAATCAGCTTCTACTGCAAAGATAACTCGCTCTGCGTTGTTCTCTATCTCGGTTGAGTGAATGCTATTTACAAGTTCACCAGTGAATACTGCATCCATCGTCAAGACTTCTTCTGTTGCTTTTTCAACTCCGTAATCAGTAAGCTTCTTCATGAAAAGCTCTACTCGCGTTTGGAACGTTTTCTGGTAACGTTCCAACATCCTTATGGCTTCATCTACTCCGCTCACCTTTATTTCCAAAGCCTTTGCCATTAGGTTTTTTCCTCGCTTTGCTGCAATACCTGCAGATAGTAAGACGTTTCATTCAGTGCTTCATTCATGATTCCACTCACTTGGTAATCAGCAGAATTTTCGTCTGGCGATCCGTTTGGTTTCGTTTTGATTTCTGAGTGTAGCCAGATTCTTGCTCCAAACGGCAAGCTAAGTTTGTTTCCGCTAGAGTCTTTTGCATGTTTAGCTAAGATGAGCGTAGCATAATTGTTTGTACTATCACTGCCCCATGCTCGCATGACAGCGTTTTTTAACTGCGATGTGATTGTTCCCCAAAACTTTATAGGATTGCTGTAAAGCACTTCCATTTCACCGCTTTCTTTTGGGATTTTTTTACCTTCGTCATCGGTATAAAAATATACTTCCCCATCAGCTCCAACATAGCTCTCATACTGAATGTCACCGTTTTCATCTCTCAGATATCCAGGTGCTTTCCCGACTTGGTGCGAATACCACATCTGTTGGCGATTTCTTCTACTTGTCCGTGCCATCTTTCAGCTGCTTGTATACCTGATTGACACCAGTGCTGGACAAACCTGATACAATGCCGACAGCAATTGCATTCAGAATATCCTGCGCCGGGAAGTCTGGTATGACATACATTCCTAAGACTCCCAGAATGCCGCCAAAAGCACCCACAATGACCGGAATGTAATTATCCTTGACTGCTGGAATTGTCTTGGCTGCAAGCCCAATTAAATAGCAAATAACTACAATTGCAATCACGGTAGTCATGCTCGATATATCCATTTTATTTACCTCCTCCACTCTTGATGTGTAACTCTTTGATCTCTTCATACATCTTTTTAACCATACCGTTTCCGCCTAAATCATGATAGGCTTCATACATTTCCTCAAAGTTCTGATAGGCATAGGATGGTATCTCCCCCAGCCGCATGTATTTTGTGTGATACTCGATCAGTTGCACACGCAATAACAGCATGGTTCCTCTCTCATTCGCGTTCTTGTCTTTCTTCTGTTGCTGCAGAAGCCAAACAATGTATCCTAAAGCAATCGGAAGGATGATTGTGTATGTTTGTAATAAAAACTCTTGCATCTTTATATCTCCTGCTTATATTTTTGCATATTGCCCACCACCGCTTTAATATGCACCCTGCCAGCGTATTCACAAGCATTGCAAACACACTGGCGAACATCCTTCTTAGACTGTTGCTAACGGTATTATTCCAGCGAACAACGTTTTTCTGTCTACCATTGTTCGTTGAATGAAATCCTCACTGTGCTGACTCTCACCCTCAAAGCCAATCGAGTTATAATCGTACAAAGCCAAATTTCGGATCTGGCTATAGTACCTGTCTAAATCTTGTGCAATCATTCCGTCCGTGTATCCAAGTGGATATCTTCTTTTGTCTCGAACCTCTCTAATTGCACTTTTGATTTTTTGCTTGAGTAGCGGTTCCGAAAAGCTGCCGCCTTCTTCATCATTTGAAAGCTCAACTTGCAAATCAAAAAAAAGCTCGTCTGCAAGGTTGTCTGTATAACTCATACTTTCTCACCTCCATCAAACAGCTTTTGGTTTCTTACCTCTTCGCTTTGGCTCATCATCAACTTGCAACTCTGGAATTTCGATTTTCTCTTCCATCGGGACGTCAATCTCTAGGGCATCGCTTTTTTCTTCCATCGGGACGTCTTCACCAGCTGCATAGTAGATTCCCCCAAACTTGATCATGTGATCAAATACCATTACTTGACGTCAAGTACAAATGTGCTGTCGATGCCCTCATATGATGGAAGCACAATCTGTGATACGCTGGTTGTTGTCTTAATAGGTGGTCCCTGCTCGGTTTTGGTCGCAATTGCAATACGGTTGTCAAGCATGGCGACATCCACATTTTTATTTGACATCAATGTACGCTCTTCTGGTGTCACACCATAATATGTTGATCCCAGTGTTCCTGCACCGATTATGGTTACTTTGTTGTCCGGGTAGAACTTTTGAGTCTCTCCCTTGTAGTCAATGTACATCTTGTCGTAGATGATAGGCGTCAGACCTGTCTTTCGTGTAAAAATCTCCTTAACGGTTGCTTCATCGGTAAAATCAACCGCCTTGCCGGAAGAAGTGATTAAAGCATTCTTAATCTGCTCGTTCTCAACAAGGTAATCAAAAGTAGTGCTGTTCATCATCGCATAGCGAGGAAGTACTCCGATTGACCTTAAATATTTGGTGCCCTGCTGAACGTCTTTTAACGGCTTTGCTGTGTCAGGATGGTCCCAAGTATCAGTACCTTCGATTTTCAAATAATGCTTTTGCTTATACGTTCCATCGCTATCGTAATCGTAGCCATAAACCATATTGTCGCTCTCTGGTTCCCCGGTTCCTATTGCAATAGATGGCTTTCCATCCTTTGGTGCAAGTAGTGCCATTCGCATTACTTCGGCAGCGATTTCTGCACCATCAATGAGCCTTGCAGCATCATTGTAAATTGATGATATAATGTCTCCGATGAATGGGCTATTAGCATCCTCAATCTCCATAAGTCGCATTAAATCTTCCTCTCGTACAGTCATGCTCTCACGGAAAAAGATCATCTCTGTAGACTCCTGCTTAAATCCCTCACGGGCTCTGATCATCGGAATTGCATCAAAATTACTTGGCTTTAAGATGGCATTTAAACCTTTGTGTGTCTTAATCCATTTTAACGATAAGCCCAGCTTCTTTCTGTTTGGAAAAAAAGCCTTTCCAACAAAGCCCATGGCATTACTTGGATCTTGTGTACGTCTTGCGGCAACTGCCTGTGAATCATAAATATCTGTAATTAAAACTGCCATTGCTCCTCCTTTTTACTCAACCACGATCATGGGCAGGATCTTAGTTAAGTCTGCATCATAAGTGATCCCTGCATTCTGTTCTGCTCTTGACTTGTTAATGTATGCCTTTTTGAGGATCGTTCCTTGTGGTCGATGCTCATACACATCAAAAAGTAAGATTCCAGCTCCGCCTGTCCATGGTGTTGCTGCAACTACTGTTCCTGTTCCACTAATTACGCTTCCTGCTTTTACAACCTTCTCTCCGGTATCACTATCAGTAGTGCTGACATCTGTAAAATCAATAGTCATTGGCACTCCTTCGAACACCTCTCTGTTTAAGATCTCTGCACCGGATGGACGTATCTCGGTTGTTGCATATCTCATGTCTCCTCTTGCCATTTCTTACTTCCTTTCTTTTACATGTATTGCTTCAAAACACTCTCATCAACCTCTGTTGAATACGTCGGTAGTGACTTCATAAGTTCAACAGCCTTGCTCTCGTGACTGTCTCCGTGTCCTGCGTTAACTTCGCCACGCTCTGCCAGAAACTCCTGCATCATCTTTGATTTGAGCGTTTTCATGTGCTGCCTCAAGATTTCGTTTTCCTTATCTCCATCTCCGTCAGCTCTTGCCTCGGCGTACTGCTGTGCTACTTCCTTGGACATTTCCAAAGTGTCCATGTATGTATTGGTAGATTTCATAATTGTCAGCTCACGCTGCATTGCCTTGAACTGCTTGTCTCTCTCGGCTTCCGCTTCTCTCTTTGCTTCCGCTTCCTTCTCTTGAGCTGTCATCTTTTCTCTGAGCTGCTTTGTTTTTGCTGCATTCTCAGATGCTAAAGCATCAGCTTTGTTTGTAAGCTTTGCAATCTGCACGTTTGCCTGTGCAAGCTGCACCCTTAATACATCAGCATCAGTTTCCGGTTCGTGATCATCACCTGATCCCTTTGACTCTTCATGAGTTTCAACCTCCGGTGTCGGCTCTGCAAAAAGCTGCAGGTTTAATTTTCTCTCGGTGGCATTGCGTTCAAATGTTCTAAAAATCGGCTGAGTCTTCATAGATTCATTCCTTTCTGCGTTTGTGCGGTTCTCTCCGCTTTGATTTGTGCGATTATTAAGCTCTTCTCTGAGCTGTTTTGCTCCTTAAAGTCCTTCTCCGACTTGTTTGCCCTAGTTTTGTGCAAACAAAAAGCCCTTCAAACCTTCGTTTAAAGAGCCTATTCTTTGCATAAATTAAGAGTACGTCACCCAGCAGCGACAATTGATTACTTCCTCTGGGTTAGTAAAAGCAACTGCCATATCGTGCGGATACCGCATAAGTGCTTTGCCTACTAAAAAGTAGTTGTTTATTGGTATTGTTGTTTGATCTTCCTTGTGATGTGTTTCGCGTTCTTTTCCATCTATAATTGTGTTCCATGTTTTGTATGTTTTATTTCTGGTTGCCTCTTTGAAGTCTTTATGATTCAAAAAATCAAGGGCTGTGTTTTCACTTATTAGGCGTATTCGATCTTCCGAGACATAATATTTTTCGTTGACATGATCCGCAGTTACCTGTGCTGTGGATAAACAAAAATCTGATATATAAACCTTTGTCTCGCTGTCAAGGTCAATATATCGTGCAATCCATTTCAACAATTTTGCTTCAACTTGTTCTGCTGCTTTCTTAGTATCAACTCTACCTGTTTCCTTCATAATCAGGATGAGTAAAATTAAAAAACGCATATCATCTTCAATTTTGTTTGAAAATTCAACGCGCTCTTGTTTTTGCTTTTTTGTGATTCCCATTTCGCCAAAAAATCTATTGTATGGCATGGACCGTATCTTTTCGATTTCGTCAAATCCAAATATCTGTGCCATATCATCACCTTATATTTTCCCAGTTATAGGACTTGTTTCCAACTGATCTATTTGTCTATCAGTTGGTTCACTGTCTTCCGTTGCTGTGGTTCCGCTTGATGCAGCAGCCCTTTGCACTGCTTCTATCATTTCCTTACTGTCATTCCATGTCGCCTCAGTATCTTCGAAGCCATCAATAAATTTGAGTGCATGTCTACCATGCACACCAGTTTTAATAAGGGTTGATAAAGCATTTGCTTTAACAGACATGTCATAGTTCTTTCTTCTTGAGAAGTGGAAATTGATGTCTCCAACATGTACTCTTTTGATTGGATCATCGTCTTTAAGCACATTTGATGGAGTTAATTGGAGTACTTTTATGATAAGTTTAAGCTCCTCTCTTTGTGCCTTGCTCACAATCTGTTCCTCACGCACAGCGTCAATCTCAGCTGCACTCCATCCACTAGACATATCCATTGCTGTTCCTGTAGAACCACCACCTTCTGAATCTTGTTGTGTAGGTACTTTGCATTTTTGCAAAATTCTTCGCCAGCGTGTATCTATCGCTGTTAATGTTGCGTTTGTATCAAATGCATTAGATAGTGCCTTGATTTGCGGTGTCTTTCCATCTGGTGTTGTGCTAGTAAGTACCCATTGCCCCGACTTCACTTCTATAGGCTTCTTGGTTTTGGGGTCAACTGGAAAATCAACATCATTGCCCCACCATATCTCCTGAGTTTGCTGCGCTGTAAGGTTTGCAAAATCAGAGACTAGCGTGTTAAGTTCGATACAATCTGATATCTGCCTCTCGAAGCAGCCTGTTCTGTCAACAGATCTCTCGTATTCAACTATCGCTATTTTTTTGAGTGGATTTAATGATTTTTTAACAATTTTGCCTTTTGAGACTTCAAAGCGCATCTTAGGAGTGAAACACGTGAAATATTGTTCACCATTGTCCGTTCTGTATGTTACTCCCATTAGCTTCTTTTGTTTGGCATCATTGCTATATACGCAAAAAGCATATCTTGGGTCTAACGTATATATATCCACAAGAGCTTCGTCATCTTCTTCAAAATCGGTTTTAACGTCAACAAGTCGGTATCCCACACCTACTTTCTCAACAAAATTGCCAAGTTCCTGATTCTTGTAACCAATGTCGCAGGCATTTGTAAGCATTTCATTAAGTGCAGATATTCCTTCATCGTCTAAGTCTGCTGGTGTTTTGTGAGCGTCTTTGTCAGATCGCTGTATCAGCATTGCTGGCGTTCCCCAAAAATACGCCATTTTGAAATCAGTAATGTAGTTTGCGGCATTATCAGTTACTTTAATATTGATCTCAGGGCGAACAATTTTCGGTCTGTCCAGTGGTTGATCGCCGGCTTCAAAATCTATAAGATATTGCATCTCTAACCGATTAAATTTATGTTTCTCGTATGCTTTTGACAATTCTTTGATTATGTTGTCGGCAGTGATTTCTTTTGCGTCCGTATATATCTTTTGACGTCCCTTTAGCATCCACATTCTGTTCGCCCTCCTTTCTTAATAGAATCTTTTGCCGCTGCTGCTTTTAGCTTGTATCTTTTTTATAGGCTTAACTGACTGTACAGTACCGTCTTTTGTAAGAATGCAAGCCATTTGCTCACATTTCCTACATTGCACTTCAAAAGCGTTTGTTGCTTTCTTATCATAATGGAATATAACTCTTCCACAATTGGGGCATGTAATTATCTGGCTACTCATAGCGTTTCAGCCGGCAGCGATATACTCTTGCTTCTAATCATTAACATAGTCGCCTCCTTTTGGGTAATAAAAAAGCGCCACATGTAAGTGACGCTGGCTGTTCTTTCATAATTTTGCATTTTTAATATACACTAAAATAAATCTGACTACAAGATGACATTGGGTGACATCTGAGGACATTCTAGGACAACTTTTATGTAGTGCGTATTTTGCACCCTGTGTAGTATGTATTTTGCGCCCAGTAGGATATATCTTGCGTTGGGGTATGCATTTTTTGCGCCCTAAATATACTCTTTATATATACTCTTTATATATATTTTTTCTTTCTTCCTTCGGTACAAGAAACTGGATAAGATAAAAGAAGAAGTTAGACGTGCAAAACAGGCAAAAATTTGTACTTTATTTTTTCTCAAAAGTAGTTGTTTTTTTAGTTAACTATGGTATGCTTTGCACAGTTAAGCAATTTTACCTCAAAAAAGAAAGGAGCTTTGACCAGTGCATAATAGTGAATCTGTTATAGTAAGTAGAAAAATATTAGATAGCAACTCATTAAACGGGTACGAAAAACTCGCTCTGATCGTTTTATCTGATACATCAAATATTAGTTATGACAATTTAGCAAAAAAAATTGGTGTAACTAAACCAACCGCAATCTCAGTTAGTAAAAAAGCTTGAAGGTAAAGGGCTTTTGAAATGACATACCGAAATATAGCAAAGAAAATATAGAAAGGAGTAACACAAATAAATATTTTGTGTTGATTTAATGCATGGGAACAACATTTGAACGAGAGAATGTCCGATTGTTCACAATGTTGCATACTGATTTTTTGGACTACGAAGGCCTGTCTTCTAATGAAAAAGTCTTGATGGCGATTTTGATGCGATATAGTAAAGGTGAGTCGCCAGGATGTTTCCCAAGCCTTACAGGTTTAGCGAAAAAAGCTGGAATGGCAAGGCGTGTGGTATGTACCACATTAAAATCGTTGGAAGAGAAGAATCTAGTCTGCCGTAAGGCGCATTATGTAGCAGGAAAGAATGAAAGGGCGGAAAATATCTATATTGTCCGTGACGATCCGTTTTTATGGAAAAACAATGACAAATTCGAAGGTACGGAGTTATTGGACAATGCGATTGAGGAATCTATAGGCATTCTTCAATTTGCTGGATATGTGATTGTCAAAAAAAAGAAAGCGTCTTCCGATGATGTAGCAGCACCAAAGAAAGACGAATCGCTTTCTCAAAAAATCTCAAAAGGAAAAAGACCGTTTACAATTATTTATAATGACTTTTTAGATTATGAAGGCTTAAATTCAAAAGAAAAAATTATAGCAATGTTATTGATGCGTTATGGCGCAACCCGTAAAGAAAGCACAGCGTTTCCAAGTATAAGCGATTTGGCGAAAAAGTCGGGAATGTCAGAACGCTCTGTTCAGTATGTCTTAAAAAAGTTAGTTAAAAAAAATATACTCACTAGAAAAGCTAGATTCAAGGCAAATGGCGGACAATCAAGCAACGTTTATATAATCAAAGACAATCCACTTTTGTGGAATGCAACAAATTTGGGGGAAATACAAGAAACAATAACAGAAGAAGAGATATCTAAAATCATAGAATTGATGAATTGTTTGGGATATTCAGTGAGGAAAGAAACATCATTAGAAAAGGTAGACAAAAAGAAAGCGTCTTCCGATGATGTAGCAGCACCAAAGGAAGACGAATCGCTTTCTCAAAAAATCTCAAATTCCATAAACAAGGATACCTTGTTTAACGGAAAAAGTCAAGAGCAAAACAAGAAAAAAGTGGAATATTTTGTAACTGGTTGTAAAAAAGATTACGATACATACTCGATGGATTGGCTTAAAGGACGTTTGGGATATAAAAACATATGTGCCAACGAAGTGATACTGCATGATGGACGGCTTGGGCCAGATGCAGTGGATGCTACTTTCGCTGTGATTTACGATGTTATCAATTCAAAGACCAAGTGGACATCGGTCGGAAAGGAAGCTAAAACAACTGCTGTCGTAACAAGTAAGTTTTTAAAACTCTCCGAAGATGATATTGTGTATGCCCTGCAGAGATATGCAAGTTATCCATATCAGATACATGACTACAAAAAATTTATACTCAGAAATTTGTATTTTGCAAAGGAAGAACGAGTCTTCTCAAGGATTAACGAGCAGACAATGGTTTCGAAAATGTTTGATGACGAATAAAAAGAGGGAGCAAGATGCCCCCCTCTGAAAATCATTTATCAATATACTCTTTGCCAAAATTGTCTTCAAATATGTCAAGGGCATCTGTGTGCATTCTACAGACATGACGTTTTGTATAGCCAGTTTCTTTTGCTATCTCTTCAAAGCTCAGCTGTTTGACATATCTTTTAAAAAGCAGGTTATACTCTTTAAAGTCCAGCTGCTCCATTTGTTGGATGATATGAGCCTTTGTGTCTACAAATTCATCAACCAGTGCATCTATTTCGTGTTCAAGATTCATTAAGCTTGCAGATAGTGTCTACGGTACGATCACTGGTATGACCAGATTGGACATTAACTTCTTTTACGGTGTTTGAAATTGAGCCGATCATGCTTTTTAATTCGAATTTTTCAAAAAGTTTGTTCGAGATCTTTGTGTTAAGAACTGCAATTTGTGAAAGATACTGTTTTGTGTTCATAAAACCTCCAATCTTAATAGATGCTGTTAATGATTCTTGTTGGTCTTGGTTTTCTACGCTGTATGCGCAATGCGAAGTTTGCGAACGTATCCGGTACATCATCAAGCTGCTTTTTTCCACTGGTGGAATACTGGGCCAGAAGAGACATCATTATGCCATATGGCTCTTTTGGTGTATAAAGCTTTTTGTCTTTAAAGACAACGTGCTGCAATATCCAGTTTGAGCACTGATATATTCTTGCTTCCTTATTTGTTTCGGTCATTCGAGATGATATGTTGCAAATCCAGCCTTTTTCAAGAACACGTTTATCAACTTCCAGAGAGACACGGTCTCCACCACTATTGCCCTCAAACTCGCAATCTTCAACCTTGTTGTCGGCGAGGAGATTTGCGGAATTTTCGTACTGTGCTTCATAATCAGAAGAATTGCTGCATACGCAGTCTACGCAGTAATATAAATCTTTTCCTTCGTACTTTATAAGCACTGGAAGAACAAAGAAATCAGTACCCGTTGATTTTGTATCGGCTTGAGCAGTGATACGTTCAAGTTTTTGAGGTTGGAAGCTCCTTGTATCGCATAAGTTTTTTCTTCTGGAAACAGCAAGCCTTCTCTTTCAACTGGTTGTTGCATGTAAAGGCAGTTGTATGACACATCATCCATCAACAGTGCTTGCTTTGCAAAGAACTCCTTTGCAAAGCCACCTATTGCATAGTCAAAATTGCTGTCGCCTGTCTTTGGGTCAGTAGCAGGAATAGAAATGACTCTTACGCGGTTGTTTCCATCGTATATATCTATCAACCTTCCAATAACATCTTGAGTTGACCAACGTGTTGCTTGCATGATTTCTTTGCAAGGATTATTATTGCTATCAACTGTTTTTCGCTGCAATGCATCTACAGTGTAAGCTCCCCACATCTTGTCGAGGTAGTTCTTGTTCAAGGCTTCTTCTAGGCTACCTATCATATCATCGGTAAGCAAGAATTTGCTTGCACGAACTTTTCCGGCACTCTTCGCGCCTACAGATGTTGTTTGCAAAGATGGAAATGGCTTATATTTTCCAACATTGAACTGTTGCATCAATGCATTTGTTGATGTAATTTTTAAGTCTGGGAAGATATCGTGCCAAGCGTACTCAAGCGAATCATCAACCATTTGATAGACACCATCGTAATACATTCGCGTAATATCACCTGAGTGCGAATAGAACAGGCTGTAATCGTCTGGGAACCAACCAATTACGGCTGAATGAAAGAACTTGAGTAGGGTCGTGTTATGCGTAGCAATATAGTTATCGGTGATGTATAAATGTGACGAATCATCAATGTATATGCATTGGCACTCATCATCTCCGATATACTCAATTGATTTTATAAAACGGCGGATTCGCTCCCTTTTTGGCTTGTATTTGCTTTGCTTTTTGGTAGTAGCAAAAATTTGGCTATTAGAGGAATCGAATTCTATTTGCACATTATAAGAATCATGGCAGATGATATAGTTCCCGTTTTTATCTTTGTATCCGCTTTTTTTAACCTGTTTGCTTGCATACCCACCAAGTGAATGAACAAGTTCTATTACATCATTAGCCAACTGTTCTGATATGGTGCAGTAAGATGCGTTTCCTCCATCAGTTGTTCCGTCAGCATCCATAAGCCCTTTTAGAAGCCAAAGGCGTTGCTCTTTACTTCCATATAAATAATTTTTAGGAATAAATTTTTGTGCAGCTGTATGTCCAAATAATTTATACTCTTTTACTGCTTTTGTGACTAAACTGTTAGGGCGACGTTCTTTTTCGTGACCGTTTATCATATAAGTGCACCTATCTTTATGCCTTACTTTATATCCTGGTGGCAAAAAAGAATTTACAAGGTCAATTACTTCTGGGTCCCCAGTAGAAAACGTTGGCGTTCCGCCTAAATACCCGTCTCCAATAAGAATACCCATAACATATGGATGTAGCTTTAATTCTGCTGTTGGAAAATCAATAGGCTTTATATAGTCGATAGAATAATTTTTTCTCTTTCCATTTTCTACATAAAGATTCTTTATCATATCCTCGGTTGTTATTGTTCGATATGTTTCATGCGGATGCTTTTTGCTTATCCTTCGATCATCTCTACTTTGAACGGTCCATAAATGGTTGCCAGATGCTCTGCATTTAGATCCATCATCAAGAGTAATTTCATAGATTTTCTGTTTCCCTTGAGGAAAGATTCCAGTTACGGTTGATTCATTGCCGTTCGCCGCAAATACTTTGTCGCCAACCTTTAAATTGCCCATTCGAACAAAGCCATTTGGAGTAAGTACCTTTGAATATAATGGCTGTGCCTTGCCCGTTCCAGGCGGCATGGATATACACAGAATGTCGTACTTATCATCAAGCATACCCTGATAAGATTCTATAAGTTGGAACTTCTCGAACTGCTTAATCTTCGGCTTGTAGAACATCTTTCGAGGTTCACGCTTGTGCTCCAGAAACAATAAGTAGTCATTGAATATTCTTGCTCGTGCACCATTCAGATAGGTTTGCCAATACAGTTTGTCCCACTCGTCACCCTCTACTTTTCTGTTGCGGTTGCAGTACCATCGGACATAGCTATTTACATGGTCGCCATACCCTCTATACGCGTCAAGGTTCTTGAAATCACGATTTGGTATAAACTCATTTGCATCAAGAAGAATCAGCCTTGCTCCGCCACATAAGGTGCTGAGTTGGCTGTATGTAGGTTGCATGATGATCTGACGCTGTATATTTTCCACACGTTCTTTATGTTGTCTTAACTCTAGCAAAAAAAGAGGCTCCTCCTTTCCTAAACACTTAAAAGAACGAGCCTCCATTTTGGCTGTTACATAATCACCATTTTGACTATGCCATTTTTAAAATTTATTTTCTTGTTATATCCTCTCGGTTTACCCAGCCATAGACGTTATCGCCTATGATGTGATACTGATGCTTGCCGCTCTCACAAATACTTGTTACAGTTGCAACCTCTGGAACTGCAGTGATTGGTTTGTCAGCCCATGCCGACATATACTGCTTATTGCCTGTAAATTGGACTTTATCGCCTAAGTTTATAACTTGTGCGTTAGCATTTGGAGAATAGCTGTAATAGCCGCTTCCTGCCTTTGTAAAGGCATATCCGCAAGATTCGCCCGGCCATACAATCTTATACCAGCCAGAAGCGGTGATTTCAAGGACTTCTACGGCTACAGACGTCTTGATTGTGTCAAGTTTCTTTGCAGATGTATCTGCCCCTGTGCGGATGTTCATAGGTGTGAGTGCAACTGCTGTTCCAATACCCTTGCCACAAAGGCTTGTATTGCCCTCTGTGCTGTTCTGAGGTGGCTGACTACCAGATTGTCCAGCCATTGCACCATTGTCAAGGGCAACTACTGTGTGACCTTGTGTGCAGGTACAGAGAATATCTCCTCTCAATAGGTAATCCGAGGACTTGGTATGCTTTGCATCTGTCAAGATATCAAACAGTTTTGTTTTATCCAAAATTTTAACTTCAATCAGAGTTGAGAACCACTCAATCTCTCTTTGTGCTGCAAACGCAACGCATGTACGAACAAGGCTGCTACAATCTGTATTCGCAGTAACATTTACCTTTGAGCAATCCCATCCATACTGCTTTGATTTATCGTATAGTTCCCATGATCCGTTCTGGTTGTAGCCAATCAAATCGTTGGCACACGCTGCTTCCATGCAGATTGCGATACGCTCACGGATATTTGCATCCTTCGCGCGGATTATAACCCAACCCTTATCGTGTAGATACCATGGCTCAATCGCCACCTCGAATCCTGTCTGGTCGCCGGGCTGTCCACCCCTCAGTTTTCCACTTTCGTCAATTCTTGCTGATCCTACTCTAACCATTTAATTTCCTCCGTGTTGATTCCATATTCTTTCATATTCATCTACCCATTGTTGAGCAGAATAACGGCAATGTTTCTTTATTTCTTCTTTGACATCGCTCCACATCACAAAATAAGTATTTATTATAGATTTTCGAATAAAACAACTGTATACTTGGCTAAGATGATATATATGTTGGTTACCAACAAATGCCTCAGTATTATCAAAGCGGCTTCTTTCATCGGTCAAGCTTCTGTCGTACATTTCTGTAAGCCCCATATATAAACATGCTAGTTTGTAATAGTCTGACTTCTCTGATTCTATTCCTGGTGGAAAATATCGAAATTGAATTTTTTCAGCAGGTAACTTTTGTATACCATCGGCTAAGTTGCTTTGTGGAGCGCAATATTTTAGATTCTTCATTTTCCTCCCATCATTTTTATTCAATATACCAATCTTCTGCTAAAAGATCTTCCACACTTGGGAGATACATCGCAAGCGAACCGTCAATATAACGCATTTGAAGATATGGATCGCAGTTAAGAAGTCCTTCTCCATTATCAACTTCTAAATAGGCATCTACTGTGCCTTTATCACAAGGATGGCCGACTGGTAAGCCTTTGCGATATAAAACAAAACGTCCGCTTCCATACCAACACATTCGGGCGACTTTATAACCTTGTTTTAGTAAATCTAGTGCTTTGCTAAATGTGAATAACTGTTTTCCATTAGCTGTTTGCGATTCACTAGGATTATTCGCAATTTCCCAGTCTTCTGCAAACATTCCCATAAAAATATAAGTCATATCAGCAGTGTCAGGAATGTTGAAAAGTTCTTCAGGCTTTCCTGAATTGTGTTTCGCTATTAAGGTTTTCTTTGATTTGTCGTAGTACCAGGCTTCATTCCATTTCTTTCTTTTCATTGGAATGCCTTTTTTCATATTTGAAAATGCAGCTCTGAAATCCATGGTGCTTAATCCTCCTCATAGATGATTTTTAAGCCATATGCCGAAGCAGCATTATGATCGAGCCAACAACCAACCGCATTTTTCCATCCTTTACAAAAGTAAATTGCGTTAGAACGGGTTATGCGAATAAAAAGTTCAGCAACAAAATATTCAGGAACGGTGACTACGCTGCTTTGCTTAAGAGAAGCCTTGGAGTTGTACCATTCTTCTAAAAAAGGAATATCTATAGGTTCATACCCCATTTCTTTTAAAGCTTGAACGGCTTTTTCTCTTGTGGCTTTAATTTCTTCAATGGTTTTCCCACAAATTGGTTGCGAAATCACAGCCATCTTAGCTCTGCTGTTAAGGCTCTCACGGTTCAAATGCCAAACAATCCAGTCATCGGATGCAATATTTGAAAAAGTATAATCTGGATTAGCCGTTTTTCTAATATCAAACTCTTCACCATCTTTTGTGTGGATGATGATGGTCTGCTTTTCTTTGGACCAGTACCAATAGCCTGCCCATGACGGAAGCTTTATCAGTGCACCCTGTTTCATCAATCCAAATGCTTCTGAAAATCTCATGCGTACTCCTCCTTTAAACTATCAAGGCTATAATTGTTGTTGCTAAGAATGCAATAGTTGTAAACAAAAGTATTTTTTGATTGCGTTTTAGGCTATAAAGAGTGTTGAATGCATCGACAACGATCATTTGCTCACTGGAATACCGGGCTGTATAATTGCTGCCGAGTAGTTCTTTAAAAAAATCATCTTGTATGCGACTCAGGCGTTCAAAACGCTTTCGATAATTTCTAAGTTCCCATCTAAGATCTATTTCTGTATAGGTACTCCATTTATCACTTTGAATGGCTTCGCAAAACTTTTTGTATCCTTTGTATTCTTCACTACTTCGAATTACATGAGAACAATTCAGAAATTCTTTTGCTTCTTCTAGGCGTAGATACTCCTCTCCTGTCCATATCATTACATTTAGACCATTTTCTGAGGCTTTTAAGGCATCTTTGTATGTCATAGAGGTTTTTCTCCTTTCCTAAGTGTTTGACGACAGATTTCTAGGTTTTTTAAGCTTTAGCGCAGCAAAATTCATTTCCAAGATCTTGTTATGGTCCTTTAAAATCAAATGTATTACATGTGTTTACTATGTAAACGTAAAGTTTACTCATGATGAGTTGCCTTGAGTCCCCATTCAGGCAAGAAATTGATCTCGTAATGGTACTTATCTACTTCTGAACCGGAGATATCTTCGACCACGTACATGGTGTATTCATTTAAGTACACATAATCTTTCTGGTATTTGCCTTCGGCAGTCTCGATAATGACTTCAAGTTCGTTTGATGTATTGTTCTTTAATGCAAATGTTCCAGTCAGCTCCAAGAGGACTGTATCGGTTCTTGCGTTCAGAACAGTAAGCTTCCTAGTCACGTTGAAGTTGTCCGCCTGCTTAGAGATATTAGAACTTACCTGATCGGCTTCTGTACAGCCAATGGCTGCACCAGAAAGCATCACTGCGGCTGCAAGGGTAACAATTAGTCTTTTTAATTTCATTGTCCATGTCCTCCATTAGTTGATTCGTTAAATCTTTTTACGCCATTTAAAAAAATATCAGGATCTTTTTCAAAACAAATGTAATGACGACCAGTATTCACAGCTGCTATTGCTGCTGTCATGCTTCCAGCACAGATATCAAGTACTGTGTCGTTTGGGTTGCTATATGTCTTAATCAATTCTTCGATTAGTTTAACTGGCTTTTGCGTCTGATGATATCCGTTTTCATTTGAAAATCTCCACACAGATCTTGGATATCTTTGTGTGCTTTCATAGTCAGTTGGTCTATAGTTTCCGTAGCATTTTGATGTTGCTTTCTGAGTTTTTCGAACCCGTTTAACAGGCATACCGTTTTTCATTTGTGGATTGTATGTTGGCAAACACTTATAGAACACGCAAATATCTTCATGCGCTCTAAGTGGCATACGGTTCGCATTGAGAAATCCAGATGCATTTGCTTTTTCATAAATCAAATTATAGTGCCACATTTTGCAATTGCTTTTCATCAAGTCTGCCGTGAACATACCAGATGCAAAGAGGATAATTGCACCATTGTCTTTGATTATGCGGTTAATGCCCCCCATAAGTCATCAAACGGAATCGGAGTATCCCATTTATTTCTCGTAATCCCGTATGGAAGATCTGTGCAAACCATGTCAATCGACTTGTCAGGTATACTTTTCATTCCATCTCTGCAGTCAATGTTAATCATAACATCAATCATCGGTATACAACCTTTTTGCTTACTTCGGCAACGCTGATTCCAGCCGCAGTTCGCCGTACCTCAACGTCTTTACCTTTTTTAAGTGCTGCCGCTATAAGGGCAGCTTGCTCCACAACTTTTGTTTGTAAATCATCTTCTTTAATCAACTAGTCCTGCCTCCTTCCACGTCTTATGCAGTTTCTCACCATTCCATGCAATCCAGTCAACCATTTCTTCGTTCATTGCCCATCCCTGCATCGAAAAATTTGAGTTGTAGACAAGTCCAGACTCGTTAAGGAAAGCGTGTACAATTTCATGCCTAAGCACTTGTTTCATTCGTCCTGCTGGGTCAGTTGCGATTGGATCACAGTCTGGGTTGGCAGTCTGGTCGACGAGGAAGATTTTTTTACTATATGGGTCAGTCCACCCATCACAGCCATCACACGTTTTATACTGATCGTGTTGAACTACTGTAATCTGATACTCACATCCGAGTACCGTTATACTATTTTTTGGATTCATCATGTTATTATCTCCGTTCTACAATTCAATCGAACACATTCCGATACACTGTGGCGTGTCAAAAATCTTTTCTCGCATTCGCCTGGTGCAGACATATCTGCCTTCCTTCCAGTTAATGCGCTCGTCTTTTCCTTCATCACACGTTATGGTTAAATCTCCGATATCAAATGGATTTCCATATGCTTTCCAGTCTTCGACAATGTAGTGGAACATATCTTCGACAGAATCAAAGATTCTCATTTCTGCCATTGCGTCGCATAATGCTCCTCTGTGTGGTCTATATTTCACCATGATTCAGCCCTCCTCAAATGCATAGTCTTTGATCTTATTGTCAACGAATCGAATCTGGCTCGGATTTACCTCGCCCATCGTGCCATCATCATACTCTACAAGCCCAAATATCATGCTCATTTGTCCCTCTGGGCAACCGCCAATATATAAATCTGCTGCAACAGGCTTTACAAAATGTTCCCACATATGGAATAACGCTTTCTTTTCTTCGCCGTTTTGAGTTACGATGCATGGACGAACCCCAAAGTTGATTTCTATGTTCTGCATTTGCACCTCCTAGTGTACGTGTATACTTGTATCAATGTACGTATATATAGCTAGCATAATGTACGTGTATATAGCTAGCAAATGTGCATTGGCAAGTTAGAACAAGTGTTTATAGAACAGCATTTCTCGGATGCTGCCAGACATGTAGTGCGATAAACTCTTTACAATCACTCCATGTTTGCTGCCGTAATCAGTTTTTAGATACTCTTCAATCAAAACCTTGTTGCTTTGAAGGTCATCATAGTCATCTTTTAAAGATTCTGACGACTTGATATAGCTTCTCGCAACTCGTTTAAGGCTCTCGTCTGATAGATTCTTAGCGTCAAAGCCTGTAGATGCTTTGTATTGGTGGTTAAACTCAAATATGATGGCGGTCAGGCTGCTATATTCCTTATCAACCCAGTCATTTTCCTCTTGCTTTGTAGCGAAGATGTTTCTGGGATTGTTTGAATACAGTCTGTGAAGCTCATCTTTAAGAATTGACTCCTTAGACTTGATAAAATCATCTGGATCAACAGTAGGTTCTTTCTTTTGGGGCTTGCCCCCTTGAGTTTTGAGTCACTTTTAGTGCGCGAAACCATGTATTTATCCCTATTATCTACTTTAGTTGATAATAGGGCATGTTCTTTATCTGTATCACTTAAACTACTGTTATACTTAATATCTATTGTATTACTTATCTGTGGACTTTTTTCAACCCCACCCTGTTGATTTTTCTCCATACCCCCACATGGATTTTTTTCCATGTTAGAAGAAATAGATTTTTCATTGACAAAAGAATCAAAAAATTTCTGGGTGAGGATAATAATTCGCTTGTCGATTTCTTTAGTGTTTTCTTTGTATTCAAAGATTCTTTCAATCAATCCCAGTTGCTCAAATTTCAAAAGCATCTTTTGAATACTATTTTCTTTTAAGCCAATGAAGTTGGCAAAATGCTTGTTAGAAGCAAAACAGCCTTTGTCTTTCTGAGTAAGGCTGTATATCTCAATTAACAAGAATTTCTCCCTAGGGCTTAAATCTGGTGATAAATAAAGACGTTCTGGAATCCAGATTCCTTTAAAATCTCTGCCCTCCGATATTACTATTTCTTTTTTTGCCTTCTCTGACATCTGTTTTACCTCCTGTGCGATAATGTATTCCTGTGATTACAAATCAGCTGCCAGGCAGTCACAGGTTCTGCTTTTCGGGAGCTACCCTAGGCAACTGGAGCGCAGGCAGAAGGACTCGAACCTTCGCAGCACTTATGTGCTGGACAGATTAGCAATCTGTTGGGATACCTTTACCCCATGCCTACTTGAACTGGAATAGTGGGACTTGAACCCACAACTTCCCGATTAACAGTCGGGTGCTCTACCATTGAGCTATATCCCAAAGACCGCCTATACGGTTGCGGCTGACTTGTCCGCAGGTTGATTTTCACGAGAGTTGCAGTTGCTACTTTGTGGGAAAAGAGAAAGGGATTTCACAAAGAAAAAACCACATTGTTTACAAACTGCATATGGACCCTCTGGGACTCGAACCCAGACCCGGCTGCTTATGAGGCAGCTGCCCTAACCTATTGAGCTAAAGGTCCGTATGCGCCATATGGGACTTGAACCCACGACGCCTTGATTAAAAGTCAAGTGCTCTTCCAGCTGAGCTAATGGCGCAACAGGGCTAGTTGGAATCGAACCAACAGTGCAGGAATCAAAATCCTGTGCCTTACCATTTGGCGATAACCCCAGCGTGATCTTATCCTCACAGACCACTGGCTGTCAAGACAAGATTCATGACAAAGAACGCAGAAAGTACTACAGAGCTAATAAGTCTTTCTCTGGATCTTTTCTCATTCAGCCACCCTATAATAGAGGCCAACATAAAGATGTTAAAAAGAGATGCCAGAACGCGGAGAATAAGAACAAACATTAAATATCCCCTTCCTTTCTATGAAGTGAATTTTCGGCCTTGAAACCGTCAGGATAGCGCTCCCAAAGCTTCTTGTTGTTTTTGATTGCAATATCCTCAAGAGAGGTATCAAGTGCCTCAGCAGTAAGTGCCAGATAATACAGCACATCGCCACATTCCTTGATAAGATGCTCTCTATCAAATGGATGCCCCTGAAAAATCTGCTTTTTGAGAAGATCAACAAGCTCACCTGCTTCACCTGCAGTACCGAGGATACCGTTCATAAGCATGTTTTCCTTTGTTGCTTTCGTTACGTCTGATGCGGTTCTCATTACACCGCGCTGATATTCATTAAATGTCATTTTGTTTCCTTTCCGGTGATAAGATCACTATACGGCAATGTTTCAATCCAGTCGCAAAAATCTCGCCATTCGTCAAGCTTATGATTACGCCGCGCTTTATAGACGTTTGCAAGGACTTCATAGTTAAGCATTACATTTCTGGCCTGATTATAGCTACTCGGTAATAGCTGGATCATCTGCCACCAGATATCTTTTTTACTTGGACACCCATTGACTTCAAAGTCGTCTGAATTATAGTTCACATACATCTTTCTATAATCATTCAATGCTTTTATTGTTTCTTCCAAAATTCTGCGTGTTCGAATATCAAGATGATCGTGGCTAAAATCGTCCCATGTAAATTCATCCTCAGCAATCTTGCGCATCGTGCTGCATGGATTTGCAACTGTGCCAACCTTGTAAGTATCAAAAAATTCTTTCCACCAATAAAGCGGTGCTGTAATACGAACGTAAACTGGCATCATTCGCAGGTATTTTCTGTGGTCAGTTCCGTTTTTTGCCAATTTAAGCATGAGTGCATAATCATTATGTCCAACACAAAAAGTGCCATCAAAATCCAACTTTCCACAAGGTCTAACACCGTAGCCATGTTGACGATCTAATTTGCACATTTCTTTGGTATGTTCTTCACTACCAGCAAAATAGCAATGAACACAGCCAATGTGTTCACATCCTCCACAATAACCACTATCACTTTTATTCCAACTATTCATTGGATTTCGCATCCCTTTAACCACAAATTCCATCTGCTCGGGACTTGGAAGTACAGTATGCTCTAATCTAATCATAAAAACTCCTCTATATTGAACATTGCTTTTTCATATTCAATAAAAGATTCTAAAATTTTATCGAAAAATACATATTTGAAATATTCTTGAAGTTGGTAAGTGCCAAGGTCTTTCAGTAGCTGAAGCTCAAAAGCATAGTTAAAGTGTCGCGGAGTACCATCGCATGATTTTTTCTTAAAAGCAACAACTATGTAGTTAAAATCAAAACATGATGAACTAATCTTGGCATCAATTCCAAAAGACTTGCTAAGCTTGATTAGCGTAGAAATACATTTGTCTATATCACTCATAGATGCTCCTTTCTTATCGAGTTGCTGACAAAATAATCTTGTTCTTACATTGTGGACAGACAATGTAATACTCTTTTCCTTGAATAGGTTCTGGCAATGAACAGTCCTTAGTATCTAATAACAATTCGCGAGATGGTAATGTGCTTTTTTGGACATCAGTTGCCTCATCATAACTTAAAAGCGCACCGCAATGCGAACAATCAATTTGTTGTAATGTACCAGGTCTCAAAATTTTTATCATTCCACATAACCTCCTAGCTTCGCTTTGTAACAAAATCTTTAAGTGTCCCAATGAGCGTCTCTTTTGATCCGAGTTCTGGAAGCTCCAAGATTAAAGCAGCTCTGCAAAAGCTAATTGTAGCATCAAGCCCCAAAACAAGCTCTAATTGCTCTAGCTGTTCTTTACCTATAGTATTTGACATTGGATGAGCTGAAATTGATTGTGTGGCATTCTGTGGCTTTACAGCGGTATTTTGAGAACCTGTCTTAGCAGCCATTGCATCATTCTGCTGCTTAGCCTTAACCATAAAGTCCAGAATGTACTGACAAAGCTCCTGGCGCTCTTTACATGCTTTTATTTTATTTGCATCTGGATTAGGGACAGCTGAGAAATCGTTGACCTGCTTTTGATATCCAGAAATAACACCTTGTAACCATGTTGTTGCATTTTCAAATTTTGTAGCCATTACTTCTCCTATTCATTTAAAAGGGATATTACTTTGACAAACTCGCGAGGAAAGAGAGCTTTTGAGAAGTTGGAAGCGCAGGATACGTAAAACAATTCTTTGCGGGCTATATAGCCATAGTATCCTTTTTGCGGATCATAATAAGCTTCTATCGTTTTGCTCGTACCGTCAATAAATTCGACTAAAACTAACTTTGTATCGCTCATTCTTATTCCTCCGGCATGTAGTAGATATCTGTTGAAAAGTTAGAAGCAGAAATATTTAATTCCTCAAATACCTCGGCTGCTCTGGCTGGAGTCTTATACTCTGCAAGTACCATGTCTTGGTTTGCAGTCCTTGCAAAGATAGTTTCATCACGTCTCAGCAAAGCAACGTTATGAAACTCAATAGATTTAGTTTTACACTGTGATATGATTCTCATTTGATAACCTCCTGTTCTTGTGCTCTATCTGGCATGTAACCATTTGGG
>CYGL01000051.1_pt1 | contig 55945 bp, 86 predicted proteins | sample 485531 | NCBI WGS metagenome assembly CYGL01 (sample SAMEA3497897, study PRJEB9818) | human gut metagenome | reverse complement strand
CATACATTGGTATGGCATATCTGACCATATCGCCAAATCCAGCCTGAATGCCTTTTGGTGGAATGCAATAGCGATATTCGTAGTGTTCTCACTGTCATCAAATCGCTTATCTGATGTTGCGAAAACGCGTCTCAAAATATGTGCTTCTACTGCCTTATCTCCGTACTGGGCTTCTACCTGCGGAAGTAGCACAACACCTGGCTGAGCGCGGTTCTTTGTTCTGTGCTGCAAACAAGTCGTACACTTCGACATTGAAGTGTTGCTCGTTGCACATGTTTATCACCTCGTTGAGCAACTGGAAGTGATAGATGCCTTTCAACGGGTTGTTGTATACATCGTTTTCCTTGTGCGTGCGTTCGAGCTGTTCCAGTGTAATTGTCTGTACTTTTGCTTTTTCGAAGTCAAAAAACTTATTATCCATTGTGTTATATATTTTAGAGTTGTTGTTGTTAAATTAAAAATGCGCTTAACGTTATCGCCCAACGAATTGTGACAGCAAAGTGCGAGGTGTACGTTTCGCTCCCAACTGGGATAAGTCTGACTTATGCACTCGTGCAACTATTCAGAGGTATCTCCTTTTCTAAGCATCTTAACGTTTAGCTTCAACGTTTGGCTTATTTATTGTTCACGCCAAACAAGAACGTTCTATGGCTATCCAAACACAGCTCGCCACAGATGAGCTGATTTTTTTTGTTAGGTGTTTTTTCTCACCCCGCGGCTTGGCCGTCCGCTGACTGTTGTATACGGTTTTTCTCTACAATGGTGCTTGGATTGCACCTACGGCTTTTTAGTTGTATTGCTCAACCCTCGTAACGATAAGGTACGGTATACGTTTTCTCGGTTTGTAACGTGTTATCTCACGGCTGGTTAACACCACAGCTTTCGGATTTACTCTTATCTGAGGTTTACTTTCTGCTTTTTTGAAGGGAAAGCGCAAAGAAATTCTAAGAATCGCCCGTACCCTATTCAAACGTCTGTTTTGTAGGTGTGAGGGGAATCGAACCCCTCACGCTGCCTTGTCAGCTCACCTTATTCTATATCTCTTATTACGATATATTTTCGAAAATCCCCGTTGATGAAGATATTATTGAATGTTTCTTCGCCAATGTAGGCACTAGCTCCGTTTACAGGGCCGAATAAATAGCCATCTTCGTAGATGAAGCTGCTCTTTGTCTCTTTGAATGTGCAATATTTCATCGATGTTTTGTTTTATTGTTTGTTACTCTGTTTCTTAATTACGTTGCAAAGATAAGAAATAAATTTATTACAAACAAGAAAATAATAAGAAAACTTCTTATTTTGTTGTGTTCTTATTTCTTACATCTAACGAAATATCTCTATATTCGCGTAAAACTCAACGAGTTATGCGAGATTACAGAAATGAACTATTAAACAAGTCAACCTCGGCAGAAAAGTCTGTTTGCCGAATTTTGGACAGGTTGGGCGTGAAATTCATACGCCAGTACAAGATACAGACACCACGTAAGACATTCTACATAGACATATATGTTCCAGCCCTGAACGCCTGCATAGAGGTCGATGGTAAATACCATTTCACGGACAAGCAAAAGCGGCTTGACAGCAACAGAAGTGCTTGCATAAGAAGAATTGGGCTGTCAGTAATTCGGATATGTAATACAGATGCATACTCGGCTAAATCTGTGAAATCAATGCTGCAAAGGCATATTTTGCGGCAAAATCGAAAGAAAAACAAATAATGCGCAGATGTGTGGCTTTCTTATTATCTACATTTGTTATTGTATAATTCAATTAAATCTATGAACAAGAAAGTATTTAACGCACTTAAGACCTTGTATGCAGACAAGGGGTTGAGTCAGACAGAACTGGAGGAGTTGGCTGGAATTGTTGGCCAAAATCTCAGCGAAGATGCAAGCGAAGACGATATTAACAACGCAGCAAGCGGTGTTTCGGCCTATGTAAACATCATGCAGAAGTTCGGTAATAGATGCGCATCGGCGGTAGAAAACAAATACAAAGGCTATGTTAAGCCAAACGTGAACCCAGAACCACCTAAGAAGCCAACAGAAGAAGGACTTACGAAGGAGCAAGTTGCAGAAATGCTCAGGACTGGTATTGACGAAGCCTTAAAGCCTTACAAGGAGAGAGAGGAACGACAAAGGTTGAACGGTATTCTTGCAGGTCAAGATAAGCTAAAAGGCATTCCGTCTAAATTCGTTGGCCGTTACAATCTCGAAAAAGAAGAAGATGCCGCATCACTTGCATCACAGATTGAGCAGGATTATGCAGAAGAACGCAAGGCGATATTATCATCACTCGGACTTGCCGATATTCCATTAGGCAATGGTGGCGAGCCTGACAGCGATGAGGACTTCGCGAAGAAAATGCAAGATGCACAGAAAGCACTTGCAAAATCTTAAAAACCAAAACGAATAAAACATGATATACAAAGAAACTAAACCGACCAATATTCAAGAGGGCGTATGGGACGAGAAGTCTTGTGTTCGCAGACAGAGCGGTTTCAATCTTGACCAGACTGGACTCCCTGCAACATTGAAGTGGTTACCAAAGGGCGCACCTCTTGCACTTACAGCGTCAGGCAAGGTAAGTGTATGCAAGACAGCAAAGGTCTACGAGGCAGCAGCTAAATCAGCAACAGAGGTAAAGGTGTATAAGGGCCATCTCCTCGCTGTTGGCGACAGCCTTGCAGGTTCTGCAATCTCTGCTATTGACACAAGCAATACAGACTTTGACAAGGTTACAGTTGCAGCGTTGGCAGAGGAAGCAGACAAGGACGCAGTTCTTGACAACGGAAATGCCGCAAAGGTTATCGGCCTTAATTATGCGAGCGTAGAACTTGATGGTATGCAGAGTTGTACCCCGACCTTGCAGGCTTACGAGATTGAGGAAGATACACTTCCTTATCCAATTAACGATGCTATCAAGGCCGCATTAACCTCGCGTCACGCATTCAAGATTAAGTAACATAAAAGAACTTATAAAAAGAACATATATGGATTCACTGATAAAAGAGCTTGAGAAGCCGAAGCGATTTGACTGCTTCATTCAAGAGCAGATGAAGAACTCTACCTATATCGCAGAATGGAAGAGTGAAATTCGCTCTGTGGAATATTGCGCAGCAAAGATATATCAGGCATATCTCGCTGAATATGCTGCCGCAATGGTCGGTTCAATTATTGCAAAGGACGCAGAGAAGCCCACACACCAGATGCCAACTGACAAATATGTTGATGGGTTCTCTGAGCCGCATCGCAGACGAGTGGCAGATGGATAACGACCGACTGGAGCAGTTTTATTACCTTGAAGGCCGTTACAAGGACAAGGAAGCAACATTCTCACAAGAGCAAAAGCAGGTGGAATACGCCAAGCTCGTCAAGTTCCTGTTTGACCCATTCGAAAAGGCTGTAATTGCTCCACACAAGCGTATTGATATGCTCTACTTCGAGGGTTTGTTCAACGGCACGCAGACCGTAGACGGAACTAATAACAAGAAGTCGCCAGTGTCGTACACATACGACCTTGGTGTCAAGCGTTTCAAAGCCAAGGTCGCAGCATGGGGAACGGAAACTGCAACACCTTTGAGCGACATTCAGGAGATTGTAGACTATCTCGGTTCTAAGGGCAAGGTGGTGCGCAAGATGCGTATGTCAACACGTACTTTCCGCAAGATGTGCAAGGCCAAGGAACTCAAAGATGTGTTCACACTGAAACTTGGCAAGGTAGAAGTCAATAACGCACGAGTATCTTACAACGAGGTAAATCAGTACTTGCAGACAATTCTTTTGCCTGAAATTACTATCGAAAAGGATAGATACTGTCTGTTGCAAGACGACACGTCAATCAACATGACACGTGATGACAGAGTTGTGTTCCAGTGCGCGGACAATGTAGCTGTGCTTAAGGTTTCTGACCCCCTCGAAGCAATTGACCCTACCCCGAACAAAGTTTATTCAGTATACGATGACAACCATGTTGGTATGTGGCGAAGCGACAAGGGCCGTTTCATTGACTACGAAATGTGGGCTAACCCTGTATTCACGGGCAAGGAAGATTTGTTTATCCTCGAGACGGATAAAACGAACTAATAGATAATTCATTGTTGTTTTTAGGTTGTTATGACTAACAGAGAAGCAGTTGCGGCCACTATTGAGCCATATAGTGTGTCAGACGAAAGCATTGATAAGGCTCTAATCGATGCAGGTGAACGCTTTGGCGAAAATCCTCCCGAAACAGAATACACGCTGCAAGGCAAGAAGTGTGTTGCACTTGCTTCGATGTTATGTTTGTCAAGGTTGCGTGTACTTGCAGCGGAAAACATAGGCGGCATATCGCAGACTTATGCGGTGAGCAAATTGGAGAAATCTATACAAGCAATAGCAAGTGATGCTGGAATATCGGCAGACCTTGTGCTTGCTGACGATAGCGAAAATGTTGTTAGCTGTATATCAATATGAGATTAGAGGATAGAATAATATTGGAACGTGTTGTCGTTGGGCAAGATGAGCAATTAAACCCGACTGAAACGGCACAGGAGATAGACCTCGGTAAATGTATCATAACACCGAACTCGTCAGCGAAAAAAATCAAGGGCAATGATGGTTCGGATTATGTTTACAGTTATCTCGTAATAATGCGAAAGCCTAAAGATATAACGCTGATACCGCAAGCGAATGAAAAGGTAAGGATAACAAAAAAAGATGGCTCTATTGACATGATGTGTAGGGTGTCAGGCTTTGTTACTTTGCGTAGATGGTTAAAGGTATGGCTGTAGAAGCATTCGGATTTGACGAAGTCTTGCGCAAATTAGGTTCAAGTGATTTGGCAAGCGAACAGTCAGCCCCCGATACGCGTATATTGCGTGAGCTGCAAGTAATAGCGGAAGAAGCATGCAATGATGTGAGAGATACGTATAAGTCACGCGCAAGCGGAGGGTATGATGACCACACTCGCGGTCTACGAGGAAGTATTGGCTTCAGAATTAGTTTCCAAGGCGAAGAAGTCGTGAGAGGTGGCTTCGATGGCAGAGGAAGTGAAGATGGAGAAGAAGCCGCAAATAGCGCACTCTCAAAGATGTCAATTGGTAACTCAACATGGGAGATAGTAATTGTCGCTGGAAAGGAATATGCGCGCTATGTAGAGGCTAAAGGCTACAACGTTATATCATTTATCCAAAGTTCTATTGACGAAAAGATGAGCAAGCTAAAACAAGACATCAAAAAAGGTAATATATAGAAGTGGAATGCCGAGGCCGTTAACAACCTAGTACGAGTATATCGCAAAGAATATTGTCGATATTAAAGTGTTCAAATTTGAAAAGCCTACGAACTTCGAGGGGAATTACATTTGCCTGAACTATCTGAATATATCATACGGCAGAGCAGTCAACACATCTTGCATCGTGAACATCAATCTACATGACAAGCGACATGACTGACAGCCAGCCCGACACGGAAGAAACTGACAAAGAATGAGTGAGCGCATATTCAGCCTTATCCCTTGTCGTAATATAGACACAGAGGACGATGAACGCGAGCTTATAAGTCGGTGGGGCGTGGTATAATATACGAAAGTGACAGCAACTGTATCAAAGACAATGACGGCACACATTTCATAAATATAAGAGTACAAGTAACATTTACGAATTAAATAGAAAAAGATATGGACTAACAAATCAGGTGCGATGGGGTATTGAGAGCGTGAAACTTTGCCCCTCTTGTAGACAGTCCTACGGTCAAAGGAGATACAAGTAATCCTGCGAAATCTGCCTTCCCAACAAGGGTGGGAAGAATATAAGCTGAAAGCGATTGTTAAGGACTCGCTTATCTTCAACGACCAAGCACCCTCTACAAATAACATCGAAGTAGAGGACAGTGACAATTATTATGCAGTACTTCAGAGCGATGCTGGCTCAGAGGGCTTCACTGTTCAGGTGTATGACATGAGCAAGGAAGCATATATGTTCTTCTTTGGCTTCAAGGAGGGCGCAGCAAGCGGAGCTGACAAAGACTATCTTGTCGAAGACCCGAAATTCAAATTGCAAAATCATGCCGTGCAGATTACCACAAAGGGTACAGATGAGTTTCCCTCGCACATCTTCGAGTGGGCGAACATGAAGCTCGTTGTTACTAAGAGTGGAAGCATTGGTAAGAGTGGTTTCCCGAACATTAACATTGAATGCACGAAGCAAGCAGTGTTCGATGTTGTGACTGGCGAGGAGATGCCTTCGGCACGTCATAAACCAAACGCAGGTTCAACAAGCAGCAATACAGGCCACGACCATTCAACAGTAAGTAAGAATAGCTAAATTTCCACCATCATATTTTTAGCGGTAGCGACATTGGGCCGCTACCGCTTTTTCTTTAACACCTATGGAACAAGAAAATAAGACATCATCAGTATTAGCGGAGAAGGCAATTTGGGTACGATTTGGACTCATTCCTTTCCGCATTCGCCCTCTCACCTTGGCTCAGATATGGGAGATTGGCGAAAAGGTGCAAGAGTGCAAGCAATTAGAAGTTGAAGGCCGATTTAACGCGATAGAGAAGATGCTTTCAGCGCATCAAGACATAAGAACGCTGCAAAAGATAGTCGTAAAGGCTGTTTTCCGCTCGTCTGTTGCGAGGTTTTTGCTTGGCTGGTATATCCGTAAGCATACAACAATGAAACGCTACAAACAAGTGATTTCTTTCTGCTCGCAAAGTTTTAATGCACCCTTTTTTTTTCAATCTATGATTTTCCTAAGAGGAGCAAAACAAGTGACGATGAATACTCACGAAGCACCTCTCCATGGGGCTTCGTAGGGGGAATAATGAAGTACTTCCGAATGAGCTACGAAGAAGTTGTGTTCAGACGGAGCTACATTAACCTTATACTACTTAACGCTGCAATTCCTGGAATTAAGCCACTTGACGAAGAGGAAAACGAAACAGAGAACCAGCACAACAGCCAACAGAAACCAAGTAAGAATTATATAACCAACGACAACGGGAATAGCTTTTTCTCGTCCTTAATGTAAGTAATATATATGGCAGAAGATATAGATGGCGCATTGGGCATTCGTGCCACGATTGACGCAGATGATATAAAGACAAGCGCGCAACAATGGGTTGACACCCATAACAGGCATGCAGTCTAAAACGAACGAGGTTGTGCAAGGCATGAACGATAGCCTTTCGTCATTGCAAAAGCAGGTAGATGAGTTCGGAAAGGCGGCAAGTGGTATGTCGTTGTCTGAAATTGGTGACAAGCTGAATGGAGCAAAGGCACAATTTGTTGAGCTTGGTCAGACAATAGAGCAGCAAAGGTAAGGTCATTGCAGATATAAAGTCAGCAGTTGAAGATTATGCAAGAGCGTATGCGGAAGCAAAAGAGAATGGTGGCAAACAGCAGATTGAAGATGCAAAGAATGCTTTGCTTGAAGCAAAAGATGCGCTAGCTCTTGCTAAAAATGAGCAACAGGGCTTCACCGAAGAACAAAAGAAAGCAAAGGCTCAAATTACAGAATTAACACAAGCGTACAAGGAGGCACAATCTTCGCAACCTACATTTGAGAATATTGTAAATGGTGCTGGAACAGCAGCTGAAAGAGTGCAAGCATTGCGTGACTCTTTTGCGAATTTTCAAACATCGTTGCAGAGCAGCCAAGACGCTGTTACAGGGCTGTCACAAGAGAGTGCAAAATCTACCGCAGCTGGTGATAGCGGCATGGCCGACATTAGCAAGACTATAAGCACACGATACATTGTTGAAGGTGCAGATGAGGTGCAGCAGAAAAGTCAAGATGTAGCGAACGGATTAAAGAATGTCGAAGCCTCGTATGCTTCTGCCGCAGCAACCGCGACAACCGCGTACAGCGAGCAAAAAAATATAATATCTGCTCTTGAAGGGCAGATACAGAACTTGCAGAATATAATGCAAGGTGCGGTAAAGGCAGGGGATATGTCATCAGCCTCTGAAGCAGCTACGCAGATACAAACGCTGCAAGTACAACTTACACAAGCGAAAGAGAATTTAGGGCAGTTACAACAGCAAGCTCAGGGCGCACAAGATACGCTTAATAACTTTGGTGCAGTTAGTGCTGGCGTTTCGCAAAAAGTAGAAGAACAAAGTACAACTTGGGGCAGATTGAAGGATAAATTCTCATCTGTTGGGCAAGGCCTTTCTAATTTCGCATCAAAACAGGTTGAAGGAGCTAAAGGAGCATTATCATCACTGACTAATACGGTAGACGGAATGGGCATTCCTCTATCAAAGACAATTACGAACTTTGGTAAAATGACAAAAGCTGCAATGGCATTCGTTGCAACGCCTCTTGGCATGATACTCGGTGCGATTGCTCTTGCTCTTAAGGCTGTGCATACGTGGCTTAACAAATCTGCCGAGGGACAGAAAGTTATGGCGCAGGTGTCTGCGTTCTTCGGAAGCATAATGGGTTCTGTGACGGATATTGTCATTGCTTTCGGTAAATATCTAGTTCAAGACATTTACGGGCGGAAATAAGGCTGTCAGTGAGTTTATCTCAACGTTTGTAACCTCATTCAAGACTGGATTTAGCGCAGTAAAAAACCTAGTTGTTGGCTTCGGCACTATCTTTAAGGGCGTTTGGCAAATCATAACGGGTGAAATATCCGAGGGCTGGACAACACTTAAGGAGGGCGTATCGCAAATGGGGACAGGTCTTTTAGACGCTGGAAAAAATGTTATTAACCAGATTAAAACAGCAGTTGCAGGTATCAAGGCAACAGTCTCTGTCGTGTCTGGTATGTTTACTGATAATGAACTCGGGAATGCTCTTACAAAGTCTTTGACTGGCATGATACCGAAAGCAAGAGAAGCATCAAAAATAGCTTTGCAAAACTTAGACCTCTCAAAGAAGGAAGGTGAAGCAAAGGAGCGCGCACTAAAACTTGATACAGAAATTGCAGCACTACGAGAAAAGGCGTATACATTAACTGGCAAGGAGAAAGATGCAGCACTAAAAAAAGCGAAACAGCTAACTAAAGAGAAATTCTACGGAAAGGATATTGTTGACCAAAAGACTGGACAGAAAAAACATGAAGATGGTATTCTTGATGTGCAGCAGAAGCAATACGACAACCTTGTTAAACAGAACAGGTTACACACTCAAACATTGCAGACTATCAAAGCAGAACGCCAAGCGAGAATTGGCTTAATGCAGTCAGAAGCCACCGCGGCAGCATCAACACGTATGCTCACGCGCATGGAACAAGCTAACCTCCGTTCAATGGCATCTAAGGCCCAATCTGCCGCAAAGAGAGGGCTTAACCAATCTAATGCAGTTACCTCGGCGAATAGCAAAGTTATAGATGTCTATGACAAAAACAACAAAGCACGCGAGCAAGAAGTCGCGAAGGTAGAGAGTGCAATCGCAGATGCTCGCATTGCAGCTATGAAAGATGGCTACGCTCGAACGCGAGAAGAACGCGAGAAACAAAATAAAGACGAACTTGATAAGATTAAGCAGTCAAGGCGATGCAGCAGTAGAAGCCGAAATAAAGCGACAGAAAGCAGAATATGAAGCGGAGCAAGCTGTAATTAAGGCGAGAGGCGGAAAGATAACTGCATGGAATGATAACATGGTCGACAAAAATGCGGTTAACAAGATTAAAGACCAATACAAATTGTTATATGATTTCACGGAGAAGAAGCAGCAAAGAAAGACAGTTGACAGCCTCGCTCAGGCATACGACAAGCAAGAACAAGAACGGCAAGACAAGATTAACTCTCTACGCAACGACATAGCAGAACTTGAAGAACAGTTGTCTAAGGCGACATCACAAGCAGAGAAAGATGAACTTGAAAAGTTGCACCGCAACGCCCAAGCCCAACTTGACTGGGTGTCTAAATCCAAGGACGCATGGAATAACTATTACGAGAAGTACGGAACATTCTTGGAGAAACGCAAGGCGTTGGAGGAGAAGTTCTTGTATGATAAGCAGGGGGTTGACGAAAACTCACCTCAATTCCTTATGCTTAAGAAGCAGCACGATGAAGCCGTTTCTGCGCTTGAAGCAGAGGAAAAGATGAAAGATTTTGACTGGATGAATGCGTTTGGAGACCTATCGAAATTAAGCAACGACACCCTTGAAAAGGTAAAGCAACAGCTATGGGACATTATCCAGTTAGATGACAAGCTGAACGCTACTGATAAAGCCAAGTTCGTTAAAAAATACAAGCAAGCAAGCGAACAAATTGACAAGAATAAGACTTTATGGGCTGGTGACAATTTCGTAACCAAGATTGTAGGCAAGAAACTTGAAGATGAACAGCTAAGGAAAAACTATGAGATAAAAAAGGCAGAGTTTGAAAAGGCGAAACAAAACAATTATGAAGTCGAAGCGAACAAGATAACCGCAGATGCAAAATTAAGCAAGAGTAGGCAAGACTTTAATGCGTTCTTAAAGGACAGCGGCAGTAACATGAATGCTGACCAATTCAGCGGAATGGATATGTCACAAGCCTTGAATATGTTCCAGCAGAGCGGTGGCGATATGTCGCAATTCGGGCAAAAATTCCAATCCTTATTCAAAGGGTTTGGACAAGCGCAAGGCGAAGCCGCAAACATGGCATCAAGTGCAGCCCAGACAGCGGAAGCTATGCAAGGTGCACAACAGGGTATGGAAGCTGCAGAGGGCGCGATGGGCGGCAGTGGCGCAAGTGGGGCTGCAATGACCGAAGCGATAATAAAAGGCGTCAATCAGAATGTCCAATCTCTTAACGAATTAACGAAGAAATGGGGTGATGAGGACTCAAATTTCTCCAAAGGTATGAATGCCTTCGCGGAGAGTTCAAACGAGGCGGTCGCTGCATTCGACAGCTTAAAGAGTGGTGATGTCTTCGGAATTATATTACATCTTTCAAATGCGATTGAAAGTCTTGGTACAAGTATGGCGTATTTCTTCGGTTTTAACGATGGCATGAAAGCATGGAAAGACGAACTTGAACATTACGAAAAACTGTCGGGTATATGGAGTGACCTTATAGATAAGAAGCAAGAATATATTGACCTAAAATTCGGCAACAATGCGAAAGAAGAAGTCAAGGAAGTTGAAGCCTTGTACAAGGCTGAAGAAAAGTCATTAACTAAACTCGCAGAAAGTTATCTTAAGATAAGGAAGCCCAATGCTCATAGCTACGGTTACCGCATAGACCGCGACCTTGGGACAAAGGGCTTGCAAGCAATGAGCCAAGCGGCAGGCGTGCAGATTAACAGCGTGTCTGACCTAACGAACCTCAGCTACGACCAACTTGTAGCAGCCAAAGGCGCAGACAATGGCGAATACTGGGCGAAGCTCCCCGTGGAAATGCAAGACTACTTGGACAAGCTGATTGAATGCAAGAAGGCTACGCAAGACTTTCAAGAGGATATGAAGGAGAAGTTTACAGGCATCAAGTTTGATGATATGTACTCCAACTTCATGTCAGTTCTTGAAGATATGAACAGCGGTGCAGACGATTTCGCTAATTCTGTAAAGGACAAGATGCGCAAAGCCCTCATAGACAACACTATGGGTAAAGCAGTCGAAGCGTGGACAAAGGATTATACAGAACGCTATCAGAAGCAAGTAGAGGCCGATGGAGGAACGCTGACCGAAGAGCATGCACGCCAGCTTAAGCAAGAGTTGGAAGAGGCTGCAAACAACTTTACAAATCAGCGAAACGACACGCTGAACAATGTCGGGCTTGGCGGTGAAGCAAGTGACGGGTCACAGACAAAAGGCTTTGCGGCAGCGTCAGAGAGCAGCATCGAGGAACTTAGCGGCCGCGCATTGGCACAGACAGAAGCCTTGTATCAGATACGTGATAATCAACTCATTGACACGCTGAAATACGACAAGATAAATGACAGTCTTTGCCAGATGATAAACATCGAAAGAGGCAGAAATGAGTATTACGACACCTCAATAGAGATACAACGAACTTCTGTAAGTCATCTCGCTGCAATAGAAAAGAATACAAATGAGCTGTACAGCATGAATGAGCGACTTGCGAAAATAGAAAAGAACACGCGTAATATATAAGAATATGACTGGACAAATTATAATCAACGGAAAGGATATTTGGTTAAACTATAAGGCACAACCTCTGAAAGGTACTTACAACACACTGCAAGGCAACTTGGAAACGAAAGAAGTAATAAGCAACGAAAGTCGCCTTGAAAATGGAGTAAGACTCGTTATAAACTCGGATAGTATAAAGGTGCAGAAACGCGAGTTTTCACTCACTTTCTTACTTGAGGGAAGTACGTACAGCGAGATACAAGCTAATACAGACCTTATGCTTGGCGTATTGCGCAGCGGTATGATTAACTTTGAGGCAAGACGAATCGGGCAGACATTCAAGCTACTTTTTCGTAAGGTTGAAGAAATAACGGATTACAGACGAGATAAATTCAGAACAATCAAAATCAAGTTCCTTGAACCGAACCCGACAGACCGATAAAACTGCACTTTGAATGACATTACCAATATACAGCCCAAAGGGAGAGCTAATATACGAGATGCCCAATATCTTCGTTGGGTGTATCGAACGCAAAGAGCTGATGAAGGAAGATTACGTGGAACTGCACTTCAACCTCGCAGAACCCGTATTCTTCCCCATTGGCTCATATTGCACGTGGCATGACAAGGTATACCAAGTCACAGAGATACAATCACCGACATACGACAGCAACACGGGCGGTTATAAGTATGAGCTGAAACTCGAAGCATACTACTTCGCGTGGAAGAACAGAATGTACAAGTACAAATCGAAGTACAACAACACGTTGGAGGCGTCATTCAACCTCACGGCTAACCTCGAACAACAAGTTATAACCCTTGTGCGCTGCCTTGACGCTGTGGAGGGCATGTGCTATAATGGTACGGAGAAATACACGTATAAAGTGCATAAGGTTGATGGCGATGATTTGGAAAAGGTAAAAACGCAATCTTACTCGTCTGTCAACTACATTGACGCACTGGCACAGATAGCAGAGGCTTGGGACACCGAATGGTGGGTAATAGAAAACGTGATACACTTCGGCAAATGTCAGGACGCAGAGGAAACGAACGTGGACTTTATCCTTGGCAAGAATGTCGAAAGCATGGACGGGTCTAAGAGCGAAACAGACTATGCAACGCGTGTGTATGCCTTTGGCTCATCAAACAATCTGCCTGCAAACTGGGATAAAGGTGATGTAGAGCTTACTGTCACGGGGCTGAAAGAAACAACAGATAGTTGGTATTTCAGCTCCGAATATCCGTTCTACTCCGAGTATTTTGATTCCGTGGAGACAGTAGACAAGAATGCGTTCAAGAATTTCGGCAAGGCTACAATAAAAAATCCAACATTCGGGCAAGACAATTTAGTTGGTTACTACTTAACGATAAGGCTCGCTAATAGCGTAAAACTGAAAAAGGGCGAATATGCGGAGCAGTTTCTCTACAAGAAGTCTGATGCAAGTATGTTGCCACTAAATCTTAAATGGACGGCACCAAATGTCAAAGATGATGAAGTATACTTTAGAACATCTGGTATCTACGCAATTATAACAGATGCGGCAAAGGTAAAAGGCGTTAGTATGAATATAGGTCCAATGACTATATATAATGTGCTCGCATCATATAGGTATGCTCTGAATATTAGCGGAATGGGGACAGGAGCGAACAAGTTGCAAAGCATACATCACTTCAATTTCCCAAAGTTGAAATTAGATGAGGATACAGAAGTTTGCGTGCAATATGTGCTTGAAATGACAAATATAAAAAAAAATGTATCGGGCGAGTTTTCAATAGGAGATGCCAACGCAGAAATAGGCTTCACAGACAACCGAGAAGTCTACACGCAAGCAGAATGCAAAATAACATTCACTGAAACGAAAAAGGAAGCAAAGGCTATATGGTATAACACCACACAATACATCGAACCAACGCTTGATGTACATACGAGTATGTTCAAGATTGCTAAGAGCGCAATCACGCTTAAAGGTGGAGAAAAATTCACGCTTAACAACCTTGTAAAAGCGAAGCTTCCGACACACTTCTTCCCAGCAAACAAACAAGACGCAGAGTCTATCAAGGCCCTCGCTGAAACGCGATTAACGCTGCTGTCGCCTGGATATATAGACACACAAGAGGCCAAGGACGGAGAGATTGTTGAAAAAGTGCTTGTATTCGATGACATCTACCCTCGCACTAAATCAAAAATAACAGAGGTGCGCGACAAACTGCAAAATGTAGTGGACGAGAACAAGCAGCCCACAGGCGAGAAATACACCGAATATTACATCAAGACAAACAATTTCACATTTGACAAAGCCTGGCAATTACCAAATGGCAAGAATATGCAAGTAATATTCCAATCTGGGCCACTCGCAGGACTGACATTTGATGTGCAGTTTGATAGCTCCGAAACGCCCACAACGCCAGCCATTGACCATCAATTTTTCCGTGTTCTCAGGCAACAATTTGATGGCGGTCTTTTCCTCCCGAACAAGGCAATGCACCCCGAGGAGGGAAACGAATTTATACTGACTGGCTGGGACAGCTCGCGAATTGCAGACCTTAAACTGATAGGCAATGCTCAAGAAGAACTTGCAAAGGAAACGCAGAAGCAAATCAAGAAAATGATGATAGACCCGAACACCTATGAATGTACCTTGTTCTCGGATATAGCGTATGGTGTGAGGAAGAAAACAAACATTACCGATGACAGCGGCAACACACTCGTTGACGATTACGGAAACGAGATAGTGCAAGATTACAGCGGAAGCGACCTTGACGCGAAAAACGCATGGGACTTCGACCTTGGCAGACGAGTAACAATGTATAACGCTGCACTATTCCGCAGCGGAAAGCGCGAAAGCCGCGTTATGGGCTACGAAAAGAAGATGGACATACCTTATGATAGCCCTACATACATCATCGGAGAAAAGGCCACCTACTCCAAGTTCAAGGACTTGGAGAAGCAGATAAATAACGAAGTAAGCCTTGATATTGGCGGCAGCACACTCGTAAGCGAAGGCACATCGGGCGGAGCATCAGTCTACATCATCAAGACTAACGACACAACGAAAGAAACAGATGATAACGTGTATTCTGCTCTCCGTATGAAGAACACCTTTCTTCACAGCCGCGATGATGACAACGCGCAAGGGCTTATAACGTTTGAAGCTGGAGCAATGTTCGCAAGCGGTTACAGCGGAAATGACACTGCCGCAGATGGTATAATAGAATATTCTGAATAAGAGATATGGCAAGATTACTTAGCACATGGTTCAACGGATTTGTAGGGAGCGCAAGAAGCACAGGAAACAAGGTGCTTAACGCTTTCGGCAAGGTGGTGTGCGAGATGCAAGAATACTTTGCTTCGGACTTCATGGGTCATGGGTGGAAGATATTCAACAGCGGCTCGGAAGAAAGCCCCGAATATACGCTGGAAATAGACAATGTAAAGGTGCGAAAAGCCTTTATTGCGCATGAGCTGATAATAGACCAAGTGCGTGCGATATGCGGCTCACTCGGCATCAGCCAAGCGTGCGGCAAGGTGAAGGAAGTAAGTCTGCGTACCGATGAACACGGAAACCAATATTACCTTATTAAGCTTGAAGGCGAAGCCACTCACGGATATGGCGGCTTTGTGAAGAATGACCTTATACGCTGCCAGCGTGTGGAGGTAGGTTCTGATGGCGTGACCAAGGGCATAAAGGGCTACTGGGTGAAGATTGAGAGCGCAAACATGAAGGAGGGTTGGTTCACCGTCATGGCAAGCGAGTTTCTTGGTGAAATCAAACAGGACAAAGAAACGGAATGGGTGGAGAGAAACGATGTGCCGATGAACTTGCCTGCGGCTGGTGACGAGATTGTGCAGTATGGCAACACAACCGAAACGAGCCGACAGAATGCAATATATCTCCATGCCACCGAAATCGGTGTGCCGACCATTGACTTGCTTAATGGCGTAAACTCCAAGTCATTTTCGGGCAAGATAGTTGCAAGCTTAGGCCGTATACCTAATGGTGGTGGATTTGGTTTGTATTTGCAAAATGGTACAATAATATCACTTAATAGCAAGAGTAAAAAATTTAATTACTATTTTGACGAGGACGGCAGCTTTATCCTTGGGCAAGGTGCGATAGATTACGACCCTGCGACTGGTGTTGTGACGATTGGCAGTGATGTGGTGATTAAGTGGGGTGCGAACAGCAAGAGCAATGTAACCTATCAGATAGGCAGCAGCGGAGTTAATGCGCCAACGGGGACATGGTTAAACAGCGTGCCGCCATCGGAAGTGGGCAAATACCTGTGGACGCGCACGAAATGGCCCGATGGCACGTACTCTTACAGCGTGAGCTATATGGCCAAAGATGGCACGCCTGGGAAAGATGGTGAGCCTGGAAAAGATGGTGCGGACGGGCAGGATATGCGTCCCAACTTGCTTGACTATACCGAGTTTAAGCAAGAAACGTTTGATAATGTGCCAAATCCAGACAAGACCTTTGCTTTGGAAGGCACAAGGGACGAGGGGTTGGACGGACATGGGGCGATAAAGGTAGAAACTGAGCAAAAAGTGAATGTAGAATCACTGATTAAAGAAATTGATGTTGACTTTTTCCAGCAGAATGTCAAAAATCAAATATCACCATCTACGTGGTACACGCTATCTTTTTATTTACTTGGTACAATCGTGGAGCGACCTGTCTATACCTATCTGTGGACATGGGACAAAAATGGCCTTACAATGGTTGATACCACAGAAAAAATGATTGTGGACGGAAAGGAACAAGACACACCAAAAGATGGTGGTGTTAAATTCCAGCCAACATATTCGTGGACTCGTCACACAGTGACGTTCAAGACTTCTGACAATTTGCCTGAAACTTGCCTTTGTTTGTTCCGAGTCATGAAGAAGTTTACTCAGCAAATCCATCCGATTATTCCGTGTGTTTACGTTACAGAGCCGAAGCTTGAAGTCGGCAAGGCTGCAAGTGCATGGACGAGGAGCGATAACGACATTGTTGGTATTGCGGTAGACAAGATAAATATGCCATCATGGGTGCGTCAGTGGGACGGACAGACCACCGAACTTGGTGCGGATTATGTGGCCGCGAAGAATGCCGCATTTGGCACGAAAGACGCGGAGGGCAAGTTTACAGGTATTGCCATGAGCGGTGAGGGCTTTGACCTTGGCGGCAAGGACACGAATGTTGTTGGGCTGTATGGCATCTCCAAGAACATCTGCCGTGTGATAATTGACCCGAAAAACGAGAAATATTCGTTTTTTGGGAACATCTTCTGTGAGAACGGACAAGTGAACGGATTGCTTGTAGGTTCATATCTTAAGGGGGTAACACAAGTTACTGAAGCCGAATGGAATAAATATTTTACCGTTCAAAAAGATAAAAATGGTCAAGAACTAAAGAATCATTTGGAACCTGATTTTTTCAATATCAATCCGATACTCTTAATTTCAGAAGGTCCGAAAGACGTACAAGGAACAATCTACATTCATCTTTCCGCCTTATAGTAATTCAGCAGAAAACTATGCGAAGAGTTTTGGCTTTCCTTGGCTACAAGTTCTACGTTGTAAACAAATTGAAACAAGAAAGTAGCGTTACCACAATACAGTTAAGCTGTATTGATGCAATTATCAAGGTAGACGGGCAAAATGTAGCAAAATCATTTTACAAACTGAGTAAAGGAGGTGCAGTAGTACTGACGGGGTCAATAGATACCAAAGGTAAATTTTATTGGCTTGCAGATTCAGATAGTGGAACTGCGAGCAGCACTATTGTTGACGGAAGCATAAATCCAAATGATTTATGGAACGTTAAGTACAACACGAATATAGGACACATGAATTGGACTAAAGTACCACAGACACCTGGCCCTTCTGATAATGGAACAATAAAACCTTAACAATATGGCAACAGTAAAACTCAAAGACGTATTAAAATCGCTGCCGCAGGACACGAGTCTGACGGGCAGCGAGATGGTCGTGATAAACGATAACGGGGAGAATAAATACATACCCTATTCAACAATAAGGAACGGACTTGTCAACGCCTCAGAGCGCAAGACATTGGCCAATACCGCAGAATGGCTCATTGCGCATGATAATGTGACGACTATTGATGCGCTGAACAAAGAACTTGACGCATTTGGTGCGGAAACTGCACAAGGTCTGCACCGCATGAAGTGTTTTGGCATTCCGCTGTTCGTGACGTTCGCTAATCTGAACGTTGGTGACAGCGTATTTATGCAGACGATACAAGGCAGCATTACGTTCAACTCGGCAAAGACGAGCATTGCGTCAATAAACACAGTTGGCAACTTGGCTATTGCGGTTCGTTACTATCAAGGCGGCAAGTGGGGCGCATGGAACACGCCTATGGCGCAAATCAAGCCCCCGACAGTGCAGAGCAGCACATCTGGAACAAAGGCCAATTACGTATACTCGCAAGGTAAGGACCAAGATGCTAAGACTATTATCACATCAAAGTTTTGGATATACAAGCACAACGACTTCAACCTGTTTCTGCGCTTCAAGCATTGGGGCGCGAACAATGACGAGGCACAGGAGAATTACAGCCAGGTGCAGCTGCCCAACGCCTGGACGGGAAGTAATGGCCTAATGCGTCGCGACATATATGCACGCCTTGACGCTTTTGAACTGCGCGAGCAGAACTCTACCGCGACCGAGGTAAAGGTGGTGACACCCATCTTTACCACTGGCGGCACTCGCACATTAAGCATTTCGGCTGCGACAACCGCAAAAGCGGGTGTAATGACAGCAGCGGACAGAGAACTATTGAATAAGATAAAAGCAAAACTCGGATTATAATGAACAGACTGCAAGAAATAAGAATTGAGTGCGTAAAGATAGCAGCATCTCGCGGCGACATAAAGCCAGATGAGATAGTTGAAGTTGCGAGAGAGATAGAAGCCTATATAAGGAGAAAGGAGGGTGAATGCTGAGAACAGTAAGCACAAGCGGAGGAAGTCCTGTGCTGGTGACAAGCGGAGCGATGCTTGCTGGCACTTTTTACGAAGAATTGCTGCAAGTGTTGTTCGACCTGCGGTGGCTCGTGCTTTTTATTATCGTACTTGTCTTTACCGACTTTTGGAGCGGCCTTACAGCGAGTGTAAAGGTGCGTAAGGAAGATTTCAGGCTCTCGCGCGCATTGCGCAGAACGATTGTGAAGTTCCTTGAATACATCAACTTTATCATCTTCGGGCTACTACTATCTAAAGGCATTTTAGAGCCATTCGGCATAGGCAACAGCGTGATAGGCGGAGCAATAGGCGGTGCGGTAGCATTGCTGATAGAGTTCGACAGCATTTATGGTCATGTGTGCGACATTCACGGCATCAAGAAGCGTTTCTCTATTAAGCGGTTGTTCGTGGCTTACATCAAGAAGAAAGATGCTGACATCGGAGATGTGATTGAACAAGAATTGAAATAAAAATTGGCGCGTTTCACAACGCACCAACCCCTCAACATAACCTTGTCAAAACAAAAATATTAACACCTACAAAGATAAGAAAAATAAGTTGGGACGTATGGAAAATTGGAAAGAATTAGCTGCATTTGTGCTGGAGCGCGAGGGCGGCTATTGCAACAGGAAGGCTGACAAGGGAGGGCCTACTAATAAAGGTGTGACATTAGCCACCTACCGCAGTGTGTATGGGCAGAGCAAGACGGTTGAGGACTTGAAGCGCATTACTGATGCGGAGTGGGAGTACATTTTTAAGAAATTCTACTGGGACAAGTGCAAGGCGGACTACATACAGGACAAGAGTGTTGCCTTTATCCTCGTGGACTGGGCCTATAACAGCGGAGTCAAGACGGCCGTAACGCACTTGCAGCGAATAGTTAAAACGACTGCCGATGGCATCATGGGCAAGCAGACCTTGCAGGCGGTAAATACGCGTAGTCCGCTGCCGTTGTTTGGCGCGTTGAAGCAGGACAGGATAGCTTTTTATAAGGCTATTGTTGCTAAGAATCCGAGCCAGAAGGTGAACCTTAATGGGTGGCTTAATCGAGTGAGCCACTTTGCCTATGGCAAGTTCGTATAAAACAAAACTGCCACACGGCAAACTCGTGCGGCAGTAGGGTGTTCTAATAAATCTTTGCTTATGGTGGCTTAATGTTTGCAGCCTATCAGAATTGTACAGATTTCAGATGGTCAACAAACTTGTTTAATCCTTGCTGGATAATATACAACTGCTTGTCTGATGCTGATGCAAGTCCTTGCTTGTATTTGCGCATTAAAGAGGGGTTAAGCCCAACAAAACGAGCAAATTCAGAGGCGTTGATAAAGGGAAATGCAAGAAAGAATGCTGTCAAATCGTATGTAAACGATATTTCTGCATTTTTCCAATCTGGATATTTCCCGTGTTTCTCAAAGAAGTAATCAACTTGCTCTTTGAAAACATCGTTAAAATCTTCCCTTGCTTCTGATTCGGTTTCGCCATAGCCAAGCAGCCAGGGCATTTCCCGAACACAGATGGCAAATCCGCCATCTTGTCCGCGTTCAATAACAGCATTAAGTTTCATATTACTTGGCATTTTGGGGTTATTCAAATAGAAAGAACCGCTCCACTTAATATGGAGCGGAGAACCATGGTTCTTTTACTTCTTAGGTTGTTTCAACCCAGCCGCCCTCAAAATAGAATTTAGTGTGCCAGTAGGCACTTCTGCTGATTTATGACGGCCAACGGGTATGAAAAAGTCAAAATCGGAATGAACATATTTGAAATGTCGCGAACCTTTTTTGATTTTCCAACCATTGGATTCTAACAACCTATACAACTCTGAAAATTTTACCATCGCTGATTTATTATTAGAACAATGCAAAAGGTAACGATTATGTTCCAAATAACAAAATATATTCTGTAAAAAAATGAATAGAATTTGTAGTTTCCTTCTTGTTATTTTCTGTGCAGTTGTCTTGCACAACAGTTGCGCGCGAAAGGTGGCGCAGAGCATTGAGCGCACTCACGACACGCTGATAGTGTATAAGACCGACAGTGTGATGGTGCGTGATACGATTGTGACAGTTTCCAATTTGGAAACTGTGGACAGTGTAGCGGAGCGCATGACTACCTATGTTGTTGTGGACACAGCTGGCAAGGTGCTGACGAAGTATCTGTATCGCGACCGCAGCGTGTATCACAACAGGGACGCTCTTAGTTCGAGCAGTCATGTGTCATGCCGCGCACACCGCACAAACAGCACAAGCCACAAGGCTACGGTGCGTGATGCGGTGACAAAGGTTGAGAAGCCTCCTGCAAGGTGGAGGCTTCGGGCCGTTGGCGGTCTGTTTATCATAGTAATATGCGTGTTGTTATATTACAACATATATAGTAAGTATAAGTGATTTTGTTGGGTTGTTTGTTTGGCAAGCATGGGCGCATGGTGATGTGTTCCGTGCTTGCCTTTGTGCTTAATTATTTACAACGAAATTACTTATGAACAATGGAACAATTACAACAGATTTTTGATTGTGCAGTTGAAGCCGTGATGCAAGCCAGCGGCCTTGACTTTGATGCGCTTGCCAACTGTCGCTCGGAGCGGTGTGTGGTTGCGCGCGTGGTGCTTGTTGACGTGCTGATGGAACTTGGTATGAGCGAGGGTGATATTGCATTCCTTAGCGGCATGAGTCAGCAGAGGGTTAATTCGCTTAAGAATAGTGCGAGGTACAGGCTAAAGGGGCTGGCTGCACGGGTGATGATGGAGGAGGTGAGGAAATCCGTTTCCTTGCCAATAGCGGAAAATAATCGGTGATAATATTGCTATATCGCATGGATATTTGTATTTTTGCAGAAAATAATAGGCTATGAGCGATTTATACAAAGAGTATATGAAGGGGGTGTTTGTGCCACCTGTTGAAGCAACAGATGACATATCCTGCCTGTCAATAGAGGAGTTGTTCCTTCGTAAGCAAGAAAGGGTTGGGCTAAGCAAAACCAAAATAGCGAAGATGCTTGACATGGACGTTGCGACCCTTGATAAAATAATAAAGGGCAATTATACTGGTGCAAGCGTTCTGAATACATTGAAGGTTGCTATATTTATCGGCGTTTCGATGAACGATTTTCTTAACGCAAATGCTGATACGCTTCAGTCAAAAGATGTTAGTGAAATTTGCCATGTACGTGATACGGCAGTCCTTTGCGAATATTTCAGCATAGACACACTTAATAAGATAGGGTTCTTTACTGATAATAATTATGTGCAAAGGATAAACGATTTCTTTGGCTTCAAGCAAATCAAGGAATATGCAGATATCGTTTCAGTTCTGACGAAAGCATACAGTATGACAAGAAGGAGTTACGACCAAAAGATGCGTGACTTCTGGACGATTTCTGCTTACGCTCAATTTAAGAATATTGACAACCCTAATATGTACGACAGGGGCAGGCTTATGGATATAATGCCGAAGATTCGTCCTTGTTCGCAAGACGTAGAAACAGGGCTGTATCACGTGGCTCGTGCCCTTTATTCTGTTGGTGTGACGATGATTTACCAACCATCATTACCCAAAATGCAAGTACGTGGCGCAACAATGGAGTATAATGGAAAGCCATGTATTGTTATCTCAGACTTGAACAAACGCTATCCGACCTTATGGTTTTCTCTATTCCATGAGCTATACCATGTTTTGTTTGATTTTGATGACATTGTGCTCAACAAAGTGCATTTGAGTTCTGACGAAGGTGATTTATTTCTGACAGATGAAAATGCGGCAGATAAATTTGCTCGCGACTTTATTCTGTCGCCAACAAAATTGCAATTTATAAAGCCTTATGTTCACGCACCTCTGATGATAAAAAAGTATGCTCAGAAATGGGGCGTCCATTCCTCGCTAATTTATGCGCTTATTGCTTATGATACAAACAACTGGGCAGAATACAGTGCTCTAATACCGAGGTCGGAAAAAGCTACGGAAAGAGTAAATACAAATCCGTTCGAGGTTGAAACGATAAGAGAAGTGGCTGAAACGTATAAACAAAAATTGAATATATGACAAATAAGATCAAAGTTCTATCAGAAGAAAAAAAATCAAGAGAAGTTGAGGAGCTGTTGTTTAATGCCGACAAGGCAAAGACTGACGGTTTGTTCATTGATAAGGATAACGATAATGTTGTCCTTAAAGATGAATTACAGAAACTGATTGAGTTGCCGACTGACAATCCAGATGAGAAATATGAATTATATTATAAAGTCATAGAGAAAACACTCCGCGAGAAGTTGCCAAAAGGTGATGAATACAAGGAAGGAAATGCTATGTTACGCGAAGAGAAAAATACATTTCTTACAGGACACAGGAAAGGGCGTGACGGCATACGTGGTGCTGACAGTAGGCAAGCATTTTTACCTGCAATGCAGGAATTTATCCAAATTTTGCATGATTGGCTTAAACGCGATGGTAGTACGTTTGACCTTTACCAAACATTACTCGAAGAAAATATCAAGAGAGGATATAAAGGACCAGAAGATGTAAAATGATTATGAATGAACAAAGGCCACCCCATTCGGGTGGCCTTTTGCTTTATTGGTGGATAGGACAAACAATTCACAAGCAACTCACAAACAACTAACAAAACTCACAAGCAACTAACAAGCAACTTGTCACCACCTTTGCGTTATCGGGGGATATTCCCCGACCGATTAAAAACACTTAGAAAAATGGACAATGTAGAGAAAGTAATCTGTTGCGACAGAGGTAATGATGCGCTTGCTTATGCGGCAATGGCGAACAACAAGGGCAATGACCCTATGGCACTGGCTGCTATGATGAACGGTGGCCTTGGAGGTAATCCGTTCTTGTACCTTATTTTCCTCGCCATGTTCGGCGGCAATGGCTTCGGGTTCGGCAACAACCGCAATGGTCTGCAAGATGCCGAGATACAGGGCCAAATCCAATCTTTGCGCTCGCAGATGGCAGACAACCACAACTCCGACCTGCTGATGCAGGCTATCAAGGGCAATAACGATGCCTTGACCACGCTGGGTGCAAACCTTAATTGCGACTTTAATCAGTTGCAGCAAGGCGTATGTGCAGTTCGTTCCGCTATTGACAATGTAAGCGGACAGGTAGGCTTCTCTGCCGAGCGTGTAATCAACGCAGCGGAGAGAGGTAATGCAGCTGTAATCCAGGCAATACAGAATTGTTGCTGCAACACGCAGAATAGCATCACCAAGATGGGCTATGAGAACCAGCTCGCAATACAAGGACAGACCAATTCCTTGCAGCAGAGCCTCAACTTCGTCAACTCATCGGTGGAGCGCGGATTTAGCTCTGTTGGCTATCAGATGTCGCAGGACAAGTGCGATGTTATTCGTGCAGGACAGGACAACACGCAGCGCATAATTGATGCCTTGAACAATCATTGGTATGCTGACATTGACCGCAAGTATCAAGACGCGAGATTGGAGTTGTCGCAGCAGAACCAGACTGCCGCATTGATTGCAGCTTTGGGCAAGACTACAACTGCAACGACATGAGGAGGGGCTGTTTCCACAATGGAAATAACCACTGACGACCATTTTGCTGACACCAGCAAAAGGGCAGACAATAGCTTTTTCGCGAGGTCACGGAAAAGGTCTAAAGATAAGTAATAACAAGCACGTGGGGAGGTGATTGCCCCACGTGCAATTAACAACCAAGGCGTTCTTTGACTTTGTGGGGATTGTGGCTTGTTGTGGCATATCACGCTATATTTAACACAATAAATTTGTTTTGCGCTCAATTCTTGGGTAATTTTGCACTATCAACAACCAATTAAAACGTAAAGCTATGAGTGATTTTTCAATCAGAGGAGCATTCAGGCGGAAGGGAACAAGCGATGCTTTTATTCCTGTATATTACGGGTCGCAATATGACAAGATGAATATTTGCAATGACCTTAGGAATGTTGGCAGTGCTATGAAAAATGCGATGGACGCAGCAAAAGTAGAATGGTATGGCAAAAAAGGCTGAGCAAACACAAATACGTCAGAACGAAGATGGTAAGGTATCTGCTATCAGAAACACAATAATAGATGATAATTACCTGCCAAGTGCTGACGAGTTGCAAAAATACCAGAACATATCTAAGGATATTATTCCTTGGATAATGGATAGGGTAGAAAAGGAACAGAATGCACGGTTAAAGTTCAATGATGACAACATGAACCTTGCCAAGAAGGACTTGAAGTTTCGTCAGCTGTATGACATCATAGCGTTGATACTTGCATTCGTTTTGGTTATAATCGCTTTGGCTGCAACAATATGGCTCTTGATAGAGGGTTATAATATTGCAGGGACTTTTCTTGCAGGAGGAACAATAGCGGTTGTTGTTTACGCTCTGCTTGACAAGCGAAAGACAGGAAATTAGAAATGTAGATATAAAATAATTAGCGGCAATCCCCATAAACTCGGAGGTTGCCGCTAATTATTTTATCATGCTATTCAAAGACGTAAAAATAGGCTACCCGATTTACTTTCTTGACAAGGAGGGGGCAAGGTATTACCAAGGCAAGGCCGTGAGTGTTGCAGTACCGCGTTACGACAATAACCAAGCCAAGGCTTTTGGCGCGCAGCCGACTGGCCTTGTGGTAGACATAACCATAGAGGCAGATGGTGCTACTAAGACATACACAATCCCCGAAACTGCAACAATAACGTATGCAGGGCATCTTGTATTGTCAACCGACAAGGACGGAATACTAAGAGAGGTGGAAGCACTAAAGGCTGCAAGCGAGGAGGCTTTGTCACAGGTTGAGCGGCACAAGCAAACGGTTACAGATTGTAGTCAGTTAATGGAGGAGCTTAATCCTGCCTTTGCCGAAAAGCGCGCGCAAGACAAGCGGATTGAGGGCATTGAAAACGAGGTGAAGAGCCTTGGGGCTGTCCTTCGTGATTTTATAAACGAGTTCAAAAAATGATGATTATGGGAAGATTATATATGGTGTTTTGCAAGGGTGGTGGCAAGTGCAAGCACTTCGACAAGGAGAGTGCAGAGAAGGCTGTCAGCCGCATATACTACACGACTAAGGACGGCACAGAGCATCACGGGCCGCACTGGAGCCTGGAGCAGGTGCTTGAAGCCACGAAAGGGTTGCAGTTTAAGCCTTGTGTGACGGATTACGACAAGTATGTTGCGTTTAATGCGGCTTATGCTGACTTGTGCAAGACGTTGACGCCAGACTTGATTATAGAGACGGGTCATGCGTTTTTCTTCGAGGACGAAGATGCGCCCTGCAATAAGATATGGATATACATGGAGAGTTTTGAATAAACAAAAAAAGCGTGGCAGAACGTCACGCTTTTTTCGTTAGAGTCCGAGTTGCTTGATTAGGTAGTCACCTACCGCTAAGTTTTCTTTCTGAGCAGAGGTCTTGATTTCGTCTACTGCCTCTTGTGGCATTCGGCAGTATAATACTTGCATTACCTACTTTTTTGTCGGCCTGCGTTGGGGCGTTTTCCACCCCATGTGTTTTTATTTCATAGATTATTCATGTCTTATTCATATTCTATTTATGTTGTTGTAATCGAACCAGCCGCCGTTTTGTGGCAGTTCGTCAAGTATCACGCCTTTCAGGTACTTGACGTGATACTCGGCACAGAGCAGTTCTGCTTGATATGAGCCGAGTGCCCAATATAACTTTTCGCCAGTGGTGATATTGACCAACTCCATCACCACGTGGGGGTATCGGTCAATGGTCCTTGTTATTTTATACATCGCCTACGACTCTGGTCAATTTTGTTTCTAAAATTTCGCAGGCCTTTTTAAGGGCCGCTACACTTTGCCTAAGATAGAGCATTTCGCCAACCGCATCGGCATCTTGCTTGCCATCGTGATTAGGGTAAGCTAAATCTAACAGTGCAATCTCGTTACTCATAAGGTAGTTAATATCTTGATATGCGATGTTCGCGTTCTTATCTACTTTTACAATATCTGCTATTTTCATAAATATGACTTGACCGTGATGTCGAGGGCTGTGGTTGTTAGTTGTTAATTGGTTCGATTTCTACCGCCCACGCTGGGGTGGTGTAATCATCGTTTGCGATTGCGTAGTAAGTATCGCCTACACGAACGACTTCAAAATAGTAGTCGTTCTCGTGCTCTGATAGCCACTCTGCGTATTCTTCTGTGCTAATAGTCGTAAATAGAGCCTTGCTCATCTTCTGATGATAGAGACTCTGCTTTTTCAAAATAGCGAGGTTCTACTACCTCGTAGAGTTCTTCTTTTGCTTTTAGGTTTTCTGTAAGCATAATATCTTTTGTTTTAAGTTGTTTGTTACTTTGTTTCTTAATTACAATGCAAAGAATACAGCCTTTAATTTGTAAAAATAGCAAGCAAAAAATCAAACTATTTTTGCAAACCATGTTGCAAAACATATTATTTGTCAGAAAAACGCCTGACAAGCATTATCTTTGCGCCCAGTAGTAATTACGAAAGGCGTGGCAGAAATCGCACGCACCTCAAAGATATGCGTGCGAAATTGCGTGCTATTTGTTGCGCTTAGTTGTGATATATTGCGCAGTCTAATTTTTAAGGTGCTTGATAATCAGCAGCCTATTGCGTTATACCTACACAACAAAAAACAATCCGTGAGTTCTAGCTGGTCCACCAAGTATGCTGATTATCAGCGTTTTACGAAATATGCGTGCTAAAATGCGTGCGAAATAAGCGGCTATGGGCTACTTGTTGAACAAGTCCATAGCCGTCTTTTTGGCTTTATCAGCTATATCAATGTAGGGCTTCATACTCTTGTAATCGGAGTGTCCAGTCCACTTCATAACGACATTTGGAGCTATTCCAAGCATCAGCGCATTGCATATAAATGTACGCCTACCGCTGTGCGTGCCGACCATCTGCCATTTTTCCTTTGTTTCTTCTATTTTCTTTCCACCTATATAATATATATCTGTCAGTTTTTCGTTGATGCCGCATTGACGGCACACCTCCTTGATATATACGTTCATCTTTTGGTTGGAGATGATAGGTAGGGCCTTATCTGTATCGTTGTCAGCATAACGCTGCAATATGGTGCGAGAGTAGTTATTTTAGCTCTATTGTTTATCTTGTCGTTTTGTCTTTTGTGTCGTGATGTGTATCGCGTCATCGTATATGTCTGTCTTTCTAAGTGCAGCTGCATCGGAATAACGCAATGAAGTAAAACAGCAAAAGCAAAATATGTCACGTGTGCGCGAAAGGTAGGGGTACTCAAATGTGTGATTGTATACCTTCATCAGCTCTTCCCATGTAAGGAACACGACATTGCGGTTGGCACGCTTTAGGTGCGTTTTCTGTGTCGTAAAGGAGATGTCTGTCAGCAAGCCTTTAGCAACAAGCCAGCGAAAGAACCATTTCGACATTGACAGCTTCTTTTTGGTCGTTTCATTCTGGTGGCCGAGGTCCGACTGGAATACAGCAAACCTGTCAAGTGTTTCGGGCTTTATTTTGTCTATGCTCATATCGGCATCGAACATTTTCCATTCTTGCAGTAGCTTACGGTGCTTGTAGACTACACTCTTGCCCCAATGACATAATTTGCTCTGTTCGTTTATATAGTCCTCGTACAGGTCAAAGAAACCCTCCTTTTGTGCAGTTTTCTTCTCTCGCTTAAACTCCTTGTCAAGTGCAGCCTTGAAGTCCTCTATTGCAGGAGAGTCCTTGAATGAGTTGGCAACGGATTGTATTGTCTCCTCATACCTCTGTATCTCCGCATTTATCTTAATTGCAGGAGTAAAGCTCTTTCCGTGAGTTGTATTGCGCTTGCACCGCTGCATAGTCATGTCCCATTTGCTCTTGTCCACACTAAACCCGAGCGAATAAGAGAATTTACGCTTGTTGTAAGTAATGAACACGCGGAGAGAGCCGCGCGCATCAACTGCAAAGGTGTATACGTATTTCATGAATTATAATATATATATGCGTGTGGTTCTTGTTGCCCTACCGATTTAGGTAGGGCAACAAGTGAGAAAGCTATTGCAGTTCTTAATCACCAAACTTCATCGAATAGACCACTCTGTACAGCCTTATAACCTTAGATTTCGGCACATTTTGGTTCTCAAATACGCTGTCCTCGTTAATCCTCCTGCACTCGTAGTAATCTCCTCGGTCGTATATTCGCCTGAACAAGAAACCAAAATCACTTGTATCAACTACCATTGCAGCACCTTGCACGATGTCTGAATTGCTTTTCATGTGTTCAAGTGCGAGGACTTCTCCAAGTTTATATTCAGGCAGCATTGCGTCTTGTCGAATTGTGTAGTAGAAGTCAATAGATGTGTAAGGCGGTATTGTTGGAATGTATTGCAGTTTCAGCGTTTTGTCCTCCTTAATAACCGAATACACGTCTGTATCAGGCTGAGTTGCGAGCTGCTTCGTAACGACTGGCTTAAATGTGATTTCTTTGTGCTTATCTTCTTCATCTTCCTCTCGCGTGCGCGTGATAGTTATATTGTTGTTTCCGCTGGCGTTATCTCCATAGGTTTTGTTGCTCGCTATGTTGGTTGTAGATTGGTCGCGAAGCATCTCGCCTTCTCCAGTTAGGAGCCAGTCTGTATTGAATTTGTCAGAGAAAGCTGCATTAAATCTAATGAGAAATCTATCAGTAAGAACCTTTTCGACCCCTTTTAATGCGCTGCATACATTCGATTGTGATGCGCCTATTTTATCTGCTAAGTCCTTCTGCGTGTGAATAGCACCTATACTTCTTAGATAGTCAAATGCTGACTTGAATCTTTGTTGCTTGTTTACTGTTTGCATAAGAAGAATTATTATTAAAATAAAAACTTTTCTTGTTATTTCCTTGTTTGTAAGAACTTTTCTTTTTATCTTTGCAACGCAAATAAGAAATAAAGTAACAAACATTGCAAATATAACAAATAACAACAACAATGAAAACAGTTTACATGAAAGATATAAAGGCCATGATAAAAAAGTTCAACCTTGACGAGTTCGAGGCTCGCGAGGTTGAGGTAATGGCCGAGTTTATCAACGAAGAAAAGGGGGAAATCTGCAAGGCAATTCAATCGCCACTCCTCTACGGAACTTCTTGTAAAACTGAAATGAGTGCTGTAAGCGCGCTCATTGTTTACTTCGGAAAGAAAGTAAACGAGGACAACAAGTTGCAAGAAACAACTTGGAAACTTTCAAAGCTTCTAAAATGTAGCTCTTACCACTTGCAACAGTGGTTCAAGGGGTTCGCTTGCAACAAGAACCGTTTTGGACAGTTTGTAGAATGTTCTGATACATACGGACTTAATTACTTGGAAATCGCATAAGATTTGCCCATGAGTGCAAAGTGTTGCATTCAACTCGCCAACTCAAAAGTCAAGCAGCCAAGGCGAGGGGCTGACAGCTCGGAAAGACGGGCAAACGCAGGTGATAGGCCGTTAATCGGATAGACGGCAGAAGATAGTACATAGGACTCGCAATCAGCATAGATGCTGGATAGCCTTTGGTTGCGTGTTCGGTGTCCGTCGGAACCGTTAGGACATTCGCTGGTTCGACTCCAGCCGCCTAGCACTACAACTAATAATATAACTAAAAGAATAAAGGACATGACAGACATCTTAATGACAGAGAACGAGAAACGCAGATACGAACGTCAAAAACGTATTGTATGCTCGTTCTTGGAGCTAAAACAAAAATACCCGACAGCCGCGAAATGGCGACTTATGCAGGTAATATCGAAGAATGAAAACATATCAACTCAGGCAGTAAGGAATATGCTGCTTAAAAAAGGAATTGTAACTAAAAGAATACGATGATAAGGTGGTTGTGTTTATCCTTAATCGTTGTACTTGATTTTATCGCTTGTGCAATGATGTGCGTATCAACTGGACACGGTTGCATAACGCTGTACGACATGATACCATTCTGCGGTATATCACTATTTATCGCGACAGCAATTATCGCGGTGTGCATATACAAGGCTGGAATGTTCCCTGAATTGCGTGCAAACACTGATAAAATTGTCTCTGGAGGATTGCTAAAATGGACACGAAACAGACAAGCAAAATAAAGGCCGTAGAGCGCAAGGCCTACGAGGTGTATAAAGAGATTGATGCGCTTGTAGACCAGCTGCAAAGAGAAAAGGTAGACTGGGAGGAAATAGAAGAGCTAAAGTCCGCGCGCAACACATCATGTAATGTAGTTGACGCACTGCAATATGTCAGAGAGGAGTTTGGCAGTAATGATTACGAGCCATGACAGAAAAAGACAAAGAGCTAATTCGTAAAGCGAAGTCGTACACCTACTTCGACTGGTACAAGGTCTGTGACCTTGAAAAGGTTGCTGACACCGAAGAAGCAAAGAGTGAATTAAAGAATATAAGAACCTCGCTGTACCACGAAGAAGAGTGGCACGCTGGGCTATTGTAAAACACATAACAACCTAAAACAATGGAACAAAACAAGAACAATGCGGTTGTAACGATGACACCGCAAGAACAAGAAATTCAGTTGCTTAGAATTAAGCAAGACACCGAGTTTGCAGCAACTCCAGTCGGACAGCAGGTTAAGCAGTTCGAGGCTACGCAGAGAATTGCAAGACTCTATGCTATGTCCAACTTTATGCCTGACTCATACAGGTTCAAGGGCCGCGAGCCACTGCCAGCAGAGGCAGTCATCGCAAATTGCACAATAGCTTTGGAGATGGCAACACGTATGCAAGCCAATCCGCTGATGGTGATGCAGAACTTGTATATCGTTCATGGCCAACCAGCCTTCAGCAGCAAGTTCCTTATAGCTTGCATCAACGCAAGCAAACGGTTCTCTGCTCTGCGATATGAGTTCCGAGGCACAGAAGGCACAGATGATTATGCTTGCCGAGTTGTAGCCTACGAGGTAACCGACACAAAGCACAAAGAACCGCTTTGTGGAGACTGGATAAGCATCAAGATGGCAAAGGCTGAGGGCTGGGCATCAAAAAACGGTAGCAAGTGGCTTACAATGCCAAATCAGATGCTAAGATACAGAGCCGCAGCCTTTTGGCAGCGCACCTACTGCCCCGAAATCAGCATGGGACTGATAACTGCAGAGGAAGCGCAAGACATCAAATACACCTCTTACGAGGAAGTCGGCAAGCGAACAGCAGACGCAACTGAACTGTCAATTTCGGCAATAGCAGAACAGGCGGCAGAACAGGTTGAAGATGCCGATGAAAACGTAGAACTGCAAACAGAATAAGCCATGTACGACAACAACAATCAAAACACACTTGACTGGTTTCGCTCAAGATTGGGCAACATAACGGGAAGTGCGGTTGGCAACCTTATGGGCAAGCCGAGAACAAAAGGCGAAGAATGGACAGCAACTGCACAAACGTACATGAACCAGCTCGCATTCGAGAGAGGCATGAACCCAATCATAGTTGGAAATGACATACTTTTCTCCAAATACGTTGAACTGACTGACAGCCATTCACGTATAACGGACTGGGGGCATTCGATGGAGGGCGAAGCCGCACACCTCTTCGCTAAGACATTCAACAAGAAGTATGGAGATGGCTCTAACACACCGATTGAGTTAGACGAGCCACCATCAGTCAAGAGCGAGAGTCTGCCGAACTTCGCAAGCTCGCCAGACCGAATGTACTACGACAACGAAGCAAAAGCCTTCTACGCGATTGAGATTAAATGCCTGTTTGCGCAGAATTTTATCAAATTCGTCAAGAATGTGTTCACACAAGACACATACGAGGAGAAACTTGCTGGACTGAAAAAGGTGGAAGCGAACTACTACTGGCAGTGCTTCGCTCACATGGCTGTCACAGGAGCAACTAAAACGTACTTCGTGGTTTACAACCCATTTGTGCGAAAGCCATTGTATTCGCTCGAAATTGTGCGTGACGAGGACGTTATACGAGAACTGAATGACAAGGTCATAGAAGCGGACAAGTACGTCTGCAGCCTTGTAAATAAAATGAATGCGAACTAATAATCAATGAGCCATGACACAGACATTCGTCACAATACCACTGGAGGACTGGCAGCGTGTCGTATCTATACTTGAACGAGTTGAAGAACGCCTTAAGCCACAAGACGAGTGGATAGGGACAAAGGAAGCTTGCAAGATGCTCGGTATAACTCCGAATACATGGGTGAGTTACCGCAAGAAATTCAACATACAGTGTTCTCAGGTTGGGCGCAATGTACTGGTCATGCGCTCACAGATTGAGAACTTGTTAAAACAGCGTGAACTATGATGTATATAGACAATATAATACACGCGTTCGAGAGGCGCAGAAAGCGCAATATAGAGCGCATTAACGACCACCTGTGCAAGCAATTAGCCGAGAGGGTGCAAGTCAAGGAGTATGACAACAAGATGTATGTTGCGATAGATGGCACACCAATGATTGACGCTGCAAGTCTTAACGTTGACATAATTGCAGCCCTGCAATCTATCAGGGCGACAATCTCACGCTATAATATCGGACAATGAAGAAAACGTATTATTTCCAACATGACTACAATGCCAGAAACGACCCAAAACTGCAAGAGGTAATGATAAAGTACGGTCTCGCTGGAATAGGAGCGTTTTGGTGCATTGTTGAGATGTTGTACGAACAAGACGGTACACTACCAATTACATCAATACCCAGTATTGCTTACATCTTACATGCAGACGAGGAAATGCTTAAAAACATTGTATGCAAAATGGATTTATTCGAATGCAACAAAAAAATTTTTTGGTCGCGGTCTGTAAGAAAAAGGCTCGGAATTATCAATGAAATATCTGACATTAGACGGAAGGCAGCTGAAAAGCGGTGGAAATCAAATAAAAAGAGCGATGCAAGTGCGATGCAAATGCAATGCAAAAGCAATGCAAATGCACAAAATAATGATGCAAATGCAATGCAACCCGAATGCAAAAGCAATGCAATAAAAGAAAAGGAAATAAAAGGAAATGATATAAAACAAGATAAAATAAAAGAAGATTATAAAGAAGAAGGTTCTTCACTACGTTTAGAACCTTTGTCAACGGGAGCCGTTGACGTTCCAGTCAAAGTAGAAAACTATCGTTCAGAAGAAGAAAGGAAAAATCGTGAATACTGCATGGCTATTGCGTCATTCTTCAATCAAAGTGTTCAAGGAAAGCAAATACCTCAGATAAAGAAACTGCAAAAGGATAGAATGTCAACTATTCTTGCACGAAGAAAAGAGTTTGGAGAAGAAGCGATAAAAGAAGTCATCATTAAGGCTGCAAGTAGTCGGTTTCTGAACGGAGACAACGACAGAGGGTTCTTTGCGACATTCACATGGATTTTCAAACCAAGAAATTTTCAAAAAATATATGAAGGGAATTATGACAATAGAGAATGTTGTGTGGCAACACGACAATCAACTGCTCGCGCACAACGAGATGCAGAGTTTCTTGCCCACATCAGAGAGAAAATGTCGCGTCCTGACGAAGACACAAGCGACATACCTTATGCGCTACGCGACTGCTGAGAACGTGATGGCCTCTTTCTCGCCAGACAAGCAAGTGAATTTCGCACGCTATCCGCAGAAATGCCTCGTCGGGAACTGCCCCACCTTGGTTGATGTAAGCTGTATTTGGGGCGAACGGTTCGCGGAGTTGTGGCTGGAATGCCAACTAAAAGACCTCTCTGAGTATGCAGGGCCAAAATGTAAAAAATCGACACACTGCAAATCGAAGAAACAGCACGTGTTATAGCAGGCGAGTTCTACTACCTCAAACTCTCAGAGTTCATGTTGTTCTTCGCACACTTCAAGGCTGGGCGTTATGTCAAGTTTTACGGCAGTGTCGACCCTCTCGTGATAACCGATGCTTTGCAAAAGTTCAAGCTTTGGAGGTTTGAAGCCTTGGACAGAGTGCATGAGGCGGAAGAACGCGAAAAGCGGAACGCCAAACCCGCAAACGACCCAGACTGCTGCACCTGGGCAGAGTGGCAGGAGTTGCGTTGGCTGTTCAATATGGGCTACGAACGCGGAAAGGACGGCAGAATCAAATGAAGAAATTTGTGATATACTGGACATGCAGTCATAATGCAAAACGGAAGATACAAAACAGGTTTAGTCTGTCAGAATACACATCGGTGAATGGCGAGACTAAATGCTATATTCGAGACTCTGACATGGAGTTATTCAAAGAGACAGGAAAAAGAGGCTTTTTCAAAATTAGAAACAAGTAAGGTGTGCGAAGTGATATCAAAGCTTTGATTTGTCGCTTTTAATGCGATTTAAGCGACTTTCTAACAGCAAGTATACAAGTCTACATCAAACAAAAAAACAACGCTTTATATGCAAAGAAAAATTTGGAACGAAGAAGAGGTACAAATACTCGTGCAGAATTACTCTATATGCACGATTGAGGAGCTTGTGGTTCTGCTTAAGACGAGCAAGGCTAAAATTCGGCAAAAGGCGCAGAAAATGCACCTACGTAAAACCGATGATTTTAAGCAGAACATTCTCGCACATATAGCGCATAAGAACATCTGCAAGATGCACACGGAAGAGGCACGGAAGAAACGCAAGACAACGCTCGCGAACATTATAAAATCGGAGAGATTGCGGATTAAATACGGACTGCCACAGCGGACGAATAGAGTGTTCTCAATGCTAACCGCAAAAGAGAATATGGCAGAAATAAGAAGAAGATATGAACTAAGGAAAAGGGGGTATGTTGTGTTGCTTAACGGGCGCACTGTCCTATATGATGCTGCAACGAAACGAAGCGACAGGAAAGAACGAAATCTTGCTAAACTCGGGTACGAGTTTATCGCGAGAGATGCGTACAAGGGGGACTTAACTGCAATGACAAACGATAACAAACCATCAACGATAATATAACAACAGCAATGAACAACCTAACGACAACAACACAAGGTAACCCATTTTACGGCAAAAGTCTGAAAAGACGAATAGGCTCACCACTCTACACCACCTACAAGCATAGCGTGAACGAGCTGGAGGAGCGTGACAGACGATGCAGAGAAGAACCGTCAAGCAAGGAAAGCCGCATCTTCGGTGATGTGTTTTACCTGAACATGATGCGCAAGGAACTTGCAAACGAGAAGCTACGCAGTGCACTATGCACTATCAGTCAGAGCAAGTACTACCGACACGACATCAAGAAGCGCGTCAAGGAACTCCAAATTAAGATTGCACGCTGGGATAGTGATATTGCGCGCTGCATAGCTACCGACAGCTTGATAGAAATGTATGACGGACTCGCAGAGTGGACAAGCGAACACCTGGAGCATCTGTGGCAACCTTTCTACTACTCTGTGATGCAGGTGCTTACACGGAATGGTGTTAAGGACGCTCCCGTAATGGCGGCTCTTGAATGCGCGCTGCCTTTGTACGAGTATGCCAACGGCCGTCTGCTGATGGACATCGCACAGACCTCAATGGACTGCCCAGCCACCAAGTTGCTTGGCGTGATGGTGGAGGAGGATATTTACCGCATGACGGACAAGCTCCGCACACGGTTGGCTGGCATCGTGACTGGCAAGGACGAGGAGATTGACCTTAATGCCGACACAAACGTCAACACCGCAGGTGCCAATCTGCTTAACGCATTGAGCAACACGGAGCAAATGAAGGGCTGGCTACAAGATTACTTTGAATATCGCGATAGCGCGAAATAAATTGACAAAACAACATGACGATAGAAGAAAGAGTACTGCACTACACAAGAAGAAATTCCTACGGGAGATTGGTGTTTCCACATTGCGTGAGAGCGCACCTTGACGAGATTATGCTTTATGCGCCTTGGGCGTTGAGCGCGACAGAATTGAACAACATTAAGAGAGGTATTATGCGATGAATAGGCCAGTGTGCAAGAACTGCAAATACTATGTGTGGAAGACGAACTTGCTCTATCTGCCAGACGGATATTATTGCAAGTATGCCTTCAAGCCTTATGCTCACAAGTGGGGCAACTGCATTGATGATTGCGAATACAACGACAGGGTAGCACGTGAATGCAGTAGCACAAATACCTGACCGTTGCAAAAAATGCAATAGTCGAGGTCATAACACAATGTACGAAGCAAGAAGTATGCATTAGTTGCAATGCAACACACTGATGCACTTTTCTGAGAATTGATAAACAAACAACAATCACAGTTGCCAGAAAAAGTGGTAACAACAAAAAAACAAATAAAGAAATGGAAACAAACATTGGAAAGAAAGTCATTATCCGCGGCGACCGCAGCGGAGTAGAGTTTGGAACATTGGTCGCACACGACGGTCAAGAGGTTACGCTTCACAACGCTCGTAGAATATGGTACTGGGACGGAGCAGCATCTCTTTCACAGCTCGCCGTAGATGGCACGTCTAACCCAAGAGAATGCAAGTTTACTGTCGCGGTAGAGAGTATTACCATTCTTGACGCGATAGAGATAATTCCTTGCACTGACAAAGCAGTCGAATCAATAGAAGGTGTACCAGAATGGAAACTTTAGAAACGCACATCAAGACCTTTTTGAGTACAACCTCTGTTTTTGTCGATGGCAATGGTTATGGCGGCGGCGGTGGCTCTGGCGGCGGCTGTAGCTATGGCGATGGCTCTGGAGCTGGCTTTGGCTCTGGTGGTGGCGATGATGTCTACAGCAATGGCTCTGGCAATTGCTTTGGAGACGGCTATGGCTGTGGTGTTGGCGGTTGTGGCGGCTCTTACTCTGGCAAAGGCGTAAAGGAACTGAATGGAGACAATGTCTATCTCATAGATTGTATACAAACCATTATAAAATCAGTTCACGGCAACATTGCACAAGGTTTTATCTTAAAAAGCGACCTTACTTTGCAGCCTTGCTACATTGTCAAGGAACAAAATTATTTCGCTCATGGCGACACCTTGCACGATGCTTTCACATCTCTGCAAGAGAAACTCGAGAGACTCTATGACGAGAGCACCGAAGAGGAGCGAATAGAAGCGTTTGTCAAGAAATTCCCAGACTACGACATGCCCTATCCCAACCGTGACCTTTTCGTCTTATCACAACGTCCTTACTGGCTCATGCCGCATGGGGAGAGAGAGCTTTTGCAAGGATAAGGGCATAAACCTTGATGGCAGCACCACAGTCCGCGATTTCGTATTTCTGACAAAGGATAGCTATGGCTCAGAAATTATTCGTAGGCTACCGCAGGCTTATGGAGTGAACGGGCAAAACGAATGACAGAATATGACGGAAAAAGAAAAGATTAGAATGCTGCTCAAAATGCGCAACCAGATTGCGAGCATGGGCATGGACTACAAGTGCAGCTGCACGTTCGTTGAGAACAGACTGACAGACCCGAATGTCGCAAAGACGTTTGATGCGCTGAGAGAGGCACTGGAGAACCAGTTACGTAAACAATTCAAATTTAATATATAAGACAATGACAACAACATTCTACAATTACACACCTCACTCGATAACGCTTAACAGCGGAGAGAAGTATGACAGTGTCGGGGTGGCACGAGTTCAGAACACTTTCAGCGAGGTTGATGATAACGGCATTTGCTCGGTTGAATATGGCGACATAACTGGGCTTCCAGAGCCTAAAGACGGCTGCATATACATCGTGAGTGCCTTGGTACTTGCGGCAGCTAAGGCGGCTGGTAGAACGGATTGCGTCGCGCCTGCTACGGGCCACCCTGATTGTCTGCGCAAGGACGGGTTTATAGTTTCTGTCCCGTGTTTTATCAGATAACATTATTAACACCAAAAACCAAACAATATGCAGGTAGAAATAAGCGCAATGATTGAGGATTACGATATTCTCGCTTACGTATCAGAGAAAAAACAGGCTAAAGTAATTGACAACATCTTCTATGAGTGTGCCGAAGAGAGTAGAAGAGAATTTATTCACGGTCTTGATGATTCTTACCTCATAGAAGAATTAGAAGAAAGAGGTTTTACAATAACTAAAAAACGAACAACAATGGATAACAAAGTATTTGACTTTCACGAAATCAAAACCTTTGCAGATGCTTGTGAGAAGTTGGGCATGAAAGAACACCTACTTACTGGCAGTATGGGTGGAGATAGAGAAGCGCAAGGACAAGCGCAAGCACTCTACAAGTTGCTGATTATCCAAAAGGCTATCAACAATGGCAAGTGGCGTGATGAAGAAGGCTGGAGCTTTTACCCTTACTGGGTGTTCTACTCGAAGGAAGAAATGGAGCGCATGAGTGAGGAGGAGAAGCAGAGAAAGGGTATTAAGCAGCTCCTCTCCTGTGATAATGCGAATAATACGGAGCATACGGGTGTTCGCTGTGCGGGTGCTTATGCTCGTGGTGCAGATGCGTGTACGCTTTATGGTTTCCCTTTGTGCTTTAACAGCAAGGAAGCCGCCCTCTACGCCGCCCATCAGTTTGAAGATTTGTTCTTTCAGTACTACGGAATTAAAGTAAAAATGTAACATAACTAAAAACAATATGGGAAAGAAGCAATACAACAAGTGGATAAGCGTTAAGGACGAGCTGCCAGAATATGAGGAGGTCGTGCTTGTGTGCAACGAAGATGAGCCGAGTGGTATGTGGTTCGCAAGTCGGAGCAGCAACCCGTATGAAATCACTGACAGCCACAAATTCGTTTGCTTCGGGCTGGAGGTAACTCATTGGACAAGAGTTAAACCATTAAACAAGAGACAATATGACACGAACAAAATTTAAGAAAATTCCGTTTGACCTTGAACTTGCGAAGAAAATAATGAACAAGGAGGTAAAAGGAAGGATAGTATCAGAAGATGGTCGTAAGGTTCGCATTATTTACATCGACAACGAGTCTTTTACTGAAACAACATTCCTCGCACTGTATAAGGATAAAGATTTTAATATAGAGAGAGACTACCGATTGAATAAAGATGGAAGATATTTCCGAGGAGAAAGAAGTGACCTTGACCTCCATATTGAAGTCCCAAAATACAGCGACTACTCCAACTTTGTTCCTCAAAGATGGCAGAATTGTTTGGTGAGAGATTATTCTTTAGATATATGGAGAGTAGCAGTATGTAGCGGAAAAGATGCTTATGGTAGACCACTCTTTTACTCGGAAAGAAATGCTGATGGCTGTTGCGGTTGGTATCATTATCTCCCACTTTCTAAGGTAACCGAGCGTCTGATTGGTATAAGCAAGAGCTACGAAGAACTGATAAAAGAACTTGACGAAAATGGCAAAGATTAAATCATGTGACGGGCAAAGCTGCAAGGAGCGCAAGGCTTGTTTGCGATTCGCTCTGTCGCATACAGAGAGTGACAGACACAACATTCACAAGGCTTGCTATTTCACAAGCCAGAACGGGCGCGACTGCCCGATAATGATTAAACAGAGAACAATATGAAAGAGGACATGATAGCACTTGTGCTAAGACACATACCAGAGCGCGTGCCGCGCACCAAAGCGGAGCTTGCCGACATCTATCTGACCGAGTCGAACAAAATTGAAACAGACCGCATGAAGTCGCGTGAGAGGAAACGTGACGATGACGAGGTGGTCAAGAGCCGCTATGACTCGCTAATTGCCGACAAGGAGGCACAACTCACCGAACTGCAAAACGAGATAGAGAAACTTAGATATGAGATGTTTGGGCAACTCTTATATGCCAGTTTGGAAGAGGAGTGCAGAAACCAGGAACTTGCCGACAGACGAAAGGTGCTTGATATGTGGTTTGAAACAATGCGAAACAGAATTGAAAAAGAACAAGAAAACAGCAAATAACAAAACAAACGATTAAAGTCATGATGAAACTTATTGTAGAAGAAATAAAGGAGATGTATGCAGTGTTAGACAATGCCATACAGAACTCTGACCATACGGACTTTGAGCAGTGCTATTCGGCACTTGCTGAATTGTGCGAGCGCGCTCTGTGCGGCTTAGATAAATACAAGGGAGTGGCCTCTGTGCCTGACCTAATAAAGATGTTCAAAAGAGACATGAAGTATGTGCAGGGACTCATGGGCAAGGAGGAGGAGAAAGCTTACCTTGATGATGAGTGGGAACGCCTAACTGGTAAAGAGGAGGGCAAGGAATGATAGCGATGATTGTTATTGCTGCTGTGGCGTTCTTCGTTTTCAGTGTGTACATGGCTTACATTGCTGGCAAGGAAGATGGATTCTGCGATGGCCGCAGCGAAACTTACAGAGATTTGATACACATTATCGAACATTACAAGGAATTAGCTGATGCAAAGGACACTCCAACAGAGGGCGCGTGAGGCTGCCGACCGCATTCGCTGTGACGAGTGTGGCGAACAGCACACTTGCACGCCACTGATGGCAAAGGCTTGCCTAAAAGGTTTTATTCGCGGTTATGTTGCCGCAAACACAAAAAAGTAAAAGACATGATAAAGCCTGAGATGATATTAGATTACGGCATGAGTATTGCGCTTGTAATAGCCTTTATCTACATGACCTATCGCGTGATTAAAAAAATATTCGATGAAGAATGAAACTACTGATAGTAATAGCACTAATGTTGTTCGTGTATTGGCTGTGGAAGGACATCAACCGTCATGACGGACCGCCGATTGCGAGCAGCTAATTAGCAACATACCCCACTTACCAACCTCATATTTTATTTACTTCATAAATATAAATGGTTTTGTTTTAGTTGGATTTTTTATTTGCCCGAGGTCGGGTAACACTCGGTCCGTGTCCGAGGTGGGGTACAAAAAAAGAACGTGCCTGCAACACGTTCAATGAGTGACGATATTACGCCTTTCTGTTATCTACAACGAAAGAGAATATAGAACCATTCTTCGGGTAAATGCGTACACCATTTTTCGTGATATACTTACAGAATACGCGAACAACGCCATTCTCCTTTTGATTTCTATTGGATTTCATGCTAACACCTCCTTTCTGGCTATGCTCAACCGCTTTATTGCGGTTGGCGAGTTGTCTGCTTCCGACAGACAACGAAAAAGCCCAAAGTGCAGGACAATGGGCTTGTTTCTTTTCTCGGCGAGAAGAGATAGAGGCATCGGAAGTTTGCCTCGGGAGGTGTTAGCTCCAATAGAAATCACTGCAAAAGTACTAAACAATCAAATACGAAACAACAAATGAACGACAATTAACAATAGCAAAAAATCATAAGCCCTCTCTGCAACGCCACAATTTAATAACTTAAACTTAACGGATTGACTTTTAATGGTGCAGTGGTGTCGGCAGCACGTGGTTCGTGGCCACGGAGGGCGCAATTTTAGTTAGAGATAATATGACAATAAAACAAGTTATTCATGCCCTGCATACTGCACCAAAAATGGCGCAGAGGGGCAATTAGCGAGATGCCGCTGACGGCAAAGGAATATGGACAAGCCTTGAACGAGGCAATAAGACTGCTTAGACAATATGACAAACAGCAAGACGGGGCAGTGCGGTGAGTGCCTGAGGTTCGCCAAGGGCAGATGCCCGAAATTCTTTTCTAACTCTGTGCGAACCGCGTGCAATGGCTTCACACAGAGCAAGACTGTAACTAAAAATACACACTTTGACAAATGCTGAAAATTAAGACAAAGAAATTAAGTGAGAATGCGGTGATGCCGCAGCGAATGAATGTTGGTGATGCTGGTTTTGACCTGGTGGCGACATCGATGCGGAAAGACCACGAACATGGTGTAGTCGTGTTCGGCACGGGGCTTGCGTTTGAGTTGCCTGAGGGTTATGCGATGTTCGTATATCCGCGTAGCAGTAGCTACAAGCATCATGCGCTCATGGCTAATTGTGTGGGCGTGGTGGATTGTGGCTACCGTGGCGAGGTGCACGTTATGTTTCGTGGTCTTGATCGTGACTACGAGGTAGGTGACCGCATAGCGCAGGCTGTGATTATGCCTATACCATCGGTTGAGTATGTGGAGGCAGAGGAGCTATCTGACAGCGAGAGAGGTGCTAACGGGATAGGTAGCACGGGACTAAAATAAGCTATATGAGCGAACCAAGAATGAAGCAAGGCCGCGCAAAATACAGAAACAAGGTTGTAAACAACGTTTTTGGGCGATTTGACAGCATTAAAGAGTTTAAGCGGTACTTGTTATTGCGCGAGGAAGAAAAACGCGGTAGAATAAAAAATCTGCAAAGACAAGTCAAGTTCGAGCTAATACCTAAGCAGACAGACAGCAAAGGCAAACTACTTGAACGGGCGTGTTACTACATTGCTGATTTCGTGTACGATAGACAAGGCAAACAGGTTAGTTGAGGACGTTAAAAGTCGGATAACTGTTTCAGTTGCATCTTTTGTAATAAAGCGAAAATTGAATGCTGTATAAGCACAATATATCGATAAAAGAGGTCTGATATTCAAAGAAAGGACTAAGCATTATGAGTGCTTAGTCCTTTTTGCGTAATATCGCAATATGAATAACGACCTATACATACCTGACTCTTTGTTCCCAACGGACAACGATTTTGAGGTGCCAAGCCTCAGATTAGACATGCAAGCAACAACTTGCCAAATTCCGTTTGTGTGCTTTGGCGAGCAGAAGCGAACATACAAGATGGATAAGACAGGCACATTGCATTTCTATACTGATGACTATCGGTTCAATGCGGTTTACGAACACCCAGAGAAAATTCTGTTGCATAACCCTGCACAGATAGTAGAACCCAACTTCTCGCTATTCAATGAAACGCCTATTGCATTCGGTCTGCAAGCAATCTATAAGAAACGACTCGTTGACAAGACAGATGCAGGAGGAAGGCATTCGCGTGTTTGTTGACCTGAATGTGGCAAACAAGTTCTACGCATTCAATTTGCTTGGAGTGCCGAAGGGCTGGAGCGCATTCTGCACACGAGGCTACGAGGACAGGGTTAACGCCCTGAACTTCGAATACGAGATAGCTACGCGTGTTGCTGATGGCAACAACCTTACTTTCGTTGTGTATGGCGGTGGCGAGGTTATCAAGCAATGGTGCAAAGAGCATGGTGCGGTTTACGTTACGCCAATCATCATCATAAAGAACAAGTACAGGTCTATTAAGCGAATGGCACAGAATACTGCCTTATTTAAGGAAGAATGGGATATGGGCAAGGCTATCCCAACGCTGAAAGATTTGCTTGACAAACAAGTTATTGACAACAGAAAACAAATAGAATATGGCAAAGGGTAGTGGAGGCACACGAAATCAAAGACGCTCGTTAGAACATCGTACTGGTCCAGGTTTTACAGAACCAATAAAAGGTCCTACAGAACCATCTTCATCAGCAACTGAAATCCAATACGTATTTACAGATAAAATAACGGGAAATCAGTCTGATGGTTACAAAAATCTTGACGCGGTTAAAACGGCTATAAAAGAAGCTGAAAAAAACGACAAGAATGCTGGTGTGTACGAAGAAGATAGTTATTACATTGAGCGTATTGAAAACATTAAAGGTCGAGGACGCTCCGAACATTGGCATTTTGGAAAATAAGGTGATTTATGGCTAAAAGCAAGTGGAGGTACGCGTAATTATTCAAACAAAGAAAATATCTTAGCTAAAAGACGTTCTGAATTTGAAAAAATCGCCAATACTGGAGATTATAAAAGCACCTATTTTGATAATAGCGGAGGATATTATGTTGTGCATAAAGAACATAATGAAGTTGCAGACCCGAACATCAATAAGGAAATGTATGCAGCGGAAGTCCTTGCAAAGAAAGGTATCGAATCTATCTAATGGGTGAAAATGCGTATATATCTGGTGTCAAGAAAAAAGATGGATTTAAGGACCATGCGATGATGGATATGAAAACAATCAACTCAGCAGGAAAATACAAGATAGAAAATAGCCTAAAAAATGCAGCGAAACAAGGTGCTGAAGTTGCTGTGCTTATCCAAAATACCGTTTCTATGACAAAGACGTATGTACAAGAGCAAATATCCTTATATCAGCAACATGCAAAAGGAGAAGAAAAAGGAAATCTAAAAGAAATAATGGTTGTGGGCTTATCTGGTAATGTTCATAGGTATAAAATATAAAAAACGAAGCAGGTACACCTCTTCGCTATTGAAGAACAAACGTGAAATCGGGCAGCCAGTGTACTGACCCACCCAATTTGCCTTCTCGTTGGCAAAATTACAAACAATTATAATACGAAACAAATATGCAAGCAAAAACAATCAAACTTTCTGATTTGCACCTCAATACTGGACAAATCAAAGACGTGCCAAAGAACCCTCGCTTCATCAAAGATGAGCGTTACGAAGCACTTAAAAAGAGCATTGAAGATGACCCCGAGATGCTACAACTTCGTGAACTCGTTGCCTACGATAACAACGGAGAGCTTGTCGTTATCCTTGGCAATATGCGTTACAGGGCCATGAAAGAACTTGGCTACAAAGATGCGCCTGTTAAGGTGTTGCCAGCCGAAACAGACGCAAAGAAACTACGCGCCTACATTCAAAAGGACAACATCGCATTCGGTCAAAACGATTGGGATTTGCTCGGCAATGAATGGGACGTGGAAGAGTTGCAGGATTTCGGGCTGGAATGCGAGTTCCTTGAAAATGAAGATGATATTGATTTAGATGAGATGTTCGATAAAGAAGAGGAAAAAGAAAAAGATGAAGATACAGAGGAGAAACCTCTTATTTTAACTATTGAAATTCCTCAAAGTTTTTCGGAACAATTTGAAGATATTAAAAAGGCTTTGAGCGAAATTACAGAACAATATGAAGGCATAAAAATAAAATGAAAAGGTATGTTTTAACTCACAATGAGATAGAGGGATTCCATTGTTATCCTGACGCACCAAGCGAGTGTAGCTTCTTAGCGAATAAACACCGACACGTATTTGTTATTGATTGTTGTTTTGAAGTATTACACAACGAGCGAGAAATTGAAATCATAACTCAGCAACAAGAGATAGAACGAGCGGTAAATAATCAATTCGGCAAACCATGTGAATTTAGTAATATGTCGTGCGAGAGCATTGCGGAATGGATTATAAAGAAAACCAATGCAGATTCAGTAACAGTAAAGGAAGATGGTTATGGAGGAGCTACACTTACCAGATAACATCAAAGTGCATTATGCGTCAATGGAATCCTTAGTGCATTATCAGATAACGCATACTCTTGGAGTTAATTACTTCCTTTATACTGCATATCCTTTTGTCAGAAGGCTACTTAATCCAAAAAGTGCTGCCGAAGATATTGACTATAAATACTTGCGTTTCCTTTCAAGTAATTGCAAGCACGTCATACAAGACAGTGGACTCTTTACGCTAATGTTTGGAGCAATGAAGGGCAAAAAAGATGCTGCATTGATGAATAAGTGGTATGATAAACTTGTTGAGTTTACTATTGCTTGCAATAATGGTGCAACTATTGTAGAAATAGACTGCCAAAAGGTTTTAGGCGTTTCAGCAGCATGGGAATTCCGCGAGCGCATGAGAAAAGACCTTCCTAAATCTAATAGAATAATCAATGTATTCCATCTTGAAGACGGGATAAAAGGGCTTGACAGATTGATTGATTTCTCTGAATATATAGCCATATCTGTCCCAGAATTAAGGTTCGCAGGGAAATCGAATTATGTCGGCAAAATAGCCCGCTACATTAAAAGAAGGAAACCTACCATTGATATACATCTCTTAGGTTGCACAGAGAAAGACCTACTCAAGCAGAATACATTCTGCACTTCAGCAGATTCTACAAGTTGGCTTTCATCAGTTCGCTATGGTTTTATAAAGCAAAGGCACATACGTAACATAAAAACAACAAAAATCCAACAGCTAATTGGTGAAGAAAAATACAAAGACTTGCTGCAACTAAATTATAAACAAAGCAACCTTAACGCTCTTGCTTTGGATATAACAATGCTAAAAAAAATGTATCAAGATATATGTGGAAATCAAGATTACTATAAATAAATGTATTACGTATCAAAAAGAATGGAGATTGCAGGCTGTCATCACCTCAATCTTTCTTATGAGAGCAAATGCGAGAATTTGCACGGACACAACTGGATTGTGACGGTTTTCTGCAAGGCGGAAAAGCTCAATAATGATGGCATGGTTGTTGATTTCAAGCACGTCAAGAACAAAATTCATGGTTATCTTGACCATGGTAATTTCAACGATTTATTGCCTTTTAATCCGACCGCTGAAAATATAGCGCGATGGATTGCAGAACAGATTCCAACGTGCTATAAGGCCACAGTACAAGAGAGCGAAGGTAATATTGCAACCTACGAAAAGTAAAAGCTATGCGTATAAACGAAATTTTCTATTCAATTCAAGGCGAAGGTGCTTATACTGGAACACCTTGCGTTTTCGTGCGTTTCGCTGGATGTAATTTAAGGTGCGCATTCTGCGATACAAATCACGAACCTTATAAAGATTACACTGATAAAGAGATAATGCGAGAAATCGAAAAATATCCATCAAATCACGTTGTTTTAACAGGTGGAGAACCTTCTTTACAGATAACAGAAGAATTTATGCTGATGTTACTTGATAACGGAAAGTTTATTCACGTTGAAACAAATGGCACACGTGCTAATGAAGCTCTATCTCTTGCTAATTGGGTCACATGTTCTCCCAAGTTTGAATACTGTAATCATGCCAAAGTCGTATTAGACCATATAGACGAATTAAAGGTCGTTTATGATGCTAATAAGACTTCAATGGAAAAGTATGAAGATATTGATGCAACACGATATTATTTGCAGCCTTGCGATATGAAGGACATTGAGCAGACTTCTGCAAATGTAAAAGGTGCTGTAGATTATTGTCTTGCTCACCCTAAATGGGCAATATCTCTTCAAACTCAAAAATTACTCAAAGTAAGATGAATAAGGAAAAGCAAATTGAAAGACATATAACGGCATTATTATCCTTGATTGGCGATAATCCAGAACGTGCTGGGCTTCAAGGTACTCCAGACCGAATAGCACGTATGTTTACTGAGATATTCAGAGGATATGATGCAGAACAAAAGCCACGAATAACAACATTTGAAAATGGTAAAGATGGTATCGTGTATGACAACATGGTTATTGATGAGGGCGATTTTTATTCTATGTGTGAGCATCACATGATGCCTTTCTTTGGCCGATATTGGTTCGCATACATACCTAATCCGAAGGGGCGTATTCTTGGCATATCGAAAATAGGTCGTGTTGTCGATTACTGTGCTGCAAAATTACAAATACAAGAAAGGCTTGTGCATGAAATTGTAGATATGCTCTGGCAAGCACTTGGTAATGATAATCCACCATTAGGTATGGCTCTCATCATGGAAGGTGAACATTTATGTAAATCTATGAGAGGTGCGAAGAAAAAAGGAAAAATGAAATCTTCCTATCTCACTGGCATTTTCAAGACTGATGCGCAATTAAGGAACGAATTCTTAAACCTGTTAAGCAAATAACATGCGAAATAAAAGCGAACAAAACCTTATCCCGATGAACAAGCAGCCGCCCGAGGTGCAGAGGGAACTCAGCAGAAAGGGTGGTCGCAATTCAGGGAAATCACGCAGAGAAAAGCGTGCAATGGCTGATGTGTTGCGCATGATGATAGAACAGCCCATACCAGCGAACCAACGCAATGCCGTGCTAGCCTTGAAAAAGTTGGGCATAAGTTCTGCAGACGCCACGAATGCAGCATTGATTAACCTGCAACTCGTCAACCTTGCGCTAAGCAGTTCAGTTGACAACAAGACAAAACTTAGAGCGATTGAACTCATACACAGGTTTATTGACGGGCAAAAGGTTGATGTGACAACGAACGGAAAAGATGTCGCGAAAATCCAATCTGACCCATTGCAACTCCACATAGTAACAAGCACAGACGAGTACAAGAAAATCCTTGAAGAAGTAAATAAAGAAAGAAAGCATAAAAATTCAGATTTTGGAGAAATTGAAGATTAGAAATGTCTCATGATGTATTCTTTACAAAAAACTTTTTACGCATTCAAGCTGCAAAAGATGTCGGCTTTACAACGGTTTCTCTGCAAGGTTCTTCGCGAAGTTCAAAGAGTTATTCTATCGTGCAATGGCTATGTGTCTGTTGCCATAACATCGTAGGAACGACAGTGTCCATTGTGCGTGCTGGCATGCCATCAATTAAACGCACAATTTATCGTGATTTCAAAACGATAATGCAAGATTTTGGCTGGTGGAATCCTAAAGCGATGAACAAAACCGACTTCATCTATGAGTTTCCCAATGGTTCATGGCTTGAATTCTTTTCAACAGATAATGAACAGAAAGTGCGTGGTTCTAAGCGCCAAATACTTTTCGTAAATGAAGCCAACGAATTAAATTATATAGAGTGGCAGCAGCTACAGATGCGTACAACGGAATTTTCCATCATAGACTATAATCCATCCTTTCCTGACGACCACTGGATTTGTGATGTTAATCGGGAAACACGCACATATTGGTTTATTTCCACATACAAGGATAACCCATTCTTGGAACAAAAGGTTATTGATGAAATCGAAAGCCTTAAAGACAAGAATCCTTCATTGTGGCGCATCTATGGACTTGGGCTGCAAGCTATGGTAGAAGGGCTTATTTTCGAGAATGTAGAAGCAGTAGACGAAATACCACGTTGGCACAAGAAACATCACTACCGAGGCATGGACTTTGGTTATACGAACGACCCTACGGCAATTGTAGATGTATACATTCATGATAACACGCTGTGGATAGACGAGGTGTGCTATCAGACAGAAATGCTTGCATCTGATATTATACGTGTATTAAAGGACGCGAACAGAGAATGCGGACAGAATGTTGAGATAATATCTGAAAGTGCTGACCCTCGCTTGATTGACGAAATATCGAATGCAGGGCTTGACATTCACCCCGTACACAAGTTTCAAGGGTCAATTATGGCTGGAATACAGAAGATGCAAGAGCTAAAGATACGCGTGACAAAGCGAAGCACAAATGTACTGAAAGAGTTCAGAAACTACACCTACCGACAGAATAAAGATGGCAAGTGGCTGAATGAGCCTATTGACGCCTACAACCACGCGATAGACGCAATACGTTATGTGGTGCTTGATAAACTGCTCGGGCAGAATAGTAACGGCATAGAAGCCGATGATTTTATAGATATGCTGTAATGCTGTAATAAACAAATACGAGAAAATAATAAACATGAAGCCAATAAGAGAGATAATGGCATTGGGCGACCCGATGCAGATTTACACGCTGCTGACAGCACGCAAACGAGGTTTCAAGAAGCCTCTTGATGTAACAGAAGCGGAATATAACCCAATGCAGCACGCAGTCTATGACAAGACAAAGCGCAAGAAAAAGGAACTTAAAGTAAAGAGCGACAAGCGCGACAATGATGGTAACTGGCTATACAAGACAAAGTATGTAGACCGCTGCCGTATTGCAGTTCCAGCACAGCGTCTTATCTGTGAACGTGATGTTGGCTTCTTACTTGCCGAACCAGTTAAATACAACATTAAGGGGGTTGCAGACAGCCAGCAACAAGAGTTGTATGACAGCGCAATGGATATTCTGCAATACAACAAGATAGACTACTTTGACAAGCGGCTCACACGCGAGTTGTTTCGTTGTTGCGAATGCGCGGAGCTATGGTACATCGTTAAGGGCGAAGATGGCGAGGAGGACGAAATGCGTGTAATGCTGCTCTCACCACTGCATGGGGATATTCTGTACCCTCACTTCGATGACTACAACCGCATGGACGGATTTGCGCGCAAATATAATGTAAAGGACGAACTCGGCAATACGACTGTCCATTTCGATGTGTACACGTCAACACTCGTGTACCGATACATGAACAATGGAGCAAACCTTGAACTCATTGACGCAAAACCGCATGGCTTTGGGAAAATCCCAGTCGTGTATTATCGGCAGGAGGAAACCGAATGGGAATGCGTGCAACCAATCATTGAGCGATTAGAAGAACTTCTCTCTAATTGGGGTGACGTGAATGACTACTTTGGTGCGCCAACATACTTCTTCAAGGGCAAGATGAAAGGCTTTGCAGAGAAAGGTGAAGTGGGTCGTGTGTACCAGGGCGAGGGCGAAAATGCTGACATGAAGGTCGTATCGTGGAACTCTGCTCCCGAGAGTATGCGACAGGAGGTAGCCAACCTTACAAACATCATATTCTCATATTCGCAGACGCCTGACATATCGTTTGAGAACATGAAAACCCTTGGTAACAACACGAGCGGAGCAGCAATACGACTCATGTTTACCGACCCACACCTAAAGGCCGAAACGAAAGAGGAACTGTTTGGCGAGATGTTTACGCGAAGGTTTAATGTCGTGAAGAGTGGCTATGCAACAAGCATGAAAGCCACACCCAAGCGTATTGCAGACCAGTTGCAAGTAACGCCAGTGTTCACGCCCTACATACCGAAAAACGAGATGGAGATGCTGCAACTCATCAACCTGTCAACGCAGAGCAAGCAAACGATGTCGCAAGAAGATGGGTGTAAAGGCTTAATCCACTTGTGAGCAATCCCGAGGAAACAATCAAGCAGTTGCAAGAGGAGAGCGCACAATCAATGAAGATGGCCTTGTTCGGCACAACAAAAGAGGAGGACGAAACTGGAGAGGAATAATAACTGAAACACGGAATGACCGCTGAACAGAGATTGACAAAATTGCTTCTGCAAGCGTCAGGCGACTTGCAGAAGCTATACGACAAACTTATTAAAGAGCTGACAAAGGCAACATCAAATTCTGTTCACGCTGTCAGCCCTGATGAATTGTACACAATAGCAAAGGCTTGCACCCCGACTGAAAAAGAACGGGTGCAGGCTTTGCTTGATGCTTACAGTGGCACTCTTAGCTCACTTATAAAGCAGGGCATAACGCGTGCCGTTCTGCTCTCAGCCAACATTCAGCAAAAAGCCCTGTCAGCATACACGCGTATGCAGGGCAAGGAGGTTGACGATTGGCGCGAAAGTACGGCAAAGGCATTCATCAACAGCCGAATGAAACGCGATGGTGGACTCAACCTTTCTGACAGGGTGTGGAACTACAACGCAACAAACAAAGGCAGAGTTTGAACTCGCTATGTCGCAAGCACTTGAAAAGGGTATCAAGCAAGGCATATCGGCAGAGAGCCTTGGCCGTCAGATACGGCAGTACCTCAATAACCCCGATATGATGTACAGACGTTATCACCTCAAAAAGGCCATGGCAGACGGAACGAAACGCGATGTTGTGGAATGGCGCAGACGTGTGATAGACGAGCAAGGCAAGGTGCGCTTTGTAAAAGAGGACTTGGCCCATGTCGGCACTGGCGTATATCGTTCAGCACGTCAGAATGCCTTGCGCCTGACTATAACAGAAACGAATATGGCCTACAACTATGCAAATTGTGAAAGATGGAGTAGTGAGCCATACGTGTTGGGCATTCGTATCAGAACGTCAGCAAATCACCCCGAGAAGGATATTTGCGATGAACTTGCAGGCGACTATCCCAAAGATTTCATGTGGAGAGGCTGGCACCCACGTTGTCGCTGCTCCATGTCATCAATCTTGATTGACCGCGATAGCGAGGAGTGGAAATATTTGCGCTCTCTGCCCGAGAAAGAGTATAGGGCTTACAAGTCCCCCAACCTTGTGCCGAACGTGCCTCAGAAGTTCTCTAAATGGTGCGAGCGCAATGCTGACAAGTTAAACTTGGCGCGAGAGAACGGAAAGCTGCCTTACTTCGTGAAGGATAATAAGAAAGTCGTTGGTGATTTGCTGGGGTGGAATAAAAGGACAAACGACACTATTCATGTTCTTTCAGAAACATTAGACCGTGAAAAAGCTATCAAGAAAGCTATTAAATCACTCAATAGGCAGAGAGATGAACAGATGCAGATAATAAACAAAAAAGGACAAGTGATATTCTCTTCAACTGGAACACCGAGTAACGTGTATTTTGATGACAGTGTTGCGAATTTGTTGGAGGGGAATACACTTGTACATAATCACCCGAAAGGAAATAACTTTCCAAACAATGATTTTAGAAGAACGGGGCATTCGCTTAGTTCTGATGACCTATATGAGGCTGTAAGGTGTGATATGAAGGAAATCGTGGCTTCATCTCCATTGTATAGGTATTCAGCAAGGAGGAATGAAAATGGCAAGTGGGGTGTTGATGTTGAAGATATAAAAAAAGAATATAGAAAAACCTACGATGAATTGGAAGCGTATTATGAAAAGCAACTCAATTCGAAGAGGGAATTTATACTACAACATTTAACGATGAAGGAGCTAAGCAAAAGGTTTGGGTTCATCTATTCTAAAAGTAGGCTTTGACCAATAATCAAAAGGTTGAGCCTTGTTGTAGAAGTATTCAACTTTACTTTTGCCTTCTTCAAAAGGCATATTATGTCTATTCTTAAATAGGAAATACTGGTATTCGTCAACTTCATTAAATAATGATTTCATGTCATTATTTCCGAATATTATAGCATAATGCTCAAGATAATGGTCTAAGTAGAAATATTCTTCTGTTGTCATGATAATTTGTTTTGTTGCAAAGTTATTGAAAAATTGCATTCCTTGCAAATGCGACAGGCATTGCAAGGAATGCCTTTGTGTGTTTCACGCATCAATTTTCCAAAGATATTGAATATCCCCACCGCCTAAAGTAAGCGTCACGTCAGGCTCGGCCATCAAGTCACTTTTTTTGAATGAGAAATAATACAGCGACTTTGGCTTTAGCTCGCCACTGATTATCTTCAATTCGCATGATGACTTCATATAGGCTGCACCAGTGGCCAAATCCCATCGAAGCAGGTCTTTCAAAAAATCTTTTGCTTTCATGTCGTTTTAATCTATAAAGTCATTGAATGTTGTTACCTCTGTTCCACCATCATAGAAAGGCTTCTTGTCGCAAATATAGCCCTTCCAAGAGCCATATTCGTAGATACGAAACATGTGGTATCCAGCATTACAAAGAGCCTTAAAAGCTGCTTTCATCTCCTCGCCATTAAATCGGATATTAACGTCACTGTCAAATGCTTCGTAGCCACCAAACCCGTAGGCTTTACCACTTCGTTTGTGGACTCTGACGTATAGAGTTTTGCCTCTGTACGCGTTTTGTCTCTCTGGGTGAAATATGCGCCAGACGCAAGTGCTGAGAAACGCATCGCAAATGTATTGTACAACCTCTTGGCGTACTTCTGTTGGCTGTACATAATCGTTCTTTGGTATGTTTACTGTTATTTCCATTGCCGTAGTGTTGTATTAAATTCGTGTGATTGTTTTGGCTGTTTCCTCTCCCCACAGTTCGACTATTATGTCGTAGGCTTCCTTGTCATCGCCCCAAGCGTACATGCACTCGCAGTTATTGTATTCAAAGAAATACACCTCTTGTGGGTCACAATTAGCTTTTATTTCCTCGTCCCTTTTTGCGAAGTAATCAAAAAAGGTCTTATATCTATCGACATCGGGGTGCGTCTTGTATCTGGCGTTGTAATAGAATGAAACAGTCTTGGCATTAAGCATTACTACGCAGCCCTCGGTGCAAGACCAGTCAATAAAGTATTCAAGCGTGCCTTTGGTCGTTTGAATGTGCTTTATCGCTTGTGGGTTCTTGGCCTTGGTCCTTGCATAGCTTTTGGCGAAACGTTCTTCAAGGCCGCAATTCTTGGCGTGTATGTAAGCATCTTGGTACTTCATGATGTATTCGTTATCCTCTTTCAATTTTGCTTCTTCGTTCATAGCTGTTTTTTGTTATAAGCGAGTGGGCCTTACACCCACTCGCGAGGTTGATGTGTTAGATTGAGTATTGTTCTTCGAGGAACTTGACCATTGCTCTATTCTGTGGCAGCATGTCAGGTATATTCATGCTGTCGGCCTTGTAAAGCTCTGTCGCAGCGTTATACACGTCCCATACAGTTGTTTTATTTGTGTTGTGGTAGTTTACAAGCAGCAACTCAGTGAAGCGCGAAATTTGCGCCTGATTGAGCGGATAAACGACTGGCTCTTTGATAGCCTTGTTCAATGTGTCGCACTTTACTCGGATAGCTGTAAGCATGCCAATCAGCGTAAATACTTGCTCGGCCGTGAGTTCTATGCTCTTCATACGTTCCATTCGCTCTCTGTCGCTTACAATGATATGGCGTGCATCAACGAGCCACGACCTGATAACATCAAGTACGTCTTGCACGGTAATCTTATCACCTCGCCCAGCACCTTTTTCGGCATAGGTCGATATGTAGTTGTTCGCATTGAGCATACATTGGTTATGGCATATCTTGACCATATTGCCAAATCCAGCCTGAATGCCTTTTTGGTGGAATGCAATAGCGATATTCGTAGTGTTCTCACTGTCATCAAATCGCTTATTCTGATGTTTGCGAAAACGCGTCTCAAAATATGTGCTTCTACTGCCTTATCTCCGTACTGGGCTTCTACCTGGCGGAAGTAGCACAACACCTGGCTGAGCGTCGGTTCTTTGTTCTGTGCTGACAAACAAGTCGTACACTTCGACATTGAAGTGTTGCTCGTTGCACATTGTTTATCACCTCGTTGAGCAACGTGGAAGTGATAGATTGCCTTTCGAACGGGTTGTTGTATACATTCGTTTTCCTTGTGCGTGCGTTCGAGCTGTTCCAGTGTAATTGTCTGTACTTTTGCTTTTTCGAAGTCAAAAAACTTATTATCCATTGTGTTATATATTTTAGAGTTGTTGTTGTTAAATTAAAAATGCGCTTAACGTTATCGCCCAACGAATTGTGACAGCAAAGTGCGAGGTGTACGTTTCGCTCCCAACTGGGATAAGTCTGACTTATGCACTCGTGCAACTATTCAGAGGTATCTTCCTTTTCTAAGCATCTTAACGTTTAGCTTCAACGTTTTGGCTTATTTATTGTTCACGCCAAACAAGAACGTTCTATGGCTATCCAAACACAGCTCGCCACCATTGCCTAATGGAATATCGGCAAGTCCGAGTGATGATAATATCGCCTTGCGTTCTTCTGCATAATCCTGCTCAATCTGTGATGCAAGTGATGCGGCATCTTCTTCTTTTTCGAGATTGTAACGGCCAACG
>CYGL01000050.1_pt1 | contig 56021 bp, 54 predicted proteins | sample 485531 | NCBI WGS metagenome assembly CYGL01 (sample SAMEA3497897, study PRJEB9818) | human gut metagenome | reverse complement strand
CAGCTCCTCAAACAGGAATCTCAGAACCTGTTCAAACTCTTCGCAAGGCAGAGGACTATGAAGGAACTCAACAATGAGTTTAGCCAAACTCCAAAGTGCATACACCGAACTCTAACAAAGAGTTGGATAAACTGAATGATGATCGTCAGACCACCACAAACCAGCTTGTCAACGGCTCACCAAGTCCTCTCAGAGGCGAGAAAAGCATAAGGCAGATGTTGATGCACGATGTTCCTAGTACCTACGAGGAGATTCTTTGCCTCCAAGGAAGAGTATCAGCAGGTACGTGAAAGAGATTGGCGACGTTGCAGGACAGAACTCGACAAACCATCCGATAGCAACGAGGATAACGACAAGTTACTTCAAGCACTCGATGAAGAGCGAAAGCCGCTTTCTGACAGATATGATGAAATCATCGAACACCTCGCCTCAAAAGCATCTTACGACAATACAATGGCTCATATCGAAGCAGCACAGAAGGATAAAGCCATCTTTCAGGAACAGCTTGATGATATTGACGATAAACTCAACATCACCAATGAGTTCTATCAGTTGTCTTGCAAGGCTCTCGAAGATAAGGTTAATCAGCACTTCCGTTTCGTAAAATGGAGTCTGTTCCTTCCAAAACTCGATGGTGAGAAGAAACCTTATTGCGAATGTTATCACAATGGAGTGCCTTACAGCCGCCTCAATGGTGCTGCCAAGGTGAATGCCGGAATCGACATCGCGCGCACTATCGGTCAGTTCTATGATGTTTCGGTCCCTGTTGTGCTAGACGAATGCGAAAGTGTTAACCATCCGCTCAGCACAGGCGGTCAGCAAATCCGTCTGGTAGTATCAAAGGATGATAAACTGAAGGTTGAGCATTATTTCGCTTTGGCCATAAAGGATTGAAACACATCATGCAAATCAAGACGAAGTTCGATATAGGTGATGCAGTCTATCTGCTCGATGGGTACAAAATCCGACGTGCAAACATCGTTGGCGTATTCTTTCAGCAGATAGGCGAGGCACCTTGCTCTATTCAGTATAAGTTCGCAGTTTTCCCAACAAGGAAAGAAAGCGAAGTGTTTAAAACAAAAGAAGAATTAATCAAACATATAAGTAAATAAAAAAATTATGGCAGAAACTTTAAAATTAGAAATGTCGGTTAACAAAGACCTTATCAAGGGAACTTTAGCATTAGGAGGAGGTATGAAGGACGGAACGGATTCGGGCCGAATAAAGGAGTGGTTAGATAGCCACGATAGAGTAGAGGTTGATCCAGTAGAACTTTTCCCGGAAAGTGGTGAAATCAATCTTGCTTTGGGAACAATAGCCTTGGCTGGTATCGCTAAGGAATTAATCAATCATAAAGAAGAGGAGAAGTAATCATGGCAGAAACAGCAATGGCAAAGGCACAGCCTTCTCAGAAGGCAGTAGCAGTTAAGAATTTTCAGGAGGTAATGAACAATAGTTATTACCAAAGCCTGTTGCAGAACACATTGAAGGACAACAAAGGCGCCTTCACCACCAGTTTGATGGAGTTGTTTACTTCCGACCCTCAGCTGATGCAGTGCAACCCTAATGCGCTCATGGGCGAGGCAGTAAAGGCAGCAGGATTGCGATTGCCTATCAACAAGCAGTTGGGGCAGGCATACATCGTGGTCTTCAAGAACAAAGATAAGGCAACCGGTCAGCTCGTCCCTACACCAACCCTTATCATCGGAACAAAGGGATATGTCAATCTTGCCCTTCGTACCAATAAGTATAAGACCATCAACAATGGCACCGTCTATGAAGGCGAGTTCTGTGGTTACGACAAAGTGACTGGTTTGCTCGACATCAGCGGCGTAAAGACATCTGATGTTCCAGTTGGATATTTCGCATATATCAAGATGACGTCTGGCTTCGAGAAGATTTTGTATATGGACATTGAGCAAGTATGCAAGTTCGCCAAGACCTACGCCCCAACAGTCAAATATTCAAAGCTTACATGGCAGGAATTGAGAGACTTTGGAATCAAGCAATCCGTAGACGGAGAAGGGGGAGGTCTAGGATGGTTTACTGGTTTTCAGGACATGGCAGAAAAAACCGTCCTTCGCCAACTTCTTACAAAGTGGGGTGAGCTTTCTGTTGATGCAGCGCAGGTTATCAATGCCGATGAGCGACCTTCTGCCATCGTTCAGCGTGATGAGGAGTTTGCCGAGGCAAAGAACGTTATCACAATCAGTAATGACACCGGTAAAGTAGTGAATGCCGAAGAAGTACATGATGAGCAGCCACAGGCTAAAAAGTTTAGTTTGAGTTAAGTATATTATTTTAGTGAATTAGATTATGAAATTAAATGTAACTGTAGATTTAGACGATATTGAGATTGGTGACTTTTATGAAGATGGTGATTTAACTCTATCTGAAATAATAAAGAAAGAAATCATCAGTCAGGTCACTACTAATGTAAGAAAAGCTGTCCTTGAAAAATATCATAAAGATATAGAGGTAGCTGTAGAGAAAAATGTGTCAGAATTAACCGAAAAGGTTCTTAAAGGTTTTGAAAATAGCAACGAGACATTTGAGTATACACCAAGATATAGTAGCAAACCTGTGGTGACAACAATTAAAGACCTCGTAATGAATTACTTTTCAAATGAGGTTGAAAGTTCTAGAGTCTCTGACAGCGTCGAGCGTATTGCTAAGGATTTTGTTAAAGAGCTAAAGAATCGCTACGACATCACTTTTGCTTCTCTTATTGTTAAGAACATGAAGGAGCAACATTTGCTTGCTGATGATAGGTTGACAGAGCTTATTAAGAAAGAATAGTATGAAGCTGATAGTAGTCAATAGCAATAGTCAAGGCAATAGCTACGTACTGGAGGCTAGTAATGGTCAGCAGCTCTGTATAGAGGCAGGTCGTCCGTTGCAGGAAGTAAAGAAAGTTGCAAACCTCAAAACATCAAAATGCGTGGGAGTGATTATCAGTCACTCCCACGGCGATCATGCAAAAAATGCCAAAGACTTTCTGAAAGCAGGAATCGATGCTTACTCTACCGAAGAGCTATCCGAGAAATGCAAGGGAGTAAAAGGCATGATTAAAGAACAGACCTATCATCTAGGTGCTTTCAGCATAACTCCGATGAAGGTAGAACATGATGTGCCTTGTTTCTCTTTCCTTATTCATCATCCGGAAATGGGAACCATGATGTTCTTCACCGATTGCTACAATATGGAAAATGTAGTTCAAGGGTGCCGGTACTTCTTGGCAGAATGCAACTATGATGATTCTCTCCTAGAGAAAGCCGTAAACGAAGGCAAGACGATAGTCAGCCAAGCCGACCGCATCCGTCTTTCCCACATGAGTCTGGCTCACTCTATCGAGTATCTCAACGAATGCAAGGCAGCCAATACAGCCAAGCGCATCGTCCTCATTCATGGTTCTGCACGCCATCTTAACCCCGATGTTGCCGTAAATAAATTCCAGCAGGTCCTCGGTGTTCCAACCGACTATGCTTGCAAGGGTTTAGTAATCAATCTAATGTAATGTAATTATAATAATATGAGTGTATACAATCCTAATGATCCTCGCGACTATCTGAGAATCGTGAAGGAAGTTCAAAAAGCCAAAGAATGTGGGTATAATATCGAACTAAAGAAGTTTCACCCCATTCAGACCGACAAGCAGTCTTGTTATCTTCACTTCATGATTAGCTATCTCGCCCTAAAACTAGGGCAGACCTTCTACGAAACGCTTCGTGATATTCAGCGCAACGTTTGCAGCTACATCTTCTATACCGATGAGGTAGATAAGACAGGTAACCGCAAATACAAGCCTCTCACTTCCCTCAATACAGCAGAGGCTAGCAGCGTTATCCGAAACGTGATAGATTACGCTAATGTCCGCAGCATCATGATTCCGGAACCCGACGACCAAGTTGGTTTGCAGTATTGCAAGCGAGAACTTGAGAACTCGGGTGCCGGTTGGGTATAAATCATCAAAATCATATAGCTTATGAAAACGTTAAAGGAAATCCATTCGGAGGCTAATAAATATTCGGAAAGCGGACCCCTTCAAGATGCTTTTGTAGCCGGTGCAAGATGGGCGCTTACGGGTAAGTATTACAAGCCTTCTGAGTTGTTCAACAATAATGCCGAAGTGGAGACGGTAGACTTGGAGGTTGAAGAATCTTCTGCTATCATCCAAACTGAGCCAGCTCCAACATTTGAGGAGTTTTGGGAAGCTTATTCTTATAAGAAAGGTAGGAAAAAGGCAGAAGAAAAGTGGAACAGGCTAAAGCTAGCCGATAAATTAGCTTGCATGGCAGCCGTTCCTGCTTACGTGGCATCGACCCGCAAGCCGACCGACCCGATCGTACCTCATGCTAATATACCCTTCCGCATGCATCCACTCACTTATCTGAATGGTGAAAGATGGGAAGATGAAATAGAAACACCTGTAAATTATGAGCAACAACGGAATATCCAACGTTCAGAGCGCGCTGCCCGACTCATCGCGAGTGCCTATCATCAAGGATAAGGCAAACTATCAGCGTCCTGAAACTTTAACTGAGGCGATAAAAAAGAATAAGGAAACCATGTTGGATATTCAGAAACGTGGTGGACTCAGAGACCTCGTAGGATGGGTAACAGGACGACTGATAGACCTTCTCTATTATCTGGGTGCCTACGATAATGCAACAGATTATCAGATTCAGTTGCTTGCTCAGCGTATCTGTACAAAGTATTTCTACATAACTCCTGCAGAACTTGATTACTTCTTCGTAGCCTTCACCAATGGTGAATACAACAAGCTCATCAACAACGGAAAGACAATCAATCCACAGGATATAATGAAATCCTTGATAGCTTACGAGGCAGACCTGCTAAAGGAGCGTGGAAAGGTAGAGGCTGAGCGCAAGAAAGAAGAAGAGCGACTGAAAGCGATAGAGGATGCAAAGAAAACTCGTGGCATAGAGGCATGGAGAAACCACTGCAAGTCGAAGGGTTTAGACCCCGATACGCATACATTGTCATCCGTCATCCTCCATGATGTCAACAAGGAACTGAACATTCAAAATCCTGGAAGAATGACCAGTTTAAGATAAACAAACAATAAAAAATGAAAGTTATGAATACAATTCAAACAGATGGTATCATCGCGCTAGCTATCCTGTGGTTGGTAGCTATAGCAATTATCGTTGCAGACCGAATTAAATACCGCAAGTACTATTCTAGTAAAGGCAAGATGGTGGTCCTTCGCATCAACAATCCCGATGTACGGGACCGCCTCAACTCAGAGGGCTTATCTCTCTGCCAGTGTGCTTACTACAACACCCACAAGTATCTCTATACCATCGAAGGTGATCGTATCTGTGGTTTTACCGAAGAATGCACTCATCTGATAGAAGACGCTATCAAAAACCATCAAGAGGTAATTGATTGTGATATTGATGTAAGCAAGTTCGTGAACGAGGTCAAGAAGCTGCAACAGGAGTATGAAACTAAAGAGGAGGAATAAGTATGATAGACAAAAAGGTTTTAGAAAAGATTGCACGACTTGATGATGCAACAATACTACGACGGTTGCCAGATAATGAAAGGTCCTTCTTTGAATATGGCTTCCAGCGTGGGAATAATCGAGCTTTAAAGGACTTGTGGCACCAAAAAGACGAAGAGCCAGAGGGATATGATGAATGGATATTGCTACACTATAATGTAGGAAACTATTATTCATTAGCACAAGTAAAGGAGTTCAAATCTTGGAAAGGATTTGTTGAGAGAGCACCTATAAAAGAGTGGCTTTATATTGATGATTTGTTTCCAAAGGAAGGAGGTGAGCAATGATTAAGCCAGTTACAATGTATTCTGTCATTTGTGACAGATGTGGAAAAGCCTTTATTGATGAATTTAATGGCATTGTGGCTTTGTTGGACGAAGGCACTGCCAAAGAGCAAGCAATGGAAAGTGAATGGATAGAGATAGGCGATAAGCACTACTGCCCATACTGCTACGAGTTTGACGATGAGTTAGATGAGTATGTTCCTAAAAAGAAAGGAAAGTAAATATGAAGAAGAAAGGATATTACGAATATATACCACAGATTTACCCAAGGAGGCTTTGGGTGATGTACAATACATTCGAAGAAGAAATAGACAAATGCTTTACCGACCTGAAAGGCAAACCTCTTTTTCACAACGACGAGCCTATGAATAAAGGAAACTACGGAGGTATGGTTTATGCCGAATGTATGAGTAAAGTTGGAAATTACCTCGGCAATCTTGTCGTCTTCCCGAAGAAGAAAGACATGACAATGAAGAATATCTGTCATGAGGCATTTCATGTTCTGTCGTCTATCAACGATGCATGCGATTTGGAAAGATTATATAATGGTAGAAATGAGCATCAGGCATACCTTATGGGGTGGATATGTGATTGCATCAACAATGCTCGTTTGGGTATTGGAGATTTCGTTGAACTAAAAGATAAGGAGGAATAGATTATGATCTAAGAAGTACAGAAAGAAACCAGTTACCATTGAAGCTATTCAATGGGATGGCAAGAATCTTGTTGATGTATCAGCTTTCTTATGTAATCAAACACGTAAAGAAGCACTCAAAGAAATCAATTCATCAGATATTTCTTTCAAGAAATGGGATGATTATGAATCTATAGTAATTGGAGAAGGTTTAACAATTGACACACTTGAAGGAAGAATGAAAGCTGATATTGGTGACTACATCATCAAAGGTGTAAACGGAGAGTTCTATCCTTGTAAGCCTGATATTTTCGCTAAGACTTACGAGGAAGTAACAGAGTAACGAACCATCCCTTATGGGATATAAATAGATAGTAATATGAAAGTAAGTGAGTTGATAGGGCATTTGCAATCTTACATCAGCTTCGTAGGCAAAGATTGTGAAGTACTTGTATTTGACAAAGCAGAAGGTGTTTCTTGTGATATTAACGAAACTACCAGTGATGGCGATTATGTGTTTCTGCACATTTCATCTGATAAATACACAACGAAGATACCAATGTAACTAACCGTCCTTATAGGACATAAATATAAGTAATATGGAAGATTTTAAAGAAAGAATGTGCCAAGAGCACAATGAGTTGAGAGAACGTTTAGGCAAACTTAATGTTGCCTTGTGTATGAATGGTTTCCGTGAGAAAGTTGGTGACTATCAGTTTAAATTAATGAAGGAGCAAGCATTGGGTATGGAGAAGTACTTTATTGCTTTGACTGCACGTATGAAGGATATGGGTTTATTTCCTAATGACGAAGGAACGTCATGTGCTTGCACTGGAATGGGTATCGGTGGGGCTGTTGAAGCTCTGAAATTAGGTCTTGCGGTAAGACGCAAGGGATGGAATGGAAAGGGATTGTTTATCGTGAAGCAGGTTCCTTCTCATATCACTGGTGACATCATTCCTAATATGCAGTCATTGCCACAGATTGCTAAGGACATTCTGATGAAGCGTGAGAATCCACACATTGATTATACCAACCAAATGTTGATTATCAATCCGGATGGTAGGGCTGATTCATGGGTTCCTTCTTCATCTGATGTGTTTGCGGAAGATTGGGAAGTTGTGACAGAGTAACACAGAAAACGTTCCTTACGTGAATGCTGCATCATTATGGCACGACCTAAAGGAAGAGAAGCCACCATTAAAAAAGTGGGTAATGTTCCGATATAGTGGTAGAGGCGTAAATCCTACGTCTCTTCACCACGGAGCGATGAGTGATGATGGATGGATAGTCACTAGAGGAGACGGAACACATCGTATTGAAGCTCTGTATGAGTGCTACGATAAGATTGAGTGGCTTGACTTTGATGAACTAAAATAATGATAGTATATGAAAGCAAAGGATTTTTTGAATGCCATGCAAGTCATGGATGAGTTTACGGAATTAGTATCTTGTGTTTATCCCGATAAGTATAAGATAGTTTGTATGAAGCATGGGATAGATGAACGTGATGCTATGGATATGTACTCCTACTTACAGAAAATGAAGAGTGGTGAGTATTGGCGAGTTAGTAATAAGCCAAAAGATTATATTGAACGTGTGTTGGCTATGGCAAATGAGGCATATAGCCTTTATACGAACAATAGTTTAATTTTAGATATGGCGAATTTTGGCGATAATTTAACTAGAATCCTTGTAATCTTCGAGAAGGAATGTAAAAGAATCCAACAGGAGTTTGACCTCAAAGAACAAGGGACGTATGTTGCTATTGCTGAACTTATTAGTAGTGGTTATTCTGTTGTGTCTGTTATTCGTCAATCAGATAGCATTGATGGTAAAAACTATGTAGGCAAAAAAATAGATAAAAATCAGTCTCGTATTCCTATCTATGATGGCGATGTGATGCTCTGTTTCGTTAAAAAGCCTGAGTTTTGGAGCACAGATTGTTATGATTGCGGTCTTTATATCTGCGAGGAAGGTTTATATCATAAATTACTCTATACTCCAAATAAGGGATATGTAAGACATGGAGAACCAGATACGGATGAAGATTTTGAGCTTAATATAGAAGAGAATGCCTTCACCGATTACATTATGACTTTGGGGCAGTCTTTTTATAAGCTAGGCAATATTCATGCAGGAATTGGTTTCTTGGTAGAAAAACATAATAATGACAAATAAAGATTTTTTTAATGCGTATCGTGGAAAGCCTGTTCTTTATAAGGGAACAGGATATTGGCGCATACGTGGCTGGGTATATTGAAGATAAGTATATCATCTTAGGATTTGATGATTATACAGGCTGCATTCAGTGCTTCACTTCTAAAGTGAAAAATCTTTGTGCAGTGTATCGCTCCTACCGATTCGCTAAATTGAAGTATGTAGAGGTAGTAGATAAAAGTACAGATAAAAAAAGTAGCTTATTAATAAGATTATATTATTATTTGTATCGGTTATATTCCTGCTCGTTTCTTGCAACGAGAACAAAGGAATTAATATTCCAACATCAGACTCTATTAATGAAATTAAAGTAGAGAAGCTATTTGTTGTGGATGGTATAACCGTATATCGTTTTTATGATGGTGGCAGAGTTGTTTATTTTACCAACAAGAAAGGTGTGGCAAAAGCTATTCATGACGAATATGACCCTGCAACAAAAACCACAAGAACAAAGGTAGTAGAAACTTTATGTAATGAAGAATAGTTATGAACAAAACAGATTTACATTCATCATTACTCTTCCTGATGCTAAAACTGGAAGAGGCAAAGAGTAACCCGATGTTTGACAAGAACTTTGTTGCTGCATTGACGGAAGTGCTCAGATTTTTCCGTGATAACGGAGAGTTGAAGAAAGCCTATGAAAGCCAAAAGGATTCATTGGCAGACTTGGCAAATAGTTCTTGGGCGAAAGCACTAAAGGAATATGTTGCCTCCAAAAATCAAGAAGACGGAGTTGATACAAAGTTACCTGATATAGATGAACTTATTAAGAAACTAGATTCTGATGAGTTCATCGAAAAGAAAATCAATGATATTCTTGGAGATTAATCACCAATCCCTGATTAGAGAGTGTAAACTAAACTGTGTCAAGCTACAATAAAAGTAGTTTAACACAGTTTTTATATTATGGACAACTTAGAAATTGATTACAAGAAAGCAGCTCAGCAGTTGCATAGTGGTGAAGCCTTATTTGGCAAGAACGGAGCATTAGCTCCATTGTTAGAGCGTATTCTCAACTCAGCTCTCGAAGGTGAGATGGACGCTCATTTAAGTGAAGAGGAACGCTCTTCCGGCAACCGTCGTAATGGTAAGATGAGTAAGAAGGTTCAAACAAAATATGGTGAGGTCACTATAGAGACTCCTCGTGACCGAGACGGAACTTTCCAACCTGAGACCGTAAAGAAGCGTGAGACTATTCTTGCCAATGGCATGGCAGACCAGATTATTGAGATGTACGCCATGGGCACCAGCACACGTGACATCAGCAGCTACTTTGAGCGTGAGTTCAACACAACTCTATCAGCCGATACTATCAGCTCTATAACAGACCGTGTATTACCCGAAATCACCGCCTGGAAGTCTCGCATGCTCGATCCTGTATATGCCATTTGCTGGCTTGATGCTATCCATTATAAGGTAAAGGATGAGAATGGCAGAGCTGTCACACGAGCCATTTACAACATTCTTGGCATCAACAAGGAAGGCCAAAAAGAACTGTTAGGTATGTATGTGTCTAAGAGTGAAGGAGCTAACTTCTGGCTAGAAGTTCTTACGGATCTTCAGAACCGTGGTGTTCGAGACATCTTGATTTGTTGTATTGATGGTCTCAAAGGCTTCCCGGATGCCATCCAAAGCGTATTTCCTGAGAGTTCTGTGCAGCTCTGTATTGTCCATCAGATACGCAATTCTATCAAGTATGTTGGCAGTAAGCATCAAAAGGAGTTTATCAAGGATTTAAGAACAGTATATGGTGCAGTAAACAAAGACTCTGCTGCTGCTAATTTAGACCTGTTAGAGTCTAAGTGGGGAGAGATGTACCCAATTGTCATCAAGTCATGGCGTGACAATTGGGAACGTCTGACAGAGTATTTCCAATATACTCCAGCCATCCGTAAACTCATTTATACGACCAATACGGTTGAGGGGTATCACAGACAGGTAAGAAAGGTCACAAAGACTAAAGGGGTCTTTCCTACGGATAATTCTTTGGAGAAGCTTGTGTACTTAGCTTACCGCAACATCCGTAAGAAATGGACTATGTCACTGGCAAATTGGGGACAAATTTCTCAACAATTGGCAATAAAATTTGGAGATAGATTTAAAATTATGTAACTTTGCAGCCGAAAAGGCTTCCCTGCTGGGGGCATGCCCCCAGCAGGGAGTGGGAATGAAAGTTAAGAACAAGCCTTGACACAGTTTAAATTACACCCCCCCAATCCCCACCCAGCTATCACAGCCGAGTGGGGATTTCTTTTTGCAATGAAACAATCTACTACTAACTAAAAATAAAAAAGTAAAATCTATACCAATCTATCTATATATTCATCTAAATCCTTTTCGTACCAAACTAGCTCGGTCCATCCTTTCCGCTTTTTACCCTTTGGCAGCCTGCCTTCTTTCACAAGGCGGTCAAAGGTAGCCCTAGAAACACGAATATAGCTGCATGCCTCAGCCTTGCTGATAGGCTCGTCCTTGTTGGCGATTTCGTGTAAGAACTTCAACATCATTTTGTTTTGAAGACTACTCGTCAGACATCTTCCGCTCTGAATCCGCTCATGAAATTCCATCAGGAGCGAATCAATCATCTGCAGTTCTTCGCTAATCTTCGCCATAAGCTAGCACTTTTTGTTTCTGTACCAGAGAGTGAACCAAATCGCGCAAACCACCAGTATGAACAGAAAGGCGATATAGCATCTGCCTAGCGACATCAGCCTTTGCTCGTTCTTCGTCAGTTGCCGCTCTATAGGATAAGGCACGGCGACAGAATCCGTCTTGATGATTGTGTCCGTCTTCACCTTATATATATTATGATACCGGTCCCGATAAACCACCTTATTATGGAAAACCGTATCACCTTTCTGAAAAACATACACCGAATCCTTCATGTAGATACTATCCAACTTAGCAAAAGTATCAGTTCTGCATACGTATTCAGTTCTAACAGAAGGAACCTTGATATACTCCTTCGTCTTGCATCCAGTAAACGTCAATAGGATAACCCCAATCACCAGCCCGATGCAAGCCCATTTCCAAAAACTTATGTCATACAATTTCATAGGCTATATCTCTTTGTATTCAACTTTAGCGTCAAAGCAAGGGCACTCCTTGATTCTCTCCCAAGGATCCACTACGCCATTACGGTTCTTGTCTTGCGAAATATCTCTGTGGCCTAAGATTTCGGCATCCGGATATTTCTTCTTCAACTGAGTGAGCAGAGTGATAAGCGATTTCTTCTGCTCCTCAGTTCTGTTGTCTACCGCCTTTCCCTTCTTGTTGATGCCGCCAACATAAGCCACATTGATAGCTGTAGCATTATATCCCTTCACGCCGTTGCTAACCATTTCTACCGGCAGCATCTGGTGAATCCCACCATCTGCAGTAATCACGTAATGATACCCTGGGTTATTCCAGCCTTTGCGCTTAAACTCATCCCAAAGTTCCTTCACGCCCCATTTCTGAGAAGAGGCACTGCAATGAACAAAAATTCTCTTAATCAGTCTCATTTCTTCTCCTCCTTTCCCTGCTCCTTCATGATCTCAGCAAAAGCCCTAGCCAAGTCTTCTTTATTCTCCAGAAGAATACTTACCGTCTTCTCCTGCTTCCGTATCTCAGCCTTCTGCCAGCTCTTCTCTCTTACGCTTACAAATTCACAGAACACGCAATATCCTGCCCAAATCATAGAGAATACAGGGAAGGGGAGAACCGTGCATGCTATCAGGTCTATACAGACCGTCACCATGAAAGGAGAGAAGTATTTTCTCGCCTTGTCGCAAGTCTTTTTGAATCCTGTACTTGTTGTAGCCAGTCCGTTCTCCTTCGCTTTCTTGATGCCGAAGAACAGGTCCACGCCCATAGAAATGATAAGAGCACCCATGCAGATGACAATAACCAATGCCGATCTGTACAGGTGCTCTTGTAAAAATGTATGTACTATCTCTGCCATATATCATTATTTTTGATTAATGGCTACAAAGATAAAAGGCTTTTCAATAGCTTTTGCCGTGTTCCAACTTAGCTGTTCATGTACCACCAGATTTTATCTGTAGGGTGGTTTGTCGATTCGTCACAGAGAAAGCTGATAGCCAGTTCCGAAATCCTTTTTCTGGTGGTATCTTTGTTCTTCGACCATTTGCCCACCACGTCTATATGGTCAGCATACATCTTATTCATCGTTACCGCAAAATCCCAGAAGTTGTAGTCCGGTATGTTCCAAGATAGCCGGTCATAATCATCCTTCAACTCATCAAACCCGAAGTAAGGAGCATACTTTTTGTGAACATCATCATCAAAATAATAGATGTTGGCGATGCAGGCTCTGCCCAGTTGCTCGTCAAAGTGATGCTTCCTTTCCATCCAGTAAAGCAGATTCCTCTGCACAATTCTCTCTTCTTCCTCTGTAAACCCGCACTCATCGTTTCTTAGCATCCCGAAGGCAGATTCTGCTATTCGATAGAGCGATTTTGATAAATCCATAAGCGTAAAGCATTAAAGTGAATATGATAAACACATGGTGCATCTCCAGTTGCTCGGGAGTGATGAGCCAGTGCCGATAGTATAGTCTGATAGCGTTGATACCGAAAAAATAAAAGAACGGAATGCGGAATATCCAGCAGTATCTGAAGAAGAAACTTACCGGTATCATGGTCAGTGGCATATAAATGTATGCCAGTACATAAATCCAGATGATGCAGTTCCCGTTTAAATCGGTATCTACAACTGTTGGTCTAGGGATAGTGCCCATAGTCCCATACGCCGTACCAGTGACCTAACATCAATGGAATGGGTGCCCACTTTGCTAGAAGTTCATAGAACCTCCAAATCTTCCTACTCAATAAGCCTTCCGTTACTAAGGCTTTCTCCTCTTCCGAGAGAGGCGATTCCTGTTTTGTTCTCATTTTTTTTGTTACGAATTTATGGTTTAATTTCACCTTTTGCTAACAGTTCTTAGTATATATATACTATTTTGTTGCAAAATTAAACTTTTTCTTTCGTAACACCATGAAAACAAGCCTAATATTAAACTTATTTAAATATTTGTATGCTTATTTGGTCATATTCTAAATAATATGTATATTTGCAAAATCTTAATGCAGCATTTATATGGCAAGAGCAAATTACGAATTGATTGACAGACAGAGGGATGATCTGATGAAGGCGTATCGGGAGATAGCTCCTAATTGCCATTCTCAACAGGAGGCTTGGGAAAAGGTGGTTCATTCTCCTGCTCCGAGATACTATGTTTCTCCCAAAAGAGCTTGGGATATACTCCGCAGAATGGCAGTCGGCGACTTCTCTAAGGTGGATAGCATGAAGCCGATTCGACAGAAGTTATACTATACGCTGTTCAACAGGATGAACGAAATGACGCAGCGAAAGGAGTTTGTGGGCAAATCTTTATGGTTTATCTGTCAGTTCCTTGTTTCTGAGCCTGCCCCCGAGTTCTTTATCCAGCCAAGTAATCTCAAATTCATTTTCGCTTACTATAAGAAGTATGGAAAAAATTACAGAGAAATGGACCTTCGTAAGAAGAAACTTTCGAACAAAGCTGGTGCTTAGCATCATCTGCCTCGTTCTGTGTACTTGGCACGTCGGTTTCTATCCCGGTTGCCCTTGGCAGAATCATATCCTGTATAGCTTCTTCCATGTCAACGGTTTTCATCTTGCCGTAAACCTTCTGGTGCTTTGGCAGATAAAGAACGATATGAAACCAGTCACTTCTTTGGCTGTTGCCTCTGCCGCTAGTCTGCTGCCCATGTATGTTGGTCAGCCTACAATGGGGCTTTCCGGTTTCCTGTTCTCATCCTTTGGTTTGATGTGGGGTAGGACAGGACGATGGAAAGAGGCATTAAAGAAAGCGATGCCGTTCATTATTTGCACCATGGCCGTGCCGAATGTCAACGGGCTTCTGCATCTTTACTGCTTCGTATTAGGCTACATCGTAGCATATTGCATAAATAATATCAAAAACAGATAACACACATATAAAGAGAATCATGTTTTCAAAAATGTATTTCATAACTCATTTTAAAGGCGACCACTCGTGATGAGCAGCCGCCTTTTTCATGTTATCATAAATTAGCGCGTATGAAAGAATTATCTCATTTTGTCTTCTCGTCTGCTTTGTACCTCTACTATACTGCCAGCAAAGGAATCAGCAGCCTTGAAGTTCTGCAGCGTATACTTGAAAGTAAAGTACTTCCAAGGCTTACCAGCCAAGCTTGGCAGCTTGCACCAGTGCTTGCAGTCGTTGCTTCCGTATATCTCCAGCCCAATCGTACCTTCGTCCGAATCAAACAGATGCTTCACCGCTCTCAGCGATTTCAACGTCATGCTGCCGCCCAGCTTCAAAGGTCTGGTAGTAAATGAGCCGCTATAGCTTTCCGTATCTTCGTTGATGTCTGGCTTTCCTGTCAACGTGAAGATAGACATGGCAATATCCTGCACAACGTTGTCCGGATAGTCGTTTGCTATTTTGTCAATAGGCGCATCTGCTACAGACATACCGAATGTTCCGTCTACCATATTATATATATAGTATATCTTCTCATTCTCATCAAAGTCCTGCTCTCCCGATTCATTCTCAAACCAACCTTTACTCTTTTTGTATATTCTCAGCAGCGAATCTCTATAGTCATAAGCTATAATGCAATTCTTTAAGAAATTCAAGAAACTTTCTGTCTGTAGCTTCTTAAAGTTCTTTGGAATCTTCCCACTCATTGACGTGCTTACGCATTTTGCGGTACCACCAGATATAGCCATAAGTCCTTTGTCAGATGTAAAGTATACAAGCCTGTCTGTTGGCGTAATACTATCCGGATTGTTACATACTTCTCTTGAAATAGGATGAACGCTTCCATAAAGACCTTCTGATGTTACGCTCATTGCGTATATTCCTTCGTCAGTAAACACTAACAGAGGATATTGACCGAACTGTCCCTGACTCACTGCTTCCGTGTTGGCAACTATTCCTATTATCTTTCCTGTACCTATCGTATTATCGCCCGATGCCTCGAAAACAAATGGATTGTTTACGACAGAAGAAAATATCTGTGAGTTTAAAATCTCAGGAACATTCATGTTTTTTGTCTTTTCCAGAAGCTCTTCTTCTGTTATAGTTTCAAAAGTTGCATCGCCATCTTTTGAAGGAAGGTTGGTAAAAGAATAAGCTCCGTTCAGAAAAGGGTGTTCTGTTAGATGTATGCTCAGATACTTGCCAGAGCCGTACAATATGATTTCTTTTGCATTAGGATCCGGATAATAAAACCAGCCACGCAAGAAAGAGTCACTTATGCCTATTACTCTCATTGTCCAGGTATCAACTAAATTTGATACAATATGCGTATACATTCTATAATAATTATCGCTTACTAGACCTTCTCTTCCGACGAGCTTTTTGAACCCGGCAAAAGGGTAGCGCTCTACATCATAAAGGTGTAGGCGGTTATTGTAAGTATAAATCTTTTTTGAGGTAAGCTTTGCCCAGCTATAGTAATCGTCTACTTTCAGTTGGGTTTGTGTAGACAGGTTGCGTTACTACTCCGTCTTCAATGAATGTCGGCTGCCCGTAATGTGTTCCGTTCACAGAGTAAAGCCATTCTCCTCCTTCTCCTAACCCCTTCGTATTGATTCCGACAGAGAATAATTTATAGAATTGCGTCTTACCTTTCAGCTCTTCTATTATATCTTGGTCCGTTTTGTACGTAGGCTGTATCTCGCTATGAGGAATAATTTTCGAAGGGCGGTCATAATTAAATACATCTTCTTTGTATGATGAAAATCCATAGTTGGCAAATGGCTTTCTATGGGTGTCGTTAGGAGATAAAAAACGCCAGCCTTTACTGATTTCGAACGGAATAACCTGTTCTGTAGCAAAAACGACAATCTCCTTGATGATGTCTTCCCAATCTTCGCTTATCGAACCGAATTTAAATCTAAGCTCACTATATTCAATAAAGTAGAAAATGCTTTCTGTATCAGTCATTTGATTTAAATCGGTATAGTATTTGTTTTCAAATGTTGCAGCACTAAATCGGCAATTTCTGTTTACAGTAGGATAGCAGATGATAGGGGCTGTTATTTTCGTATAACTTCCATCATATAGCTTGAATGCACACCTGATAAAAAAAGGGAACGCAAACATATTCTTGCTTTTTACCCAATTAATCGCCTGCATCACATGACCCTGTACGGTTTCCTGGAACTCATTGTAATATTTTGCGCCATTAGTTCCATCTGGCTTAATCCAAAAAGAATGGAATTGACCTGTTTGGATCATACCACTAGGTTCTGTTCCTCCTTGTTTTATAAATGCTCCGTTCGCATCATAATACATCGTCTGGTTTGCCGTATGGTCAACGCAGTTGCTTACATTCATGAGTGTTCTGTCGTATTCGTCTGGTCGAAACGAACCTGAATAACTCGGTTTCTCGAAAGAAAACTGATATGTTAGTTCAGGAAAATCTTTCAGAAACTTGTAGGTCTTAGACTTGTATACAAAATAGTACAACCCGCCACTTGTAGTAACAACCACCGTATTACCTACGCTATTTACATCATAGATTTCAACATCTATTTCGAATGCTTGCCATGCCCCAGATTCGATAGTTCCATCCTCTTTACTTTTAGCAAAGATAATTTCATCTTTTTCGCCTTTATTGTATTTGCTTTTTTCGTTGAGCATGACGTATGTTCTGTAATCAGCGCCTTTGTGAATATATAATATAGGTCTGCCGTTTGTTACATATTTGGGTTTCTGCACCGCCTTCATTTCTCCATCCTTAAAGATAAATCCGTCACTCTCCAGCAGTTCAGAATCATCTGAAAGCAAGTCGCTAGGCACATTCGTCATGCCCTTGCTAAAGCTCAAAGTTTGTCTTTCTAAGTTTCTTTCCATAATAATTCAACATTCAACATTCAACATTTAACATTCAACATTCAACATTCAACATTCAACACTCCCCCTAGATTTTCGCCGCCGTATGAACACCATCGCCACCGCGGCTTCTTCTTTCCGCTTTCTTCCAGCTAGGCTTCTCCATGTCCGTAAGACTCACAAAGAGACCGATGCCGGTACTCATTACCACATCATCATGGTTTCCGTTACCCACGATGTTACCCAAACTGCCATCATCATGTCGCTCATAGATGCGCAACTCATGATACATTTCCTTGTCTGGCTCCTCATACAGGTTATCATCAATAAACTCTTCCAGGTTATCAATCACCTGTTGCTTCGTCAGCTTGTTGGTTTGAAAACCATACTTCGCCAGTACATTGTCTTCCACATTCTCCGAACTGCTCGTTCTCTGATACAGATTATCGTAGTAGTCGGCAATCTCCTGCAGAATGGTCAGAAAGTGATCACCCTCCGTGTTATTGTTCTTCTCTCGGTCGGCAGTATTACTCTCTATCACCAGCAGCGCATCATCATAATAGTGGGCTAGGGCAGCAGCCATCCATGCCAGCTTATCATGCCTGACATGTCCTCTGTATCTCGCTACCACCTTTGGCTTGCCCTTCACCGTAGGAATCATACCGAATCGGTCTATCACGGTCATAACGGTATAGTCCGATGTCGTACTCTTACCGCCAATATCCACACTCACCAAGTATCTGTTCTCCACTTGCAGACAGTTTGGTACAACCCAAATCTTCAAGTCTCCCTCTCCGTCGTCTCTCAGCTTCACCTTCGAGTTCGGAATGGTGTTATCATCCTTCACGCTGATGTTCACTACGATGTCGGCAGTAAACTTAGGGTCTTGCTTATACAAAGCCTGCATGTCGTCTATAGAATAAGGATTGAATACCAGTCTACCAGAGTTTCTGAACGCATCTTCCTCATCAATAGGAGCCTCGGTAGCACATGCTGCATGGGAGGTAAACTTGTTTCTGTAGTTTCTGTACCATTCTATCGCCTCAAAGCAAGCACCCTTCTGCCACATTCTCCAGAAGAACTTTCCTGTCTCACGATAGCCCTTCGGACAGGTGCTTCGGTCTCTGTTCTGCAAAAGCCACTTGGCAAATGCTCTTCTGTTCTCTACAGGTGTCATATCCTTTTCGATGAAGAAACAAGGAATAAAGAGGAACGAATAAGCATCATTATTCTTTGGGTCCATTGCCAGCTGGCACTTGTCGTAGAAGAAACCAGAATTACCTCTACCGGTACTCTCGAATATCTCCACGTTGTCTTCCAATGGGTCGATACCACCGGATATAGAGGAAATCACACCCTCAGGATCATGCTCTGGTGTCTTCTTCCAATAGGCTACCTCCGAATAGTGGGCACAGTGGAAGTTGCTACCACGCACAGAATCGAAGTTCTCGAAGGATGCTACCGTCAGCGTACTTCGTCTGATTGCTTTAACACCATCCGTAACCTGAAAATCGTCAGGAGAATTTTCGTATGGCGAGAACTGGAGTTTTGCGCCCTGATGCCCCACGGTCCACCCCGGCTGCCGCTCCAAAGCTTTTCGGTACATCGCCTTAATCTTCTTGGCGGTATTCTTCTGTTGGGCAAGCACAATAGCATTCCAACCATCGCGCCTATAGTCCTGAATCCATTTGATGTAAAGCTGAGATAGGGTAGAGCCGCCCCACTGACGTGCCTTCAGAATAACCACGAACACCGGTTTGTGGGCATTCCGCAGGTCTTCCATAATCTTCAGTAGCTTTCGCTGAGGATAGTTCAACTTGAAAGGTATCATCTTACCGGTCTTCTTATCCTCAATCTTATCGGTCACGTATAGGGCAAACTCGGGGTCTTCCATGAACCTCACCCTACAGATGGCGAAGGTGAGCATCTGGAAATGCTGGGCATCATCCTTCTGGTGCAGCGCATAGTTGATGTAGTCTTTCAGACTGCCCATCTTTCTCAGTCCTCTGAACAGAACAGATTTGGCAGTCTTCTTCGGGACCCACATCTTGGGAATGAAGAAATCGGATAGTTCTATCTTCACACGATGCTCAAAGTTATAGCATCCTTCGCCCGTCATAGGGTCGTAGGTGCCATAAATCTCATCGTATCGCTCCTGATTTTCCGCTACGAGATTATCTATTTCCTGTTCAGTTACTAGAGCCATCCGTTAAATCGTTTAGTTCTTCGAAATCTGCATCCTGTATCTCGGGTGCTTTGCTTATATCCAATACGTCTGCCTCGTCTTCGTCCTCTACGGTTGTCATACCGAGTGCCATAAGCTGCTTGAAGTCTGCATCTATTCCGTGGGTAACGCTTACTTCTGTCTGCTTTGGTATCATGTGCTTGGTAAGGTCTTTGTAGATGGTGACGTATGTCTTAGGGTCATACTCTGCCAGTTGGTTCATACAATCCTCAAACTGCTCTTGGCTCCTTGCCAGCCAGTCTCTGATATATTCCTTTTGGGCACTCTTTCTTGCAGGGAGAAGTTTCTTTACCTTCTCCTTCTTCTCTTTCTGTATCTCCCTTACAGACTTAAATCCATCCATTTCAAAATCTTCCATACGCTCGCTTTTTTTATTATCCGAAGGGTTTCAACGTGTGAATCATGCTGCCCGGCTTGGTTGAGTTGGCGCAGTCTATGATGTCTATCTCCAGTTCGTCCAGTTGGTTCATCTGGTCTATCGTCAGAGGGTCCTTGCTTGTCAATGTGCGCATAAAGTATTCGTATAGCGCACCGGTCACGATATAGTCGTGTATCAGCTTGACGAGTGCATCATATTTGGTATCATCCCAGTAGTCGGGAAATTTCAGCCATATCTCCTTCTCATCCCATTCTCGCAGGGCATTATCTCTTACCCTTCCTTCTGGTTTCATTACATAGGCAGACAGATTCGCTTCCACCTTGTTAATATACTTGTCAAACCAACGGTAAAAGAGCGGACGTTCCTGATCGTTCTCGCTTGTCGGAATATCTTCGCCTTGCGCATCCTTCATGTTCCGTCTTGCTCGTCCTACCATGTTGGTGTTTGCATCTATATCATACCATAGTTGTGTGGCATAGATAAAGATGTGTTTATCCCAATAGCCGTGCCCTGCTCTTCGTGGCTTCGGCAAGAAAGGATTTGGCTCGGGCTTCCATCCTCTCTCTCGGATAAAATGTGTTGGGTGTAATTTATTAAACTCTGGGTAGCTCATATCTTATTATTTAAAATTATAAAACTCCTTCCTCCTCAGTTACGATGGCATCGCAAGTGAACTCCAGTTTGTCGCTATGTCTTGACCATAGCTTCACCTTGCAGAAACCGGTATTTACCGGTACTAGAGTAAAGGCTCGCCTATCCCTGCATCGGTGTATCTCTATGATACTTGGGTCTTCGCTTCTTGCCTCAATATCATCAATCGCTCCATCATTGAGCGAGTAGGATAGGGTAGCTTCCTCTCCCTTCTCTAGAGTTATCTCACCTTCCACGCCCTCACCATTAACCTTTGCGGTTAGCTCGGTTGGATAAGGAACGGTAGGGACCATCGGGCCACTCATCACGAAGCACTTTCTGATGGCTATCTCATCTGATACAAGTGTAGATTGGTATGGCTCTGCTTGTTTCAGGTTTGTTGTTTTCAGCCACCACTGGTATATCATGTAGTCCTCCACGTATCTTGCTGACAACCTAGCCAGTGCGTCGGTCAGCGTTCCGTTATAACGTCTTGATACTGATAGGGTGAACTCCACTATATCATCCGTTTCGCTTCCATAGTAGATGGCGTTGTCGCCAATAGTCTGAGGTGTTGGCACAAGATAGTCTACGAAGATGGTCTTCAATACTTCCAGGGCTGTATCAAAGTCGTGGGTCAGCGTTCTTTCGTGAACATCATCGTCGCCGGCAGCCTCGTTAAAGCTTACTTTCGCTGCTTTTTCGTCTGCCGCAGTATCTATCTTTGCTTTCAGGTAGGTTGTCGACTTTACTGCCTCAATCACTACCGATTTGATAATTTGAAATTTTATGATCATAGCTTATCCTTTTTAGTCAATGATTATTTCGCCTGTCATGTCTGCCAGACTCTTGTTGCTGCTTGCCGGTGGGGTCTTGTGATAAATCAGCTTGATGGCCGCTGCTATATGGTTCGCCATGTCCGCAGCATACTTCTGTGTCAGCTCTGCCTCGGTCATTCCCAATACCGCATTCGATACATAGGCTATCACATATCCCATGAAGTTGCCTTCAAATGGAACGGTAATACCGTCTTCTCCGTCTGCCCATCTGCTGTTTTCGAACTTAATAACCATCGCGTCTCCGTTCTTGTAATAGGTTACTTGTGGTGCCAGCTCTGCTACAAATGTTTCTGCCGCAGCGTTGATATACTGCTTCATGATACCTTTCTCTTCCGAAGATAGTGTGGTCTTGGCAAACATCGTATCGCCGTTCTTATCTTTCAGGCGTTTTCCGATGAGAGCGAAGTGTTTGCTCACCTCACTCATCACCTTCTCCATTTCTATCGTTATCTGTACTTCCATATCTTATGCTGCTCTGTTATATCCTAATGCACTCTGTGCCTGTGCTACTGCATTCTGGTCTGCACCCTGCACAATTCCGTTCTCTACCTGACCGCCGCCTTGCTGCTGAGCCATTGCCTGTTGCTGCTGATACATCTGTTCAAGCTGAGCCTGCTGCTCCTGAACGCTGGCAAGCAACTTGTCTGCAAATGGTGCGTTGAGGTTCTGCAGATACTGGATGATGTTGATACCGCCCATTTCAAGAAGCTTGTCAAGCGTATCGTTTTGCATCGTGTTGAAGGCTGCCGTAGCTGCTGCATTCTTGATGCTGATCTTGAAGTGAATATCTCTTGCCGAAAGTCGGTCGTACTTGTATACCGTATTGAAGTTCCGGTCGTAAACCCTTCTTCCGTCTTCGTAGTACTGCTGTATAGTCATGCACTTCTTGGTTGCCAGCTTCTCCGTAAACACGTCCATGTCGGCAAGTATGGTATACAGAGACGTGGTTGCATTCTGGCTTTCCTGTGCGTATCTGGCTGCCGAAGTTCCTGCCGATGGGGTCTTACCCTGCAAAGCACCGCTCACGTTGGTAACCTCTCTAATCAGATTCAGCTCTATCTGCAAGAGCTCATTCGTACCGATGTTCACGGCATTCGATGTAACAATCTCTGGCTTCACATTCGGTGTCTTTACCGATGGCTTGTAGAATATCCATCCGTCATACTCTATCGCCTCTTCCATAAACTGCTCTGGCGTTCTGCCGTTAAGCACATTCGTAGGAATCATCTTGAATCCCTTGAAACTGCTTCTGATAGCCATGTCGTTCATAACAATCAGTCGGTTAATGTATCGCTGCTGGTCTATGATGTTGGCAAGAAACGGATGAATCTCTCCGTTGATATACGGATAGAGTTTCATCGTGAAAGGATGGCTCTTATAATCGTATGGAGTTTCGCCCTGGCAGAGGATAGTTCCGTCTGGCGCCATGTAGGTATAATACCAGTACTTATCTGCAATCTCTTCGCTGGTAATGTACGCTCTGTCTTCTTCCGCTATACCCATTTCGTCATACTGCTGCTTGCGCTTCATATTGTCGTTGCGCAGCTTCTGTATCATCGCAGTATCATCCAAATCTATGCGGAAGTAAGCACCGGTTCCTGTGGTCGCAATCGGGTCAAAGCATTGCAGTCTTGGTTTGGTTTCCGTGGTCCACACCTCAATCACTCTAGAGTAATGTCTTCCCTTGTTGCTATGGTCAAAACTGAGATTCTCCAGCGCCTTCTCTTCGTTAAACTCATAGCCGTAGCTGTTATCGTCCGAAGGATAAATATCAAAGATGGCGTTCAGATCTTCTTCTGTAAGCCCATATTCCTGTTTGGCAAACTTCTGATACAAGTCTTCTCGGCTCACGTCATGCAGCACACCGATAAGACTCACGTCGTTGTGTCGTGGGTCGCTGCCGCATTCAAAAAACATGTGGTCGGGTTCCATCGCGTCTGTCCATGAGTCGGGCATTTCAAGTTCCTTCGCCTCCCAACTCTCCCTGACAAACATCTGACCGCCCATCAGATAGTCTTTAATGGCGTGGTTCAGCACATCTTGCATATACGTTGTCTGCCAGTTGCATTGCATCGTGGCACTCATCATGTCGCTCAGTTGTCGGGAGTCGCTATCTCTTGCAAAGCAGACCGGTTCCGTTCCCTGCTTGGCATAAAGACCGGCAATAGATTCCAGTATGCTCACCATGATGTTGTTGCTCATAGGTGTCTGGTTGCGCTTCTCCATATAGGTGCGCTCCGTCATTTCCTCCCAGTAACCATGATGGTACACTCTGATGGTGTCGCTCCATTGGTCGCCCATACAGTAGCGCATCGTTCTCGCCCTCGTTTCTCGCACACCGCTCAGGTTATTCCAAGCATTTCTGCATCGGCTGAGTAACTCCTCGTCCTTGCCGTGTTCTTGTCTTCGCTTGCGAGCCTTAACCGAGTCATACTTGTTATGTTGAGGCATCACTTTGCTAAGTGTCAGTATTCTTGCCTTTACCATTTTTCTTATACATTATTAATTATAGGCGCAAAAATAGGCAAAAACATGGCTTTCTTTGCCGTGTTCCAACCAACCACCAAGCGCAAGGTTGGAGCACGGCAAAACTTCTTCAATTTATTTGCATTTTTGCCGAAAAGTTTCAAACAGTATTATAGAGATATGACAAAAGAAGAATTAGCACAGATGAATGAGGAAGGTGGCGCACAACAGGCTCCACCTGCTGAGGCTGCTACAGATGAAACTCCTGTAGAGGACCGCCCTAATCGCAAGGCTTTCTCTGACCGGTTCAAGAAACGCCATGCTGACATCGACTTCGAAGACAAGGAAGCTCGTTATGCGGCAATGAATGATGATGCTGATTTGCTCGGACAGTACGAACAGAGCGGTAAGGCATTATCTAAAGTATTCGATAAGCACAAGTGGCTCGCTGCTCTGGCAATGGATATGGAGAAAAATCCGGACGACAATCCGTTTGATGCGATGGCTCGCTTGGGTATTGATGTAAAGACGTTGCTTGATGATCCTGAAGGCGGCAAGAAACTCGCTGAGATTCTCGCCAAGCACAACGAGGACGTGGCAGAACAGAACGAGGCTACCGAGAAGGTTACTGCCAACATGCGCAAGTCGCTTGAACGCTTGATGAAGCTCTACCCCGATGATGCGCAGGATATGTGGTCACAGATTTACGAGATTCACGACAAGGTAGAGAGTGGCGATATTTCAGACGATATTTGGAAGATGCTTCACAACGCCAACAACTACGATTCCGACATCAGTTCGGCACGCGACGAGGCGGCTATGCAAGCCCGAAACGAGAAGATTCAGAATAAGGTGCGCTCTTCTAGCACAGAAGGCATTCCTCCTTCTCTTTCTAGTTCGGGCGCAGGAAACAAGCCTGCCAAAAAGAAGAATGAGCCGAAGAGCGGATTCTTCGAAGGTCTCACTTATTAATATTAATCCATAAATATATGTATAAAATGAAGAAAGATTGTTTTAAGAATTTTATGAGTGGTCAGTTCATCATGAAGATGATTCTGATGCTTCTTGCCGTGGTTACTGGCGGCGGCGTTCTCGCTATGGCTGATACCGCAGAGCCAACTACTCAGATTGGTGATGAGGGTCACGAACCTTCAACCAAGGCTGATGCGGCAACTGAGCCTGTTGATCCTGATAAGTCAGACCGGTTGGCTCCAGGCGGTAAGGTAGAAGGTCAGGACTTGACAGGCACGCAGGCTTCTGCAACCCAGATTCGCAAAGGTGGTCTTGCCGAGGAGGATTGGGATAGTGAGGTAGAGAAATATCGCCCTTTCCGTACTCCTTTGCTCCAGATTATCCGTAAGATTACCAAGAGTGTACCTTGTAACGGCTACGAGAAGAAGCATGCCCGTGTCGGCGGTGACACCCTCGATGGTGTTGTTACTACTGCTATCGAAAAGGTTGAAGCTGGTGGCACGATTAAACTTACAAAGGCTAACTTCTCGGGTTCATTATTGCCTCTCTACAAGGGTAGTACCGTTATCGTTCCTTCTGTTGCCGGTTACGAGCGTGGCTCTAAGACCAAGGTTAGCGGTCGCTTGAATCTCTTGGTTATTGAGAAGACAAAGGACGAGGTTACTTTGCAGGCACTTAATGGTCCGGCTGAGACCGAAGGCACTATTGGCGAAACCCTCGACTCTATGGGCTGCCCAGCTATTCAAGCCAATAGCCGAATTCTCTGTGCTTCCACCATCCTCTCCGAGAGCCAGATGAACGTTCCACCTGAGAACTACCAGCCTCGCTCAGAGGAGGTTTACTTGCAGAAGCGTGCATTCTCTATCATCTTCACCGAGGAGTTCGAGAAGATCAAGAAGAAGGCGCCTCATACCGTTGCCGACATGAAGGAAGATGCTCTCACCAAGTTCTTGCTTCGTCAGGAGCGCAGTTACCTCTATGGTACTAAGTTGAAGTTCCTCATGGAGACTAAGGACGGTGCTCAGGAGTACGCTTACTCTGCTGAGGGTATCATCAACCAGTTGACCAACTCATACGGTATCGGCGACACCTATACCTTCGCTGACCTTATCGCTATCGCTAAGCTGATGTTCACCGACTTCGCCGAGTCTGATGAAATGTATCTCTTCTGTGGTAAGAACGCTGTTGAGCGCCTGATGAAGATTGAACTTCCTAAGGGTCGCGATGTCATGTTCTCTACAGTTAAGGAGTTCGACATCACATTCAACCAGTTCAAGTGTAGCTATGGTACTCTCAACTTCGCTTGGGATAGCACTCTCGACTACATGGATTTTGGAAGACTGCATGATTGGTGCTGACTTCAAGGGTGCTCGTCACTACGTCAAGGAGAAGAGTAAGGAGCGCACCAACGACTTGTCAAAGGATGCTTACGATCCACGTCTGGCTAAGCGTTACATGCACTGGGAGGCTGATTGTGTTGCTCTCCGTGGCTACAACAGCATTCTTGTTGGTCCAGAGAATAAGATTTCTACACTTGGTGCATCGGGTGTTATCAACAACATTATCTCCATGAGCAAGTTGCCTGAGACTCCTCGTGAGGGTATGATTGTCGCTTTGACAGCCGATTACAATGCTCCAAATGTTGGTAGTAGTGGTACAACCAAGTACGAGAAGGAGAATGTTTACATCTACAAGGGCGGCAAATGGGAACTCTTCTCAGGTCAGCTTATTGCAGACTAGTGTAATACACCGAATAACAAGTGACTGGCTTCGTGCCGGTCACCTGTTGTTCTAAATAAATAATTAGCAAATATGATTAAGGTATATAGATATAATGCAAATAGAAACTCTGTAAGCCATATTCTTCAAGGCAAGAATGGCGTAACAGTTCGCTACAACTTCGAGCGTGGTAATGTGATTACCAAGCAGAAGCCGGAAATTATCTTGAAGAATGAGTACGCTCAGAATTTGCTCGAAAGCAGCGACCTCTTCAAAGAGGGTCTCGTTAAGCTCATCCGTTCAGAGGAAACTCTTGAAGATAAATTGAAGAAGGCTGCAGAAATGGATGAGAAATCTTCCGAAGAAAATAAAAAGGGACCTATTGAGGTTGCTTCTGTCGTTTCTGATGAAGACTTGATTGCTTTTGTCAACGAGGAAGACAAGCGCGAGGGTTCCCGACAGTTCAAGACTTTGGCAAGTGCTTTGGAATGGGCAACAAAACACAACTTTGTTTTCCCAAATCACAAGCCATAATATATAATAAGGTGTAAATGAGTATAGAGGAAATCATAAAGGCAGTACGTTGGTGCATAGACGAGGAATCCAACAATACATCGGAAATCACCGATGAGAAGGATGATTTGTATATGGACAACATCATCAAGTCGAAGATAAACGATGCGCTGCATTGGATAGCTATTACTGCTGCATCTTCGCCTGCCCTGTCCGATTCCAAGAGCATAGGCTCGACTTCCGACACAATTCAAGTGTCCGATTTTGATTCTAATCACAACATCGGTGTTATCACCATGCCTTCCAATATGGAGATTATTACCATCAACCGCATTCGTGGCGCTTCTTGGTATAAGGCAGTCACCCCAGTAGAGGACACCGAAGATGAAGCTCTTATGATGTACGACGATACTGCCAAGGGCACCATTGATCGCCCACAGGCTGCCATCATGCGAGAGAATCCAATCAAGATCCTCATGCAGCCCAAGACTTCAACGGCGGTCATTACCTATGTTGGCGTACCTAAAGTCAGTGAGCACAGATGCTTCCACAACAGATGTTCCCATTCCGGACAAACTAAAGAATGCCTTCATCTATTATATCGCCTTCCTGCTCCTCTCAGCCTACGATGATACCAAAGCTAGCCAGATGTACACCATCGCCCTGCAACAGCTAGGCGTAAATCAAACCTCAAAATAAAGACGATATGGAGAATGTAACAGCCACATACGATGCCAATGAACTTGCGTGGGTAACTCCAATCCTTACTCTTCGCCGTGATATTTTCCTAAGAATCACGTTAAGGAAAAAAGGAAAGGTGGTTATCCGTCAGTCAGATGGCAAGGGAAATTTCCCTCGCGTCCCGATACGTCGCCACAAGGACACCCAGTCCTTCGAGTTCCGTATCTCGGTTATTCCCGATACCGTCCAAATTCAAATATTCACTTCTACAGAACCAAAAGAAATAAAATATGCCTACATTTAGACAAGATGAAAAGCTTGGAACGAAGGTGCCGCTGATTAAGACAGCCGACTTCAACGACAAGTCTGTCACTACAGAGAAACTTGCCGAAGGTTCTGTTACTAATTCAAAGTTAGCACCAGAATCCGTTACGCAGGATAAGTTCGACAAGGAACTGCTTCAAATCTTCAAGGCGGCATCAGGTCTTCCTGAAAATCTCATCGAGACGATACAGAATGTTAACACCACTCTTGCTGATCACCAGCGGCAAATCTCTTCTAACGATGATGATATTTCCGACCTGCAAACCAAGACCAAGCAAATCAAGGACACCGTAGATGGCATAGCTGTCAGTGGTGGTGCATCCGTAGGTTCGGCAGTAACCTACGACAATACACAGAGCGGTCTTGATGCTCAAAACATTCAGAATGCCATTGATGAACTTGTTAATAATCTCGGTCACTACGAAACCAACGAGGAGTGGTTGCGTGTCTACACAGATGCAGAAAACAAGTTCCTTTGGGGTATCCGTATAGATGGCAGCATCGACTGGGCAGTCGGCATTCCTCGCCCTATCCAGAAGAAAATAGAGGAATTGATCGCTACCGATACCGCCATTCAGAAATCTGTCACCCAGCTTCGCACAGAGTTGACAGAATCGCTGAATAACAAGATCCAGTCACTCAAAGACAAAGAAATCAAGAATCTCCAAGATACAAAGGTAGATAAAGAAGAAGGCAAGTCTCTTATTGAAGATGAAGTAAAGGAGTGCTTTAGAGTAATTGAGAACGAAGAGTTCCTCAAAGCTATAGTAGATGCAGATGATAAGGTTCTCTTTGGTATCTACAGAGACTCAGGAAAGCCATATTTTCCTCTCAATGAAATGTATCACGTTGAGCAGAATGAAGAGTTCTTTGCAGTATGGCTTGATGCTGCTAACCATGTGCTCCTTGGTATAAGAAGAGATGGACAAATCATTGGTGAAATTCATGCTGTCAATGCCTTGAAGCAAGTTATCTCTCAGCTTCAATCAGACTTTGCATCATTGCAGGAAAAGGTTGATACAATAGATACCAATCTCAAAGAGCTTCTTGATGTTTTCTCTTTGCAGGATAACGAGGAATATCTTGCAGTTGAGCAAGATTCAGAAGGTAAGATTCTTTCTGCAACAAATCCTGATGGTTCAAAAACGTTTTATACCACTCTAATACCAAAGTCTTCAATTAAATTCGATGATAGAACAATATATGAAGATGAGGTGGAAGATTACAAAGAACTACTACTTGATTCTGATAACAAAATTCTACGCTATACAGATAAAAATGGCGTTGTACATGAAAATAGAGAAATTGTTTTCAGTTCTGCTAACTTAGGTTCAAATGAGTCTGAAAAGGAGTTGGCTGTGCCTCGTTCAATGAATCTTCCAAAGTATGGCTATACAGATATAAAAGAAGAAACTTTTTATTTAACAGCTAATGCTGGATATTCTGATAAGGATGGTATTTTAGCTATGCTTGTCAATGAAGACACGCAAGCCAATGCTCAAAAAGGATTGACTCCCTATAAGTACTTTGTTAAGTCAACGCTTCAAAATACTAATGGTGTATATTCCGTGACATCTGAAAGTGTATCTTTGAATTTCTATGTACCTTCTGATGTAAAGGAGGTTGGAGGCAAGTCTTATGTAACTTCATCACTTACAAAGGGTAATGACGGCTCATATACTGTAAGTCCAACTTCTATTGAAGTTACAAAAATTGTAGATAAGCCTAATGTTGGTACATGGGAAATCAGTAAAAATACCAAGCATTGGTGTGTAGTTGACATAGACTTTGGCAGCTATCTTAAAGGAACATATAACGTGTTGGTTTCCTTTCAAGGGTCATCAACTTTATATAACAGGCAGAAGAACTTTAGATATGCCTTTGTTAAATCAGATTACAAAAGCAAGGTGAAATTGAAAATTGGAGAGTTATTGAAAGTGGACAAGTTCAACTTGAAGTCTTATTACTCTGATGATACAAAACTGAAAGAGCCAATTATCTTTCGACTATACTTGCAGGCTAAAGAGCTGCATAAATTCAATGAGCAATATCCATGGAGTTCTTCATCCATCATTGCAACTGGTGCAACTGGTATCATTAAATCTTTTCCTGTATGCACATCTGTAGGTGGCGAGTTCTATGGTGTTCAGTTCTTTGGCTATAAGAAAGACAAGGCTAATTACATGCTCTCTGGTGATGAAGATGGAATGATTATCAGCGGAGGAGTAGGTTGTAACTGGGCAAAATTTGACTGGAGTACTTGGGAAGATGAAATGAATGATGACCCAACGGAGAGCAATAGAGTTGCTGTAGAGAAATTCTACCAGTTCATTAATGGAAGTGACTTCACTAAGGAAAACGCCCCTAAGCACATGAATATCAATGACTGGATAGATTATTTTATCTTCATACAAGTATTCCGCTTGCGTGATAATGATATACACAATCTGATTCTTTATAGTGGAGCAGACAAGAAAATTTTCTCCCCATTCCTTTATGACTTGGATTTATCATTCTTTGTTTATAGCTTTAACTTGGAAGCAGACCCAACAAATACAGTTTGGTTAAAGCTGAAATCATTGTATTGGGAAGAGATATGTGCAAGATACAAGGAACTCAGAAGTTCTGTTCTGACACAAGAAAACTTCAATATGATAGTCAATGACCTACAAAGCAGCATTGATTACTCTGATTTTGAAAAAGGAGTTAAGAAATGGGGACAAAGAGATACTAAGGTGACAACTGGATATTTGGAAGAATTATTCGGTGAGTTACTAAAAACGTTTGATTTATATTTTAATTTAAACAAATAATTATGGGAAAGTGTTTGATAACAAAAATGAAGGGCAGTGCTAGTGGTGCTGACTTGCCTGTTCTTGGAAAGATTAGAATTAAGTTGTTGGACAAAACTAATGACAACCATTCTAATAGTCAGGGCTATATTCAAGTAAAAAACTCCAATATTGAATGGGCTGGTGAAGAGAAACCGGTTTCGTTAGAAACTGGTTTTTATACGATTTATTTCAAACAGCCAAAGAGTGGTATTGTATATTGCTCTGATAAAAAGAATGTTAGCGATATAGTAACAACTTGGATGTATGCAGCAGATGTCAAGTTTGAAGACTTGAATAAATATTGCGGAAACTTAACATCTCTGTCATTATCTAACTCTGGACAGACTGGAGATTTAAGTGAGATTGCTGGTTTGAAACTGACAAGGTTGTATTTATCACATAGTAAAGTTACTGGTAACATTACATCATTGCCAAACAGATACTTGTTGACTTATCTGGATATTTCCAACAATAAAACCATTTCTGTTAATATGCAAGACTTATCTATCTGTACTGGTCTCACAAGTCTTTTGCTTCTTGATAGTATGGCTACAGGTGATATGGCGAACTTATCTACGCTCACAAACCTAGAGAAGCTTCTATTGAAAAATACGTCTGTTAGGGGTGACTTATCTTCGCTTGCAGGACTTTCTAAGTTGTATTACTTTACAAACTGGAATCTGCAAAACACTTGGAGCAGTCAGGACTTACGACCATCAAGTAGCAAAATTATCTCTGGAGAATTTAGATTTGCAACAGCGACTGATACAGATAATTTCTTGATAAACATGGCTAAGTGTCAGGCATCCGATGTGAAACGAATCTATTTTCAGCAATCCCATCGCACAAGTGCATCTGATGCAGCAGTTTCCACCTTGCAGGGAAAGGGATATACTTTATCACAATTAATTACTGATTAATAATATTTCTAGGATATGGAATTGAGAAAATTAACAAAACCATTCAAGGTAGTTCACGAAGGCAAGAACATTATTCTTCCTTTGACAGAGGAAGGTGACAATGCTGAGGTATTCCCAGCAGTGAATGCCACCGCAGTAGAGTTTGACACATACCCAGAAGCCAAGGCTTACGTAGATGAGCATAACTTGGTTTATGAGGAACCAAAGTATGGGGAGTAAACCATATAGATAAAAGAAAAAGGGTGAGTCGAAAGATTCACCCTTTTCTTTTGCAGCAAGCCTGAACCAATCCACCAAGCAAATAGCAAGCCTCTTCCCCATACATATTTATCAAGAACTGCTCGGAAATATGCTGAACCACATGCAGCATTTCGTGGCTGAGGCTATTCATATACTCTGCCATCGAAGTGGTCCATCCAATAACAACCACCGATTTGCGAACATCAACGTTAGAGTAGGTGATACCCTTATTGGGTTCACCATCGAGCACGAGATTACAGACATCTTCGAGAGGAATGCCGGTGCATCCCAAATCCCGAAGATGCCTTCTTACCTTCATGGCATCCTTTGAGTGAACATTGTACATTACGTGTACGGTCCAGTCGTATCTATCTATGTAAATCTCCTGCTCTGTCATATTTTATAAAATGTCTTCCCAAGGAATGCCCACACCATTAAACGATGTATCAGCATAGAACCTATTGAAGATGAAACCATCTTGCTGATCCTCATCATCCACGTAGTCCTTGATGAACTGAGCCATCTGCTTCTCCTCTGTGATGGATGAACCGTAGAAATCAGCCAGGCACATGTGTGCTATGTAAACTGCATCGTAGCCCACATTATTCTCCAGCACGATATTGTTCTTCTTCAGGATTTCATCAATATCATCCTTACTCATGATGCGGATTGGCTTTCCATTCTTCCGCATCTGCTTGATTGCCCACTCGCACATTTTCTTGTTGAAATGCCAGCCGTTGTAGCGAAGGTAAGCCTTCATTTCCTCTGGCTGATAATCGTAAGCGTTCAAAGATTGTCTGTATTTTGTTCCCATAATCTCAATCAATTTAAGAAAGGGGTATGCCCACTTTTGAGCACACCCCAAACTAGTTAGTAATCTTCTCCGTAATCACTTCTGTAATCACGTCCACGGTCTTCACGTTGGCGCATATCGTCGTACTCCTCATGCTCTCGCATACCACTTCTGCCTCCACGACCTCTATAATCGGGCATGCGGTTGCGCTCGCCGTATCGGTCATGCCTGCCTTCACGCTTCATTTCGCCCAGGCAGTTCATCGCCTTATCTAAGTAACGCAAGCCCTTCTCCACGTTCTCATACAAGCCATCAAACTTGTCTTCTGTAATCTCAACCATTATCATAATCATAAGATTTTAAAAGTGAATAGATAGGAGATTACTTATTGATGCTCTGTTGGAGCCATCCCATCATCTTGTCAATCTTGCCCTCAATGCCGGAAACCTTGCCTTCCAGCTTGTTGATCTTCTCAGTCTGTTCCCTCTCCTTGGCTATCTGGGGGTTGAGTTGCAATAGCATTCCCTCACAAGAATCAACGACCCTTTTGTGGTAATCTACGCTCTCCAGTATCGCCTTGGATTGTCTCAGCATCGTATCGACCTCCGCACTCATGGCTTCCTTGTTGTCGCTCACCACAAGATTCTTGTCGTTCGCTATCTGTCCGTTGGCAGGTAACTGTTTGAAATCCACCTCCTCATCGTTCAGCTTCACCTTCACATCAACCACTGTTTCCATAGGCTGAGGCGTGAAGCCATTGTTAAAGGTAGGGTATTTCGTCTGAGGGTTGCTCACCGAAACAACCTGACCGATCTTCAAGTTCGGGTTCTCGCCCTTGTCGAGCACATAGAATAAAGAATTTGTTCGTAGTCCTTGAAACATAATGTAATCTCCTATTATCTATTCTGTTTGTTAAACAATACCCGTCATCAGCTGAAGGGTGTTAGTATCTCGCTCGAACCAGAGCTGAACGACTCCAGTTCCCGGCACGTCTGCAACCGTCAATGCATCACCGTTGAATTTGGTTACAGCTTGGGTTACGCCGTTGGTCTCGAAAAGGATAGGCAGCGTACCAGTCGTTCCAGTCGGAATAGCCTGTTTCAGATTTACGAAAATCGTTCCTCTGTAGTTGGCATTCACGAAGGCGTGGTTTTTAAAGGTGAACACCACATCGGCAGTATTCACCTTCACGCCTGTAGAAGCGATAGCCGCCGAACCGTTACGATTCACCCAAGTAAAAGGTCTTAACCATAACATAGCAGCCTCCTTTCTTTAACCCCAGAATCCTGCGTTGTTAGCAGCATTCAAACCATACAAACCTGCCTGATAAGCCACGCAGTTAGGAACCGCAGTGAATGGGCTGTAAGGGGTGGTTACCGTCTCTGGCAGCTTGCACTTGATGCCTGCAACCTCGTTCTGCAGACCAGCCAGAACTTGATTGATTGGTGCTACAGCCTGACCCACGATTTGTGAAGTCATTGCGGAAGCCTTGAAGGTACTGTTCTCCTCACGCAGAGAATCAATCTTGTTCTGCATTTCGCGCATCTCAGCCTGCTTCTGACCGTCAACGATGGTCTGAGTGCTCTCCTTGATGGCGTTATGCAAATCGCAAGTCTGGCGCTGGGTTTCGTAAGCTACGTTAGAGAAGCCACGCTCCTGACCTACAGCCACGTTGTTGATGGCATTCTGTAATGTACCAGTCTGCTGGCAGATAGCCAAGCGGTTCTCGCAGCAGCAATTTGCAATCTGCTGAGCAATCTGCATGTTACCCTGCTGCAAAGCATTGATGGTCTGCATGCCGCTCATACCTACCTGATTACCTACACTCTGAACCTGAGAAGTCAAAGCAGAAATGGCATTCTGAATCTGACCTTCGGTACAATTGAGCTGAGTAGCCAAATTGCTGAGCGCATTACGATTACCACCGATGGCATCCATCAAGAGGGCACGGCCATTGTCGTTGTTAATCTCGTTAGCAAGACCGCCACGACCGTTATTGCCGAAGCCACCCCAGCCATTACCGCCCCAACCCATAAGGAAGAAGAGGAAGATAACCCACATGAACCAACCACCTTCACCGCCGAAGCCATTGTTGCCCTTCATTGCGAGAAGCACATTTGGATCTACACCCTGCTTCTGGAGCAGAGGAGCAAGAAGTCCAAGCATTCCGTTTGAACCTCCGTTTTGGTTTTCACCAAAGATGTATGTCTTAGATTCTGACATAATAAAATAGATTATTCGTTTCGTTCACTATTGAACTTGGTGCAAAGTTACGAAGAAGATGAGGCTCTGCCTAACTATGCTCAAAATAAAATTTTTGCCATTAAAACCTCTGTTCCTCAGCATTTTATGCTGAGTCACCTTCTACTCATTTATTTAGCAAAAGTCTAAACTACGCAAAAATTCCACCAACCCAGATACAACCTATCAAAAAAATCCCTACCTTTGCATAAAAATAAAGCTTATAGCGTATGGAAACAATTATTTCGATTATTGTATTTGCCGTGCTATTCATATTAGCCTGCCTGTCGTTATATCGTATATGTACGGTGGGTAAGACTAATAATAGTGCATTAGTTTCTAAGACAGATATGTATGATATGCGGTTTGCTCAAAAAATAAAAAGGCTACATGTACGTGTATTAGCATTATTAGTCTTCGGGATGATTCTTGTTGTTGCATATCATTTCATGCCAACTAGGTTAGATGGTTACGTTTACATAGAAAGGGATTTACCTAATCACAAGCAAACCATTCATTCGAATAGTTCATGCCCTCTAATCAAGAAAGGGTATAGCGTAAATGAAGTGAAGTTTTATACTTATACACCTTACTTTGATTGCTTCTGCTCTAGATGCTTTTATGAATCAGATGCGATAAAGCTAACAAAGGGAGAAAACAAAATGTCTCATACAAAGGCATTAGGATTATAAACAAAAAAGGAGTGAGCCAAGCGCCCACTCCTCATTTCATATTATTCCAATCTATCCAGTTCATCCACCGCATCCATCATGATCCTGTCAATATTCTGATTGGCGAAGTTGATGCTCTCGGTATCAGAAGATTTATCTCTGAGCTTCTTCCATCGCTTCATCTGCTTCTCTGCCTGCTCGATGATTCTAACCTTGGCAGCCTCCTTGGAGTTTTGGAAGTGGAAATACTCACCGATATTCGTGATTCTCTTGTCAATCGGAACGTTCTTCGATTTCAGGCGGTCCACGTTGGCCATGGTCTTTTCCATTTCGTCTTTATAGTTATACCACTTGCTCTTGGTTCTTTGCAAGCTGCTCTGCTCACTAGGCGTATAAAGAAGAGAGCGAAGGAAAGGAATATCCTTGGTTTCCGTATCTTTACCATGCTTGATAACACCGATAGCACGCTCCGTAAAGGTAGAAGCACCTCCACCTATACCACCGATGTAGTGATTCAGCATACTAGGGTTCGTCACCATATCCAGGAAACTATTACCCAGCATATCCTCATTACCCTTGGCTACATCGTTAGTCTGGGCATTCACCCATTTATTTACAGCCATATATCCGTCAGGCACACCCTTGTAGGCTCTCTGCCAAGCAGGGGAATTTTCATTCCAGTCACCACGTCTTTCAATCGGCGCACCCTTCCAATCGGTATTTAACTCCCATTCCACGAAAGGAGATAGGGCAGAAGGAGAGATGGCCTTGATCGTCTCGTTCAATGGCTCCTTGCCAGCCGAAGAGTTACCGAGATAGTCCATCACCGGCACAAGCTGCGACATACAGCCCACGGCATCTAAGTAAGGATTCTTCTGTCCACTCACGTTAGGCGAGAAGGTCAAGCCAGCCGCCAAGTCACCCAAACCATAGAAGGCTCTCAACTCAATAGCAAGCGGAATCGTTACAAACTCGCCACCGCCCTTGTAGATGCAGAGATTGTTTCTTCTCACGTAGTCAGGCAACTCGCCGTATGGGTCCTTCACTCCATTTCTGTCCTTCTCGTCCTCACTCGCAATCAGCACATTGTTACCAAGTGCAGCAAGCGCACCGAGGACAAATGGAATGGCAAGCATATTGATAGAAGTACCCACAGGATGATTCTTCAAGTTCTTCACAAGCAGATTGGTACTCTGAATACCGGCATTGAAGAACATAGAACAATGTCTCAGATAGCTAGCCGTAAATCCGTAAGCCCATCTTGCAGCCGCCTTGCCGCCAGTCATTTCTCCGTTCTTGAAACTCTTGATGGCATCACCGCTCCCATGGCGGTTGAAGTTGGTAGATACCTCTTTCGCATCATAGACTGAACGGATGATAGAGCGGTTACTGTCTCGGCTCGCACAATAGGTAGCAAATCGGGCGATATTCTCAGCCACCTCGTTGATGTTCGCCAGATTTCCGAAGAAGAAGTCACGAAGGGCAGCACCGCCCTTGTCAATCTTGCTTCTTTCGCTCTTCACATCTTTTTTGTACTCCTTGGTCCAGTCCTGCATGTTCTTAATCTGAACCCAACCGGTTTCGCCACCGTTCTCCATAAACTCCTTGAAATATCGCTGTACCTTGTCAGAAGTATCAAGTGTTCCGTTACGGTACTTGGCAAATAAGCCCAAGCCAGTAGTTCCGCTCAAATCCTTGAAGCTGATATTCGATGCACCCTTATACAAGCCCAACTGCGCATAGTACTTCGCCCAGAGCGCACCATATCTTGCACCCTCCTTAGAAGTAACGTTGCTCGATGCAAACTCCGCATCACGCATGATGTTTCGCATCACGAACTCAGGGTTATAAGATGTACACAACTGCGCCATCATTCTAGAAATAGAACTCAATGGTTTCATGATTCCCTTGGCGCCCGAGTTCTCCAGCAATCCATTCAACGCCTGCGCCGCTCTAGGATTTCCGTTGATAATAAAAGAATGGGTCCTTCCGGCAATCTTCACGTCCACGATGTGCTGCGATTTGTTCTCTGCTCTCTGGAACTTATAGCCAATACTGCCTCGTCTGTAAACCTTCGATGCCAAACCTTGTGCTGACTTCGCCTTCATGTCTGTATTGAAGTCTGCAACTATCTGGTTGATTTCGTCAGCAGTCGCATCCTCTGGAATATCAGGATAACGCTCATATACAATGCCAGTCCTAGGGTCCTTCTCATACCATACGCTTGTTTCGGTAATCAGATTGTTGCCCGAATTATTTCGCGCGAATCTTGCGAAAGCCTGACGGATAGCATTCATACCACCGTTCTTGATGGCTCTGTTACCCATCGCACCAATCTGCGCCAGTACGTTTGTTTCACTCAGATACTTGTGTCCTCTCGCTCTCATGATCGTGCTTCCGATATAGCTCTTCGGGTCTCCCAGCTCAGTAATGTAGCCATAAGTATCTTCTGCCGTAGCCTCATCATACTTTCTCAAAGGCACATACCAGTTGAACATATTCGATACATGGCCATGCAATTCCTTGCTGATGATACCATTCTTGTAGTCGCTATCAATAGAATACTGGGTTGCAGCCTTCACCTTATCCCAATAGTCTTTCACAGCTCCCTTCTTGATGCTCTCCATCTTTGCTTCCGAATCCATCACGCTCTGAATAGCCTCGGCATCATTGTAAGGGTCAGAAGATTTCGCCACTTCCTGAATAGCGTGCATACCCGAATAGTCGTGCTCGCCAGCCTTATAGTCTGGGTCAATTTCATTATTGATGAACTCATCCATCTGTCTGTAGTATTCCTTCAAGTCGATATTGCCGGCATTCAGTTTGTTATCCAGACGTTCCTTCTCGTTACTCCAGCGGTTTTCCAAGATGTCAGCATCCTGCTTCTTCTTCTCGTCCATTTTCATCTTCTTTAGAAAGTCACGGACAAAGAACACTCTGTTTCGCTCCAAGCCATGCTTGGTAATCATATAGAGATTGAAGTTTCTTATCTTCTCATCATCCTTCTTGCCATCGAAAGCATCCAGTACGTCAGCCATGGCCTTGTCAAGAGGCTTCATCACGTTGCGCTCAAACATCTGAGCCGCATCACTCATCGCACCCTGCATGGTGTTCTGCAACATATAAGGATTCTCCGAAGAAGCAATATCCTCAATCTTCTTATCAGGCACAATCGCATTCATCAACTTCTTCAACGATAGCATATTGTCCATATAGCTCTCGGTGAACATATAGCCATGATCATCAAGCGAACGGTGGTATCTGTCAAGTGCCGTGCCGGCAGATGGGGTAGTGCGGAAGTGAATCTCACCATCCGTAGCCTCATTCCACTCAGCCTTGGTAAGATTATCCATACTTCTAACCTTTCCGTCATTTCCGTAGAACATACCATCATGTGCCACAACAGCAGGCATACGCTCATGGTCGAGACGGTATTTCACCGCCTCGGCTCTCAGTTTCCAATAAGGATCATTCGGATTCTTCTGCAAGTTCTTGCTCAACCAGAGCAGATACTTCACATCTTTAGTATTAGGAGCAATACGATAACCGATTTCGTGAAGGAAATCAGATACCTTATTCTTGATACCATTCCAGAAGCCAGCTTCACCCTTGCCGTCCTCGGCGAGTCGGGCGATACCTTCCTCAATAGCATCATAGATATTCAGAGGGTTGAACTTTCTCTCCTCATCCACCAGCTTCTTCAAAGCCGCATTCTCAGGCTTATCCAAGTCGTACCATACATCACGAAGGAACTTGTCGAATCGTTCATCACCAAACAACTCTCTCATACCCTTGTGACCAACCACCTCATGCCAGATAGTCTTCTCGGCAGTATATCTGTCGTGGATATTAGGCATGTAAAGATGCACCTCGCCAGTCTTCTCGTCATACCAGCCAGTTATCTTTCTACCTTCCTCAATAGCAGCCTTAGTCGCCTTGTTGGTGATTTCATCAACCGATGAAACCATGTTCACCTTTGCGCCAGTCTTCTGAGCCACCTTTTCGATATGGTTCTCAACCGATGAAGCAGGGTAGTTGCTTTCGCCGTAATCTGTGCGGAACTTGGTGCCACCATCCTTGCCCCATTCCTTGAAGGCATCCTTTGTCATTTTCACGTTGACGAACTTAGCCTGAGGAAACTCCTGTTCCAGTTCAGCCATCTGCTTCAAGAACTTCTCCTTTGTTTCAGGGTTCTGTCTGCCTTGCTCTACGGTAGTGATAGGCACACCAAGTTTCACAAGCTCTCTCAACTGGTTAGGGGTAACTACGTTCCAAGGGATAGCCAATCCTGTTCCTCTCAGTTGGTCGGCGATTTTCTCAGCGACCTCCTCGTCAGGCAATATTCTTACTGCCTTTCTCCATCTAGAGAGCATCACGCTTCTCTGTCTGTCCTTTGGCAGGAGGCTGTTTACTGTTCCGGAAGTCCAAGGCACCAAGCCCACAGAGTTCTTTGCACCTTCAGCGTGATAGCCGCTAGTCTTCTCGCTTTCAGGAATCTCCCATTCCACAACCTTGATGTTGCCTCTAGCGTAAGCGCCAGAGAACTGATCGTTCATCACCGAAGTGGAAGTGTGCATATAAGGGTTATAAGCCGCTGGTACTGGTCCTTCTCCTGCCCCAGGATTCTTGTCGGTCTTTACAAGTTGGAACTTGCCGTTCTTTACAAGGTCAGGTCGCTCGTCTGCGCCCATCCAAGCACCAATCTCGGTAGCATCGGTACGCTTTCCGTCAATGATAGCTGCCATAGGGGAGTAAAGCTTACCATCCATCTCCTGCATTCCGCTATACATTCTGAAAGTCTTCTCCTTGTTGAGGCGGTCCAACTCGTCCTTGTCTGTAACCTTATAGGCAAATCCGTCCTGCTCAATATCATTCATGGAAATATCATCAATGGTTTCATTGAAATCATCCATGATGTCGTTGATAGCCTTATCCATCTTGTCCTTCTCAGAAACCTCAAAGAGTTTTTTGATAGCATCCTTCACTCTTTGCAAGATAGAACGGTCGCCTTTTCTTGCAAATTCATGTGCGGCATTCAAAACTTTATCCCAGATAGACAGGTCCATCGCCTTTCTCTGTCTGGAGTCTGCCATCTGAGCAGTCAACTCGTAAGCATCAGTCAGACCATAAGGTTCTTCCTTGAAGCGTTCCTTATCGTCCTTTACCTTGTCATATATTTCGAGGATTGTCTTTACGCCCTCTATCTGCTTAGGAGTCAGCATGCCATCAGCCTTGCCTTTCTTAACGAGATTGATAGCACCCATTGTTACCTCATGAATCATTTCATGCAGCATAATAGTAGGGGCGGCGTAGTCTGGAGCCTTGGTCTTTGTCAGACCATCAATATACAAATCAATGTTTCTATAGATGTCTGCTTCTCCTGACCTCTTCTTCGGACTCTCGGCACTTACCTTGATGTTAACACCAAGACGTTTGTTTATATCGAGAACTCTCTGGAAGAGTTCAGCCTTTGCTTTATCTCTATTTGTTTCTTTAAATATTCGTTCAGCGGCTTCAAGTGTGAACGTTCCTCCTGGTTGCAATCCCCAAGTCTCTCTGAGATTCTTTGCTCTAGCGTCTCTATAGGCAAGTTCTCTGTCAGCGACGGCGAGAATGGTCTTATAATATTGGAGTAGATAAGAGCCTCTATTTCCCTTACCGTCATTCTTACCACCAAGATGTCCTCCGATGGACTGTCCTGATAACTTTTCGACTTTTCTTTCATAATCATTCTTGTAATATTCAATAACACTTCTGCCAAGATTCGAAAACTCCTCCACAGCATAGTCTGCATCATTAATAAGTCTAGACTTATCTCTGTCTTCTGCATGCCCTACAATGTCTTCAATGGCAGAATCAAACTTCTTTTCAATCTGCGAAGATACGTTTTTATCTACATCTTCCGGAATGATTCTACTATTCTTAACATCTTTTGTATCTGTTTTAGAATACTGCAAGCCTCGGTCCTCACGGAAGTGGGTGCCTGATTCGCTATAATCGTTAGGAGTCTTAACTTCTACGCCCATACCATTCAGAACATTCAGAACATCTTTCAACTTCTCTGCATCGAATGTTGCCCAGAAGTTCTTACCCTTCGACTGGAAGTTGCGACCATGAACCAAATCAAGCAAATCTTGGTTCAGGTAATACTTGCCTCCTTCTTTTCTGCTGGCAGGAACAAAGAGTGTGTACATAGAACCGAAATTCTTTGTTAATCTCAATGCGCCATCTGTAGAAATCAGCTCTGTGCCACTTGCTTTCTTGGTGAACCAATCATAAGCCTTGGCGATTGGCATGTTGCCCGTAATCTCAGCCGTACTTACGCTGTCAGGAACCAAGATACCCTGCTTTACCTTGCCATCATCTGTAGTGTAAGAAATCAAATGACCAATAGAACTATTGTCAGCCAACGCCTCCAACATGTTTCCTGTAATGATACGTCCTGTTGTACGGTCTTTCTTCGGAATCATTCTATCCCAGGTATCCATGTTCACAACCTTGCATTCCTTGCTGAACATTTCTGAATCTTTCTGTATTCTTTCAAAAACTTTTTGTCTGTTCAGCGGAATCTCCACACGCTTTCTTGAATCGGTTGTGGCAATAATGATAGAGGATGAACCAACACTGTAGTTCTTGTCATACTTGAAACCAATTACCCTACCAAATTCAGGATATAAAGATGTTGACAATTCTTCCAAATACCAATCGTTAGACACGCTGATCGTCTTGTTCGGGTCGAAGATAAAGAGGGGTTTAATGAACATATCGTATTTTACATTTACATTCTTAATCGCATCTGATAACTTTTCAGATAGTCTTCTCTTTACATCATCAACAGCCACGTTTACTCTTGTCTTGATTTCTTCTTCTGTCAAGATATGCTCACCTGGTTTAAGCTCTTCGCCCTTATCAAGCTTCTTCTGAATCTTAGCATTTTCCTTTTCCAAAGCAAGACGAGTTCTTTCTTCTACCTTGGCAACCTTCTTTTCCGTCTGTTCAGCCATCTTGGCTTTAGTGTCCTCTATCTTGGCTTGCTTGGCAGCTCTGATTTCGGCAACCTTATCATTTCTCCAAGTTTCATAATCCTTGCCGTCGAGCATTTTCTTCTGGGCATCTTCTACCTCTTCGGCTTTCATAGGCTTTCTGAGCACGTTCATTTCAACGGTCTCAATATAGGTGTTGTCCGCAAAGGCATTATCACCGTTAGGGTCGGAACCTTCCTTCCAAACCTCACGTTTCAAAGTCTTAGCCTCTAATGGCATGTCTGTCATTTCAAGGTCGTTCATACCCATATCGTTCAACTGTTTAATCTTCTGACTATAGCTGTCTGATATATCTTTCAGAACTATTTCCTGTTCCTTTACTGGAAGCAAGGTGAGTCGCTTCATTACCTCATAGGCAGGAGAAGTAATGTTAGGTTTCATGTCAGATTTCAGTTCACCAATAGACAAACCGTCTCTGGCATATTCCATGAATCCCCAACCTAATGGGTCTGCAAGTTTGTTGTAATACTCTGGGTGCTGAGCCATATACTGCAGAACAATCTCATCACCATACTTGTTGGTGAAGTCCTGCACATCTACCTCATTAAACTTACTCTTCTGGGATGATGTAGTATTGGCATCAAGAGATTTCAGCTTATTCTTGAACATCATCATCAGACGTTGCTCGGCAGGAATGGCAGAAACCAAGTACACGTATTTACCACGTCTTACCTGTCCGGTGCGGTCAATACGTCCGCGAATCTGCACTTCATCATTAATATTACCTTGCATCTGGGCAAATATCATGGTGCGCTGTCTCTGGTCTTTATATTTACTGGAAGCATGGAGAGAAATGCCGGCAGCGGCCGAACGGTTGATAATAAGTGCATCAAGGTCCCCATTGTTGAAACGGTCAGCCAAGGCATTCTTGTTTTTGTCGGTTCTGTTCTTTCTGATAACCTTACCGTTTTCCGTATATACCATTTCTGTATTTCGTCCTGTCAGCTCGCCAACCTTATAGCCTGCTTCTTCAAGACGATGCTTGATAACATCAATAGGGCTGATGCTTAGTCCACTAGACACAGATGCTATCTTCTGCTTGATCTCATTATATCGGGCAACAGCTTCTTCGCCGAGTTCTTCAACTCTCAGCGTACTGTTAACTTGGTCGCCCATATCGTTCTTTTCCGTATATCTCAAAATACCCTCCAAGCCCTTCATAAGAGTAGAATTAAGGTCTGGCATATCCATTTCAACGCCCATTGGGTACTCATCTATCATACTGCCCATTGTATTGTTGACAGCAATAACAGGCTTCTCTCCGTTCTTGATAGCCTCAATAGCATAGTCTGCTACCTTCTCTGCCTTGATAGAGAAGAGAGCCTGCTGAACCACATTGTAAGCCTTGCTTGCAAAGGTAACGTTGCCAATACCCATATCCTTTGTGCCTGGAGTATGGTCTACGCTACCTTGAATAAAGGCAAGATCATCACTCATCTGTCCGAGCTTGGCATCTACATAAGTACGCTGGAAGTTCAGAATATCGTTGAATATTCCGAAGATATTATCAAACTTGTCTCTCTGACCTTGAATCTCCACTTCGTTCTCAGTCAAAGGATTCCAGTCAATAGTTACGCCAGTCATATCTCGTTCACGGCGAATCATCTGACCGCTCTTTGTTAAGGCTTGACTCATGATCTCTTGGAATACGGCTCCACCTTTCTTGATGGCATTCAGTACCTTCCAAGAAGCATCACCCTTTTCTCCTTCCTCCTTATTCTTGCTGCCCAAGTCGGTCTTCAAGGCATATAGCTTCATGGCATCAGGAGTTTTGGCATAGGTAGCCGAAAGGAATGTAACGCCCTTAACCTTCGGCAATACGTCCTGAATAAATGCGCTACCGCTTCCTTCTCCTGCGGCATCATGGCTTTCGTCCAGGATAAAGACGCTGTTCTCGGCGATTCTTTTGATAGCATCACGCTTCATCTGACCGTTGCGGTCCGTTGCAGTAACTTTCTTTTTCGCCTTCCATTTTCCACCCTTAAACTCTTCCATACCATTTCTGATTTGCGAATAGGTGGTGAGGATATAATCATATCCTTCTGGCAACTTTCCGTTTTCTGCAATATATTTCAGTACTCTCTCTGTTTCAGTCTTGCTTGGAACCTTATATACAACCTTCTGCTTTCTAACAGTAGTTGTTTGTCCATCAAGACCTTTCACCTCTTCGTCATAGTTTACCTTGATGTTTCCCTCGTTGCTTGATGCAAGGATGAATGGACGCAACTCTGGGCTGCCAATATCATTCAAATCACGATAGGTGTCTGAGAAAAGATTAGCCTTTTGAGTAAATGAAATAGGGATTCTCCCTTGTTTTACGGCGTATCGGATGATAGCAGCAGCCTGTCTTCCCTTACCGATACCTGTCTGGTCACCGATAATGAAACCGTTGCCCTTTTCCATCTGCTTCAATCCCAAGGCTACCGCATCAATCTGTTCTGCAGCAAGATGTGCGTAAAGGTCTTCCTTATCGTTGTAGCCAAGATTATCTACCAAATACTGGTCTGCATCGCCTAATTTGTTAAGTACGTTGTCCAATGCCTCCTTCTGTCGGGCAGGAACTACCGCACCGATAGAGTAGGCAGCACTATGTGGCTGATACTTAACTTTCTCTGTTGTAAGAGACTGCTTCTTTTCTTCTTTTTTGGCAGGCTCTAATGGTTGTTGAATATGTCCGGTCCCATGTCGTACTCCACGCTCTCGTCCATTTTCTCCATTACCATTTCGTACAGGCTCATTTCCTCCAGATGATTCGTTACCTCCTCGTCCGCTTCCACCATCGGCTGGTCCAGACTTTGGTACAGAAGTTTGTCCCCCTCTTCCGTCTGTGTTACTATCTCCATTGCCAGTAGCTTCAACTGGTCTTCCGTCGGCATCTTCTGATTGTCCCACAGGTCGGGCGCTTGGGTCCAGCTCAGTCGGTTCAGAATTTTCAGGAGTTCCGTCATGAACTGTTGTGGTTCCCAATCTTCCTCGTCCACCATTCTCTTCAGTAGAATCAGAAACGTTTTCTCTACCACTTGGTTTGTCACCTTCTCGCTTTTCTTTTCTGCGAATATCCACTGGTTGTTCTGTGCTACGTAATATGTCATCTTCAATTCGTTTATAAAGTTCGTCATAATCTTTCACGGTCTCCGCTCTGGCATCCTTCTCAACTGGTGGGAAAACCTTGTGCTCAGGATCATAATTGCGTCTTCCGTTTATTAATATAATACGTGTAGGATAGCTGGTTCCCTGCTTTGCATACAGACCACCATCCACATTAATCACGTCTTCCACATTATAGTGGCTATAGAGATAACCAAGGAAAGCCTTATCCTTCGGATTCAGACTTCCGTTCTTGGCGTATTCCGTCTTGCCGCCGATGATGATGGCAGCACGACCATCGTCCTTCATGCTCTCCAAGGCATTGATAGCCATCTGTCCTTCCAAAGAAGAAATCTTATAGCCATCATACTCCTTAGGGGTAGCACTACCGAATGGTGGATTTGTCACCACCACGTCAACGTCCTTGTCTGCAAAAGGCTGAGTTCCGTCCTGACTGGTCACGTTCTTGAAGCCCTGTCTTCTCAGATTCGCCAGTCGCTGGGCATCAATATCGTTCACATGCACCTTATCCATTGGCAAGCCGATGGTAAGCATACCGTTGCCGGCACTAGGCTCCAGAGCGCTCTCAATCACCTTGCCGTTACCCTTCACATACATATCCGCAAGGAAAGCGTAAGGGGCAGGGGTAGAGTACTGCTGCTTCATCACTCGCTCAGAATCACGCTGGTTAAGGCTCGGCTGATTCTCATAGAGTTTCTTGATGCGTTTGAACTTCTCAGCATTATTGGTTGATTTCGCAGAAGAGATACCTCTTGCTCGCTGAACAATTGCAGTTTCTGCAAGCTCCTGCAAGTCCGTGTCCTTAATATCCTTCAAGCCAAGTCTCTCTGCCGTCTTTCTCAATCCAACGATACTCTTGAACTTGCGACCGAAAGCCAACTGAAGGTTCACCGTATCAATAAACTTCTTCTCAGCCATCTTTCTTTCCTCGGCAGTCTTGGAGTCACCCACCAGATTCTCCTGATGCTTAGGCGAAGTCTTCTCGTAGTAGTCAGCCCATTCCTTCAAGCTCATACGCTGCTCGCCGTCACGATAGCGGATATTCATCATCTGCTCATAGATAGCATCCACGTCTTCCTTCTTGAAAACCTTGGCAGCAGGCGCAAACTCCTTGCGCATTTCCTTCACCACGTCTTCAAGATTGTGCATGCCTCTCTTGATTCTCAGATAAGCATTCTCGGCCATGGCGCTCACCAGCTTAGGCAACACTTCCAGCTGTCTAGAGTTAAGACCAACAAACGAAGCAGACATTTCATCCTTGCCGGCATTCTTGAGCATATCCCAAAGGTCATTAACCTTCTTGTTGGAAGCTGCTACTGCTGCATCGTCAGCCTTCTGCTGAGGTTTCTTCTCTGTCTCAGCCTTAGTTCTCTTCTCCTTTTCGAAAGATTCTGCTGCATTCTTGATTCCCTCCATAGGGTCAGCAGATGGTTCCGTTTTAGGAGCCTCAACCTTTGGTTCAGCCTTCTGTTCTCTAGTCTTGGCAAAGATGCTTTCGTAGATGGCACGGTGCAAATCGTCTGTCACTTCTCCGTTCAGATAGTCCAGAGCCATATCCTTCGCCACATCATCAACGTCTGCCTTCATGATCTCCTCCTCAGTCAGAGGATGCTCCTTCTTGAATTCCTGGGCGGCCGCCGCAATCGGGTCAAAAGTAGGGTCTGGGTTCTCTTCCTTAGGAAGGAGTGGGAGAGGGTCTTTTGCTTCCTTATAAGCATTCTCTGCATCCTTGCGCATCTGTGCTAAAACTGGGTCATTCTTCATAGCCTCAGCCTCAGCGTCGTATGCTGCTTGCTCTTCTGGCGTGCGAGAGCGAACACCATTATGGTGTGGGTAGTGCTCAGCGATATAATCGTCAATCTTATTTTGCCAGTCTGTTTCTACATCAATCAACTTATCTGTATTCGCCTCGTCAATATGCTCTACAACCTCGTTCAGGTCGCCAAACTTCTTGCCATCATACTCATAGTATGAGCCGGTGTATTCGCCCTTGTCGTTAGGCTCGTCAACCTTGATAACCTCCTTGTCGCCATCAATCAGAATTTTCTGCTTCATGATAGGACCATTCTTTGATGGAGTCTCGGTTTCCTCGTCAGTCACTTTAATACGACTTTCAAGTTCTTTGTTTACTAAGTCGTCTGGTTCTTCTACTCTTGGTCGTTCTGGTTTTGCTGGTTCATTTCCTCCTGATGCTTCTTGTTGAGGTTCTTCAGCGCCTGAAACATCATTGCTTCTTTCAATTTCTGAATGTCCTGTTCCATAATCTTGCCATTTTTTAAAGTTCAAATACTCATTAATTAACTCTTCCTTGGTAGGAGCTGCCTCAAACATATTGCCCTCGCCAGTATTTCTAGCCTTAGCGATGCGGTTGTATTCGTCAAGCAAATCTCTGAAATCAGAAACCTTGCCCTCCAAGGCTAAAGCCATCATCTGAGAGATAGAAGAGTAACGCTTAGCCGCATCCTCACCGAACATGTCCGGTGTTCTCAGCAGCGTATCAACCTTATTGCCGCCCTGTCTTGCCTCATAGAGCAACTGGATAGCCTGATCAATCTCATCACGAAGAGAGAACTCGCCCAGTTTCATGTTGTCCATTACCGAGCGGATAGCGTTGATAGCTTTATTCTTCACCGTAGAGTCGATGCCCAGCATTCTGATAGTCTCAGGCTTGAAGATAGAACCCAACAGAAGGTTCTTCACATACTCCCTGCCTTGTGCTGAAAGTCGCTCAGGACTATCCATCATCTGTGCCACCTCGTTCTGTCCGATGATACCTTTGTCTACTAACGTCTTCACCAAGTCATTTATTGCCTTGGAATTGTTAAAGAAAGCATCAAGAGAACCATTTCCCTCAATCTCGGCAACAATCGCGCCTACCTCGTCAGAAGTCAAGGTCTTAGCCTTGGCAACCGCCTGTTCGGTATTACTCTGAGTCTTCTTCTCGTTTCGGTTGAACTTAGCGAAGGTAGCTGCATCGTATGGCAATCTCTCATCCGTCACCAATACCAGGCGTGGATGCTCGATACCGCTCTGCTCAATCTGCTCTCTGGTAAAGCCGAAGTTCTCGGCATTCTCCAAGAGGTCGTTGATGTATTCGCCATCTGTGCCTTCCTTTGCAGCCTTCTGTCCAGCCATCGTTCTGCCATTGCCATCATACACGATACCCTCGTCAGATACCACTGGCACATTCTCGATAGCCATACCATTATACTTTCGGGCAATCTGGTCCGTATTCTGCTGAGCCGCCTTGTCGTGCTCATAGTCACGATCGTTCACGGTTCTGCCATCAGCATCGGTAGGGAATCCCTCAGATTTCTTATAGTCGTTATTCACATCATGAGAAGGAGTAAGACTTTCAGCCGGCACAATCTCATAGTGTCCCTTAATCTTTGTCTCTCCGTCAGGTAGCATTCTTGTGCGCTTGTTTCCTACAAGTCTAGGTGCATTCACAAACTTCTGTGCAGCCACGCTACCAGCTTCATGAGCGCCCTCAGTCTGTTCTGTCTTACCCACAGTCTCCGCAACCTTCTTGGCAGTCATAGCCTTCTTGATATTCCGAGCGTGGTCCAACTGCTTCTTGGCAGCTTCAATAGTCTGATTCTTCAAAGTCTCCTGCTCCATGATGTCGTTAGGCTCGGCGGTATAGTCCACCTTCATCTTCTCGGCATCCTTCAAAGCCTTCTCTGCTTTCTGAATCTGTCCGTCCACTACCTTCTCGGCATTCTCCCCGAAGTCCTCAGTAAGAATCTCCGCACTCTGTTCAGGAGTCATTTTCTCATAGTCCGGCGTAGGTCTTCCCTTGCTGTCCGTAGTCATAGGAACCTCTGTACCATCAGCAAACTTTCTGCTAGGCTGAGGCTGCTCTTGTGGTACTAAATCCTCATTTGTGGTATTATTTTCGCCCGATGTGGTATCATTTTCCGGTTTTGTGCTATTATCCTGTGGTGCCTCTTGCTCCTTTGGCTGAGGCTTGGCAGCATCCAGCATAGCCTGTTCCTGGGCTGCCTGATTATAAGGTTCAGAGTTCTTCATCTGCAATCTCTGAGTTTGTTCAGCAACAAACTGGTCGAGAGGTTGGGTTTGGAACAGAGTAACCTCATCTGCTTTCACATAAACCATTTCCTTTGTATTAGGATCTAAGCAGACGAGCATGTCGCCGCTTCCTTCCTTGGCTCTGCCTGTAGTCGGGTCGAAAGCAACATCACCCGAACCAACAAGAAGTGTTCTTCCGATGCTGTCTTGCACGTACAAAGCCTGCTCGCCATTCATCGCCTGACCGTTCAAGGTTCCGTGATAGCTCCAATCAGAAATAAAGCTCTTCACGTTTTCCTCTATAGCGTCGGCAGTAGCCTGTTGCATACCCTGCACTCTAGCGTTCGCATTAATATATTGGGCAAGTGGGGTCAACTCTTCTTGGGTCAATCCATTCTGAATGAGTGCATCGTAAATCTGTGCCGGTGTCAAGCCCTGCTGGTGCAACTGCTCAAAGGTTTGCTTGAACACATCGTTGCTATCCATCGCTGCATCAAGGGCTTGCTCTGCGTTGCGAAGGTTGCGCAACTCGTCAACAACAACACCACTATCTGGGTTATCCGTTCCCAGTTTGTTCTCCTCGGCAACCGTTTTGCCTTGGCTGGCAGACTGGTCTGCGTGTGGTCTCCAGCTAGGGAAAAGCTCATCTTCGAGTGCTTTCTTCACATGATAGAAGATTCTGTTTTCCTCATCTGTTCGCTTCATCGGGTCCTTGCGCATGATTTTGTTAATATCAATAAGAACGCTTCCTTCTTTACCGAAAAGCTCTTTGATAGAAGCCATGAAGTTGTTAGTAACAGTACTGCTTTCTGATCTGAGGTATTCAAGCAAACCGTTCTTATCTACATACTTCTCCCAGTCAAGATAGAGCGCACTCTTCTGGTTGCGCAACTCGTTAATCAGTCGGGCGTTGTTTGGGTCAGAAGCATCCTTGTTTATATCATATCCGTTATCACGAAGGAAACCAAGTGCCAACTTGGTAACATTTCCGTCTTCATCAGTCAGCTGCAGATCCTTCATCCTTGCATATCCCATCAACGACATCATATCGTCATTATCACGATAAAGCTTATGCTTATAAAGAATGGCACGGCGCTCATCCGCATTCTTATAAGATGTACGTGTAAGCAGGGTTCCATTCTTGGTGTATTCAAGAATCTGCTTATTCTTCACGTCGTTCACACTTCTGTAGCTTCTGCCCCTTGTGGTGTTGAAAAGTCCCATGGCCGCATTCACCTTCTCCTTGGTACTCTGACGAAACGTCAGGGTCGTTCATAAAATCTGTGTAAGCAGTCTTATACTTAGGGTCTCTTGGTGCAGTCTTCGACGCACGGTCCCTACCTTTAACGAAAGCACTCCATCAGATTCTTCGCCCGATGCTGAGTTAATCAGCTCGTTCTTCTCGTCGGCAGTCAGACGAATACTCCACAGCGAGTAGGGGAGCCGTTGGCATTCTTTCCAATCACGAAATTACCACCACTATTATGGGTAAGATGATGCAAAACATTACCCATCTTCACGAAGTTGCTAGGTTCGCCAGCTTTGAATGCGCCAACCATCACAACATCTTCCAGCCAAGTGCCGAAGGAAATATCCTTATCGCCAGTCACGTTGTCGGCAACCATCATGGTTCCTGCCTCAACACCCAGACCGGCAGCCGTAGCACCAAACTTCTGCGCGCCATGAAGCAACCGCTCGCCAGTACTCTTCTCCATGCCGGTAATTCCGAACTTAGAAACCCAAGGCGACATGATTGCACCCGAAACTCCGAACATCGCACCTGTTACCGCACCATGCTCAGCACCTTTCAGACCAGCCTCGCCGATAGCCTGCAGCGAAGTATCATCACCAGTAGAAGCCTGACTCAAAGCAGCCGTTACGCCCGAATATCCTGCAAGGTTCAGTGAACTTGTAGCCGTTCTGGTTCCCAACCCCGACATGATCTTCTGTGCCGTTGTCATGTTGGCCACCTTGAAAGCCATCTGTTGGGCGGTAAGTTTCTGCTCAGCCTTCATCACGCCTGCCTTCACCAGTCCGTTAGTCAGAACTCTGGTTCCAGTATTCACTACAGCACTTGCGCCTGCACCGATTACGGCGAGCGGACCAGAATCAGCAGCCATATTTACAGCAGTAGAAGCGAATCTCGTACCGATGCCCGAGCGATAGGTTTTATCCTCGTGGCCGGCAACCTTCTGAATCTCCGCATCACCATCCGCAATAGCAATACCTTCCTGCAATCTCTGTCTTGTATCTCTAGACATCACAGATGGGGCCACAACCATACCGATAATAGAGTTGCTGAGGTTCTTGGCGATATAGTCAAGCGCACCATGAGGCATGATTTCCTCCTGATTACGCATAGTCAGAGCCTTCTGAGCATAGTTCATAATCTCAGGAGTAACGTATTTGTCCACGTATTCCTCCACACTCATGTTCAGTTTCTCTGCACTCTCGGCAATATGGCGCTGCATTCCCTTCTGCGAATAAATCTCGTTGATTTTACTGCTGAGATTGTTCATCAGAACGTTCTGTCGGTTCACTTGCTCCTGCGTCTGGGCATCACGGAAAGCCTGTTCTTTTACCGACTGAGGCGCATAGATACCGCCCATCTTGTCAAGGTTCTGCTGATACTGCTGACGTGTCAATTCCTGTGCCTCATTCATGGAAGAATCAACAAGACTGAGAAGATCATTTGCCAAAATACCTTTGGACTGTCCGTCATTTCTTACGAACTTATTTCCCTCAACCTCATACTGAGCGAGAGTTCTAGCATCGTCCTCTCTCTGCTGCTTGGCTCTAGCCTGTTTAGCCTCAGGAGTAGAAAGCTGCTGCATCGTCTCGTTGAAGTTCTTGGCAGTAGGGGTTATTCTGCTTCTGCTGATAGGGGTAGCCCTCTGCTGTTCCTGACGTGCAGACTGTTCCTGTGCTCTTTGCATGCGTGCGCGCGCATTACTAGCCTGAGCCTGCTGCATTGGGTTCATTTGGTCGTTGCGCATGTGCATCAACTGCCAGTTCTGCATGTAGTCCGTACCAGAAGTAGTAGCCGTTCTAGGCTGCTGTGCCTTCTGCTGCCTTGGCTTCTGATACTGAGCTGCGACTTCCTGCGCTCTCTGCTTCATAGTCTGCTTCTTGACAGGCTGAACTGGCTTCTGCTGCTGAGGCTTCGGATTTACTGCATGCAATCCAAGCCGCTGCGCAAACTCCTCATACGAATTACTGGAAACAGCACCATCGGCGTGAAGCGCATCATAGAGCTGCTTTCTGTTATGGTAGCCCTGCTTGCCGGGCGCATACACGAACTGTCTGAAATGTTCTCTAGTTCCCGATACTGCGCCATCTGCTTTCAAGGCGTTATAAAGTTGGTCAAATTTATCTCCAGCCATATATTATATATTAATGTTTATAATCCAAGTTTCTTTGTATTCTTATAGCCGTTCTTCGACTTACCGGTAGGCTTTGGTCTGTTTCTCGCATTCCTAGCCGCATTCTGCGAAGCTGCTGCCTGACTGGTAACAGATGCACCCTTTCTTCTTGTGGTGGTCGTTACCTCTGCGCCAGTCTTCGGATTGATGGTCTTTGTACTGGTAGAAGTAGATGTCTCGCCTTGAGGAAGTTTGCCATATTCACGGTAGTACTCCTGTTCCCACATGGTCTTGTTAGGCTGATAGCGCATCTTGCCGTTCTTATCCTCAAACCAGTACTTGGCACCCGAGCCGCTACCGCTCCTGCCTGACCATCCACCGCCGCCACGCCCCTTATGGGTAGCGTTATACTGCTGAATAGCCAGACGCTGCCTAGCCTGCTCATCCTTCACCTTGTCACGCCCCTTCTTATACTCGAAGTCACGCTTATCCTTATCCTTCTTATACTGGTCAGCTGCCGCATCCTTACCCTTTCGGTACTCAAACTTATCCTTGGCAAGCTGATTACCCTCACCACGGAGCCCCATAAGATACTCCTTATAAACCTGATCAGCCTGTGCTTTTCGGTTATCTAGGTCGAGATTTGCCTGCTTATAGGCAGCATCCGCATCAAGGGCAGCCTGTTTCTGTCTCTGGGCCTTGCGGTTCTGATAACCCTGTTCCATCATGGTAGTAGGGTCTTGAACACCTGCAGAGGCGCACCCTTGAAGTATTGATGATGTTTCCCATGTGGCGAATAGCATCAGCAAAGGCAGGCGATATTCTCACGGTTGGTAGTGATTCTGCGGTCATATTCGTCTGGAGTCTCGCCCTCACGCATTCCCGGTCTGCTCTTCGGCATAACCTTGTCAAGCCAACTGAAAAAGCCGCCATCCCTCTGCTTAGGGTCAGCCTCAAACTCTGGAACCTGCTGTTCCTGCGGCATCTGAAAGCCGCTCAGAGCAGTAGAAAGGGTATCATAGCGAGGTGTTCCGTAAGCATTCCAACCAGTAGAAGGCTGAGGCATTCCATCAAAGTTGCTCTGAGGCTGGGGAGTATTCTCTGCTGCATCGCCCATATAAGGAGTCTGTACTGGTCCCAATGAAGGGTTAGCATTACCGCTTCCCTGCGGAACAAACTCTTCCTGCTTAGGCATCTGGGTGAAGTCTGTAATAGGTGCTGCGCCAGTCTGAACAGGCTGAGCCTCAAACTTACCGGTAGCACCGCCCCCATTACCGAAGAAGTTAACCCCCGCGACACCGCCATTTACCCCCGCGGCTCCTCCGTTGCCTCCATTCATCACCTGATCATAATCGGGATATTTCGCTCTCATCAGGTCATGCACAGCCTCAGGATAGCCGCCGATAGTTACCGGCTTCTTCCTAGGCTGCTGCGTATTTTGATTATTGTTTACTGCCATACGCTAATCGTTATAATCTATAGTAACCGTGTGACCTTCCTTCATAGCCTTACGTACAAGCTTGACGGCTTTTTCAATCTCGATTTCCTCGGGGTTATCCTCAGTAGGATGAGTATTTCTGTCAGGAGAAAGTTTCTTCTCCTCTTCCTCGCTAAAATCAGGTAGCTGAGGGTTGAAGCTGTAACCATTCGCTAAGCGACGATATTCTTTGAAGTCTTTTGAGGAGACTGGTCCTTCATTGACAATAACCTTTTCCTATCTTCCGAATCATCTTTACTAGCTTCAATACCGTATTCACAATACTCCTTTGAGTATTTACGAATCGCTTTAATCTGATTGTTTGCTTCATCCAACTTCTCTTTCAACTTTTCACATTCATCCATGCGAAGTTTAAGATTATGCTTGGCACCATCATATTTTAAGCTAATATCATCCACCAAGTCTTTCTGAGCCTTCAACTCCTTGCCTAAGTCGACAATCACCTCGTCCTTCTCTGCAAGTTGCTTCTCTTTGTAAGCGAGAGCACTCTCGGCACTCTTCAACGCCCGAGCATCAATCTCGTCAACAATCTTGTCGGCAAGTTCCTTCTTCAACTTCTCATTCTCCCCAACATATTTCAGACCTAACTTGGCAAGATTCTTCTCACGAATCTTTGTAAGGCGAAGTTCCTCTGCAACGTCAGACAAAACAGCGTTCTTATCTTTCAACTGCTTCTCCAACTTGCACAAGCCTAAAGAAGAATCGGAAAGTTCTTTGGCATATTTCTTTGCCAATTTTGTCTTTTCAGCCAGCTTCTTCTTTAATTCATCGATTAAGTCCTCATTCTTAAAACACGTATCAAGGTTTCTGGAATTGGCTTCACTTATGTCATGCAACAATGATTCTGTCTTTCTAAGACTTTTCTTCAAATCACCATTCTCACCGAACATTTTAATCTTTTCGTCTAGGTGTCTAGAGCTTTGCTTCACTAGCTTCTCAATATTCAAGTTCTTCTTGTGGATAATCTTGTT
>CYGL01000049.1_pt1 | contig 56735 bp, 101 predicted proteins | sample 485531 | NCBI WGS metagenome assembly CYGL01 (sample SAMEA3497897, study PRJEB9818) | human gut metagenome | reverse complement strand
GGATCCCCTCCTTTTAGCTGTACGGACGTTCCAGCGCCCCTTGCGGGGTGTACTAGCCCGCTCCCAAAATGCCTATCTTCACCGTGGGGTGTGCGGCTGTCTGTGCCAAGAATGTGTGAGGTTGGAAATATCAAAAAGGAAGCGGCAGCCGATACTCCCGTGATAGCCCCGACGCGGCGCCGCAGCTGACACAGAACAAACCATAGCTGGCGTGGCGGCCAAAGCTACCACCGACGTAGAGGCAGGGGTACGACGTAGCTGAAGCGCCAGTAATCGCACGAGTACGTTGCGTCATTACCGGACGCGGATGTGGGGATAAACATCAGGAAGCCGCCGTTTGTCTTGACCTTGAATGCGGACGGCCAGCCATTGGACGGAACGCCGACCGCCGTGCCATTGCTGCTGTCGCTGAACTCGGAGGGATTCAAGATGATGTTCAGGCCGTTGCCGTTGTTGTAGCAGCCATCGCACCAGTCCAACACGTTATCCCACAGGCCCTCGATGTTGCGGTACTGGGTGCCAAGGCCGTAGGTGGTGCGGCTGGCTCTGGGGTCGTACCGGTGTGGTACGGCATACTGTCGGTGTAGCCCATCGACTGCGGAGAGCTGTTGTTGCCGCATCCATAGCCGATTTTCGCCTGACTGTTCCAATCGGCGAACTCGACGATGTACAGCAGCCAGAGCGTAAACCTCATAGCAAAATCGCACTGCCAGATGGCAGAGCCGATGCTGTGGATGTTCGCCCGGGCAGAGGAGCGGGTCACGTTCACCCTGGGGCTGCCGGTGCCGCTCTTATAGCTACTATTGCAGTGGTATCTGCCGATGTACACCACGTCCCGCTCGCCGTGACCGTCGCCTCTGTCCATGTGAGCGGGAGAAACGGAGTAACCCGCCACCTTGCGGTCTGCGATCTTGATGCTCATGCCGGAACCGGACTGCTCCAGCAGATACCAGAACTTGGGGATAGCCACCATCGTGCCGCCGGTGCGCTCACTTTTTACCATGCCCGCCCAAGGCTGTAAGTTGTCGAAAGGACTGCCATAGCTGCTTGCGCCCGCGACATACGGCACAGGGTCGGTAAACTCCGCTGCCTCGTCGGTGCGGCTCCACTTGGTGGTGCTGGGTGCCGTCCCAGCTTGCACCGTAGATGTGGACATAGGCCAGCTCAAGGGGATAGTCCTTGTACTCCGTGACGTCCACGGTGGCGGTGGTGGTTTTGTCGCCCAGCGCGGCCGTTACGGTCCATGTACCAGCGATGGGCAGGACTAGAGCTTGATGCTGCCGCTCTCCGGTACAGTGCCGATGACGGTCTTGTCCCCGCACTGGGCGGTGACGACGCTTCCTGTCTTAACCGTCACGGTCAGGGTGTAGTAGGTCAGCGTCAGGGTCTTGGTGCGGCAGTATTCCGCCTGTACCGTCTCCGTGGCCGCGCCACTGCCGAGCGTTGCGGTGACGGTCCACTCTCCGTCGTGGGGCAGGGCCGCAGAAAAGCTGCCGTCCGCAGCCACGCCGTTCACGCTCTTCTCTCCGTCCGAGAGGACGACGTTGCTGCCCGCCTCGGTCTGCACCACTACCCGGGGCAGCACGATGCCGCCCACCGCCGCAGCGTCCGCCGGAGCGCCGGAGACGGTCAGGGTGGGGTCGGTACTCACTACAGCAGCCGCCTTGTCGGCGCTTTTTTCGCCTCTTCTGCGGCGGCCTCTGCCTTTTCCCTTGCAATGTCAGCCCCTGCAACATCACTTAATGTGTTGAGCGTGTCAGCGTTCATTGGAGTGCCATCGACAACAGGTTCATCATTACGAATCAAAGTGATGATTTCTGATATACCGTCAGATTTCGTCATAGTCCAACGCCCGGGATATTTTGCCTTTCGGTCAACAAAGTGCATAATAGGGTTCACCTCCGCATATTGTATCTGAACAATAAAGTAAATGGTCCTTTGCCATCGCTTCAATGTCAGACAAAACTTTTTCTATTTGATTGATAACCACAAAATGATAGCTCAACGCCTCGGGAGTTTCCGGGGTAGAGCTTTTGCCGCTGCATTTGGAACGAATGGCGTTTACGTTATCAATCCACCGAGTGGCATCCGCAATGGTCAGGTAATCATTGATTGTCCAACCAACTTCCACAGGCACAGTTAAACCGACTGTTCCTGAAAAAATAAGCTTGCGGTCGTCGCCATAGTAGGCGCTGCCGTGGGCGATGTCGATGCAGTCGTTTGCTGCGACCCAGGAGGGCTGGACAGAGGGCGGGTAGAAGTTGTTAGAGGCGGCGAAATAGAGCTGGTATTCGACGCCCTTTTCCAGCGCGATGCTGCCCATGTCCAGCACCACATCGTTGTAGCCGCGGATAATGTCGATGAACTTGTCTACTAGGGCGGTCGTGGAGTCGTACTTGCGCAGGACGGTGCGCATCGTGCCCGGCACATAGCCCTTGACACGGAATTCCAGCGAGCGGAGCAGCAGGCCCGCTTTCTTAGCCGTCAGCGGCATAAAGAACTGGGCCTTGGCGGGATAAGTGTCCCACGCAGGAATGTCGCCGCTTTCATTTTTCGCAGTAACAACTTGAATGTTTTGTTGCACAATCCTTGCAGAATAAGGTGCGCCAACGATTTCAGCAAGTTCTTTGATTCCGTTTTCAATGCGGTTGTAATCCGTATAGCTCAGAGCGCCCTTCATGCCAGCAGCCCCATTCTTGCTGCTCTTCTTCTGTCCATGTGCCGGTTCTTGCCTTTGCGGTCAGTTCTTTTACCCGGTCAACATCGGCTTGCGTTCGGTCTGTAATCCACGTTGCCATATTTCACCTCTTAAAAAATCAGTTTGCCGTCAGCGTCAATAGCAAGAGACTTTGGGACGGTAAATGCAGGGTGAACAACATTATCATACTTACGGATGGCGTCGTCATTCGTAGCGTAAGAAATCGTCTCTGCGTTGGTATTCACTTGTAACGTAGAATCATACACGGCGTATGCATTTACAAGTTTGCTGACCAACAGAGGTCTCCAGTACTTGTTGGCGCTTGAACTTGTGCCAGCAATATCACGAAGCATCTGAAGTGAGTACAGGTAAGGAGTTCTCGTCCAAATGGAACGCCCTCTGCTGGAGCCCTCTATGTCAGAGGCAAGCATCGTTTTCAGGATTCCAGATGCATTTTGCAGGGGAGTACCCTCGTTGTGCTTATAGCTCGGGCTACTAGTTGTCCAATTCGGAGCATCAGAGCCTTCCGTGTCATACCCGAACTCGTGGTAAGAAAGCAGGAAAACGCTTTTTGCCATCGTAGTCACTTTGCTACTGCCAGAGTTGCAGTAAGAGTCTGAGAAGCCGGGGGTGTAGTAGATAGTCGTCTTGTCGATAGCTTGCTTTTGAGCGCTGCTAAACGAATTGAAATAGTCACCGTTGAGCCAGTTGCTTACGTCACTGCTGGCGTAAGTAGACCATGTAGAGTCCCAAGCCATGATAGCTGCGTAGTGTTTTCGAACCAGAAGAGTTCGCCCGGCTCCATTCAACTCGCTTTCGTAGTCATGCTTTGCAACGATGAACTCGGCCACGTTGCCACCCTCATTCATAAGAACGGTGCCGCCTTCCGCAACATCAAACAGATTGTACGACGCCGTAGCGAAGGAACATTCTGCTGAGACGCCGCCTGCTGAAGCTGTGACAACAGCCTTGCCCGGAGAATTCCACTTGACTTGGCAGGTGGATTTTCCTTCTGCATTCGTCAGAACGTGAAGGGAGACAATTCCTTCAGGAGAAGCTGCCCAGTTGATTTTAGGAGAGTCAATAGAAGCAGGGGAGAGGGCAGCAGACAAAATAACGGACTCGCCCCAATCGAGCTGTTCGCTGGTATGGTCAAGAGACATAGCCTGAGCACCTGCCATCATGTACCCTTCTATAGTACCTTTGAAACACCCATTGAAAGTGTACTTTACATTGGTCGCCAGCAAGACAGCATCGTAATTGAACTGATGGTGAATTTTTACCATATCAAGAGCATCAATAGTAGGGCTTGCCCGATATGCGAGAGAAGCCTTGCGGCGGTTGGAAAGGACTCCGTAAGCCTCCGTAAGGGCATTCCTGGATTTTGCAAGAATGTCCTTTGTGAGCATAACATTGCTCAGAGTCTGGCTCACGCCTTTGCCCGAAGGGTTTTCAGGATAAGCGTAGGTGGCATTTCCTACGGTGGTCACTACGTTGAGCATATTCTGGGCAAAGGTGATTTCCGGCCAAGAATAATTGTTCAGTACTGGAATGTCCAACACGGGGTTGGAAGCACCGGAGCCGTAGACTCGGTTAATTTTTATCACGCCATCACGAGTCTGGTACAGAGCCATTCCAGCCGCATTGGCCGCAAGCTGCAAAATATCGGAATTGTGATAAGTAGACTCATCGCTTGTAATGTCGGTGGAGTAATTTTTCAGTTCATCCGAAATATCAAAGGTAATTTCATCCGCTTCCAACAGCTCCAAAGCATCGTAGCACATCTCATAGAGCGTGCCGTATTTTCTTCCGGTGTACTTCGTGCTGGATAGATACAGGAAAGCGTCTCGCGCCTGAAAAGACGCCTCAATGCTGTTGGCAGGGACACTCCACTCTGACAGGAAGAACATCCCTCCGCTCACCCATTCGGTCTTCCCGTCAACATCCATTCCATAGCGAACAGTAACAGGCTGGCGCTCATAGATGTACTTGTAAATTCCTTGAGGGTTTACGGAGTCCCATGTGCGGTCGCTGTTATCCAAACTAAAGGAAATCGACTCCTGAGAAAGCTGCCCGGAGATAGGGTCTCTTGCAGAAGAATGACTGTAGGACAAGATTTTGGTCTTGTCAAACACCAGATACCTTCCGATTTTTACTTGCTCGACCCTTACTCTTCGGTCGGGGAGACACCACTTTAGAACTTCAATCTCTACGGCATCAAACCCTGAAAGTTCAACCTCAACATCAGAACGGACCGATTTGTTTCCATTCACGGTCACAGTTTTTAGCTTGCTAGTTCCAAGGTATGCACTGACCGAAAAATCCGTAGCGTACTCCCCGAATACTGTAGACCAGCAAATCGAAACGCCAGGAACGGAAGACTTGTTTTCACTTGGAAGTTCAAGCCGGATAACAGGATGGTTCGAATCGTCAAAAATCTCGGCGCTCAAAAAACCAGTAGTTCCATACGGAGGAGAAGAAGGGACGATGTTACAGCTTCCATCAAGAACAGTGAGATTGGGCTCTCCTGTGGAATATCTCGAAATGGAAGCGTTATCGGAAAGTGCAATATTGTGAAAGGTGGAGAACGGGGCTGCCGATGACGTGACGATGGTAGCTTTTTTATTGATGCCAGGCTCAGTGATTCCGCAGGTAATCTCCACAAAAGATTCTGGAACAAGGGTTTCGTTAAATTTTTCTTTCCACTTATCGGAGACTTCAACCATACGTCATACCTCCACAAGAGAAAGTTTGCACCCTGTCCATCCCATCACGCCACCGGTCTTCGGTCCTCTACGCCACATACCGCCGGTGCGGTCCGAAACATACATCTGGCGTGTGGTATAACCAGCTGTAGCTTGGTTATAGAATTTAACAGTGCAGTAAAAATTCGTGGTGAAAAGGCTTAGGATGTCGGCCCATTGCCGGGCGGTAAGGTAGTTCCATGACATGGAGACCTTTGCCACATCAGGCCGCACGACAGCGCCAATAACTTTACCCTGAACATTTCGCCCAGAGTCCACGATCGTGCTAGTCGTTCCCTCATAAGAGGAGGGTTCCGGCAGCTCTACGCCATTCACCGTAACCAGTGCAGGGATATTGGCCATCTGAACCATCCTTTCTTAGTAAGAGTAAACTTCAGTACCCATAATGGACATGCCACGTTCTTTCTGCGTTTTTTCAACGGAGGCAGTGAGCTGCTTACCGTCAAGATACACTTTCACATCTCTGCCATCAGAGATTTCCTCTCCATACCGCTGCCAGATGTCGAGGAATGCGTTGTAGCATCCGTTGTACACGGCATCTCTCATGTCCTCAGAGTTTCCTCCGGCCGCAGAATAGGTTCCGCTGTAAGAAGAGCTAGACGTCGAGGAATTATAGCTGGAGCTTCCGACGTACTGAGATGTATCGCTGTAACTGCCGGTAGACCGGCTGCCGCCAAGTTTCGACACGATGCCAGCAATCGCAACTCCAAGGGTTGCGGCGGCGGCAAGGGCCACGATGCCAGCTGGAATGCCAAAAATCGTAGCGCTGAGGGCAGCACCCACAGCAGAAAGCATTCCTGCCACTGCGGTTCCGATGGTGCTTACCAGACTTGCAAACCCGGCAAAAATCGTCGGGAAAGAGCTGAGTAAACCACCAGAGAGCGCCGCACTGATGGCTTTAGCTGCCGTTGCGAGAGGATACTTCACGTTTCCGAAAGCCTGCGTAATGCCGGAAAGCATCGTCTGAGTTTCAGCGGAAACCTTTCCAAAGTTTTGGGTCAGATTGTTCACCAGATTTTTGCCAATGGTAGCGGCTGTATTCAGCAGAGAAGAAGCTTGACTTTTCAGTTCTTTGCTCAGTCTGCCAAGCAAATCGCTTGCAACGGACTTGACACGTTTACGCTGCTCATCGCCCATAGCACCCCAAATGCCAGCAGCAATGGTAGTGCCGACCGTTTTCCAATCTCCGCTCTGTGCGGCCTGAATGAAAGTTTGCACCGTGCCGAAGAAGTTGGTTTTGAGGTTGTTATCGAGTTCGGCCCACTTAGAGTCTAGCCCGGAAATGATGCCGTTGACGTAGCTCGTGCCGCAGTCAATGCCATAGTTCGCCATCTCTTCGCCCTTGAGCTTGGCGGCGTCTACGAGTTTATTCATAGCATCGTTGACATAGCCGAGAGCGCCGGTGATACCGTTTGCAAGACCTTGAACAATATAGCTACCATAATTAACGAACACCTTAGAAGGAGAGTGAATGTCCAAATCGCCAGTGAACTTGTCAAGAATAGCTTTTGCCAGACCACCAACTGTTTTCTTAGCGATTTCAATGCCTTGATTGATACCTTTAATAAGACCGTCCACAATATTTTTGCCATACTCAAGCATTTTCTTGGGAATGTTCTTAACAGTATCAACCAAACTGTTCCAAGCCTTGTCCCAGTTCTCTTTGAATCCGGCCCACTTCTGACTCCACCACTCACCAACACCTACAAACCACTGCTTCAAGCCTGCACTCGCCTGGTCAAGTGCCTGAATCGGGTGCTGAACAAACCCGGGCAAGCTTTCCCATGCAGTCTGAAAATTGGTGATGAACCCTTGCCATTTTTCATTCCACCACTCGCCAACGCCAACAAACCAGTTTTTCAAGCTCTCGCTTGCCTTGTCGAGAGATTCTGTAATTTTGTCCCAGTTTTGATAAATCGCAATTCCGGCATCGGTCAGACCACCAACAATCAAACCAATCAGCGCACCGATGCCTGTACCAATCGGGCCTCCAAGAGAGCCGATAATTGCACCAATGCCTGCACCAGCCATTGTTGAGCCAAGCGGAATCAAAATTCCGTTTAACGTGTTTAAGCCATTCTTGACAGCATCGTAAACGCCCGTTACAAACATAGGTATGCCGGTTACTACTCCGCCAACTGCCGCTCCAATAATCGCGCCAGCAGTAGAGCCGCCAGCCGCTTTAATGGCCGCTCCAACAGCAGTATTACCAAAGCCGGTCACGATAAACTGAGCAATTCCTTTACCGAGCATGGCCGCGCCTGTAGTTCCAATCAAAGCACCAAGAACAATTTCGGCGAAATTCTTTCCATTTACGCCATTTTCAATCGCGTCTTTAATGCCTGTAATCTCAAGAACGACACCCACCGTAAAAACGCCAAGACCCAAAACAATGGATTTCAGTGCGTTCATTTTGGAAATAGCGTCCACAATATCCGTAATAAGATTTGTGAGCTTCCAAGCGGCAAGAGCGGTTGCTACGGTCGCTATAAGAGGAAGCATACTTTTGATTTTCTGCTTTATCTCATCAATAGATGTTCCGACATAGTTCTTGAACATATCGTAGCCGGACAGGTCTACATCGCCCAAGATATTGCCAGCGGATGCGCCGCCGCCAGAGCCGGAGCTTCCCTGCGTTGGGTCAATAATATTCAGTTCATCAAAGCCCATCGTATAGTCCTTGAGGGCTTTGGCAGCTTTCTTGGTGGAGTCTGCCGTGTCATCCATTGCGTCGCCGATGCCGCCAACGCTATCAGCGCTCTTGGTGAAATCAGTAAACACGACCTTCACGCCCATCAACTTTGCCACCCATTCAACGAACTCTCGAATGAGCTGTACGGCAGCAATCAGCGGGGGGAGAATGGCTTTCAGGGCAGGGTAGAGCAGAGAGCCAACAGACTTCGCCAGCATATCCAGCTGCGCTTTCAGAATCTTAATCTGGTTCGCAGGGCTTTGGATGGTCTGCGCAAGGTTGCCCTGCACATTGGCAGTCTGCTTCATAATGGCAATGTAACGCAGAACTGCCTTATCTGCCTGAGACAAGCTGGAAACCTGCTTGTTAAAGCCCAAAGCAAGAAGTTCCTGCTGTAACCGTGCCTGAGTCAGGTCAATGCCCAAACGGCGAATGGGCTCAATCTCGCCAGAGATTGCGGAAGACATTGCGGTAAAGGTCTCTGCAACGCCCTTGTTCCAATAGGAGCCTTCGTCATAGGCAAGCTGAGTCAGGTTCTTAGACAGAACGTATGCTTTGTCGCTGGCCAAACCAAACGAAGTACCCAAGCTCTGGATGGTAGCCATGTAAGTCATCGCTTTGGTCGGGTCAACACCAAGCAAGCCCTGCATCTTGCTAATGAGCGTATCGGCTTCACCGCTCAAATTGCCCATAGCATTATGAAACAAGTCCGTTGCTTCATAAAAGTCATTGAATTTTGCAACAGCGTTGCCAAGATACTCAGCGATAGCTTTCAACGAAACCAGCTTTGCCATGTTCCGCATAAAGCCGTTCATCTGATTGGACAGACTGAGATAGCTCTTGCGCTGCTTTTCGTTGGCAGCAGTCACACGGTTTGCCTGTGTGACCACCTTGCTTAACTGCGGCGGGAGCTTTGCAAAAGCGTTGCCTACCTTGTCGAGCTGAGATGCAAGGGGAGTAAGAGCAGTAGAAATCTTCTGACAAGAGCTTGCAAAAGAATCAAGGTCTGTTGCTTTCAGTTTGTCGGTCAGATCAGGAACCTTTGCAATCGCATTGAAAGCGCTGCCAAGAGCTTTAAGGTTCGATGCGTCCAGAATGGACAATGGAGCCAAAGCGTTAGTGAGCTGAGTAATGCTTCCAGACATGGAGTAAAAGTCCACTCCGTTCAAGCCAGACACAGCCACAGGAATCTTCTTGATTGCGTTTACGACCGTGTTGATGCTCTTTGCGCTTGCGGTCGTGTTGACGTTGGAAAGCCCATTCAGAAAGCTGGTGATTTTGTCCAGCCCGGACATTCCAGCGGATGACTGTTTCAACGTCGCAATGGAACCGGACAGCTTGTCAAGGCTGTTTACAACCTTTGTGACGTTGCCTTTCGTCCGCAAATTAGAAATGGCGGTAGCGAGCTTGTCGATATTAAGCTCTGCGCCCTGCGATTCCGCAGAAATCTCTACGGATAAGCTCGTAATATCAACATCAGCCATCACTACCACCATCACTTTCCATCATAGAGAACATCATTCTCTTGATTCGCTCCTGCGCCTCAACTGCGCGTTGGTATTCATACTCGTCTTTTTCCTTTTGAGTAAGGGGAATCGGCCTATCCATGTACTTGATGGGGCTAGACCCTTTCTTTCGGAACATATTGCCAACCGTAGAGGAAAGCGCAGATGCCATGTAAAAGCCATTTCTCCACGCTTCTGTGTTGGCTCTGCGTTCCCGCAGCTCCTCTGCGTCACGGTAGACCTTCGCCAGCCAGACATCGCCGTGCCAGAACTGGTCATAGGTCATGCCGATGGAGATGTAATAGGCTTCTACATCGTGGAACAGCTTGGAGAAGGAGAATAGCTCTTCTTCTCCGTCTGTTTCCTGAGATTGTGTGGTTACACAATCTCCCACGTTGCGTTTTTTGCGGTCTTGTCCTCAGTGTCAGTTGCCAGCAGGGACTTGGAAGCATCCATGAACATCTCAAGCAGAACGCCCATCAGGTCTTCCTTCTCCTCGATGTGCTGGAACATCTCATCCACGACCTTGCGCTTGATGCCCTTGTTCCGTGCGATAAAAGCACCGTAGAACAGGGCACGAGAATTGGACAGCAGGTTGGTCATCTGGGTATACTGGCCAATCTGAAAGCCTGCACGCTCGGTGGCTTCCACGCTGTCGCGGGTGAAAGTCAGCTCGTAAGTGTTCTTGCCATCGGGAGAATGAAAGTTGATAACTTTAGCAGCCATAATAAATGCTCTCCTTTATAAATAGGGGCAGAACCAAATCCGATGTTCAGTTCTGCCCATTTTGATTGATTCGATTTTGCGGTTTAGCCGCCAGTGACAGTCAGGGTCTCGCTGAACTCGGGCTTCTTGGTGAAGATGCAGTTGATGGTCATTTCCACAACCTCGTCCACGCCAAAGCCGGACAGACCGACCTGGTGCATACCCTGCCAAGTAAAGCCGGAGCCGTCCTGCATCTTCAGAGCGTAATACTTCACGGTGTTACTCTCAGAAGTTTCATCGTAGCCAGCTTCCTTGACCTTCTTGTAGTCAGTTTTGTTGTAGTTGGCGGTGAAAGACTTGGTATCAGACTGGATAATGCCAAAGATGTTGACCTGCATGGGGTCAGACAGAGTGGTGGCATCCAGAAGGTTCGGCTCAGAGATCAGGTCGGGCACATCCTTGATGTCGCACAGCTTTGTCAGAGCGGTTGCGCTGTCGCCACAATACAGGGTGGTATTCAGACCGGAGATAGCAGTACTCATAGAATGTTTACCTCCTTAGTTTCGGTAAATCATTCCGTCCTCTCCGATTGTTGCCCCGTAGCTGCAATCAATCCGATAGACGGAATTGTTGTACAGCCCATTCAACGGGGCAAACGATTTGCGATAAAATTTAAGCGGTTCCAATACAGAATCCACGATTCCAACAATGGAACGTGCTTCTGCAATGCGCCCGGTGTCCTTATTAGAGTAGACCCGCACACGAAGAGAAACGGCAGCGTACTTGCTGTGACCAGCAGAATCAATGTGTACAGGAAGATTGCCGTTTTCCTCTATCTGCACACACGGAAACTTCTTGACATTGCTGTCATCGATTTCACCAGTAACGAAAATGCCGGGAACTTGCTTTCGCAGCTCCTTAGCAACAGCCGTGAAGATAGAATTGAAATAATCAATCAACTATTCCAAACCTCCCTCCACGTTGCTTCAACTTGAGAAGCCATTTCTTCAACAGCCCCCCACATAGCCATAGCTGGTTCGTTACCATCGGTGTAATTCAACTGGCCTTTTCCATCCACTTGTTTGACAGGCGTGCCAGCATTGCCAGATTCGCCGTAGTAGTACCATCTGCGGTTTGCGCCTTGCCCTTTACCGTAGGAGCCATGTGCGCCAACACCGGGCGGCAGTTCACCGCCATATTCGTTGTGATGTGCGCCAGTGCCAAACTCAATAAAGGCAACCGCCTTGCCCTCTGCAACGATGGTACAAGTCTTGTCGTTTTGGTTGATATGGCACTTCACGTCATTGGAGCCAGCGTATTCCGCATTAGCGAAACGCACCTTTGCGACTTCAAGCCCCAACCAAGAAAGGCGAAAAGCAAACGCTCTAGCCTTTTTGTTCAGGGTGGCCTTGTACTCCTGTATCTGACGTTCCGCATCACGAAGTCCGGCATTGCTCAACCTCACTTTAATTTTCACTTGCGGCCACCTCCTTCAGCGCATACAACGTGTCCGTGATATGCTCTGCGACCTTGACCACAATGTAGTTGAAGGGCTTTGAAACGTCCGTCTGAAACCAGACGTGCGTTCCCTCATAAAGTGGAGTGTTATGCTTTTTGCTGGACGAGCTGACCACATAGCTGTAATCCGTGAACGCCCCAAAAGGGCTTGCTTCTGCAGAACCAGTAGGCGGGCTGACGTTCAACATCAGCCTTGCAGGGTCACTCCACGTCTGCGATGTCTCGCCGGTTTCGTTTCCCCATTCGTCCACAACAGGCTTTTTCTCGCCGACCGGGTTTGAATACCACAGTGGGCGTTTATCCAGAGGGCTTCCATTGAACATCAGCCGATAACACCTACTCTCGGAACTACTTCGTTAAGCAGGGACTGCGCTACATCAGAGCTTTCCCACACACGAGTAATGCCGTTATTGGTATAGCTCGTCTGTCCGTTTGCGCCGATGTGGTTATACAGTTCCGCTGCAATGCGTATCTGCAACGACTGATACTGCAAGGGCAGCTCGTCCGGTCTGTTGCCGAAGGGGTAGCCCTGTGCAAATATCTTGTCTTTAGCGAAATCAAGCAGCAGGTCGAAAAGTGGGTAGTCCTCGTCCATGATTTCACGGTCAAGTGCTGGGGCGATGTACTGCCCCAGCTTGACTGCCGCTTCGGAATACTGGTCTCCCATGCTGCTTTCCTCCTTTCGCCTTAGTAAGCCTTGATGCAGTACACAGCGTCCATGCGCTCAAAGGACGGCAGGACAATTTCAGAAGCGTAGACGTTGGCGTTGACCGGGTGAATGGTCAGCTCAGTAGTGATGGCAACGCCGGTGTTCACGATGGACACGGATGCGCCAGACTGACCGGACAGCAGGTCGGCTTCCTCAGGAGTAGTACCGTACCAAGTGCTGCCCAAAGCGCCGGAAGGAGCAACCACCACCATGCCATCAGGCAGATACTTCTCACTTGCGCTGTACTGGTCTGCCTTGAACATCTTGTCGTACAGATGGACGGTCAGACCGGTTGCAGATTCGACAATCTGCCGTGCTTCAGCGTCCAGCAGAACGGCGTTTGCCTTTGCGGTGACAGTCATAAACCGATTCTTCACCTCGTCCGCAGCAATCATGTTGCGGAAGGTGGCAGTGTTCATGTACACCTCAGTTACGACCTCGCCAACGCTTGCCAAAACAGCGTCCTTTGCAGCGTTCAGGTCGGCAATGGGAGTGGCGGTGGTGACGTTCCACTTAGACTTTGCGGCGGAGACTTCCTTGTAGTTGGTAGACTTCCAAGTGCCGTCCGGGTCGTAGTTGTAGGTGTAGTTTACACCGTTTGCCTTGATGGTGATGCTGGGAACGCCAGTGGTGGGAGCCAGAAGCTGCCAGATCATGCGCTCAGGCACGATACGTGCGCCAGTGATAAGCTGTGCGGTATCATCGTACAGACGATTCATTACGTCACGGGCATAGGGGTCGTTGCTGTCCAGAACACGCAGGATTTCCTGACGGTCTTTCTCACCCAGATGGTAGCCCTCACGGAAGAACGGCATCTCGGTTTCATCGAACTTGAAGTCCTCACGGGTACGGAACGTAGCCTTTGCATCAAATGCGCTGGGCATCAGGGAAACGCCAACGCCCTTGTGGCCACGCAGCCACTTCAGGTCGAGACCGGCCTTCTTCTTTGCGGGAAACAGTGCGTCAGATGCAAAGGGCATCGCATTGGTAGGGTCATTCGTCCAATAGGCGGCAATCGCAGCCGGGGCAAAGACTTTCTTAAGATTCAGTGCCATGTTGTTTTACCTCCTATTAAGCGTTCACGCTGATATTGTCACGGCAGAAGATGCCGGGGACGGCGGTCTTGAGTGCCTTAATTGCGTCAGCGTCAAAGGTGAAGCTGGAACTTGCTGCCGCCTTCTTAGTGTCGATAACGCCACGAATCAGCAGGGAAGCATTGGGATTTTCTGCCGGGTCAACGTCATACAGCAGGATGCCGTCAGCGTTGATGGTCTTTGCGCCAGTATCGCCGGTAACAGCAGCTTTCTTACCAGCCAGCGTCATGGGATAGCCAGCCTTAACCGCAGCAGTTTCGGTCACGGTAAAGGGAATGGCGGTATAGTCATTGGAAGCAAGGATGGTATCGTTGATTCCGTTGACCGTGTTTCGGGTAAACTTCATGTTTTCCTCCTTGTTAATGGAAAGCACTCATTGCGTCGCTCGATGCCTTAGAAGCGTTGGCATTCTGCTGTGCAAGGCTCTTAGCAAACGCAACACCTTCGCTGTCAGAGCCGCCCTTGCCATCCGCACCCGGAGGTGTGGGCATATCCTTCAGCAGAGAAGCCTTGTACGCGGTGTCGTGGGCAGTCATAAACTCAGACTGGAACTTAAACACCTTGTCCATGTCACCGTCAGCCAGTGCAGATGCAGCTTTGCCAGCCAGTTCAGCGTCATAACCCTGTGCAACGAACTTCTCGCGGTAAGATGCAAGGGTCTTTTCCTTGACGAGGTTTTCCTTGTCGGCAGTCAGGGCTTCAATCTGCTTCTGCATCTCTGCCAGCTTGTCAGCCTGTTCCTGTGCGGCATTCTCGTCATCGGTGCGCTTTGCTTTGAGCTGCTTCTTGTACTCAGCAGCTTCGCCGTTGGCTTTCGTCACGGCGTTGCGCAGCTTCTCAACCTCTGCGTTAGGGTCTGCAACCTTTTCAAGCGCAGAAATGATTTCGTCGGCGGTCATACCCTCTTTGTAGGCATCACCAAGCAACACACTGAGTTTCATATCGTTAATTTCCTCCTGCGTTTTTTTACCGTTGCTTCCCTGCAACGCTGCGAAATTTGTATCCCGGCTTCCCTGCCGTGTTTATAGCAAAGGACTATTCGTCCTCTGTTTCTTTATTAGTATCGGTAGACTGCTTGTCTGCCATATTCCTGACATTTGTGTCAGTAGTATCCCGTTTAAGCTGTTCCTGCGGCTTCGGCGCTTTCCCATCCTTGCCAAGCTTGCCAGCGGCAATCAGGAAAGGCTTGCTCATTTCATAAGCAGCCTGCGGGTCGGGGAACAGACCGGGCGTAGTGAACGCCAGCTGCGGGTCAATCGGCTGCTGAATCATCTGCGCAAAAATCTGAACCTTGCTCTGCTGGTTGTCGTACTGACGGCGAGGAAGTTTGATGTTAATATCGCTTGCCATCAACTTAGAACCAGCCGTGTCACGCAAAATTTTCAGCATTACAGACAGACTTTGGCGTTCAGCGTACTTGAACATATTCTCGTACTGCTGCGCTCTTGCTTCAGTATGATTCCAGCCATTTCGGACGATAACTGCGCCCACGTTGTCGGACGTTGCGTTCTCGCTGCCAGTGGCACTAGGCATAGCAGTCAGGCTGCGGTACACGTTCAACATGGAATCAATCAGAATCTGCGTTTGCTGCTGGTTCAGCTCGTTTGCAAGCTGTTTCACATCGGCAGCAAGTCCAGAAGTAGACTTGATTGACATTGCGCCCATAGCCTTAACAGCTTCCAACGCCTCTTTATCAACAAGACAGTTAATAAAGACCATGATGGATTGGATGAACTGCTCTACGCCATCGAGACGATTGCTCTCCAAAAGGTTGATAGCATCCAGCACAGGGATAGCCGGTTCAAACAAACCCATCCGCTCCGGGTTCAACTTGTATTCGACTATCGGTAGCATTCCGAGAGAATGGCTCTCCGTTTTCGTAACCTTGCCGTTGTTGATTTCAAAGTACTGGTTTGGCGTATACACACAAATCAGGTCGTTCAGGTCATTCTGATAATTGCGTGGAATGTGCAGTACGTTGGCAATGGGTTTGTGGCCGATGCCGGAGTTGTAAATCACATACGCCATATCTGGGTCGGGAACATCCACCAGCAGGGGCGTTTCGTCCGGGTAGTTGCCGTTGTATCCCTTGTCGGGAAGAACAATGCGGTATCCCTGTCCGCACTCCAACATCCACTGCCAGAGCCGCCGATCAAGCGCATCCTTGCCCTCATACTGCAAAGCGTTGGACAGGCGGGCGATTTCCTCACCGTCACCTGTTGCCGTTTCAGACCGCACATAAGAACAAGGAGTGCCGCTCATGTAGCCTGTGTAAAAGCCCACGCACTCGTTGGCATGGTTCTCTACAATGCGGTTGGTGATTTCAGCGTGGTACTCTTTCGTGCGGTGGAGGACAGGCTGGCTACCCAAGTAGTAGTTGTGCAGAAAGCGAATCTCGTTCTTATTTAGCAGATGAATAGGCTCTGCCTTGCCCATGACCACTTTCAGCACGTTTGCCCGATTGATTTCCGTCTCCGGCGTTTCAATTGATCTACGTCCTGTCAGCGGCTCATTCAAAAAGCCGCCAACAACCATCTGATACTCAGCCATGCGTTCCTCCTTTCCGGCAAAATAAAAAGCGCAGCAAAACAAACCTGTTAAGGTCTATCTCACTGCGCTTACAACTGCGCTTCAAAAGCTATTTAGTTCTTAAACTTTGGTACGGAGACCCATGTTTCCTTTGGAAGGCTGGAATCTCCAATTGTAATCCAATGGCAAAGAGGACACAGAAGGGAAAACTTACCTTCTACTTCGCCAAGATAACGTCCGCAATCACACGGATTGCCGTTTGCGTCTTTTCGAGGACGCTTGCATCTGACTTTTGCTACCATCTGTGCTCCTTTCGTTGGATTTCTGGAAACAGGCTGTTGAGCACAGACCTGTCAGAAGCTACTGGGAAACTGTTCGCACTTCCAGCCGTGCTATTCTTCGCCCGAAGAAAACCATTGCAGCCTTTACATTCAGTTGTTGGACAGACGTAAATGGGTCAGCTGAAATTTTGGTGCTGCATAATGAATTTGAACCAATGTATGTCCGGTTATGAGCCGGATGCTCTAGCCTAATTGAGCTAATGCAACATAGAAACCCGGCTTAATTGGTTAACCGCTGCTCTTTGCAATGTCATGCCTAACCATTGCATCGAGAGCCGGGAGTAGCGGTGGAGGATTCAGAGAATAGAAAGCCAAGCAAAGAAGATGGTTGTGCTGCGTAACGGAATCGAACCGTTGCTTGCCAGCCGTGGGGGAGGTAGGCTGGCATTCCCCTTACAATTGGAAACGCAACATATAAAGCCCGGTGAAGGCGAAAGAGTGAGAAAACCTCCACCGGTGAAAGGAGGAATATGCTTGTTGACACGCACGCGAGAAAAAATGACAAAACCCCGCGTGTAAGCTATTCCTTTAAGGGAAGCTGCAAAACTTCCTGCGTACATTATAAGCCTTGTCAAGTGGTGAAATCAAATAAATAGACCCAGCAACACACAATATATTGTGTTTTTAATCAAAAAGGCCTCTTGACAGGCTCAATTTTACTGATTCCGTTATACAATTCATCGGCAAGCTGTGCAAGACTGTCCGGTGCATCATCATGCGGAACCTTGCCAAGCTGTGTGAACATCGTCACCTGTTCCATGAACGCCTTGTACTCTTTCGACTGGTGCTTTTCGTCAAGGAAGTAGAACCGTTTGATGTCCGGCGCATACTGGATGATTCTGGACAGCTTGCTTTGCCCGCTGGGCGCACGTTGGCTGCGGACAGAGCAGTGATAGCCCTGCTGCCGAAGCTGGCTGTCTACCACGTCGCAATATTCATCGCCGCCGTTGTTGGCTTCGCCGCGCACCACGTTGATTTTGTGCTGGATGATTTTACCCACAACTTCCGGTCTGGTCACTGTCTTGTCGCCGTTATTGAATACAAGGTCAGGAATGAACACAGCGTCTCCGTACACATAAGCGATAGGACAGGCGGTGAAGTCACCGCCGCCCCATGCAATATCCATGACCATGAGCTTCCGATCGGGCTCACCGTCAGGCAAAACGCCGTTAAAATACCGCAGTTCATCGGCAGGGAAGAGTAGACCTTCACGCACATAGGGCTTGCCCATGTACTTCGCCCACCATGTTGCATCGTCAATGCTGGCTTTCATGTCGGCATAGTAGGCATCGTCAAAGCCAACACCATAGTCATAGTTGAAGTTGCTGTGTCCGTTCTCGTCCACCGCAGGAATCACCCGGAATCGGTACTTTGGGTTGTCTGCATACTGGTTCTGGATTCGTCCCAGAGGGTCAAGAACGTTCCAGCGTGTACCGACCATCAGTTCCAATGCGCCCTGTTTTTTACGGTCTTTCAGCTGGTTCAAATAGGCATCGTACTTGTTGTTCAAACGCTCAAGGTTCAGGCTTTCCTCTAAGTCCTCGATCAAGTCATCACTGTATAGAACGCCACCCTCGCCAATTTCAACAGCACCAGTCAGCGTACCGCCAATAGAGCGACAAGTCAGGGTGGGGAAGCGCTTCTTTCGGTTCAGGTCAACGCTTTCGTCCTTTGCGCTCTTATCTACAAGCTGAACGTCTGGGAAGATTTTTCCCCAGTTATAGGTAACGGGGTCAGTGATGATAGACAGCACTTCGCCGTAGAAGCCGTTTGTCAGCTTGTCAGAATGTCCGCTCATGACCGATGCAACGTCCGGGCGGTTGCCCATAAGCCATGTGATGAAGAAAATGCACAGCGTACTCTTGCCTACGCGAGCTGGAAGACTGACCCCCAAGAAATCTATGCGCTTATAGAACAAGTCCTCTAGGTCGTCTGCCAGCACTTTCAGCACTCTGCGTCTCGGCTGATAAAACTTCTTTTCCGGCGCACGGTTCCATTCAAGGTAGATGCAATAACTGTCAAACACATCTTTTGCTTCAAACAGGTACGTCCGGCTGATAATGTCATAGACCTTCGCCACGTCCTCGCCTGTTTTCATCTTGCCCATCACGGCTGCACAGACAGAGCGCAGCTCGCCAGAATATTTGTAGGCATCAAACCGCTTGTCTTGCGACAAAGCATCTCTCAGGTTTACCACCGCCTGAAACCAGTCCTCATAGACCTGTGCTTCGGTCGGATTCTGCTTTGCATACGCCTTGATACTGTCGATGATGGCGATACACTGCTTTGGCTGCATAAAAAATAGGCACCCCTACCTGAAAATGTAAAGAGTGCCTACAACTGCACAAAAATCAAAGATTCGGTTTTATTCTAGGTTGCGAACAATGTAAAATGTCGTCATTTCAAATAATGCGATGGGGCATCTTTCATAAGAAGCAAAACAATCTGCTTGTATCGTTTATGTGCTTCTTCTGTAATGGTGTATTCCAACGCTCTCACATCAGAAAACTGTAGGTTTTCTGCAAGAATTTTGAGTGTCGAAGTGCGCTCCAACACTCCGTTTCCATTCTTGAACTTATAAACACTCTTGCACATTGCGACCAAATCATTATCGCTAACATGAGCAATGTAATTGTTCATTTCTTCGTAAGTCATACGCTCTTGCTCCTTTCACCTGTTCTGTTCAGCAATCCGATACCATGTCTGGCGGGTCACGCCAAGCTGTTTGGCAGCGTCCGTGACCGTAAGAATGCGCTTCTCCACCTGTTCGTGGAGAACGTCAAAGAGGTTGCGGTCGTACTCGGTTGGTTTGCGGCCTTCCCTGTAATCAGGGCGCTGACTGGCAATCTTTTTGCCCTCTCTGGTGCGCTCAACAATCATGTCACGTTCAAACTCGGCGAATGCAAGCATCACCGTGCGAATAACCTTGCCGGTGGGGGAGTTGTTCATAACCCCCATGTTCAGGATGTTCACCGAAACACCCTTATCAATGAACTGGTCTATCAGTTCAAGACCATTCTTAGCGGAACGAGCAATACGGTCAAGCTTCGCCACGATCAGCGTATCTCCCGGCTGGATTTCAGCCATCAGCTTATCAAGTTCCGGTCGATGCAGCTTCGTGCCAGTGTAAACATCCGAAAAGATTTTCTGTGCGCCGTTGGCTTTCAGAAGTTCCGACTGGGCTTCAAGGCTGTTGCCGTCAATCGCCTGACCAGCGGAACTGACACGAGCATAACCGTAAATCATTTAGATTCACCGTCTCTTTCCAGAACTTTGAGAACAAATTCATCCGACGCAACATCAGCTCCAATAGGCTGAATCACAATCTGGTACTTCATTTCTTCTAAAAGCATTGCCATTGTGGACAGTTTCAAATCGTCTGCATTAACACGGTTCGTTACATAAGAAGAAACATCATACTCCATCTGTCTTGCAAGTGATGCGGAAGTATATCCTCTGATTTTCATAACGGAGCGAAGAATATCCCCAGAATTGACTTTATTTTTGGTTGCGCCGCCCTTTTTGTTTTCTGCCATTTTTACCAAGCCTCTCTTTCGGCTCAATAATAACACATTCTTATGTTTATGTCAATATATTCTTGTGTTTTTTGCAAAATTTTTACTATCAATATAGTGGTCAAACGGCTGTAAACTTTTTTGTTGCTTTACAAACTGTATACTTGAATATCAGCCTTACGAATTATCGAAAAATATACTTTCGAGCGCCACCATTAAAGTAAACTAATCCGTTTACAAAAGGACTATCAAATAACGTAAATTTACGTTAGAATGCGTAAAAATCAGAAATATCTGATATAAATTATACAAATTGGGCTGTTGACAACTATATACCAAGCGTCTATAATCTAAGACAGCGGGGCACACGATGAATCAGCTAACAACGGTAGATTTATCCTTTGTGGCATAAAAAATAGGCCGTCAGTTCCACCAACCAAAGTAGTACTGACGACCTATTCCACCACAAAACAGAAGCTGCGCAACCAAGGGCGCAGTCTCGGTTTCTGTCAATTATTATAGCAGAAGCAGACCGCTTCTGCAATAGAAAGGAGCAAAAAACATGAACTTTCCCACGACAACCGAAGAATTTCTGAAAACCCTCGCACACGGCAAAGAGCCGACCGGCGAGGACAGGGAGTACGCAGAAGCGCTTGGCAAGCTGTCCGAACTGAACTACCGAGCAGGGTACGAAGCTGGAGCAGCCAATCAGAATGGAAAAATCTGATACCCGCACTAGTGAACACAATATATGGGGTGTATTTTCTTGACATCCTGATATTTTGCGGTTACACTTATTGCACAGCAAAACGAAAGGGGGTGAATGTGTATGAGCAGTCCTTACGCAGAGCGTTACGGTCACACCGTTACCATCAGCGTGACGGAGCGGCAGTTTGCAAGCTTGCAGGAATACTGCATCAAGAACCGGGTGTCCATCTCTGCTGCGTTCCGTGAAGCATTCTTTACGCTGCATCCAATGGATTCTACCAATGAAAACGAAAAATGATACGTCCGCTAAAGTTTGCCGACAGCAGCGAACGTATCATGTAAACCCTGAGAGAAGCATTCTCTCGCCGTTATTATAGCAGAAAATTGCTTCTCTCACAAGTGAAAAGGAGCTTTTTAATGCAACTTTCTTTGTCTGAGAACATCAAAATCTTTAACAACGCCGAGTTTGGCGAAATCCGTGTCATGCTCATTGACGATGACCCTTGGTTTGTTGGCAAGGACATTGCCGCAGCACTTGGGTACAAAGACACCGTCAACGCGCTCAAAGCGCACGTTGATGAGCAAGATAAAGCTGGGTGGCGAATCACCACCCAGTTCGGCGAGAAGGAAACGACCATCATCAACGAATCTGGCCTGTACAGTCTGATTTTTAGCAGCAAGCTGGAAGGCGCACAGCGGTTCAAACATTGGGTCACTCACGAAGTTCTTCCGTCCATCCGCAAGCATGGGATGTACATGACCGACAACCTGTTGGAGACGGCTATTGCCAACCCGGACTTCGTGATCGGGCTGATTCAGAACATGAAAGCCGAAAAGGAAAAGAGTGCAGCGTTGCAAATGCAGAACAAGCAGCTCTGTGAGAAGAACGAGGAGATGCAGCCCAAAGCGGACTACTTTGACGACCTTGTGGCATGGAACGTGTCTACCAACTTCCGCTCTACCGCAAAGGAACTGCGTATTCCTGAACGCCTGTTCATCAAGATGCTCATTTCTGACGGGTACATCTACCGCGACAAGAGCAAGGGCATCCTGCCGAAAGCGGGCAAGGGTGACGGACTGTTTGCGGTCAAGGAATACTGCAATCAGAAGAACAAACACGGTGGCGTACAGACCAGAGTAACGCCGAAAGGCCGTGAGACATTCCGTCTGCTCTATGCAAGCATCCGTAGAAGCGTATAACAACCTATAAGAAAAGCCAGTGGTTAGAGAACATCTAGCCGCTGGCTTTTTGTGTTATGGGTCAATCCTGCAAAGCAATGACTTCGTAGGAGCTATATCCAACAAACCCGGAAGATGGGTAAAGTTCAAATGTTGTTGTTTGCCCAGACGGAAGTGCATCGGTTATGTACGTGTAATCGCCACCCACAGGAACTTCGTTTCCATTTGTATCTTTCATTTTATAAATGACGATAACTTTTATCCAGTTGCTCGTGAACTGGCTATTGTTTGTAATTTGACCTGTGTAACGCAAATCGTACCCAGAGCCGCGTTTAGAAACATTGGTGACGGAAAGCTCACCAGCACGAATGACCTGATTGGATGCGCTCGCTTTGTGGAAATTCCACTCATCCGCACTAATAGTGTATTCCATTCTGGTTGGAGTAATGCCTTCGGAATCAAACGACACATATCCAGCGTACCAATAAGAGTCTCCCTCTGCAATCCAGTCAAGGGTTTCTTCATCGGTTTTTAGAACTGACCCGTCAGAACCGAAAACAGAGGCCTTTAGAGATACAAAATCAACGGCGTAATCGGGGTATGTATTCTCAACCAGTACGGCGTAGTAGACATAGTATCTCGTTTTTCCGTATTCATATCTTTTCTCAAGGTGACTATGAGATTCCTTAATTTTAACAGTTCCTTCTGCGTTAGTTTCTTCCAGTTGAACAGGAGATGTAATCTCATCTGGCTTTCCGACAGCTATCGCACATAAAGGCGACATTAAAAGCACGACCGCTATCAGAGCCGCCGCAATGATTCTCTTTCTCATTTTTGGTTCTTCCTTTCTTTGGCCAGAATTTTATACAACGTTTGAAATACCATGTGCCATAAGATACACACCAAAAACCAAAAGAGCGGCGCCGATAATGATGCCCAATATCGATGCAGCTATCTTTTCGTTCTTTTCGCGTCTTTCTTTATTTTTGTCATTCTTTTGGTTCATTGTAGATTTCTCCCTTTCAAGGCTTATAGGGCAAGTATAACACAGAACGCAGACCCTTTGTAGGGGTCTTTTTGTTTTTGCGGGAAATTTTTGAGATTGACAATAGGGGTGGGAGTGTTTTGAGCAGAAAAGAGGGGGTAGGCAAGGAAAACGCCTTTTTTGAATTTTTTCTACGCGAGGTGTCGACCGCCCCACCCCCGGCTCTCCCCATATACCCCAGAGGTGGAGACCCCAGCCCCCAGCACACCCGGAACGGCCGCACATCACAGGTAGCAGGGCAGACCGTGCCAAATGCAAGGCAGACCACGCAAGGCACAGCGCACACACGCCCGGACACTGGACACGCTGCACCGGTCTGCACTCGATACCAGACAGGCCACGCCGGGCAGATTGGGACTGTGGCGGGCGCTGGAGGGCTGGCAGCTCGTCCGAAACTGAGCAGATTTGGACACACTCAAACATGAATGATTTTCGACACAAGAATGTGTGCAAAATTATTGACATCAACACAAAAACGTGTTACTATATAGACAACACAAGAACGTGTTACACCACCACAAAACAGGAGGACAAAAAACCATGAAACTAGAATTTCGAACCAAGAACACAGCATACGGCAATGCGCACTACCTGTGCATTGATACCAACGCAAAGATTTTTTCCCGCGTCCCTGACGGCTGGGTATCTAAGGACGTCCCTGTTGTAGCAAAGCGTGACATGAACACAATCAAGGCTCAGGCCATTGCAGACGGATACAAGGAGGTTTAACCCATGAAAGCAAAAAGAACCATGCGGGATATCAAATCCCAGTATCCGACCATTATCCAAGTAAGCTATTGCGATGCGCAGAATGTGCTGTGCATGGACGACCCCGCCGCATATACCGCCGGTGTGTACGGCTGGAACGCGGATATCTACCCTATCACTTCGGGCGTTGCAATCTGCACCGGATACCGTCCCTTTGGAAACGTCAAGCCCGACCGCGAAACGGTTAGCCGCTACGAAAAGCGGGCGCAGGAAATGCGCCGGGATTTGTGGAATGCTGAGGAGCTTGCAACGCACCTGCACAACCTGCAAATGGAATTTGTTCAGGAGGTGTGCAAAGCATGATCGTTTTGGACTTTACCCAGTGGGCCGCCCTCTGGTACGTGGGCGGCATGATCTCCGGCGCGCTTGTAATGATTGCATTTCTCAACAGCTGATAAGGAGGGTTCAAAAATGACTACATTCGAGGAAAAAGTAAACGCATACCGCGAAAACAAGCGGCTCATTGAAGAGCTCGAAGCAATGAACGACGCTGTAAAAGCTGAAATCATTGACATGATGCACGGCGCGCCCGAAATGGTGCAAGGCACTGCAAAGGCCATTTACAAGGACGTTCAAAGCGTCCGGCTCGATAGCAAGCTACTCAAGACGCTGCACCCGGATGTATACGCAGAGTGCAGCAGCAAAACCAGCTACAAACGGTTTAGCGTGGTATAAGGGGGTTATAATATGAGCATCAATCTTATTTCCCGTATCTTCTCGGACTATCACAAGGGCAAGGACGGCACCAACGGCCGCAAATACCGCTATACACTCGACTATAACCCATTGTCCGCCGTTCACACTTGGATTGTTCGACAGCCGCTGAACGGCGGCGCATGGGAATGGGTGCAGCCGCTTCCCTTGAATCTGTGCTTCACGCCGCGCGGCGCTGTACGGTGAAAAAGGGGGTAATTGCAAAATGATATTTTCTTGCATCCTGTTTTTCTTCTGGTTTTTCTCTGCGCTGTTTAAGGCGTCGAAGTAACGCCGTTCGGATACTTTAGCGGGGCTGCACCGTCAAGCAACCCCGCCCCATTGCCCTAAATGGCCACAATAAAACAGCTTTGGAGGTATTGCTTTATGGAGCAACGAAAATGTTTTTTAATCACGGTGCAAATTTCGAGTTATTCAACGTGCTTTTTGATTGTGACGGGTTTCTTGTTGTCCAGAACGACGAAACTAAGGCTATTTCTTTCGGCACAGCAGATTGTTTTAATTCTCTTTTTGGCTTTCCTGTGAATCAGTCCTGCATCACTAAGGACGAAGCAATTTCTATTCTGCATGACTGGGTCAAGATTGATGAAAGTTATAACTTTCCAACTTCTCGCTGGGAGAATATGATCGATGCCATCAAAGCGGCGCAATAACTCCACTATGGCCGCACAGAAAAAAAGCAACCCTGCCACAGCCCAAAAGGGCAAAAATATTTTTGCAAGTCCATCTAATGGGGCTTGCAGTGTGGTATAATCTAATCAACAAGACGGCACAAGCCGCAGGAGGTATATTATGGCAAAAAAATCAATTATTATGTCATCGGCGGGCAATACAACTGCATCAATTACGGCGGTTGCGAAACGCTACTAGGTGCAAAGCGGAAGGCAACGCAGAACGCAGAATATTGGGACAACTGGCAAGGCTGGCACACCCCCGCCATCTACGACGCTTCCGATATTGACTCAGAGACCGGGGCACCGGTCGAAGGTTCTATTCCCGTCGCAGTTTTTTCGGATGGAAAATGGGGCACCCCTCATTCTAACAATTTAATATCTATCACACCCCGCCCACGCTGGCGGGGCTTTTATTTTGCCCTACATCTTGACGGGCGCAGGGCTTTTGTTTTGCCCGGATGCAATACAGCCCCATACAAGCGTTTACAGTGCTTTTTGCCGTGTTGATGCAATTATACAGACCACGCCACAAAACGGCGCATACGGCTTTACAGCGGCTTTTCCTGCGATTGCACCCGCTCAACCGCCCACGATACCAAACCGACAAAAGCGGATATAATACCATCTGCGCCACGCTGGAGCACCTACACGCACCCGGACGCGCTCCAGCTGTGCCAGGATACCACCGCCACGCAGGGACGCTGGACAGCTCAGCACAGGCCGCCTATTATAATAATGTATATAAAAGGCGGGAGTGCACCCTCCACCCGGCGGAGCAGTCCAGCAGCAGGGGCGCGGCAGGGCGGCGCGGAACCATTGGCGGCTTGCCGCCGCATCTCTTTTCGGGCTGTCGCCCGATAGCTAATAGAGGTCAGCAATAGTCGTAGCGTTCCGGCCGGAATAGTCGTAACCAATAGTCGTGAAATAGTCGTAGCCCTTCCCGGCGGATAGTCGTTGCATAATATCCATAATTATATGTATATATACATAATAGTCGTATAGAAAATAGTCGTAGAATAGTCGTAAAGTTGTCAGACGGCCACCGTTTAAAAGTCCTATATATAGTATAGTAACGAACTGTCCGCTGATAGTCGCAGAGCAATAGTCGTATCGTTTTCTTGCGAATCATCGTTAAGTAGTGTGTTTTTTGTGCGAAATAGTCGTTTGCCTTTTAGAGAAATAGAGGTGCGATAGTCGCTAAGCCCTCAGACCTCCCAAAAATCAATATGCGTCAAGACATCCGTCAATTTTAATCTCCATCACATTACCTCAAAATCCTTAACAATCGTACTTATTATAATAGTCGCAGACAATTACTCAATCTTTTTAAATATTATTCTGCTGGGATAGTCATATCATCCGATTCGGTTCGTTCTTCTCAGATTTAATTACCGACAACTACAATCATATCATACCAGTCAACTAGGATTATTCATTCGGCAAATATCTAAATACTTTTAACTATCCAACAAGACTATCTAACTGGTCAGACTCTTTCAATTTGTAATCAACTGCTCATACAGCAATGCAACATTTCTACATATTCCACCGACTACAAAATGAAGTTAATTCTCCATGTGGAATAGTCGCAGACCATCCACCAGTCCGAACCTCACGCTAGTTCTCTCCCACGGTTTTCTCTGCTGGCTTTGCAATTTCGCATAACTGTTATTTATTCACTTTTGAACTATCATGGCACACCCGGCTTCGTCAACGCGCGCGCTGGCGCATATAACGCCCGCGGACGCGCTAAACACACGGGGAGGGAAAGAGGGAGCACGGAAGATGTTAGGGGGATTATAGGGGGTAATAGGGGTTGTAGGGGAAAGAGGGGGACAAAAGGGGGAAAGAGGAAACAAGGGGGAAAGGGGACAAAAATTTGAAAGCCATTTTCGGAAGTGACACTCGAAGCGTTTTTTGTCTCAACCCGCCCTGCGATTAGACGATTCTTTCTCAAATTCAGACCTTGCCGTTTCGCCCTGATAAACAACAAGAGAAAAAAGCACGGAATAGTCGCAGAGGGTAGTTTTACCACCTGACACCATTCCATGCTTTCTGATACAGTAGTTTTGTAGCCGCGCGAGCTAAGATTAGATATTCTTGGCTTTCTTAGCTTCTCTTGCCTTACGCAGGCTCTCTGCCAATGCTTCACGCTGCTCTTCGCTGATCTCACGAGTGACAGGCGGCCGGAACTTCACAAGACGTTTCGGCATCGAATAGGTCTTGGATTCCTTGCATCGCTTGGCAGACAGCTCCGCCATAAACTTGTATGTATCGGGGAACTGCTCACAAAGCTTGTCCAGCTTGCGAATGTAAACCGGGTCAGCCGTGTAGATTTCTGCGGTATCTTCCGCTGCGTTGAAGGTGATGATGGTTTCACGTTCGATGTTGGTAAGTGCCATAGTTGTTTTCTCCTTTGCGTTATTTTTGGTTGATTTTCTTTTTTGGGCAAGTTTCCGGCAAATAATCCATACAAGCTCGGCATGAAATGGTCTTTCGACAGATCATTCGTTCTGCTCGTTCTTTCTCTTCTTGTTCGCGTCTTTGACACTCTCGCTTGTACTCTTCTTCGTGCCGTCTGTGTGCATTGGCAACGATTATATGAACAGCAGCCATGTTTGGAACCATAGTCTTTTCCTCCTGTATTTTGTGTAGTAAAAAATATTTATGGGGTTCAGACGGTAACTTTTTATCGCCCTGACCCTGTTATCTGTTTTTCTTGCCTATTCTACTGTGGCGATTGGAGCGCAGAAGCGATGTTACATCCACACGCATTCTTTGAACTGCTGCGTTTCCATCTGAAACGTGATGTCCAGTGACCCTACGTTGCCCTCTTTGTTCTTTTCAAGCGCAAAGTGGTAATGCTCTTCTGGTCTCTTTTGCGTTTTCACTTTTTGTGCCAGCAGGATTATTGCATCTGCGTCCTGCTCGATCTGCCCGGATTCTCGCAGGTCTGCGGCGGTCGGTGGAATTCCCGTTCTTGCCGTCTCTCGATTGAGCTGTGCGAGAGCCACCACCAGCGTTCCTGTGGACTGTGCAAACTCATGCAGAGCCATGCTGATTTCCGTGACGGCACTGTATCGGTCTTTCGCTCCGGCTTGATGGATAAGCTGCAAATAGTCGATGAACACCACTTTTGCCTGCATCCTGATGGACTGCGTTCTAATCCATCCAACGCCTTTACCGGCGGCAGAGCGAACGTACAGCGGATATTTCTTGATGGCTGCCAGTCGGTCAAGCTCGTTAATGCTGACGGTCTTGTTTTTGACCGTGTGAAGCGGTACGCCTAGCTGGTTTGCGATGATACGAGCATAGAGGGTATCAGGGTCTGTCTCTAGGCTGAAATACGCCACCTTGCGTCCGTTCTTGGCTATTTCACAGGCAAGTTGCAGGGATAGAGCAGTCTTACCGGCAGACGGTCTGCCGCCGATCACAACGAAGTTGCCCGGAACAAGATGCAAGTTGTTATCTAGCACTCTAAGCCCTGTGCTGATATACTCCGGCTTATCATCCAGTTTGCGGATGTAGTTGTCTATGCCATCGCACATCGGAATGAAATCGCTTCTCTCGTTGTGCAGGTTGATTGCTTCGCCTAGCTGCTCATAGATGCCTGTCAGGTCTGCGTATCTGGTCGAGTCATCAACGATTTTGAATGCAATCTCTCTGGCTCTGGACAATGCTGCCTGTCCCTTGACGACTCTAGCCCATCCAAGCATCATGTCATGGGTGACGTTGCGGATGAACTCTGCGCCGAAGGCATCCAGACATTCACCCATTGCTTTCTTGCAGTTATCGTACCGCCCCATGACTTCTACCGGATTCCACTTGTCGTTGTGTTCCCAATAGCCACAAATGGCAGCGAATGTATCATGCAGTTCAGGGCAGAAATCGTCGATTTTAAGGTCTTGCAGTACATCGGCGTATTCTGGAAACGTGAGGACTGCTCCCAGCAGGATGTATTGGGTCTGATTTTCAATATTCACCGCAGAAAGTCTCCCTCGTTAGGCAATTCAGCCATTTTCTGCTGATAGCTACCGTTCCAGTCCTTCACGTTACGCATCCAGTTCCGTGCAGCAGCTTTCCAGTCCTTCATAGGCGTTTTGCCGACCTTCCAGCCATTCGCCGTGAAATGGTCAACAAACCGCTCTGCTTCCAGCTCCGTGTAGCCCTTTTCAGCAAAATAAGCTTTCGCTTCTTCGATGGTTGGTGCCTTGAAGCGTTTGACTTCGTTGGTATTTTTCTTTTCACATTTTTCTTTTTTATCAGATTCAGATACAGAATCAGATACAGATAAGCTACCATTCGTATCAGTTGGTATGTTTGGTATACCATTTATACCATTCGTATCCTGTGATACCATTGGTATGCTTTCGTATTTTTTATCGTTCCAACGTTTGTTTATATTTTTCTTGTTTGCTTCTCGTCTACGCTTATCACGTTCTTCCATCTTCTGCATGTTCATATCATCGAATGCCTTAACAACTTTCCAGAGCATCCGCATAGCACGGTCGTTGTCGTATGCTGGCTCAAGTCCAGTCTCAACGTATTGTGCATAGTTGCGGACGAACGCTCCAAATTCCTCGTCCGTCAATTCGTCCATCGCATGAACGTGTTCCAACAGAAGAATCATTGATGTTCTAGGCTTGTGTTCCTGCTCCATACTCAGTCCTCTTTGTAGCGTTTGTTCCATGCTTCGATAAGGTTGGCTTTAATTCTTTCTTTATCCTTTTCGGAGCAATCAAACCAATACTCCTTACTTTCCATAAAAACACGGCAAGTGCATCTGTTTTCTCCGCGCGCTCTCGAAATAAACATCCACTTCTTTGTATCAGTCCCTGCCTCTTCAATAGCCACTTTCCCACCGCAGAACGGGCATCTCTTGAGTTCTGTCATTTTCTAAATCCCTCTCTCGTTCTCGTGATTCGCTTATGCGCCTTGACAGGCCTTGCGCCTTTGCCGTACGCTGGGCGAATATGTTTTGCCTTGATATACCCACAAGGCGGTTTCGGCCCAAAATCAAAAAGGCTCAAATCCATAATGATGATGCCAAACTTTTTGTTCGTCATACTCAGGCCTCCTTTGGTGGTTCTGGCATATACGCCCAGTGCGTTACTTGCGCGTACTTTTCGCCAAACTCGCTTTTCTCGACATTGTAGTAACCTTCGTAGGTATCAGCCCAGAATCGACCATTCCAAACCGCCTCAAATACTTCTGGTTTGTCTCCAATAAATGGTTGCATAGAAACAAGCACCGCGTCGTAATCGTTAGGCGGAAGCCCTTCTTTTTCAATAGAGTGCCAAATCACTTTGTTTTCACTCATATTGTTCTCCTATACCATCGGAAACGCCATCCAATGCGTCACCGTTACATCTTTCGGCAGTCTCTCGCCTATCTCATCCCAAAACTGACCGTCTGCGTAGCAGCCGAGAAAGTATGCTGTCGGCGAGATTCCTTGCAACATTTTTCCATCTTTATCACGCCACGTTGTCTTAGTCGCAAGCAACAAAGGCTGCGTTCGCTCTCGTGGCGGTTCGCTTGCCGAATGCCAGAGTGTGTTAGCCATTTTCTTTGTTCTCCATCATTGCGCCACAGCAAGGGCAAAACTTGAGATTTGTAGATTTATTGCCTTTGCCTATCTTTGCATATCTTGTGTTCATCCATCCGCAGTTGCTACAAGTGTCCCAACTGTATGCACCCCATTGCGGATTCTTGGTTTTATACCACGTTGCCGTTTCTTTTTCTGCAATAGTTGGCGCATTTTCAATAGCTGTTATTACGTCTTCGAGCACATCGAACATTAAGGCGTTGAATGTGTAATCAACTTCATCCACGCTTACATACTCCATCTGCCTATCAGAAAAATAAAGTTTGAGCGCATTGGCATCAATCGGTCTGACTTTCATTGCCCTTTCTCCCCTCAATCTCCTTGCAAACCGCATTGTAGAACGCATCCCACGTCTCAACATCGCAGCCCATACCAAAGTCGAAGCCTGTCCGCTTGCGTTCTGCAATGTCACGTTCAAAGCAACCAAGCGTTGTGTCCGTCAGTTCCGGCAGAAGCGGTGTGATGTATCCGCAGACAAGGCTAGACATATACGGCCGTCTGCCCAAGCAATAGCGCACAGCGCAATTACAAATCGCTCCGAAGTCATCATTGGTTGGGTCTACCATGCCTTTTGGCACATCCGGCTTCAAATCGTTCACGCCGCATTGAAGGGCTTCTGCGAATTTTGCCAGCCGCGTTTCTTTCTTCACGTCACACTTTTGCTTTTCAACGGCACTTACGTACGAATTGGTTGTTCCAATCATCCTTGCAACATCTTTCTGCGTGATGCCGAGTTCAAGCCTGCGTTTCCTGATTTTCTCCCCTGCTGTCATACTCTTCCAGTTCCTTTCTGATTTGTTGGCGTTCAATCTGCTTTAGCCTCGCCTTTGCCGGCTTGCGGTTGTCAGCTTTGCGGATAGCCCAGTTGTTGCGATGATTTGCCCAGCAAGCGTATCTGTGGCTAAATTCGCTTTGGTCGTACCAGCCCTTGTCAATAAGCCCTTTATAGGTCTGCTGACGTTTCATTTTTCTTCTCCCATTCCTTGCATCCACGTTCATCCCACACAAAGTCTGCAACGCATTCTGACTGGTCGTTCACGCACACACCCTCCGGCTCTGCGTACCATTTGCAAGAACCACAGGACGGCTCAGATTTGTTCTCACAGGATTCTGTTGTGCATCGGATAGCCCTGCCAGCAGAAAACTGCTTGACGCCCATGCAAGAGCAATGTTCGGTGGTGCAGTAGAAGTTCATTCCTCTATCTCCTTCCACCCTATAAACTCGCATATACCAATAGTGTTATTGGCGCAACGATGAATGAGGACTTTATCGCTTGTTTTGAATTTTGCGATAAATCCAATTTTTCTATCTTCCATTTCGTTTTCAAACATCCAATCAACAATGTCTTTGCTGATTCTGACATCGCTTTCGTCCGTCATGGTCGCAAAGCACTGTTTGCATCTGTAAAGAGCGCACTTTTTCATTATCTCTGCCCTCTCTTTCTCCTTCTGTTGGCATTGAACCGTTCGATTACTCGCTTGTACTCCTCATAGCACTCCTGGCACAAGTCGCCTGTGTCCCTGCGCCATCCCCAATCTTTGAAGTATTCATCAGGGTTCATCATTCTACCGCCCTGTACTACTCCGCAGCGGTCGCATACTCGCTTGTGGTAGATTCCTCTGTCAGTTTGCATTAGTTGTCCACCTCTCTGTACTGCACATCAATCTCCTTCGGCAAAGTCGTCTGGTACTTTTGAGCCAACTGTTCTGCGCTCTGTGCATCGCCCAACGGCTGTTCAGGTGGCGCAACGGTGACTTCCACGTTGTCACGCATACCAAAGTAGTTCTTGGCTCGGAAAATCCACTCTGCCGGGTTCTCCTGACCATACATACCGTTGTATGCCCACATGGACTGCATTTGTAGAATCAGTTTCAGGATATACTTCTGCTGTAAGCTGTCGTCACGGCGTTTGCCCGCCATAATCTGCTTCAGACTCACCCATTCGATGCCCAGCACCAGTGCAATCCATTCCACCACAGGGGAAATTCTGGCTTCGATGCAAGCATCAAAGAAGAAGTCAAGACGCTGCTGCACTTCAATCGGGTTGTTCATGTCCACGCTCGGAAGGTCGCCAAAATACTTGGCTGCAATCATTCCGATAACCTTCTTGTCCTCTTCATCACCGATTCTCGACTGCAAATCGCCTGTGTTCAGCATCTTAGACCTCGTGATTGCCAACTCCTGTTGTTCTTTCACCTTTTTACTCACCTGTGAGCGGATAGATTTCCGCTTGTTAAGCATCTGTTGTTTCTTCTTCTCGCGCTCTTTCTCACGCTTCGCAGCGGCTTCTTCTTTTGCCTTTTGCGCCCGCTTCTCACGCTTTTTCTTTTCAGCTTCAGTCAGCGGCGGTCTGCCACGACCACGCTTCGGGGGTGTTGCCATGTATCAGACCTCCTTTGGCGGTTCAGGAAGTGGCATCCAATGGGTGACGGCGTATGGAATTTCACTCCCGATTTCTGCCCAATTTTCGTAAAAGTCCATAAAGCCAAAAATCATATCGCCGTTATCACAAAATGCAAGAACTGGAGTATGATGCTTCGGTTGCCCATCCTTAACGCTAATCCATTTGTCTGAAAAGCCGTTCTCGCTATAAGCAACGGTTTCAAAATAGTGCGTGGCCATCCCAAGTTCTTGTTCAATATCGCTACGGATGCTCTTGTCGTTTTCGTCCGCTTCGGTTTCAAGAACAAGGTAAATTCGCTTCTTCACGTTCTCACCTCTTCATCTTCGTTTCGATGTTGCCAAGCTTCTGCGCAATCAACCGGATTGCACAGCGGCAGTCCCACCGATTCCACCAAGCGCACTTTTCTTTCTCGCAGACGCACCGATCAAGCGGATTGCTGGTCATCTTCATCGGGCAGTAAAGTTCGTTGTCCATTGGTTATTCCCTCTCGATATGCACCTTAGCTCTTTGGACGTTTTCTGAACCAACAAAACTTTTGAACGAACCGTTTTTCAAATTTACAGCGTTATAAACCAGCGTAGCAAAATTTCCACTTGCTACCGTAGTTGAAATGCTCTCTGTTTTCATGTAAAGTTCTGAATGGTGATAAAACGCTTCTGCAATATCAATGTCACTAAATGGCATCGGGATATCGTTTATTGATTTAATTTCCATTTGTCAATCCTCTTTTGATTCACGGCAAATTACAGATTCATCAACCCCTAAACACCAAGCAATTTCAGAAGCGATTTTCTGATAAATACCTTTCTTTTCTATATATGTAGGGCTGAATGCTAAATTTTCTTCATTTTCGGCATATCCGCAATAAAGACCGTATAGATAAACCAGCCGTTCACGGCCTACCATATTGATTTCCTGAATCATCATTTCCACCCCATCACAACAGCCGTACAAACGACTAGACACACGTTGGCGAACAGCCAGACAAGCATTGCCTGACGTTTCTCAAACAGGTTGTCTGCCGTGTTTTTGATTGTCCGCTCGGACTGAACCACTACCGCCAGCAGGACTAGGCAGACCAGCCAGCGGGTTACAAACTCAAACATTGTTATCCTCCATCAAATCGTACCGATGCTCTGATAGCCTTGCAGCGTTCTGCAACCGTGTGATTGCAAGCTGTTCCTTATCCATTGTTACTTCCATCTAACGTCCTCTATAATGTTTGAATTTTCAGGTGTGCAAAACTCGTACAGAGTACATATAGTTTTCTTTCCACAAATCGGACAAATAGGAGTTTTCTTATTATCTGCCATCGCAGTTGCAACTCGTGCATCACACACAGAAATGCCAGTATTGCAGAAGTAACAAGTGAATGTTGCTCTTTTAATGCGGCAAAACTTTGAATTTATTGAAGTGATTTCCAAAATAGCTTCTTCCGAAAACATTGCAATCATCTCCACCTTTCCCTCAGCTCTTTTTCGACCTGTTCTGACTTTGCGGTGATGTAATCCGCAAACTTGTCAGGGGTCATGTCCTCGTTCTTGAACTGCCCAACCATCTCCCAGTACCTGTCACCGTCCCATCGGCTGGTATCGGTTCAGGCAGCGCGGGTTATTGCAAAATCGCTCGCTTCCGATGATGCGCAGCAGCTTCCCGCAGTAGGGGCAGAAGTCCGGAAGCTGCCGTGGCGTGGCAGATTCCATGTCTGCCTTTGACGCACCGGTTTGCATCAGCTTAATCACGCAGTAAACGGAACCCGGCTGCGCTGCCGCAATGCAGCTCTGACGTGCTGGGCACTTTGAGCAATCGTACATCGTTAGTCCTCCATCTTCTTGCCACACACCGGGCAGTCTCCGAATTTATTCATCCGACTGCTCCTTGTGTTTGGGACAAGCTCAAACGTGACTTTTAGCGTTCTATTGCCACGAACTCCCCATGCTTTTTGAATTTTATTCTTGTCTTCACGATCCATTTCTATAATGAAATGGTTCACGACCGCTTCGATTGCTCCGTCAGTCACATCCGATTTGTTTTTCCACATTTGCGAACCGTCTTTTCCAGGTGGTGTTATTTTTCCGGCATAGATTTCCCCAAATATCCCACATCCAACATAATATTCAGCCATTTTTATTCTCCTTTGCTTCAAGGCGAGAGAGCCAGCGGTCGAGCTTTATCTCGGCGGTTTTGTAGATTTCCTCCGAAACCCTTGCCTTGATACATGGTTTTGAATCAGACAAATAGACCGTGAACGCAACTTTAATGTCTGCTAGTTCCTCTAGCAGATTTTCTTCACACTCTTCTATGCTCTTCGGCGTCGGGTTCGTGCCATCCAGCGCACGGCGCAGTTTCAACGCTGCCTGTGCCAGTTCGGACGCTTCTTCTGCCAACTGCGCCAAGATTTCCGTCTCGGGTAGAATGTCTGAAACTTTCTTACTCACTTTTGTTCTCCTTTCAGCCAGTCGTTCAGTTTTGCCATGCAAGAGGGGCAAAGAAGAACGCTCCACCCTTCTTCCCCTCCAATTATTGGACGAACTTCAATTTTCCTATTTATTTTGTTCCATTCTTTAAGCGTAAACGTTTCGCCACACCTATCGCATACCATTGCCATTTTCTTTCTCCAATCTCTTTAGCAGTTCATCCACGTCATACTGCCAATGGACACGCAGTCTTTTTGCCTTGACCTCTATCCCCTCTTGCTCTGCCCACTGCCAAGGGATGCTCTTGCGGCTCTCGTTGTAACGGAACGCCAGAACCTTGCTGGCGGGGATTGCAAAGGTGCGGTTGACTGCCCTGTAATTGACTATCACATGGGCGGTCTGACCGCTGTACCCCATCGCTTCCACCATGTCTGTGATGTGCTTTTCCTTGCGGTACTTGCACTTTGCCTTGTCGTACTTGCCGAACATCTTTTCCAGAGGGATAGAGGGCGTTTCGATGGTTTTCAGCTCGAACAGGTGATTCATCGGGTATCGGTACACAAGGAAGTCGCAGATGTTGTCAATGGAAAAGGACAGGTTCTCGTTGCCGCCGTAGTAGGTGGCAGCACTGTCTTTCAGGCGGTAGCACCACGCATCTCTTGGGACGGATGCTCTGAAGTCTGCTTCAAACTGCTTGCCGGTGTTCATTTGTAAAGTTCCTCAACGTAACACCAGCTTTGAGGTGCGCGATAAATAGAACACCCTTCAATTTTGCAAGTTGGCGGTTCCATGTAGTTGTCGGACGGTTCATAATTTTCACAACGCCAATTTCCACAAACATAATTTGATCTGCCCATTCCAAAAAATCCAAATCGTGAAAATTCGTCAAGTTTTCTGGGCGTATCGTAAACCTTCAGGTCAGAGATGTTCCACGCAAACAGCTCTGGCGCAGATTTTGCATAGGAGTTCAGTTCGGACTTTGGAATGCGGGATTTTTTGATATCTCGTATCTCTATCGCTATATCATCGTTTCCGAATTCGTTGAGAGATAGATAGCAATAATCAAAATTATTGTAGATTCCCATACGCTGAATAGTGTCTATCTTGTTGCAGGTGAATTCGCCAATAACGAAGCCATCTAGCCGCTGCCACCCTTGAACAGGAACAGTCCGTAACCATCCTTCAGCGGTTTTCGTGCAGTAGATATAAACCTTGAACGAAGTTTCCAGCTTCGGTCTGGTCTTACGCACCTCAACGGTCTTCTCCCGGCTGAGAATCTTCTTGCACCAGTCAGGTCTGATGCTAATAAGTATTGCCTTGCTCATCCTCGTTCACCTCTAAATTCACTTCCGAGAAACCGCTTCTTGCCACGTTCCCGGTGCTTGTCTTCATAATCGCGGTGGTACACGCTCTGGCTGTGGTTCGGCTCATACGCGAATGCCTTACGTTCCTCGAAGTCTTTCTTCTCTGCCTTGTACTTCTCACAGGTGTCGTGGCAAGCTTTGTGGCGTGATGTGTAGTTGAGACAACAAATAATCATTCTATCAACCCCATTGTTCGGCCATTGCTTTTGCAATGCCCGGAAAAGTTTTGCTTCTCTGTTTCGCTGTTCTGTGGCCACTTTGAGACCATGCGTCTTTTCGTTTCACCGCACGACGATCTGACGACGCGACCCATTTCGATGTAGGTATAACGATATCTGTGGCAAACAATCCCGGAATGTTTTTCAGCCATAAGCACGTCGTTTTCATGTATTCATCTCCAAACATATACGGCTGAATGATTTGGCTGTATTCTGGCAGTCCAAATATTCGCATTGGTATCGGATTTTCTATTGCTATTTTATCCACCGGGGCATTCCAGAACTTCATGAAAAAATCTCGTGCATCGCATCCATTTTTATATCGCTCTGCTTGAATTTTGCCATCAATCACTAACCTATTTCCGCCGGCTTTTGTCAAATAAGTACAGGGCGGGTGTGCAATGAGCAAATCCCACTTGCCAACGTCATGCGTTACGCCGTCCATCGTCACGACTTGCCCCCCCCTAACAGCCTTGAGGGCGTCGCCGAGGATGTGCCACTCTGGATGCCCGCCGGACGGCTCCTGAATATCGCAGGAATAGGCTTCGTGTCCTTTTCCCCGAAACGCTTTACAGACTTCCTGTGATTCCTCACAGGCAACCAAAACTTTCATCTTTCCGAACGCCCGTCCAGCCAGATAGCACAGCTCTTATATAAGGTAGGCGGTCAGTGGTTATGTCCTAAAAGGGCAAATCTGATGAATCGTCAATCACAGAGAAGTCATCTGCGTTGCCTTGAGAGTAGTTCTGCGGTGCATCCTGCGCCAGATTGGCTGGCTTGCTGTCAGACTTGCCACCGCAGAAGTCAACCTTGTTCGCCATGATTTCCGTTACGGTACGGTTGTTTCCCTGCTTGTCGATATATTTCCGGGTCTGGATGCTACCAGTCACCAGAATCAGGCTGCCCTTCTGGAACCACTTGGAAACGAACAGTGCCGTATTACCAAATGCGGTGCAGTTGAAGAAGTCGGTTTCCTTCTGACTGCCACTCTGACGGTCACAAGCAATGCTGAACGTACAAACATCCTTGCCAGACTTCGTGACCTTAGCTTCGGGTGTGTGAACCAGACGACCCTGAATTGCGATAGAGTTGAGCATTGTTTAGCCCTCCTTCGGCTGTTTCTGGGCACAGTCCCAACACAGGACGCGCCCAAAGCGTTTCTTTGTGCTTCTTGCAGTTTCCAGCGGAGTGACGGTGCGGTTGTTGTACTGAATAGGCTGCAACTGTTTTCCGCAGCAAGCGCATAATGGGATGGTTTCTGCCTCCGCTTGCTTTTGGACAGGCTTGCTTGCCCTGCTTGCGGTCTGTTTTTGATACTCGTCCGTGTCAGCGTCCTTCGTATCGTCAATGCAGAACAGACCGTTCAAAGCGTACTTTCTGGCGTAGCTACTAGACGTTCCAGTTACTTGCGCTGCGTCCATCTTGGTTTTTGTTCCGGCTCTCTTGCGTAAGCGGTGACTGTTACGCATTCACCATCCAGAGCTTCCACCTTTGCGGTCGCTTCGATGTAATGCCACCCTTCAAACACTTTAGGCTGGTCTGAAAGGGTGAGAAGCAAACCATGTGCTTTCAAAATTGGTTTAACCGCTTCCAAAATGTCCTCACAAGAGCGATACTTGTAACCGCCAAATGTGTTCATCTGCCCTTTGGGGGCTTTCAGCTCTGATTGAACAGCCATCAGAGCTTCATGGATTTTGCTGTTGTCCATACGTTTCCTTTCTTCGGCTTCATTAGGCTTCATTGTTCTTACTTCGGCTTAACTTGGCTTTACAAAATCAACCAGCCATCAGGTCTGCCAGCTGCGCACGGAGGTCTTTCAGCTCCGTTTCTCTGTCCTCGATTTCAGACTGCAAGTCCTTAATCTCAGCCAGCCGGTCGGCTTCTTTGGCTTCTGCCTCCTGCTCACGGGTTAGGAAATATACGCCGTCCTCCGGCTCGGTCACTCCGCCGAATCTGTCAAGGTTAATCATCTTTCGGTCTCCCCCTCTTACGTTCCTCTTTGATTTGAAGTGCGCTGTACCACTGGTCTTTGTCAATTTCGATGGTAGACCACCGATGGTTACAGGCAATACACTTTTTTCTGCGAACGATGCTGTCGTGGTCAGACCGGCTGTCAACCGTTGTAATGCTGTCACTGCCGCACACGGGGCATTTCATTGTGCATCCCTCCACTCGTTTGTGTGGTGAGGAATGCGTTTTACTTTACGATTTTCCTGTTCAATACGTTCATTTTCAGAGCTGACACCAATGGCACATAAGACGAGTGCTGCGGCGAGGAAGCCACACGAAAGGAAAACATATCCAAACATCGCTACTGTGCTCTGACTTTTCTGGATTGCATCGCCACATCCTACCGAAAAGATTGCTAACGCGATTCCAAGCGTACAAAGGACATTAGCTTTTAGGCTTTTCACTCTTATTACCTCCAAAACTCAGTATCCATGCCGTAGCCATTGCCACAGATACCGTGATGATTCCACGGGTAGCTGATGCGCCTGCCAGAATTCCGATGTGATGCACCATCCAGAAGTTCAGCAGAAATACCGCCAAAACCACCGCCAGTGCTATGCCCCACATCAGGGCAACTTCAATCAGTGCTTTCATTTTGTCTCCTTTCGTTTTTGCCATTGCGAATCATGACGATACCATGCATTGCCGTTGCTGTTCTGCTCCCAGCTACTCAATGCCTTAGCCTATCGTTTCTATTCTTTGCCATCGCTTCGCTACGCCTTGCATCGCCTTTGCTTATCAAAGCTACACCTTGCATCCATAGCTATTGCTTTTCCAAGCTTTTCCTTGCCATTCCATTGCTCGTCTGAGCCTTGCTCCGCCATGCCTTTGCAGGTCTCGTCAAATCAGCGCATCGCCCTTGCTGACCCCATCGCGGCATTGCTCTGCCATAGCGGTTAATTGAGGATTTCGTAAGCAAAGCGCCCTTTAGAACTGTTGCGCCACTGACCAATGCCACGCAGAGCGCCGTAGTCCAGCCACTCGAGCACGGCCTTCTCGTGAGAATCGTCCAGAAGAACGATTTCAAACTCGCAAGTCGAACCAGCGGGAATCTGCTCACTGTTGGCAAGGCTTACGCGTTCGCCCTGCGCGGTCTGGGCGCGGAGAGGACGCTGGCACTCGGTAATCTCGCCGTTCACATGAATGGGAATCATGCGGGGCTGAACGAAAATCAGACCATCAATGACCTTCTTGTAGGCCGTCAGCTTGCCGGATTCATTGACAGCTTTCTTCTTGCCAGTTTCGGTCTTGCCGCCGATGCGGGAAAGCATACCGCAAGAATCCTTGAAGAAGCCTTTAATCTGGTAATCATACAGGATGGGTTCGCCGTTTTCGTTGCGAGGAAACACGGTCATACCCTTATCTGCCACAGCATCAGCACCCAGAGCGGCTACCTCGTCCTCGATAGTGTTTGCATCAGGGGACTTGCTGGCGATGAACTCTCGTGCGATGTTCTGGTTGCTAGGCCATGTGCCGAGAACCGCTTCGGTGAATGTGATTCTTACTTTGATTTTTTTCATTTTTGCTCACTCTTTCTTTCTTGATATGTTCCAGTCTTAAAGGTTCACACTCTTGCCAGCGCTTCCGCCACGGACTGCTTTTGTTGAAGCTGCTTATTGCTTTCTTCATTGTTTGCCATCCTTTGCTTGCGTTGGATGTGCTCCAGCCGGTCTTTCTCCCGGTTGTACCAGCGGATTTCCCGTTGGCCGTAGTATTTACCGTTCATCAGGAGGGTCTACCTTTCCTTGCGCAAACAAAGTGCTGTAATGGCCGTAGCTCATTCCAAGCTCTTTTGCTTTATCGTTCATCTGTTTGATGGTGCACTTCGGCTTAGGCTTTTCTTTCATCCGGTTTCCTTCTGGTCTGGCTTTACGAGAAGATGTTTTGATGTAATCCTGGTGCTCTTTCCACCAGCCTGCTACCTGTTTTCGCCTTACAGCGTTCGCGCATTTCTGGTGGTACTTTTGACGTTCGTATACTTTACGCATCGGCCTTTTGCACCATTCGCACGAAACGACACCATACGGAGCGCGTCTCGCTGCCTGGTTTTCCTTTTTAACCAACATTGCACATTCTTTGCAATACCGTCTGGTTTTGAGAACTTTGCCAAGAAGACAGCCGCACCGTTCACAGTATTTAATCTCCATCCACTTCACTTGCCTTTCTTAAGGCTCTTTCATTGTGTTCAGAAAAACACTGGTCAAGAAACTGGATGAACTTTGCGATTTTCTCTGCATCTTCCGGCGTACAACCATTTTCTACAAAGCGCCTTGTCGCCTGCTCACGCTTGAAATCCGAGTAGGTCTTGGCCGCGGCGTCAATGGCAAACTTGGCTTCTTCCGGGTATTCAAGATCTACCTTTAAGGCGATAATCTGTTCCATACCACTTATTCCCCCCTTCTTTCATTCAACAGCTCTTCCAGAGCTTCTTTCACCTTAGCTTCCGCATTTTTAGGCTCACGCTTACCGTTCAGGATTTTTCCCAAGTATTCCGGTGCGCATCCCATTTTTGCAGCAAGCTCTCTGATTTCGATATTGTGAACATGAAGCGTTCCCACAACATCGCCTGTCCACTTAGGAAGCAAATTTTTTCTCCTTTCTTGTTCTAGTACTTGAACTTTTTGAAAGAATATGATAATATTATGGTGTCAAGCAAAAACATTATCGAACGTTCTTCTATTTGTTCAAAGCCTTTAATTTGTTCTACCGATTGAACCCGGTAGCCTTATTAAAGCACAAGTAGTAGAACTTTTCAAGTGTTTTTGTTCAAGTGGTAGAACTTTGTCATCTTGTACAAACGCTGGAGGTATGTTTTGTGTTTTTTGACAATTTCGTAAGGCTATGTGAGCAAAAGGGAGTAAAGCCGTCTCGTGCTTTGACTGAAGCTGGCGTTCCGAAATCTGCTTATAGCTATTGGAGAACCGAAGCAGGTGCAGGGAACGACGCAAAGCCGACCAACCAAAATGCCGTTAAGCTGGCACAGTATTTCAATGTTACGGTTGACTACCTTCTTACTGGCAACCAAAAGAAAACCCGCCCCAGCGGCCGCAAAGTGAAGTCGATGCAGCAGTGGAACGGATTAGAAGAAAACTTGAATCTATGCCGAAGGAACAGCGTGAAGCTCTGATGAACCTGATCGAGAAGATGTGACGTTCATGCCCGGTAAAATAAAAGAATCCCTTGTACCGGGCTGGTGTAGCTCTGCGCAAGGGGTTTTCTATTATTCCAGGTCTAGGGCTTGCTCCGCTGCCGGAATCTTTTCAGGATGTTCCAGCAGCCATACAATAAATCGGTCAATCTTGGCTCTTTCCTGTTCACTCATTGTGGCATATCCTCCCGATCAGTAAAAATGAATGTTCATTTGATACGACTATACATCTTCTAGTTGTAAAGTCAATGTGTTTTTAACAACTTCGTAAAAATCGAACGTTTTCTTCACATCCATTACTTCACATCAGGGAAGCCGCGAGTGTTCAAGTCAAAAGGGGCAACGCCTATCCATCTTTCCTCCAATCACAGCTCTACGAGCTGTCCATTAATGCGTTCGATTCTGTCTGCCGGGTCTCTCCCATCGTCTAAGGCGGCTACGGCGCGCTCAAGAACGTTTTTTGCTTCTTCATAAGCAAACCTATCAGCATCGTTGTTTGCGAGGTTGTAGACCAGTTTTAAGGCGGTCTGGCGGGCATATGGAATGAGCATGGTGTCAATCTGGTTCATACACTAACCCTCTCACGGTTTCGGCGTTTTATTTTCGTTCGGTTCAGATGCGGGCATTCCGTCAATGATAATCATGTTGTTCCCTCCTGTTTTGATTGTTTTTTCGATGGTACAGTTATAACACAGGCTGCTGTTGGTTCTCCATAGCAGCTTTTTCCATTTTTTGGTTTGTCGAATCCAGCAGTTTTGCCGGATTTTGTTGAAAGGGTGGGAATTTATGGATGAATATTTAGTAAGAACAGCGAAAGCATTAGAGATGGCACGAATGCGTTCCGGTCTGAGCCAGCAGAAGTTGGCGGCAAAAATGGGCGTGAATCGCGGCACGATAGCAAATTGGGAGCAAGGTCTGGCAGCTATCTCCCTGCCAATGGCTATGCGCTGGTTCACTTGCTGTGGCGTATCAGCGGCTCGATACATGGACGCTTGCACTCATCCAGGATTGTTGGAACACTTAGAAGACGGCCTTTCCGACATGAAGAAGCGCCAGATTCTTATAGATGCCATGGTGGAGTGTTCTTCCTACGAGATAGATGCTTTGCTGTACATCTGGTACGGAGATCACGGCTCAGACCACATCGGTGTGTTAACGGAGATTCTGGCAAACCTCCACACGCCGCTGAAAGACAGAGTCACTGTCTGCCGGATGGTGTCTGGCAACTATGAGATAGCGCAGGCTACCGGGACAGACCCAGACCCGAACGGAACTGCTCCAAAGATGAAAATTCTCTATCAGGCGCAGGATGCTGGAACGGAAGCAGCCATGAAGTCCAACGATTCTTATACCGTGAATCCCAATAATATAAGTGGATGATTGTCGAATTATCGTTGTTTATGATGAACATTTTGTCCACGTTCATCCACTTTTTGTACACCTATCGGGCAAATTTGCCTTGTCATTCCGTCCCCCATAGGCTGTAAATCGACAACATTTGCACAAAATAAATAACGAATTATCGTCAATCTATTGCCTGTGATTGGTCGGCTTGTCAATCTGTCCCCCATCGTGCAGATTAGGTATACCTTTCCATCCACTTTTTGTACACCTATCCACAATCCGTCCACGTTTAATGTAGCTAAAAATGCATAGCTTCTCTTCGAATACAGTCTTATTTAGCAAATGCAGAGTTCAGTTATCCACAAACCGGAATGGAAAAATAAAGAAATTGTTGAAAATTATCGTCATCGACTATTTAATGATGATATTTAACCTCTTGTTTATTTCTTGTTTAATATATAATATGTAGATGGGGGACAAAATGACAAAGCATGGGGGACGTTTTGACAAGTCACGGGGGACAAAATGACGAGGACATGGGGGACAAAATGACAAAACATGGGGGACAAAACCCATTGACACGTCCCCCTATTTGTGATATAATGTTTTCAGACCATTAAAGGAAGTGAGCAGATGCCAAAAATATCAGACAATAACCTTGTCGAGAAAAGCAAATCCCTTGTTTGGGCGAAATTTAGGGACTACACCGCAGGAGAACTTCGGTTGTTGGAGGTTTACCTATCAAGAATAAATCCGAGAGACCCAAACAGTAGCCGTGTGGAGTTCACTCTTGCAGAGTATAGAGAGATGCTTGGCTTGAAAAGCCTTGATGCCCGAAGGATTGAGCCGCAAATCAAGCACTTTCTGGGCAATACAGTGTCGATTCCTATTGACAAGGAGAAAGGAACATTTGAAAGTTTTGTTCTATTCACGAGGGCAAAACTGGACTATGTACCAGAAACAAGGTCTTACGTCGTGGCAATCACCTGCAATCCCGACCTTCGCCCCATCTTCTTTGATATTGCCGAAAGTGGATACGTCCGGTATCGATTGCGTTATACGTCACGAATGAAGTCACAGTACAGCATCTTGCTTTATTCGATTCTTCGGGACTGGCTAAACATGGACAACAAGCCGCATGAAATCAGCTTGAAAAAAATAAGAGAGCAGCTCGGTGCGATGGAAGCAAGCTACGACGTTTACAAGAACCTTCGCAAACGAGTGCTTGATGTTGCAGTAGATGAAATCAATGCCGTGTCTGACATCGTGGTGACTTATGAACCTGTTCTTGTAGCACGAAAGGCTGTGGCAGTCAAGTTTAAGCCCAAAATTAAAGCGTCTGAGAAGTTAATTGAAGCACAGGCAAGCGAAGTATCGACTGAACCTCAAAAAGCCGCCAGAAAGCCCCGCAGACGCGGATACGAGGATTTCGACTGGTCTGTGTGTGACGAATTGGAAAAGCAAGACTGCATTGACGTGGCAAAAGTGGTTGAGAAGTGGATGAAGAAAGAGCATCCTGAAATCAAGCCGCCAAGACGCAGAGAAGCGGTTTACGACACGGTAAAGGCTGCGTATAAGGACATCCTATCTTTGAACAGAACGCCGTTCCCCGACAGACCTGTTGGCTATCTGATTAGAAGTGTGGATAAGGCGGGCGTTGTGGACAAGTATATGCCAGCGTTCTATTCCATCGAAGCGTTGCAAAAGTAGCCAAAATAAGCAGATGATGCAGAAAGGAGAAAGAATGGGATGGATTAGTGTGAAAGATGAGTTGCCAAATTACAGGGAGAATGTAATTGTTTTCACGGAAAATCATATTGACGTTGGACATTTGGCAAGAGGAAGATATGGTTCGTTGTGGTGGGAAAGGGATTCCGTTGATGTATGGAAGGACAACGAGGTTCTAAGAGATGTAACCCATTGGATGCCGCTTCCTGAAGAACCAGAAAAATAAAGAAAGAGTGATAAAATGGCAAAAATCATAGCTGTTGCCAATCAGAAGGGCGGCACAGGAAAGACTACCGCAAGCATCTGTCTGGCTGGTGCGTTGCAGTTGCTCGGCAAGAAGGTCTTGCTGGTGGACTGCGATGCCCAGTGCAACGCAACGGACACCTACGGCGCACAGACAGAGGACGTATGTACCTTGTTTGATGTGATGACCCGGCAAGGCACGGTCGAAGAGGGAATCCAGCACTGCGAAGCTGGTGACATTCTGCCGTCCGACAGCGCATTGAAGGACATTGATGAGCAGCTCGTCCGGGACATGGGCAAGAACTTCCGGCTGCGAGAAGCCCTCGAAAGCGTGTCCGGGCAGTACGATTACATTGTGCTGGACACTCCCCCACAGCTTGGTCTTGCGCTTGTGAACGCTCTGATTGCTGCCAACAGCATTATCGTTCCCATCACAGCAGATCGATATGCACTGGCTGGCTTGAGCCAGCTTTCGCAAACCATCGGCGATGTTCGCAGATACTTCAACCCGACCTTGAAGATTGAAGGTCTGCTTCTGAACCAATACAAGAGCCGTGAGAACCTGTCCAAAGAGGTCGTGGAGCAGCTTCCAGTGATTGCACAGAGCATGGGTACAACCCTGTTGGATGTAAAGATTAGACCGTCTATGGGCGTTCGTAAGGCACAGGCAGAGCGACACAGCCTGTTTAATGGCGACACGGCAAAGAGCACCAGTGCAGAGGATTTCAAGGCGTTGGCACAGATGATTGTGGAGGGGGAAGAAAAATGAGCGATTTGTACCCGCATCTTTTGAATGCAACTTGTTCTGATGATACGGAGCAAGTCTACGTTATCAATTTTGGTTTTTCATTTAATGACCTTTCCGATAAAGAGAAAGAAATGGCGTTTCATTCTCAGTGGTATCTAGCCGAAAAGTATTGCAAAAAGTGGCAGAAAGAACTTGCAAATAATCAATGGGCGAAATCAGAAGATGAAATGCCAGATGAACTAAACCCATACGTTATCGGGTTTAGCAAAGACGAATACGATGTAGAAATTGTAGGCTATGAAGAAGATTTTAAGGAATGGCGGGACAAAAGCGGAAAGCCGCATAATATAACTCACTGGATGCCGTTGCCGACCGTTCCTGACCTTGATGAAGATTGGGAGGAAGAGGAATGAAGCCAACCAGCAAAAAATCCACAGGCTTGCTTGGAGGCTTTGATTTCCAGCCTATTTTTTCGGAGCAGCCATTAAGCCAAAGTGAGCCAAAGGAAGAAGAAGGAAGCCAAGCTAAGCCGAACGAAGCCGAGCAAGCACAGATTAAGCCCAGTGAAGCTGCAGATAGCCATGCACAGCCCAATGAAGCACAGTTAAGCAGTATTAAGCCGAAGCAAGCCAAAGACAACGAAAGACAGCCGAACAATGCCGTAGTAAGCGAAAGTAAGCCGAAGAAACTGAAACAGGCGAAGGAAATTCAACGCCTTATCGAACAGGGTGATGTGCCTGGCGCACTAGCCAAAGCTGGTTTGACAAAGAAAAAAATCCCGATGCCGGAATCGCATCAAGGCGTTGCAAGTAGTGATGGCAAGCGTTCAAAGCGCATTACCATCCTTATGAGCGAGGAGGAGCGCAAGTACATTAACCGTGAAGCCAGACGGCATGGAATGACAATTGGGCAGTTCGTGTATGCTCTGGCGGTTGCAGCGGCAGAAGGGAAGATTGAGTTGGAGGATTTCTTAGATGAATGATAGTGAACGACGCCTTATTCGATTTGTTTGCGATGGCGATATGCGAAACGCGCAAAAAGCCGTTAAAATCATTTTGAATTCTATATCATCCAAAAAAGATGAGCAGTTCAAAGAAAATATGTTTCGCAAGTTGGAAAGCAAAAGAGAATTTATTGAATTGCCATATAACTTACAGCATCTTTTGATTGCAGAGGATACAGAAGAATTCCCAGAAGCAAGATTCCTTCTTAGGAACGAAGAAAAAAATATAACGCAGAAAATCGTTGCTATTTATCGAGCATCTGAAAAATTGAACGAAATGGGCATTCCTTATTTGCCAGCATTGATGCTTTATGGGCAAAGCGGATGCGGAAAAACCATGCTGGCTAGGTATATCGCGCATAAAGCAAAACTTCCGTTTTTGAGAATTCAATTTTCAAGTTTAGTTGATTCACACTTGGGGCAAACGCAATCTAACCTTGCAAGAATTTTTGATTATGTGAGAACTGCTCCTTGCGTTCTTTGTTTTGATGAAATAGACGCGGTTGGAATGGCTCGTGGGCAAAAAGATGACGTTGGGGAAATGAACCGTGTGGTTATTGCGATTATGCAGGAAATGGATAGATTGCCGAACAATGTCATTATTATTGGAACGACAAACCGATTTGATAGGCTTGATCCTGCGCTTATAAGAAGATTTCCGTTGCAATACGAATTAAAGCCGTTGTGCCGTGCGGATGCAGAAATGCTTTCTAAAAGGTTTTTTGAATATGCAGGGGCGCAATATGAAAACATAGCTTATGAAGATAACGTCCCTGCATCTACAGTTATCAAAGAATGTACAGAACGAATTGTAAATCAAGTTCTGAATCAAGAGGATTTCTTGGAGGATTGACGCATGATGATGTCGAAGGAATTTTACGAAGAAAGCATTAGCCGTTTACAGAAAATGGTCAAACACGGAGTTTATGTTCTTTTGTTCGATGTCTTTGCTGTAGCAGTTCAGATTCCGTTTATCTTTGCTGGTAAATGGGTTGCGGCACACTTGATTTTGTCCATCGCCGTATCTTTTGCAGCGGGATTTAGCTTTAACACGCTTGTGGATAGCAAAAGACAACTTGATATGTATAAGGCAGATATGGAATTGTACTACACCAAATAAAATAACCCCTGTGTATCCGTAACGACCGCACAGGGGAGAAGGAGGAACAGAATGGGGCAAAAAGTGTTAGGTCACTACGAATCGCATTGGTATCTCAATGGGACAGGCGGTGACATATACGAAGATAAGATGGTCTTTCGAAACAAAGATTGGCGCATAAGATATATGGAAAACCAATGCGTTGAAACCGACTATTTTAGCTTAAAGAAAATAAAAGATAATTTTAAGAGCAAAGGGCAAAAAGAAGGAAATTATAAAAACATTGCATGGATAAAATTTTCCGAATTGAATTGGTTTGAACGAAGAAAACGTCCAAATTGGTTTAAGGTTCAATTCCTTTCAAATGGACTTGATAGCCCAAAAACACAATGGTATACAGTCCACGATTTGTCTGGTATCGAAGAAAAGAAGCATTGGGTTGAGGAAAAACGCCAATACACAATGAAAGAGCTTTCAGAGAGAATGCCAGCAGAAGATTTTATCGAGTATATGAGAGATAGAGGAATAACGACAATCCGATAAGCGCAAAGCGCCCCTGCGTAGCCATTAGTGGTTACACAGGGGTTTTGCTTTACTTATCAGCAATACAATCCCAGTAGAGATATGCCTTGCCATCTGCGGCATCTGCGTCCTCAAGGAACGCCTTTGCCATATCAGCGTAGAAGCCCGGAGTATCAACGGACTGACGCTTTGCGACCTGACAATAATCCGAGTACATCATGTTCATGACAGCCCAGAAATCGTTCGGGTCACAGGTGATATTGCGCTGTTTCGCAACGTCCTGCGTCTGTTCCAGCGTCCAGTGACAGCCCTTTGTGCCGTCAGCGTTCACCATGCTGTCGCACCATTCCTCTGCTTCATCGTGGGTGAGGTGCTGGCGCGGCATCTTGATGGAACGGCCGTCTGCGCCGCCACGTTCGTACTGTCCAGACCGCTTGTCCCAGTCTCCGTTCTGCGAGAAGCCGATTTGCGGCATTCTGCGCCCATTCTCTACGTCAGGATGGCGGGGGATAGGGTAGGGGTCGATATAGCGGTTCTCCTCCTGCGGATAATAGGGATAACGGTCGTTGCCACCTTCCAGCTTACGCAGACGGCGTTCCAGCTCACGTTCTCTGCGGTCACGCTCTTCCTCAAGGCGGTCACGTTCCGGCTCACGGTTTTTGTCGTGGTCACGGAGCATCATCATGCGGCGAAAATTAGTCTTGCCCATAATCTATACCTCCTCAAGAAATGGACGCGGGCGCGCCAGCGTGGGAACGACAGAAGCAGCCAAGATACTTGAACGTGCCGGTGCCGGTCGCAGACGTTGCCACACGGGTAGCGTAGCGGGTGCGGGTGTGGATGCTCTCGGCGGTTGCCTGAGCGCAGTTGCAGTCGGTCAGAGGGTATGCGGTAGTTCCTGCACCGATGGTGATGACAACAGGGGCGTTTATGGTGGTCGTGTCCGGAATGCTCTGGGCGACCACAATGCAATACTTCTCTCCGTTCTGGTATGCGCCAGCAGGGATATTGATGGTCAGCGTGTCATTGGCGAACGTGACCGCATTCGATATGACGAGGTGCGGGCAGAGTTTGCAGCTTGTTTTGCAAGCCATAATGTTTTCCTCCTAAAAAATCAGGGGCAGAGGTGTCTCACCCCTGCCCCGATGGTTCACCCGGTGTTATCGGGGAGTGTGTTGGTTAGCAGCAGCCACAGCAGTTCACGCCCAAGTTGGGGTTCGCCACCTGATAAGCGGGAATCGGACGAGGATTGACCCGGTTCAGAATGGTGTCGGTCTGGGCGCTCATCGCAGTAGTCAGAAGCGCATTCTGACGATCCTGAGAAGCCGCAAACTTCAGGCTCTGGTTCTCAGCGGTCAGAGTAGCAATCTTATCCTGCGTGAAGTAGTCCATCATGCTGCGGAAGTTGGCGTTGCAGTTGTCGATAACTGCACGGGCGTTGTCTGCGATAGCCTGACGGGTAGCGCAGTCCTCCGTTGCGATGGTGTACTTCAGGTCGCCGATGAGCTGCTTGTTCTCGCAGCAGCAAGATGCCAGCTGCGTGGCAAGTGCGGTCTGACCCGCCTGCCGTGCGTTGCCCTCCTGCATGATAGCAAGGTTGATGGCGTTGTCGCCGTTGGACACGCTACGTTCCAGACCGTTCACCAGCTGTGCGTTCTGGTAGCCAAGTTGACAGATGGCACTGTTCACGCCTGCAAAGCCGTTCGCAATGTTGGCGTTGATGCCGTTGATCTGCGCCAGCTGGTCATAGCCCAGAGAGCAGATACCGCTCTGGATGCCCGCCAGAGAACGGGAGGTATCCTGCTGGTAGAAGCCCTCAGACAGAGCCGCACGGGTGTCTGCACCGCCCTGACCGGTTGCGCCAGTGCCGACCAGATAGGGGATGTAGCTGTTCATGCCGTTGTCGCCGCCGTTCCGGCCATAGCCGTTCGTGCCCCAGCCGAAGATGATAGCGAGGATGATGACAGCCCACAGACCTTCGTTGCCGAAGAATCCGCCGTTGTTATTGCCGCCGTCCTGCCCGGCCAGATAGCCAGTTGCAAAATCGTCCATAACAAAACTCCTTTCAGTTTTGCGTTATGCTATCCCACCGCCGTATGCGATGGGCGAAGCCAAACAAGTGCGGTTTTTGTCAAGTCCGCAAAACTGAGAAGCGTTTCGCTTAGAGGGATGCGTTATCGGGGCAACGTCAGATTCAGGACACTTGCCAACTGGTTCAGGTCGATGCCACGCTCTTTGGCGAGGTTCTGCGCCATCGTTCGGAGCTGCGCTTCATTTTTGCCCTGAATCAAGTTCAGCCCCTGCATGATGGGTGCGCTCTGCCCACCCAACTGCTGGATAAGCCCCATCGGGTTCTGCCCGGCACGAGCAAGATTTGCAAGCTGCATGATCGGGCTGTGCGTAATCATATCAAACGGAGAGGACATTGTTTATTCTCCTTTCTTCGCTGTGGTAGCGGGCTTAGAAAAACTCTTCTGCCACTTTTCCAGTTCATCCAGCCGATGGACAAGGGTGTCGTACTGCTCAATAGACACATACTGCTGTGTCGGTGCAGCGGTCTGCTGTGCCTGTTGTGCCTGCATCTGCCGCCATGCTTCCGGGCTGTAGAACTCTAACACGTCAGATTCACAAGTGTTTGGATTCAGACGTTTGCAGTAGATGACCCCATTACGCAAATCCGGGCAATACGTCCATCTTCCGTAAAGGTCAGACGGTATCGCCAAAAACTCTTCCCTGCTGGAAACAGGTCTGCCAAGCAACCAACCGCCGTCTTGCGCCGACTGCTGAACAGGCTGCTGCCCATTCATCGGCTGCGGACGCTGCGGCTGCGCCTGTTGCATTTGCGTGTTGGGTAGAGGAGAAGCAAGACCAACTGTACCCATGCCGCTGTAAGGGTTGACAGGCTGCTGCGGAACATAGGCCGCTCCGGGTGTCGGATAATAGCTCATAAAACATCCCTCCTTGTGCTCTCAGTGTACCGCATCGGCAAAAAGTGAAGGACAACGAAGGTACAACGAAGGAAAAAAGAAAAGCGCCCACACGGAAAAATCCGCATGAGCGCTTAACTGTAAGGATGCACACATTGGAGTGCAATGCTAAGATATCACATCATCCAATATATGGCAATGTTTTCGACAAAACTAGTGTGAACAAACAAAAATCCCCCACTTTGCCTACAAAGTACCCCGCGTGGCACGCAGGGCTTCGGCAAAAGCAGGGGATTATTTGCGTTTCCCGCATGGTACGCACTATAAGTAGGCGTGCGGGAGACTGGTCGGCGCCTATCCGGCAACCGCTTTTTTCATTCCCAGATAAAGCACTGGGTTAGCTGGCAAATATCTACCCTAATGCGCTTCTTCGAGAGTCCGGGTAGATTTGTTGGTTTAATTTTATCACACATCAAGCATTTTTTCAATGCTTTTCAGCCGGTAGCCTATCGCCGTCCGGCTGTAATGTGTCTGCGCTGCAATGTCCGGCAGCGGAAGCCGCTCAACGTACCGCAGTAAGGCTATCTTACGGTCTACCCTCCCAAGCGGTGCGCTTTTGATGGCGGCGGTCATCTGCTGTCGGTCAAGTCCTTGCAGCGCAGCGGGCAACACCACGCGAGCCGCCGCCACAGGCAGCACCGAGCCAAAAAGGCTGCGGCAGCTGTCCGGCGTTGCGCACCATATTGCCAATGACGGCAAAATGGTATGTTTTCGTGAGGCCGCGAAATTGTTCTTGTGCGGCAAATATTTTGTTGACGTCAACAAAATGCTCGTATGTAGTGCTTGCCATGATAACCTCCTTACTGCTGCGTGATGCAGCGATTGGTCAGCTTGCCGTACACATCTTCGTACAGCTCCTGCTTATCGCCGTTGTAGGTGTACTCGGCATAGATGCCGTCACCGCTCACGGTGGTAGACAGTAGCGCCTTATAGTTCTGGAGAGTCTTACAAGCCCAGACTACAAAGACGTTTTCGAGGGTGGTTTTGGTCTCGTGGTGTGCGTTGTACCACTCGACCAGTGCATTCTTGCACACGCTTTCGTATTCTGCCATGCCGGTAATAATCATAGTATGTTTCCTCCTTACTGCTTTTCCAGCGCCGCTTTCATGCGGTCAAAGAAAAACTGGATGACCGCACCGATAGTCTCATCAGTGATGGCCCAGCTGATGAGCCTGCCGTATTTGCTGGTACTCAGGGCGGCCCGGAGCATCTTGACAACCCACGCCTTACGCTCTGCGCCCCTCTTTGTGCCTTGGATCTCCTGCTCTGCCCGCTCGATGAGGTCAAGCACCAGCGGCTTTACTGCTGCGCCGTAGCCCAGCCGAATGCAGCCCAGGGCGTAAAAGATAAAGCCGCCCAGCATCAGCACTGCCGCCACCGGGGCAGGGATAAGGTCAAAAAGCTTAGTTGCCAGTGCTACCATGATTGGTCACTCCTTTTAACAGATAGTTGTCGATGTCGGTGCGGCTCTTCTGCATCCCCTCGCGGTTGTTGCCGGAGAGTTGGGCGTCCAGCAGATTGCGCACCCCGTCGAGGGTCAGACGGCTCACCTCGTCGATTTCTTCAAAGCGGCGCAGGTCACGGGCGAGGGCCTGCGTGTGCTGAAGCTGGCCCTGCTCCAAGGTGCCGATGCGCTTGTCCAGCTCATCCAGCCGCTTGTTCTGCGCGTTGTCCGGTTCCTGCGCCTTTTTGATGTACTTGTGGATGATTTCCAGCACCTTGTCGATGGTGATGGCTGCAGCGCACAGGCTGCCCAGGATGCCCAGCACCCACAGCAAAGCTTCTTTTTCGGTCATTTGCCCTCCCGAAGACGGGTCAGGCCCTTCTTGCGGATGATTTTCGGGTAGTTGAGGGTGGTCACGTTGAGGTCTACGTTGCCGGAGATACCCGGCACAGCGCCCTTGCTGGTGTGTTGGTGGGCGTTGTAGTTAAACGTCACGTTGGGCGTCTTGCCGGTGTAGTCGGCAAGCCAGACATCCCCACCGCCCTGACAGCCTTGCCATATCCAGATGGGTGTTGGCGTAGCTTGTGTAGGTGTAGAGCTGGGCGTAAAAGCCCATTTTCTCCACCTTTTCCAGCGCGTAGGCCGCGAGGTTGGTCAGGTCTTTCGGCTTCAGCACGGCAAGCGTTTCATCTTCCATGTCCAACGCCACCGGCAGGGTCAGCTCCTTGCCCCGCACCGCCTGCCGCAGCAGGGCAAGCTCTGCGTCAGCCATCGCCTCGCTGGTGGCGTAGGTGTAGTAGTAGACGCCCACGTCCAGCCCGGCAGCCCGGGCGTTGCGGTAGTTGGTCTCAAAGGTGGGGTCGATATACAGGCCGTCTGCCCGCTTGGAGAGCCTGCGGTTGGTGCTCACCGTCTTGAGCATCGCTCCCTTGTAGCCCGCCGCTTTGACCTTTCGCCAGCCGTCGAGGGTAATTTTGCCCTGATACCGGCTCACGTCGATGTACCGGTAGGGCGGGCCGCCCTCCCAGCCGACGACAGCCTCTGCCTTGGAGGCTTGGGGCGCAGGCTCAGGTTCGCCGGTGTCCTGCTTGTCCCCGGGGCCAAAGATGGCCCGCACCAGCTTTTCCAGCAGCTCCAGCAGCTTACTCATTGTAGTCCTCCCCCGTGATCTCTTTGTACTGCTCTGCGGTGATCTCCCCCTCAGCCACCCGCTTGGCCAGCTCCCGCTTGACTCCGGTGCGGCGGCTTGCGGGCATCTCTGCCCAGGTCTTAGTACCGGCAATGAGCCGGTTTGCCCAGATAACATTCATAACGGCTGCCTCCTTATTCTTTGTTCAGCGCTGCGTCCAGCTCACACAGCGCGGTTTCGATGGTGGTCAGGCGCTCATCGGTCGCTGCGTCCTGCTCGCAGAGTGCATCCTGCATCTCGGCGGCGCTCTTCGCCGCCTGCTCTGCCAGAGGGCCGGTCTTGTCGGTCATCCGGTAGTGGCGGTCGATCTCGTACCAGTCATAGCAGCGGCCCTCCGCGTCTTCCGCGCTGCGCAGCCTGCGGACGACGCGGAAGCTGTCGGTGATGGTCTGGTCGGGATACTCCCTCTCGAGCTGGTGATAGCCGGTCAGGCTGGTGTGAGTGTCGCCGATGGTCTTGAGGACCTCTGCGCCGCCCTTTGTGCCAAAAACATAGTCCACGTCAGGTTCTCCTTTCTCCGATGCTCTCGGACGACGTGCTTCAGGTCGCGGACGACCCGCTCTCCCCGAAACAGCCATTGATAGAGATGATAGTTGTTGCAGTGCCGGAGCTGCCCGAGGCGCGAGAGCAGGCTTGCCGCCGCTCTGGGCGTGATGGGCTTCCCCTGCCGCCTGCGCTTGCGATACCGCGCCAGCGCCCGCTTGATGCGCAGCAGATTCCGCTTGCGGGGGATGGTGTAACCTCTCCCGTACCGGTAGCCTACAGCGTCTGGCAGACGCCCTTTGGCCCGGGCAAAGCCCTGCCGGGGCGGGAGCAGCGGCTCTTTGCGCTGCGGTTTTGCCACCGGGAACACCTGCCAGTCGCCCTTGAGCTTCAGATCGTGGGCGTTCAGCCAGCTCTCCACAAGGATACGGAGCTTCCGCAACTTGCGTTTGTTGGGGCCGAATGCCGTCATGTTGTCCATGTACCGGGCGTAATGCTTGCAATAGCCGCTCTCCCGGATGAGCTGGTCGAGGGGCTGCAGCACGGCGTTGGCAAGCCACTGAGACGTGTAGGTGCCAAGCTGGATGCCGTTGCGGATGATGTGCTGGATAAGGTCGAGGACGCGGCGGTCCTTGAAGAGCTGCCGCATCCGGGCCATGACGACTTCCGGGGTCAGGCTGTCGTAAAAGTGGCGGATGTCACCGCAAAACTCGTACTTCGTCCCCTTGCGGTCGTACTTCATCCATCGCTGGATGGCGTTCTTTTCCCGGTGCGGCCCGCGCTCCCGGATGGAGCCGCAGCAGTAAAAATCCATTCCCTGCATCATCCTGGGCTGTAACACCTGGATGAGGGCGTGGTGGACATACTGGTCGGGCCACTGGGCCGGTTCGCTGATGGTGCGCCATTTCCGGGCGTTCGCATCCCACCGCTGGCTGACATGAGGCTTTTTCGGCTCAAAGCCGCCGACGAGTATTCGCCGCAGGTCTTCCACCCGTTGCGGCTTGGTCTCTTCCACCCACGCCGTGCAGGTGTTGGGCTTGTGGCCTCGATTCCAGTGGTGGGTGCGGTTCACTTCGTCGATGGCGCGTAGCAGATTATCATCTGAGATTAACGTATCAAAGAGCTTTCCAGCTCTCTTCATGGGATCCCCTCCTTTTAGCTGTACGGACGTTCCAGCGCCCCTTGCGGGGTGTACTAGCCCGCTCCCAAAATGCCTATCTTCACCGTGGGGTGTGCGGCTGTCTGTGCCAAGAATGTGTGAGGTTGGAAATATCAAAAAGGAAGCGGCAGCCGATACTCCCGTGATAGCCCGACGCGGCGCTGCAGCTGACACAGAACAAACCATAGCTGGAGCGGTGGCCAAAGCCACCACCGACGTAGAGGCAGGGGCACGACGAGCCGAAGTTCCAGTTATCGCACGAGGCCTGAGAACAAAAAGACACCGGCAATGCACAGACAGTCCCATATAAAGTTCAGCGCCTTACGGCGCGGTTATCTGCGGGGGCTGCGGCCCCCTCAGACTCCCCCGTTGGGGAGTTCCTGGAGGCGGCAGCCGAGACTCCCGTGATAGCCCGACGCGGCGCCGCAGCTGACACAGAACAAAACCATAGCTGGCGTGG
>CYGL01000048.1_pt1 | contig 56899 bp, 85 predicted proteins | sample 485531 | NCBI WGS metagenome assembly CYGL01 (sample SAMEA3497897, study PRJEB9818) | human gut metagenome | reverse complement strand
TTATCGGATAGAACCATTCGAGGTCTCGCTGCAAACTGCGGTTTGATAGAACCATTCGATGAAGATCAATTGCAGCCGTGCAGTTATGATGTACGACTCGATGGTCGAATCAAGCTATTTGGCATCACAAAGATCAAAAAACATCCCAAGGGGCATATCATTGGGCGTGTCATTGACGCCTCGTCAAAAGAACTTTCCGGTATATCGATGGTTGACGTTGATATAAGCAACAAGCCATACGTTCTTAACCCTGGCGAGTTCATTCTCGGCTCAACCGTCGAATCGGTATCAATTCCGGATTATCTGACATGTCGTTTCGAAGGAAAATCGTCGTTGGACGTATCGGTCTGACGACGCATATCACGGCTGGGTTTATCGATCCNGGTTTTCAAGGAACCATAACCTTGGAAATCAAAAACGATAATCAATTCCCGATTCTATTAAAGCCTGGAATGCTCATCGGTCAGTTGTGCTTTATCCGTCTCAACACCAAAGTCGATCGGACGTATGGTTCAGTCGAACTTGGTTCCCATTACCAGAATCAGATCGGTGTCACCGAGGCTCGACCATGAACGGTGCCATTCGAACTTATTCCGAACTCATGCATATCGAATCATACGAGGAACGTTTCGAGTATCTGGCTCTGAATGGAACCGTAGCTCGTCCGACATTCGGTAGCGAACGATGGATGAATCAGAGATTCTATCATTCGAAAGAATGGTACGATGTTCGAGACTATGTGATCATTCGAGACAATGGTTTTGACCTAGGTCATCGGGATTTCCCGATACCCGGAAAGATCATGATTCATCATATGAATCCATTGACATCTGATCAGATCGAACACGCTGATCGTAACATGCTCGATCCTGAGTTTCTTATCTCGTGTTCTCTGGCGACCCATAATGCCATTCACTACGGTGATAAGGATCAACTTCGGATCATGAATGAACGTTTTCCCAACGATATGATACCATGGAGGTGAACATGAACAAACATACCACGTTTGAGATCATAGCATTTGTTTCGGCGATAATGTCGGCATTGATCTCAGCGATTCTTTTAGGCATCATGTGCAGTTTCATGATTGTCACCAGGGATCAGCAACAGGAAGTGCGAACGGTTAAAACTGGCGACATTTCTTGGCTTTGTCTCGACACTAAAGATGGTGATCGCATTGTCGCCGAAAGTTGTCAAATATTGCCACACGCATAGGATCGGTGTTATTAATGGAAATCATAGACATTAAATCATCACCGAATATCGTGCAACCAAGACAACGAATCACATTTACGTTTAAGATCGTCGACGATGGCCTTAAGGATTCGAACCGTATCATCATATACGATAGCTAGCGTTCGAAGATCAATTTGGTTTACCGATTTATTAGAAGAAAGGAAAAAAAATGTCTAATATCAAGAAAGCGGTCGTACGGTTTAACGGTCAGGAACTCGTGGCGACTTACGACACCCAGACCCAGCTGTGGACTGCCACCGCAACGGCGCCTTCCACGTCTTCGTATGGCCAGCCCGATCATGTGTATAAGGCTGAGGTCTTTGCTGAAGATCAGGCCGGAAACAGCGCCAGTGTCAATTCCACTGATGCCACGTATGGTGCTCAGCTGAAGATCCGAGTGCTTGAGAAGACCAAGCCTGAGGGTCAGATCCGCACTCCGTCCAACGGTTCCGTGCTTGGTGCCAATACTCAGAACGTGCTCATCGCCGTGACCGATAATGGCGGATCTGGTCTGAATAACGCCTCCTTCAAGCTGAAGGTGAATGAGACTATCGTTCCGTTGAAGTCCGGCGATCGCGATGGCTACACCATCGAAGCCGGTTCCGGTGCTGATGATAACAAGACTCTCGTCAAGTACACGGCGAAGAATCTTGCCGATGGTGCCAACAAGGTTACCTTCGAATTCGCCGATAATGATGGTAACCACGGCGATACCCTCACGTCGAACTTCACGATTTCTACCGCAGCTCCGGCACTTAACATCACTTCCCCGTCGGATAATCTGCTTACCAACTCCAAGACCCTTACCGTTGCAGGTGCTGCCACAACGGCCGTTGCTGGCGTCACCATCGCTAAGGTCGTTATCAAGATCGATGGCGGTGCCGACGATGCCGTCACTCTCGGCGGTAATGGGTCGTTCAGTAAGCAGATCACCATTAATAGTGATGGCCGTCATACCATCACGATCATCGCCACCGATTCGCTCGGTAAGACCACGCAGGTTGTGCGCAATGTCACGATCGATACCACCAAGCCGGTAATTACCGATATCAAGGCGTCCGCTACCACCGTCGATGCCGGCGGCCGTATCGTCTTCACCTTCAAGGTGACTGACGCCAACAGCTGATAGGATCACACCATGATCATACGGGTATGGGGTGAAGTCGACGGGGTTCAAGTGCCGTTACGACCCCTGAAAGACAAGCCGGATTACTGGTACGGCTATTGCGATTGGTCTCCGAATCTGCTGCACATGGAATTGTGGGCCGAGAACGATCGAGGCGCCAGGGGGCATTTCGATGGGTTCGTGAAGATCCAGTATATCGACAAGGCCAAAACCAAGTGCCGGCTTGTCTTGTATCCGTATGTCATTCATCTGATGCGAGACGGCCTGCCGTTCGCTGATGCCGGAAGGAGTCATCGCATGTTGGAATCAGAAACGTTCTTATGCGGCGAAGATCGTAGGGTATCCATAGCCATTAACAGTACCGATCGTCATATGTTTGAGGTGACCAATGCCACATGGTCTCTTACGAGTGGTGATGATATTGAGGCTTCAGGCGATTGTGAAGTGCAAGTTATTCGAAGCGACTATACCGTGCTGAAGGCCAAGATCAAACCAATGATCGCCAATAACATATATACGTTGCATTTTGAGTATGACGTCAATGACGAGCATCTTGAACAAGATGTTACTGTTAGAGTGAAATGAGGATCAATGAGTACACTATTGCAATCGTCGATCCTGAACACGATCAAACAGATGCTCGGTATCGATGAGACCTTCAATGGGTTCGATCCTGAGATCACCATTGATATCAATTCGGCATTGATGAATTTACATCAGATAGGGATCGGACCTTCGGATGGATTTCAGATTACATCCGAGAGCGAGGTTTGGCATAATCTTACCAGTGACGTATCGCAACTCAATGGAATTAAAACCTATATCTATCTCAAGACACGATTGCTGTTTGATCCTCCGTCCAATTTATTCCTCGTACAATCCATGGAAAAACAAACTCAAGAGCTTGAATGGCGATTGAATGTTAATGCGGAAGGAGCATTTGATGGATAACGACATTGAAGCCATTGATCCGGTCGAGCAATGTTTTGAACATTTCGGTATTCTTGGTATGAAGTGGGGGCGTCGACGTTCGACCAAAGAACTTCAAGCCGCTCGCGGCAAGAAAGATTGGGAAGGCGATTCCGACAAGAATTCCGGTAAGGACTCTACCGAAGGATCTCAGGCATCTAGGAAAGATTCAGCTGAAGCCACCAAGGCCATTCGCAAAGAATCCGACCATGAGAAATATCAACGTCTTTCTCGCATGAAGGTTCAGGATATGTCCACCCAGGAGGTCAACGATTGGGTGAACCGAACCAATGCCATAGCCAATTATAATCGATTGATGGCTCAGCAGAAAGAGGCATCGCGATCCAAAGGCCAGAAATTTATTCATTTCATGTTGGATACCGGAAAATCTATAGCTGTCGATGCTGGTAAAGAAATCGCCAAAGATTATGTTAAGACAGCTCTCAAAGGATATGCTGAAAGTAAGATCGCGCCTTCTACGCCACGACATGCGAAGCCGAAAAAGAAAAAGAAGTAGCGTATGACACTGTCAAACACTGCGACTCCGCGATACTATGGCGAGTTTCGTCAGAAAGTGATGTCTGGTGAAATCCCGGTATGTCGTGAAATCTCGATGGAGATGAATCGTATAGATGCCATGATCGCAAACCCTGGCATTTATTATGATGATACCGCTGTCGAGCATTGGGTGAATTTCTGCGAGCACGAACTTGTGTTGACCGATGGCTCTCCACTTCATTTGCTTGATTCGTTCAAGCTATGGGGCGAGCAAATTTTCGGATGGTATTATTTTGTGGACCGATCAGTCTATATTCCGAATACCGATCGTCCTGGAGGCCATTATGTCACCAAACGCATCAAAAAACGTTTGATCAATCGACAGTATTTGATCGTTTCCCGTGGTAATGCCAAGTCATTGTATGCGACATGCTTGCAGGCATACATGCTACTGTGCGATCCGAATACCACCACTGGCATTGTTGTGGCACCGACCATGAAACTTGCAGACGAGATCATGTCGCCGATCCGTACCGCTATTCAGCGAGCTCCAGGACCGGCGATCAAGATGATGACGCAGGGAAAACTCCCAGGACGAAGCGGCGGTGTTACTGGTAATCAGGTCATGCTGGCATCGACAAAGGTTGGAATACAATATTTTCCGACAAATAGTCTTGTCGAAGTTCGTCCGATGTCTATCGACAAACTTCAGGGAGCTCGACCTAAGATCGCTACCGTTGACGAGTGGCTTTCTGGTGATACTCGCGAAGATGTTGTTGGTGCATTGGCCCAAGGCGCTTCTAAAGAGCAATCCGATAGAGGCGGTTCCGATTGGCTGATCGTGGCGACATCGTCTGAAGGTACTGTCCGTAATTCGGTCGGTGATACCATCAAGCTTGAGCTTATGAGTATTCTGAAAGGCGAGTATCAGGACTTTCACACCTCGATATTCTACTATCGACAGGATGATGTCAAAGAGGTCGCCGACCCTTCAACTTGGATGAAATCGAATCCGAACATTGGCATCACCGTAACGTATGAAACGCTACAGAACGATGTCGAACGCGCAGAAAAAGCACCAGCCAATCGCAATGATATTTTGGCTAAACGTTTCGGCATCCCTATGGAAGGCTATACTTACTTCTTTACGTATGAGGAAACACTTCCGCACACCAAGAAGGACTTCTGGGGATTACCATGCGCACTCGGTGCCGATCTTTCACAAGGCGACGATTTCTGTTCGTTCACCTTCATGTTCCCATTGCGTGGTGAAGTGTTCGGAATCAAGACTCGAAACTATATTTCCGAGTATACCTTGACGAAACTTCCTACAGCTGCTCGTCAGAAGTATGAGGAATTCATTCGAGAAGGTTCTTTGCACATCATGGAAGGAACCACTCTTGACATGGATCTGGTGTACGATGATCTCGATCAACACATCATTGATTGCCAGTATGATGTTCGTGCATTCGGTTATGATCCGTACAATGCCAAACGATTCGTTGAACGATGGACCCAAGACAATGGTGCTTTCGCCATTGAGAAAGTCATTCAAGGAGCCAAGACGGAATCCGTTCCGCTTGGTGAATTGAAAAAACTCGCTGAAGATCGTCGTTTGTTGTTTGATGAATCATTGATGTCATTCACCATGGCGAATTGTATGACATTGGAAGACACCAACGGTAATCGAAAGCTATACAAGGCTCGTCGTGAAGACAAGATCGATGCCGTTGCCGCAATGATGGATGCTTTCATCGCATTCAAGAACAATCGAGATGCATTCGAGTAAGGAGGTGAATCATGGCTGAATTTAAGGCTGCTCTTCGTAAAAAACTTTCGCGGGAAGGAGAGGCTCTTCCTGATGGAAGCTTTCCAATTCGTAACAAAAAAGATTTGAAGAATGCCATTAGTTCATATGGTCGCTCCAAAGACCCTGAGAAAGCCAAAGCATGGATTAAACAACGTGCCAAAGCTCTGGGATTAGAGAAATTAATTCCAGAATCATGGGTTTCAAATATGCCTGCGGCTAAGGCAGTTCGAAAGAAGCCGTCGAACAACCAGTTCGTTGCTAAAGCCGTTCGAAAGAAGGTGATGAACTGACATGGCTACCGCATTAACAAGAATCAGCAAATTCTGGAATGCTTTTTCGACTCCTCCAGGAAAGTATATTCCAAACGTTGGACAATCATATTCGTTGAACCCGGATCGGCCTTATTTCACCGGTGGAAACGAACGGTCTATTGTTTCGGCGTTGTATAATAGGGTTGCTCTCGACGTGTCGACGCTGACAATTCGACATTGCCGATTGGATATTCAAGGCCAATACATTGAGGAAATCAAGGATCCTTTGGACGATTGTCTCAACGTTGCGGCCAATATCGATCAAACCGGTCGTCAGTTCATTCATGATTTGACAACCACGATGTTCGATGATGGTGTTGCGGCGGCAGTTCCGGTAAAGACATCCGATGATCCAAATTCGTTCGGTTCGTATGATATTTACGAATTGAGGGTTGGAAGAATCATTGCATGGATGCCTCAGCATGTTCGAGTATCGGTGTATAACGATATCTCCGGTCAACGAGAGGAACTTGTTATTCCCAAGACCTGGGTGGCAATCGTTGAGAACCCGCTATACTCGGTCATGAATGAACCGAATTCGACGCTTCAGCGATTGATTCGGAAACTTAATCTTTTGGATGCGATTGACGATCAATCCAGTTCTGGAAAATTGGATTTGATTCTTCAGCTTCCATATACGATTAGGTCTGATGCTCGCCGTAAGGAAGCCGAACGTCGTCGTTCCGAAATCGAAAAGCAGCTTACTGGTTCGAAGTATGGTATTGCCTATACCGATGGCACTGAACGTATTACCCAGTTGAATCGATCTGTTGAGAACAATCTTCTTGAACAGATTAAATATCTGACAACCATGCTGTATGGTCAATTGGGCGTATCAGAAGCCATTGCTAATGGCACCGCTACTGCTGAGGAAATGCTGAACTATCACAATCGCACGATCGAACCGATCATCTCTTCGATTTGCGATGCGATGAACGCCAAGTTCCTCACGAAGACCGCTCGATCTCAAGGCCAAACCATTAAGTTCTTCCGAGATCCGTTCAGACTGGCTCCTGTCGATCAGATTGCTGAACTCGCTGATAAGTTCACTCGAAACGAGATCATGACCTCGAACGAATTCCGTTCGGTTCTTGGCATGTCTCGAGTCGACGATCCTGCTGCCGATGAGCTTCGTAACAAGAACCTCAACAAGGCCGATTCCGGATCAGATATGTCCGGTCTTACTGATGAAGGTCAGTCCGAAGGCTCTGACGAAGAACCAATGACCCAGGAACGATATGATGCGGAAATAGCAGCGTTCGATAAGAATGATGCCGATCTTGCAGATCTTGAAAAGGAACTGGAATGACCGAATCGTTTGAACACTACGCATCAAAGTATTATGATCCAGTCAAAGCTCATGAATATTACATGAAGACTAGACAGCTTAAAGGATATAATACTCAAGGCAAGACATTGAATGATGAAGGTAAGCAAGCGAAAGCTTATATTACCAAACGAGTCCAAGAGGAACGTAACTCGGTTCTCAAGAAGGAACAGAGTAATCGGAATCAAAAGATTTATTCATCTTCAGTGGAAATGTCTAATCAGATTCGACAGTTGCGATTGCAGATGAAGCAACTCACTCCTGAAAAGAAGAAGACGCTCGGTAAGCAAATTCAACGCAAGATCGCAGGATTGCACGAAGATAATGCTCGAGCGAAAGCCGATTTTCAGAAGAAGTATATCGAGTTTGCGCAGAAGACTCGGTCTGATTATTCGAAGACTCTGGATAGTGAAATTAACAAACTCTATTCCGATGCTTCGATGACCAAAGCTGTTCAGACGAAAAAGTCTAGAACGAAGAAATAACATCAATTCAAGAAAGGAGTGATCCATATGGCTGATGGCTTTAAGAGTGATTTCAGCGGCTATGCTACGAAGAACGATGTTCTTTGCTCCGATGGCCGAGTAATTCGTAAAGACGCGTTTGCCGATCAGGATGGCACCGTGGTTCCTCTGGTGTTCCAGCACGATCATACTAGTCCACTTTCGGTGATCGGTAAGGCATTGCTGGAAAACCGTGATGATGGCGTCTATGCATATGGCTATTTGAACGATACCGATGCCGGTAAGGCTGCTCGCGGCATCATTCAACACGGCGATATGATGTCGCTGTCCATTGCCGCCAATAAGGTAGTCCAGGAAGGAGCCGATGTGCTTCATGGTAAGATCCGTGAAGTGTCGTTGGTCTTTGCTGGGGCTAACCCAGAGGCGACTATTGACAACGTGATTCGTCATTCTGATGATGGTGACTCGTTTGAGGATCCGTCCTCGATTAGTGCTAATTTCCTGTGCGAGATCGAACAAGGTGACGAGTCTGGAGATCCTTCGGAGGTATTCTCTGAAGATTCTCTGAATGAAGTGCTTCACGCAGATGCAAATGTGGAGAAGCACAAGAAAGAGGATGAACCAGCTTCCGACGGTTCTGCCAAACAAACCGCAAAATCCAAAGAAACTGATTCTGACGATTCCGAATCGGATGATGAGGATCCTCAGAAGGTCTACGACACTCTGAACGATAAGCAGAAGGCGCTTGTCGAAGGTCTTGTCGGTATGGCTCTGAATGAGGGTAAGACCAAATCGGCCAAGACCGAGGGCGAACAATCCAAGAAACAGCAAACCGTCGAACAGTCGGCGGATGAAGGAGATGAAATGAATATCTTCGAACACAATGCTACCGAAGGTACTACGTCTTTCGAGCACTCTGATGATTATCAGAGCTTTATGCATTCTGAAGGTGTGAAGGGCGCTACTGATTTCGCCCATGCTCAGGAGAACTTCTTCCGAGCTGCTCAGCGAGATCCGTCTGGTTCTCTTCAGAAGTTCGTGCTTCAGCACGCCCAGGATTATGGCATCAAGAATATCGACGTGTTCTTCCCGGATGCCCGCGCCGAGCGCACTGAGCCCGATCTGTACAAGCGCGACACTGAGTGGGTGGCTGGCCTTCTGAACGGCGTCCATAAGGTTCCGTGGACTCGCATCAAGTCCGCATACGTTGACCTGACTCCGGATGAGGCTCGTGCTAAGGGCTTCACGCTTGATCGTAACAACAACCATCGCAAGTTCGATGAAATGATCACGGCCTACAAGCGTCAGACCACGCCGACCACTATCTACAAGAAGCAGAAGGTGGACCGTGATGACGTGCTTGACATCACCGAGTTCTCCGTGGTCAACTTCCTGATGCGTGAGATGCGTATTCAGCTCGATGAGGAAGTCGCTCGTGCAATTCTTATCGGCGACGGCCGTGATGTTTCCGCCGAGGATCATATCAACACCGAATGCATTCGTCCGGTTGTTTTCGACGACGATCTGTACGTAATGCATTCCGTGGGTAAGGCTGACGAAACTCAGACCGCTCTGGTTGACCGTATTCGTCAGTCCAAGGTCGGCTACATGGGTTCAGGCGTTCTGACCGCATATGTTTCCCCGACTCTACACGCCAGTTTCGCCGTGCAGCGTGATCAGATGGGTCGTCGTATGTACGATTCCGACGCCGCTCTGGCCTTCGAGCTCGGTGTCCAGAAGATTGTCGAGGTTCCGCTACTCGAGAACTTCAAGCTGAAGAATAATAACATCCTTCAGGCTATCATCATCGATCCTCGCGACATCACCGTCGGCACCGATCGTGGCGGCGATGTGACGTCGTTCAACGACTTCGACATCGATTACAACCAGTACAAGTACCTGATTGAGACTCGTATGTCCGCCGCTCTGACCAAGCCGAAGTCCGCGATCGTGATCGAGGCAGCCCCAAAAGAGTGACGCCTCCTGAACCGACTGACAAGAAGGTGACCGCCATCACGGTCACTCCTTCCACGCAGTCGATCGTTATCGGAGGCACTGCTCAGCTCAAGGCGACAGTTACCCCTACTGATGCGACCAATCAAAATGTCAAGTGGTCTTCCAAGGAGGACTCCATTGCTTCCGTATCTGAGTCCGGTGTCGTGACCGGAAAGACCGCTGGTCTTGCCCATATTGTGGCTTCCGCTCAGGATGGCAGCAAGGTGACCGGCGAGGCTCAGATCACGGTTACCGCGCCGACGCTTGGCGAATTGACGGTCGGCGTGACGCCGATGTCCGGCGAATATTTGGTGACGGTGAACCCCGATCCTGAAACCGGCAACGCCCTGTATTATCGTGTGACCGAAGCGAACGGCGCTCCGACGATCACGTATGATCAGACGGTGACGACTTCCGAATGGGCCGCGTTCTCCGCAGCACAGAAGATTACCGGCACCAAAGGCCAGGTCCTCTCCGTGGTCGAATTGACTGCCGATGGCAAGGCTCGCAAGTTCGGTAAGGCAGTGCTTCCTGGACTTTCCGCTTGATATAAGGGTGATCAATGGCCCGATTCGCTGGAGCAGTAGGATTCGCGGAACAGGTGAATACGGCTCCCGGTGTATATCGAGATGAAATTGTCGAACGACAGTATACAGGCACTGTCGTTCGCAATACCGTTCGTTGGGATACCGGGTCCGAGGTGAATGAATCGATGCGACTGGATCAGTCGATATCGATCATCTTGGACCCGTATTTCAACAATCATCTGCAAGCGTTGCGTTATGTGCGTTGGATGGGCGGACTGTGGAAGATCGCATCCGTTCAGATCGAACGCCCCCGTGTTATATTGCAACTGGGAAGTGAGTATCATGAGCAGACCCCGTGAGGAGCTACAACTGATACTTGAGAATCTCATGAGCGAAGCTTATGAGGCACTTCCAGACGATGTTCGCGATGTAACACCGAATTTCTCGGAGCATGTGTATTTTCAGGCTCCGTCCAGAATCGAGTATCCCGCGATCGTCTATGAACGGACAAGCGCCGATACCCAGTTCGCCGATGATGCTCCTTATATCTATGAGAAGCGTTATCAGGTGACTGTTATCGAAAAGGATCCCGATTCATCCATACCAGATCGAGTCGCGATGCTTCCGAAATGCCTCTTCGACAGGCATTACGTCGCTGAAAACCTGCATCACGACTCATTTGTAATTTATTTCTGAAAGGAGTATCCCAATGGCAGCTCTTGTTTGGGATAAGACCGGTGAACGTACGTATGAGACCGGTGTCGATCATGGCGTTCTGTTTGTCATGAAGGAAGACGGCAGTGGTTATGAGGCCGGTGTCGCTTGGAACGGTCTGACCGGCGTCACCGAATCCCCGTCCGGTGCCGAAGCTTCCGCTCAGTATGCCGATAACATCAAGTATCTGACCCTGACTTCCGCCGAGGAATTCGGCGCCACCATCGAGGCCTTCACCTATCCGCCGGAGTTCGCCCCGTGCGATGGTCAGGCTTCGCCGGCTGCTGGTGTTACCGTCGGCCAGCAGGCTCGTCGCAAGTTCGGTTTCTCGTACCGTACCAAGATCGGCAACGACACCGCCGGCATCAACTACGGTTACAAGCTGCACTTGATCTATGGCGCCACCGCAGCTCCGTCCGAGCGTGAGTATGCAACCGTCAACGACTCTCCCGAGGCTCAGACGTTGAGCTGGGAGATTTCGACCGATCCGGCCGAAACCGGAGTTGACGGCATCACCGCAACCGCTCAGGTCACCATTGATTCCACCAAGGCCAATAAGACCAAACTCAAGGAGCTCGAGGATAAGCTGTACGGACGTGGCTCCAGCTCTTCTTCGACCCTGCCTTCGATCACCGAAGTGATCAATATGTTCAAGACCGTATCTGCGAACGTTGAAGAGGCGAGCGGTCTCGCTCTCGACGAACCGAACGCTCTCGCTCTGTCCTGAGTCGTTCAAAATAGGAAGTAATTCTTCCTGGCCACCTTTATGGTGGTCAGACTCTCTGGAAGATAGTATCATTAGCCATAAATGATGTTGTACGTTTTCTGAACCATCATCTTTCAGAGAGTCTGACCATTGTAACGGAAAGGAGCTATCATGACTCTCAATGGTATCGATATCTCGAATTGGCAGGCTGGCATCAATCTTGCCGCCGTTCCCGCCGACTTTGTTATCGCGAAGGCCACTCAGGGAACCGGATACGTGTCCCCCGACTGCGCTCGACAGGTCGAACAGGCACGTCAGGCCGGAAAGCGTTTCGGCGTGTATCATTACGTCTCCGGCGGCAATGCCGTCGCCGAGGCTAATTACTTCGTCGACAATTGCGCTAATTGGGTCGGCAAAGGCCTGTTCTGCATCGATTGGGAATCCGATGAGAATTCCGCTTGGGGCAACGAGGGTTATCTCGAACAGCTAGTCGCTCAGGTGAAGGTTCGTACCGGAATTCCTCCGATCATTTACACGATGGCATCTCGTTATGCTCAGGTCGCCGCTGTCGCCAATCGTCAGAACTGCGGTCTGTGGATCGCACAGTATGCAAATAACGTCCCTACCGGCTATCAGGATACTCCGTGGAACGAAGGCGCTTACGTTTGCGTCATTCGCCAGTATTCTTCCACCGGTCGTCTTCCGGGTTATGGCGGAAATCTGGATCTGAACAAGTTCTATGGCGATGGAGTCACGTATGACAAGTACGTGACCGGTGGTGGAAGCGGTTCGAACGTTGCCCCTTCGCAGCCTGCCGATCCGCTCGCCGGACGCTCCGATGACGATCTCGCCAATGCCGTGATTCGTGGCGAATTCGGCGACGGCGATGGTCGTAAGCAGAAACTTGGCAGTCGTTACGACGCTGTTCAGGCTTTGGTGAATCAGAAGCTCGGTACGCCGGCATCTTCCGGTCGAACGTACACGGTTCAGCCAGGGGATACTCTGTCGGGTATTGCCGCCAAGCTTGGTGTTGCTCAGTCTCAGATCGGCGGATTCCATTCCGGCAATCCGAATCTGATCTATCCGGGCGAGGTGCTGTCGGTTTCCGGAGGATCATCTCAGCCATCGGCAGAGTATTATACGGTTCGATCTGGAGACACTCTGTCGGCCATTGCCGCTCGATACGGCACCAGCTGGCAGCACATTCGTGATCTGAACGGTTTGGCGAATCCGAACCTGATCTATGCCGGACAGCGTCTTCGCGTCAAGTAAGGAATGATTATGCTCGAGCTCACTCTTCCCAAGGTTGAGGGTTATGACGAGAACACCGGAACGTTCGTTGCCGCTGCACCCGCTGTAACCCTCAGGCTCGAGCATAACCTCGTCGCGATCTCAAAATGGGAATCAAAATTTAAGAAGCCGTTCTTCTCCAAGGAATCCAAAACCGAAGAAGAGAGCAATTATTACATTTGGTGCATGGATCAGGATTCCGAACATGCCCTTTCTTTATATTTTCGCTTGACCGATGCCGATAGGCGGGCCATTCAGGATTACATCGTCGATCCTCATACGGCTACGGTGATCAATGATCGACGGGAAACGAAGGCACATGCCAATTCGTTCACGTCTTCCGAGACCATCTACGCCGCGATGACTGCTCGAGGCATTGATTGGAGCGCTCAATATTGGCATATCAATCGTTTGTTGACATTGATACGTCTCATCGATGTGGAAAATTCGAAGGGCGATAAGCACAATCGTATGAGCGCCAAAGACAACCGAGCCGAACGTGCTCGCATCCTTGCTGAGAATCGTAAACGTTTTAATACGAGAGGTTAGTCATGACGGGTATCAGGGTGGAGGTCAACGGCGACTTCAGTGGCCTTGATCGATTTATTACTAACATCAAAGAGCAACGATATCTCAAAGTTCTGGATCAAATCGGACGTCGAGGCGTTGATGCTTTGTCCAACGCCACGCCTGTTGATAGTGGCGCGACCGCTGCTGCTTGGGGATATGAGGTCCATAGGTCGAAGCATCGATCAGAAATCATTTTTACCAATTCCAATGTCAATAACGGCGTGAACATCGCCATCATACTCCAATATGGACACGGCACCGGAACTGGTGGATACGTTGCCGGAAGAGATTATATCAACCCGGCATTGGCAAAAACATTCGATCAATTGGCTGATGAAGCCTGGAGGACGGTGAACAATGGCTAACATTGATGAACGTGTGGTCAAGCTGTCCATGGACGATTCGTCCTTGCAGCAAGGTGTATCTCGTGTCACCAAGGCTTTGGATCAGTTAAAGAAGGCGTTCAAATTCAGCGACACCAAGTCGTTTGAAGAGCTTGATAAAGCCGCTAAGAAAGTCAAGTTCGATAGCGTCTCCAAGTCCGCATCCGATATGCAGAAGGATATCGGCAAAGCCACGTCCAAAGCGACGGAAAACTTTGCCGAGATGGGTTCGAGCGCTCAAAAGAGTGTTCAACAGATTGGCGCCGCTTCCGATAACGTCAATTTGACCGGTGTCGCATCCGCTGCGAACAAGATGTCCGATCAGGTGCAGCAGTCTGCCGCGGAAGCAAATTCCGCAATCGGAAAGATTGGCACCAACACTGTTGGCATTCAACAAACTGTCGATGCGATTGACGGCATCAATGATGCGGCCAATCGTGTCGATTTGGGCCCAATTCAGAAGGGCGTTGAAAACGTCAAAATGGGAATCTCTTCTATGAGGGATTCCTTGATGGACAGCGTGAACACCTTCAAGGCCACCCCTATCGGCGAGCAGCTCGATGCGGTTCAACCGCATTTCAAGGCCCTTGAAGCCATTGGCGTTGTCGCCATGGGCAATCTTGTAGCTAAAGCGGCTACCTATGGAACGCAACTTGCCAGTAATCTGACTAATGGCATTCGTAGTGGTTTCGAAGAGTATGAGACTCAGCTGAACTCGGTTCAGACCATTCTGGCCAATACTCAGAAAGAGGGAGCCAACCTCACTCAGGTCAACACTGCTCTAAATCAGCTCAACACATACGCTGATCAGACCATTTATAATTTCACCGAGATGACCAGGAATATCGGTACGTTCACGGCTGCCGGTGTTGACCTTCAGACTTCGGTAAACTCGATTCAAGGGTATTGCTAACCTCGCGGCTATTTCTGGTTCAAGTTCTCAGCAAGCTTCAACAGCCATGTACCAGCTGTCCCAGGCATTGGCCACTGGCACAGTCAAGCTTATGGACTGGAACTCCGTCGTCAACGCCGGTATGGGTGGCCAGGTCTTTCAGGATCTGTTGGTTCAGACTTCGGAAAAGCTTGGCACTGGTGCTAAACAGTATATCGCTGCTGAGGGTTCGTTCCGTGACTCGCTTCAGAAAGGTTGGCTTACCTCAGACGTTCTAACCCAGTCGTTGAACATCCTGGCTATGGACATCACGGATGTCGAGAAGGCCGTTCAGTCGCTCGTCTCCAAGGGCTACACCGAGGAAGAAGCGAGGCAGCTGGTTCAGCTCGCTCAGACCGCTCAGGATGCCGCAACCAAAGTTAAGACATTCTCGCAGCTTATCGATACTGCCAAGGAAGCCCTCGGATCTGGTTGGGCACAGTCCAATGCAGATCCTGTTTGGCGACTTCGAAGAAGCCAAAGATTTATGGACCGGCGTTTCCGACGAAATCAATAACATTATCAACGCCCAATCACAGGCTCGAAACCAGCTACTGTCTTCTGGGTTCTCGTCGGGATACAAGCAGCTGGTAAATCAAGGAATCGTCGATACCCAGCGATTTAACGACATATTAAAGGAAACCGGAGACGCAGCCGGTGCCGGAGCAAGTACGGCCATTCAGGAATACGGCTCATTTGAGAAGTCGTTGCGAAAGGGATGGGTTAACGCTAATATTCTGAAAGATAGCGTTAATCGATTGACTCAAGAGGTCAACGGCTATGACGATGCAAAGAAACAAAATCTAGGCATCACTAATGCGCAGATCAACCAACTGAATGCTCTGAACCAGGGGCTTCAAAATGGCAGTATTTCTGCTGATGATTTCGCCAACAAAATGCAGCGGATGTCGGGTCGAGAGAACGTCATCCAGGGTCTTGCCAATATTTGGAATTCTCTGAAGACGGTTATTCAGGCGGTGGGCAAGGCTTGGGACGAAGTCATGCCTAGCATGAGTGGTGATACCATTTATTCCGCCACTGAAGCATTCCGTAAATTCACGGAAGGTCTGAAGCCGTCTCCGCAATTGCTCAATGTCATCACTACTGCCACCAAAGGCGTCGCTACGGCGTTCAAAGCGTTTCTTGGTGTTGTTGGCTTAGCAGCCAAAGGCTTCGGAATACTGTTGGGCTTTGCTGGTAAAGTCGCTGGATCATTCGTTAATATCGCTTCGTCGGCTATTAATGGCGCCAAAGCATTCGCCGAATATGTCAAGCAATCCAAGGTCGTTACCAATGCAGTCAAGCTATGGGAAGCTGCATTCTCATCGTTTGGAACGGTGCTCAAGACCATTGGCGATTCTATCAGCGGCGTATTCGATGGTCTGTTTGATGGCGCGAAGAAAGGCACTTCCGGATTTCCTGATATTCTCGGGATCATCAGCAAGACGTTGGCTGGTTGCGCTCAAGAAGTCAATAATTATGGCACTGAATTCCGGACGGCCTTCCAAGCGAAGTTCGGCTCTGTTCCGGAAATTGCTCAGAAAGTTTCGGATAAGGTTTCTTCTGCGATTCAATCACTTCGCCCAGCGTTCGATTGGATTGGCGATCGTCTTCGGGAAATCGGCGATGCTATCCAGCGATTCTTTGGCGATCTTAACGGCAAGATCACCCTCGATCAGATTCTGTCGTTGATCAATGGCGGTTTATTGACTGGTGTTCTTGTCGGTCTTAGAAAGTTCATCAAGGGACTCAATGAAGTTGGCGATGATCTTGAGAAGTCGACCTTCAAAGGCGCTCTGAAGAAGACGCTCGACGATATTGGTAATTCGTTTAAGGATTTCGCCAAGTCGTTTAAGATCATTTCAATCACCGCCATCGCCGCATCGATCAAATTGCTCGCTGACGCCTTAACGCAATTGTCGACCATCAGGACCGAAAAGATTTTGCCGGCACTTGGCGCTATGACCGCCATCATTACCGTCATGACTGGCATGATGGCAGGACTAAGCGCTCTGGCATCCATAACCAACAAAGCCGGAAAACTGGCTTTTGATTTTCGATGCATTGAATAAGGTACGCTTTTGGCCATGGTGGCGCTCGGCGCTTCCATGAAGCTTATGTCTGAAGCTGCCTATATGCTCAAGGACATGGATCTGGCGCAAATCGCGGTGATATTTGGGTCGATGGCCACTGCGATCGTCGCTCTCGGCGGATCAATCGCTTTGATGGGAACGGCCAAGCCCGAACGACTGAACGCCGTCGGCACCAATATGATTAAGTTGGGCGCTGGATTCGTATTAATGGCGTCCTCCTTGGTCGTGCTCGCCAGCGCCATTCTCATGATCGCGAGCGTCAAACCCGATGCCCTTGCGCGTTCAATGAATGCCGTCGCACTGGGCATCGTTCTTCTGACCACAGCCATGGCTGGTCTTGGCGCCGGTGCCAAATTCGGTGCCGATTATTCCGGTATTGGCAAGAACATCCTTTTGATGGCGACGGCCCTGATTCCTCTTGCTGCTGCGGTTAAGATTCTCGGCAGCATGGACCTTGATGACCTCGCCAAGGGCCTAGGCTCGATAGCGATTGGCTTGGGCGTCCTCGCTGGAGCCATGGCCGGTCTTGGCTATATCCAAGGTATAGGCGGTAGTTACGGGAAGTCGGCAGCGGCCATCATGGCATTCGCGACCGCCATGGTGCTTCTTGCGGTCCCGATCAAGGTGCTCGGTGGCATGGATCTTGGCAACCTTGCCAAAGGCGTCGGCTCTTTGGTCATCACTCTCGGCGCCTTCGCCGGAGCCATGGCGCTATTCAGCAAGTTCAACGGCCAATTCGCCGGAATGCTGATGGCTTCAGCCGCTATATTGTCATTCGCCACGGCAGCCGTGGCCTTGACCATTCCGATCAAGGTCCTTGGCGGAATGGATCTGAATAGTCTGGCCAAGGGTCTTAGCGGTTTTGGTTTGGCTTTGGCTGGTATGGTTGCGGCCATGAATCTCATGCCTCAGAACATGTCGGGTCAAGCCGCAGGTATGATGGCGTTCGCTGCTGGAATCACCGTCCTTGCCGTCGCCATCCGTCTTATGGGATCGATGGATATCAAGCAGCTCGTTACCGGGTTGACTGGATTTTATGGTGCTCTTGTCGGTCTCGGCTTTGCCGGTTCCGTTCTCGGTCCAATGGCCGTAGAGCTCATGGCCGTCGCCAAAGCCATGGGTGTGTTCGGCCTTGCCTGCCTCGCCATCGGCGCTGGTATGGCTCTCGCTGGAGCAGGTCTCACCGCTCTCGCAGCCACCGGATCCGCTGCCGGCGGCATTCTGATCACGGCGCTCGACGCTCTGATTCAGTTCATTCCGGCATTGGCGAAGTCTTTGGTGACGGCATTGGTCGGCGTCCTTCAGGTGATCGTGGCTGCTTTGCCTCAGATCCTCGAAGCGTTGTCGTCGATTCTTAGGGATCTTATGGCGTGGCTTGTCCAGCAAGTTCCCGCGGTCGCCGAAACCGTCGTGACGATGATCGATAAGATATTGCAGGTGGTTGCCGCGCATGCCGATACCATCACCGACAGTCTTGTGGTCATTCTGGTTGCAGCATTGAATGCCGTGGCCGGTCATGCGCCCGAGATCACCGCCGCCATCGGCAATGTGATGACCGCCATATTTACGGCTATTGCCGATTCGATACGCAATCTCGATCCGTCGGTTCTCACCTCGCTGCTTCTTTCCGTCGGAGTCATGGCCTTGATATTCAAGGCGTTGGCGAAGATGAAGAAAGACGTCGTTGGAGCGTTGCTTGTCGGTGGCACCATGATCGGACTCATGGCGGCTCTCACAGGCGTCTTCGCGCTTATGAACCTGTTGAATCCGGTCAATACCTTGGCATCTGCGGTATCGCTATCCACGGCCTTGATCGCCATGACTGGCGCATTCAAGATCATGGAGACCGCGAAGAAGAACGTCCTCGGCGCTCTGGCGGTCGGTTCTGCAATGGCAGCGATCCTTACCGAATTGGCATTGGTCTTCGGACTGATGTCGGCCATGAATATCGACGATATCGGTACCATGGCAGCGTCGTTGTCCGGAACCATCATGGCCATCGCCGTAACGGCCAAGATCATGCAGTTGGTCAACGTCGGTTCCGCTGCGAGCGGTGTCGCCACCTTGGCGACATTCATCGCTGGTCTCGCTGCGATCGTCGCCGCTGCCGGTGCCATCAAGCAGATCCCTGGAGTCGACTGGTTGGTGTCCGAGGGCGCCGCATTTATGGCGAAGATCGGATCCGCACTTGGTGGATTCATCGGATCCATTGCCGGAGCTATCACCGGTGCCATCATGGGAGCCATCGGCAGTTCGCTGCCGGCATTGGCTACAGGTTTGTCCAACTTCATGAACAATCTGAAGCCGTTCATCGCCGGAGCCAAAGAGATCGATGGATCGGTCGCAACGGCCGTTGACACTCTGGCCAATGTGGTGCTCAAGCTCACCGCTTCGAATTTCCTCGATGCCATCACCCGTTTCATAACTGGTGGCAACGGCATCGAGAATTTCGGAAGCAAGCTGATACCGCTTGGTCAAGCGTTGAAAGACTACTCTGTGGTCGTGGATGGTCTGAATTCGGCATCGATCGCGTCGTCCGCCATGGCCGCTCAAGCCCTGACACAGGTGCTCAATGCGCTTCCGGCGGATGACGGACTTTGGCAGAAGATCGCCGGTGGCAAGAGCTGGAGCACCTTATCCGACGGCCTTGTCCAGATGGGCATGGCGTTGAAGATGTACAGTCTCGCCGTGACCGGACTTCAGCCCGAACCGATAAGCGCTTCCATTGAAGCACTCAACGGATTGAACGGTGTACTGAACGCCGTTCCTTCCGATGACGGCTGGTGGCAGAAGATCGCCGGTGGTAAGGATTGGAGCACGCTGTCTGGCGGACTCACCGGAATGGGTAAGGCGCTTGCTGGATATTCCAAGGCGGTCTCTGGTGATGGCGTCAATATCGATGCCATCCAAAAGACGGTCCCTGCGATCAAGACGCTGAACGACGTTCTTCAGAACGTTCCTTCTGATGACGGCTGGTGGCAGAAGATCGCCGGTGGTAAGAGCTGGGGCACCCTTACCGAAGGTCTGAAGGGCCTCGGTGAAGCGCTTGCGGGATATGGTAAAGCCGTATCCGGAGACAGTGTCAACGTCGGAGCCATTCAGAACACCGTTCCGGCAGTCAAGTCGTTGACCGAGATTCTGAAGAGCGACTTCAGTCAGGTCGGCGATTTCGGTCCCATAAAGAACGCCGCCACACAGCTTGGCAACGGTCTGGCAGGGTACTATAACGCCGTTTCCGAGGTTTCGCCGGATGCCATCACACCGACGTTCGCTCCATTGCGTTCGTTGATCAATGTCGTCAATGGTCTTGGCGGCATGAAGATAGAAGGCATATCGGTCGGATTCATCACGGCCGCGACCCAGCTCGGTATCGGATTGTCGAACTACACGACGAACGTGGCCGGATTGGACTTTTCGAATGTTTCGGCCAGTGTCACTGCCGTTGGTTCGTTGTCCAAAGTCATGGCTGGAATGCCGGCCGAGTATGGCGGAGTCACGGCGTTCCAGCAAGCCGTGTCCACGCTCGCCGCGACATCGTTCATGTCTCTGGCGATAGCCATTCAAAATGCCAATAGTTCCATTAGCACTGGTCTGTCCGATTTAAACACGGCGTTGAGCACTGGCACAACGACCTTGACCGGATCCGTGAATGCTTTGAATTCCGCTTTCAGTGGTATCAATCTGAGCGGCAATCTCTCCACTCAGATGAGTACCGCCGCGAATGCCGCGAATACCGGAGCAAACCAGATCCGTTCGGCATTGAACGCTCTCGCCACTTGGTTGAGCGGTTTCGCTTCGATCTGGCAGGCATCGTTCACGCCGATAATCGGAGCCACTCGTACCGGCCTCAACCTGGTCGCTCAGGCGATTTCCTCGTACAACGGTCGTTTCTCGCAAGAGGGACGTGATCTGGCGAACAGTCTGGGCAGCGGCATGCGTTCGGGCATCGGCAATCTTTCCGGCATCTTCAATAGCGCGCTGAGCGCAGCCGTCGATGGCGCTCGTGCATATCGAGGAAGCTTCGAAAGTGCCGGTTCCTATCTGGCAGCCGGTTTGGCCGTGGGTATGTCACGCAATTCCGGTGCCGTCAGCCGGGCCGCAGCGGATGCCGTGTCCAATGCGGTGACGGCTGCCAAGAAAGCTGGCGATATCAATTCGCCGTCTCGTGTCATGGCCAGGGTCGGTATGTGGTTCGACAAGGGTCTGGAGAACGGCATCACCGACAATGTCGGTGGCGTCGTCCGAGCCGCGAAGACCATGATGACAAGCGGCATCGATGTCATCGATTCCTCGCTGAGTAATATCGGCAAGCTCGACATTCCGGATTTCGACGTCAATCCGACCATCACTCCGGTGATGGATCTGTCGGTGGTCGAGGGTCAGGCCGCGTATCTGGATTCTCTGCTGTCCAACACGGTCGGCGTCGGATATTCGTCCAAGATGATCGACAAGATCACTGCTATGCCCTCGTCAGAGGGATGTCGGTCGTGCTGCCGACACCGCTGAGAAGACCCCTCAGCAGGTCATCAACAACTACGACTTCACGCAGAACAACACTTCTCCGAAGGCGCTCAGTCGTTATGATATCTACAAGCAGACCCGTACGCAGTTCCGTCAATTCGAGCAAATGAATCGAAATGGAGGTCGATGATGTTCCAGTCAATGACTGTTACGAATGCTCGTGGCGACACGCTCGATCTCCCCATCCGAAACCCAATGGCGACTGGCTACAATGTCGTCGCCATTGATGGTCTCGGACCGGTCGATGCAGTGCTTCAGACCAGCAATACCGTCACTACCGATGGCGTGCTCTTTAATGGCGCCCGTAAGGATGAACGTGAGATTACCATTAATCTTGCGTATTATCCTGAATCCGGTAAAAACATCGAGGACCTTCGGCATGGAACCTACCAGTATTTCCCTGAAAAAGAGGAAGTCACTTTGGTGTTCCATGCCGACACCCGTTCGGTTCGCACGACCGGCATCGTCGAATCGAATGAGATTTCGATATTCTCGGAAAAAGAATCGTCGTCGATCGTCGTCAAATGTCCCGATCCATGGTTCAGGATTGATGATGAGCAGAATAGAATTACATCGTTCTCCAACATCGAACCGGTGTTCGAATTCCCGTTCAATTGGGCGAACAATCCGGTGAACGAACCGAATGCTTTATGGTTTGGTGCTATTCAGAACATGCATTCGAAAAACATCATGTATGATGGCGAATCTGAAGTCGGCGTGATCATCCATATGTCATTTGATGCGCCGGCGCACAACATTCGTATTTATAATGAAGACGCTGGTCAGGAAATCGATATTTTCACGGACAAAGTCGGACAGATCATTACCGATGGCATCAAACAAGGCGACGAATTGGTTATTTGCACCATTCCGAAACAGAAGTCGGTTGAGGTCATACGAGATGGTATTTCCTATAATATTCTTAATGCCATCAATCGAGACGTGCGATTCATCACGTTACATAAAGGCGCGAATACCATCGTATATTCTGCCGATTCTGGAGTGGATAGCATCCACATGTCGATCGAGAACGAAACGTTGTATACAGGAGTGTGACGTTATATGGCGGAACAGTTAAACAAACGTTCTATGCAGCTGTTCGTGCTCGATAAGAGTTTCGAAGTCGTCAGCCTATGCGATACGTTCAGTTCACTCATTTGGACTGAACGGTATTCGGGGTATGGCGACTTCGAACTCTACCTCCCAGCTTCGATAGAGAACATCAACATGTTCCCTAGAGGGGTTTATCTGTCGTTGATCGAGCCTCCGGTATACGATAAGAACGGTAAGAAAATCGAAGTTCGTAACGATGTCATGATCGTCGAGAAAACAGAACTCAGCACTGATCTCGAAGAAGGCGATCGGCTAGTCGTATCCGGTCGTTCGCTCGAATCGTTGCTGCTTCGACGGGTGATTCCGAAGAAAGTCAAGTACGAATCGATCGATCCTCGAGAGATCATCAAGACGATACTGAACGAAAACATCATCGAACCATCGGAACCAGCACGAAAGATCCATAACTTCAAAATAGCAATGGATTCTTCACAACGACTGGATACGAAAGACAAACGAACCTATGAATTCGATGGCGATTATGTGTATGATGCCATTAAAACCATATGCGACGACTATGATTGGGGTTTTTCACTCGATCTAAAAACCGATGATAATTGGCGGACATCATATTTGGCGTTCTCCACGGTGTATGGTACCGATCGTTCATACGAACAGACCAAGAATCCATATATGGTATTTTCGCCAAGGTTCGACAATCTTATCTCTTCAGATACGATCGAAGATGATACCGAATTCTATAATTCGGCGTACGTCGCATCAACCGAGGAGACCAAGGACAACAAAACCCGTCGTCTGATCAAATATGTGCCTAATAATTCCGGACGTTCTGAATGGGACATTCGAGAAACGTTTTACACTAATTCCGATGCCAAACTGAATGACGGAAACAATAATCCTCGTCCCGATTCTGATATTTATTCGGAACTCGAAAAATACGGTAAAGATGAATTAAAAACACAGAAGTCCAATGATTCATTCAATGCCGAAATAGCATTGCTGAATTCGGTGCAGTATCATCGTGATTACGACATTGGTGATCTTATTCAGTTTGATAATGTGTACGGCGTCAATAGAACTGCAAGAATCACCGAATATGTTCGCAATGAAGATGATAATGGGTATCGGGAATATCCGACATTCACGCCTCTTTCCGTTGAGGGTATTGATGGTTTGGAGGATTCGTATAGTAATTACGTGCTTGATCATTATGGCAATACCATTAATGAAGGATACACCTAATCGAAAGGAGATCTGAATGACATATACTTCAGGATTCTTCAATTCGGTCAATCATGACCGAACATACGATGCTGATACTTTTGGATCCATGTTCGATGGCGTCATCAATGATGGCGTCTTTCGTACCTGGGGCGAGGGTATGATCGTCAGAGCCGTTGGAGGCATGACTGTAACTGTCGGAACTGGTCGGGCATGGTTCAATCATACATGGACTGTGGTCACAGCAGACGAGCGTTTGACTTTGCCTGCCGCATCATCTTCCATGTCTCGTATCGATTCTGTGGTATTGCGTGTCGATTAAGAATACGTCGGTTCGACGGAATCTCATTTACATTAAATCTGGGCAAGCATCCGGTTCGCCAACAAGGCCGTCACTCGAAAACACGACGCTGGTCCATGAGTATCGGCTTGCTGATATTCGTATTGAACATGGAGCCACCGCTATCACACAGTCGAATATCACGAATCAGATCGGGCGTGACACGCCGTTCGCTGCAATCGTGAACAACACCTTCGATTCGGCGAAACTGATCATGCAATGGGAATCACAATTCCAGGATTTTATTGCCAAGTCGACGCTTGATCCTAAAGTATTGAGCCCGATCAGCACGTCCATGATCGATAGCATGTTTAGGGTGTGAGTTATGGTAAGAATTAATGCTCTTCCACGAATTACCGGGTCTCCGGCTGATTCCGATGGAATATTACTTGACTCAACTGTTGGTGATAGTGGAGTTCGTATCGTCCTCTGGTCGGTCATGAAAACCGTCCTGAGCGGTATCTTCGCGTCCAAGTCGCATCGGCATAATGCCAATGAGATTGACGGAACCGTATCCAGTGCGACATCCGCCACGAACGATTCAACCGGTCAGAACATCGCCTCGACCTACGTAAAGGAACTCACTGTGAACGGTAGAACCGTCACGGTGAAAACCGCGGTAATAACACCACGTACACGTTCCAAACGCAGGACACCAACACGACGTATCCGATCGCCAGCGATACACAAGACGGTTTGATGTCGAAAGCCGCACATGCGGATTTAGTATGGACTCACGACAGATACCTCGAGCACGTGGAGATCACGATGCACGGAAGCGTTCCCGCGTTACGTTTCTGGAATCAATCTCCGACAAGCGCTCTCGGCCAAGGTATCTATATTGACGCTGCGACCACGACTAAGTCGGGGATTATGTCGGCTAACGATAAACAGGCGTTGGAATCGATGAAGGAATCGGATAAGATCGTGATGGCGATGCCGACCGAGACGATCGATAGTTTCTTCAGAATCTGACATCGCAACATGTAGGTGAATATATATGGCACGAATCAATACATATCCAAAAATCAGCGGCGCTCCAGCCGATTCGGACGTATTTATCATTGATTCCACATCTGGATCGGACAGGTACCAGAACGATTTTATGGTCGGTCATGAAAACCGTCCTGAGCGGTATCTTCGCGTCCAAGCAGCTTGTCGATGGTACCCATAACATCGACGGTCTCATGAGGTGGCGTGATAAACAGATTGTCGATTTCATGTACAACCATTATCTCGAACGTGTGAGTATTGTCGATCATAACGGCACTCCAGCATTGTTCTTTACGAATGGAGCCGATGGAGGATCACAGAACAACATCTACCTTGATGCTGCCGATGTTAATCGATCCGGCATCATGGCTCGTGATGAGTGGCGGTTCCTGCATTCTTTGAAGACAGTCGATCAGATTACTGCACTACATAATGGGTCTGATTTAAACGATGTTCGAACACCTGGATACTATTCCATTCTGTGGAAAAATATCGATCAGATTCATAACATGCCAATCGCCGATTATATTACGGCCATCGTAGTGGTTTATCAGCATTTCCCATCAAATGAATACACACAGATTTTCTTTAAATCTTATGATCTGGATGAAACTCACGGCCGTCATAGCGTGTATATGCGTTATTTTGACAATCAAGGGCATTGGCATAACTGGCACGACATTACCAGTTATTCGAACGCCACACAGCAGTCTGATGGTTTGATGTCAGCAGCCGATAAGCGAAAGCTTGATACTATATCGAACAGTTCTACTGGTCCAGTTCAATCAATGTCCAACGCGTACATCGACTCATTGTTCAGAATTTGATAGTATTTTAGGAGGTATGAAATCATGGTAGCTTATCTTGACGAGGGGGGGGCTCGGCATCTAGTCAAGAAAGTTCTTGACCGGATCCAGCCCGTTGGATCTCTCTATTTCAGCACTAACAATACGTCTCCAGCGAGTTTGTTCGGTGGCTCCTGGGAACGCTATGCTCAGGGACGAGTGATGGTCTCTGCATCAGACACCGATACAGATTTCACCGTCGGCAAAGCCGGCGGAGAGAAGACGGCACCAGTTGATTTGACCGAAATGTATGCTCTCTGGGTCAATCGCGGCACGGATTTCATTGCCGATGTCGAGACCATGCCGAACAATACCGTGTGGAAAGCAACGGTGAAGTCGCAGACGGTGAACCATTACCCAACAACCGATGTCTCGAATGCCGGTGTGAAGGTTATTCTGCCGGAAGGCAACAACCATCGAAGGGCGAGCACGCTTCAGCCGTATGTTGCGGTGTACGTGTGGAGAAGGACCGCTTAGGCAGTTCGACGCCAAATATACACTGCAACATAGGGTTGAAGCGTGGACGTCTTCGCCTGATGGGTTTCGGTCTCCACAAACGTGGCATTTCCTTGCTCGGTATCTCTACGGAGCATCGTCACGCGATTGGCCTGCCAGTTACGTCTACTCGGCGTATGAGCGGGAACCGTGTTGTTCAGCGTGTCCGGAGCCAGGTCTCCACCGAAATACACGGTCGGATCGCCATTGCTACCGCCACCAATGGTCTGATAGTGAGCGTGAACTGCCGTCTTCTCTCCGCCGGCTTTGCCGACTCCTCACGGAAAGGCAAGACCTATAATGGTCGCATATTTGGATCAAGCAGGCGTACAACATCTCATTTCCAAGATTCGTAGTGTGCTCTGGCCGGTGGGCACGATTCTGGCGACGTCCACCAACACATCACCGGCGTCCTATATCGGAGGCTCCTGGGAGGCGTATGCTCCCGGAAGGACTCTGGTGGGTGTGGATGAGAAACATCCGCTTCAGCATGTTGGTGGAGCAGCAACTCATACCATATCCCAACAAGAACTTCCGCCACACGTTCATGATCTATTTGCTCGATCTAACGGCGATGCGAATATGGGGCAATGGGGATTTCGTTATGAATCAATGGACTTATCCGGGGACAGTATCTTCAGAATGGACAATGGTTTTCCTCGACTTGCTCATACCATCGCCACAAAACATGCTGGTTCGACCGAATATCCAAATAATCCTATCAACATCGAACAGCCGTATATTGCCGTCTGCTATTGGCGCCGTGTCGGCTAAGCAATTCTACGCCAATAGCAGACGGCGATGTATTATATAGAAAGGATCATATCCATGAATTGGATCGAGGTATTGGTCACAATCGCCGGATCTGTATTAGCATCCAGCGGATTGTGGTCATGGATCCTATACAAAACAAAACAAAATGATAGCGGTCGGCTCATGACCCGTGGTATGGCACATTACCAAATCATAGAGGAAGGCCAGAAGTTCATCGAGCGTGGATGGATCACCCATGAAGAGTATGATGACTTCATGAAGTATCTCGGCAACCCATATCTGGAATCCGGATCAAATGGTCTGGCGAAGAAAATGATCGATGACATATCGGCTCTTCCGTTTAAATCGATGGCATCGCTTCATGCTAATATGGACCATCGTAAAATCGCGTGACATACATGGCCCTTAATGAAAGGAGCCATTATGACAGAACCAATGGAAACTAAAGATTTCAAACTACAAATCGAGAACGACAGCTTCAAGCTTATAGGTAAGCATCACGCCGTATGCCTAGGCCTCACCTACGTCATATACAACGGTAATATTCGCATCCCATGCGAAATTGTCGAAGAATATGGATTAGTGGAAGCCGTGGAAACGAAGGTTAAATACGTACCTTGGCTTTTCTGCCGAATGTTCATTAAGGGTTTGAAAATCGCAATGATTCCAAAACAGTCTAAAACATTCATAAACGATTTCCTTCAAAAATAAACACATAAGAGCCTATGCACCACGCATGGGCTCTTATGCTTTCTCGCACAAACCATAGAAGAAAGGAACGTATATTATGGCCGAACACGCCGATCGGAAAACGTCGTTTCTTACCGATTCCGGTTACGACAGCCTCGTCAAGGCCGCGCGTCGATATCTGCCTGCACTCAGCGTCTTGCTGATCGTGATCGCCGGCGTCTGTACGCAGCTCGAACACGTCCCGGGCATGGGTGCCGCGACAGCCGGTCTGGCCACGGTTTCCGGCATCTGCATGGCGCTGAGCTGGGGCATCAACGAGCTGCTCAAGCGCGCCAAGGATCAGTGGAATACTTCGACTGATCCGAACGACACCACCGAGAGCGCTGCCGAATGATATTCGCGACTCCTCGGTAGTCAGCATATAAGAGCCTATGCCACGCGCATGGGCTCTTATATTTTGTCTCGACGCGAATCGTACATGGCTTTTAATGACAAGAGAATCTATCATAAAAGGAGCAATCATGAACGATACGTTTACTTATGTCAGCCAACAGTACAGCCAGCACACTTGCCTGAAGCTTGTTCAGTGGATCAAGAACCACTGCGATCCGGAAACGGAGAGCGGTATTCTTACGACCAAGACGAAGAAGCTTCGGGTGATCATGGTCACTACTAACCTGGAAGACATGAGTGCATTCGCAGATTATCTGAAGACCATTACTCTCGTCTGAAAAGAGTGGGCCGCACATGCGGCTTGCTCTTTATTTTTTCGCGCATGATACATGTCCTTTATTGAAGAAATTCAACAATATCAAAGGAGTAATCATGCTTATCATTGACAAGATTTTGAACCGAACCGAGTCTTTCACTGCCGATGGATATTGCAAGGATCAAGATCAAGTGAATACGATTCTTAACGTGGTCGGCTCTTTACCATACGTAAAGAGCTATGACCATGTCATAGTAACGTATCCATTTTATGATCATCCAACCTTGTACATAACCATCACTACGTGGGGACACGGGCGTCGAGATCAAATCGCAAAAAAGATCGCTGAAAAAATGTATATTGATGAATGATCATCAAGCCAGAGTCGCACATGCGGCTTTGGCTTTTTATTTTCAGTCGCGAATCGTACATGCCCTTTAATGAGAACCATACCATCATTAAAGGAGAAAACCATGTTCGCTGGAATTTCCGCCATTGCCATCGCAATCGCCGCTCTCGCTGGAGAGTACTATGTGGTCGCTTTGACGCAAGAACACTGAACACCATTTCCTCTAATCAGGAATGATCGATAGAAGCAGAGCCATCTGCTTTGCTTCTTGTCCGATGATGCGTATGGTTTATATTTTGGGGTAAGGAGCTTGATGATGTATTCGCGAATGAATCATGGTCTTTAATGAGAAGCTATATATCAACCAAAGGAGTTATTATGGACCTCATCAAGACTATTTTCAAGACCGTCGTCTGGGGCGCAATCGCCATTATCGCCATATTCGTTATTGCGATTGTCCTCATCGTCTGCGGATTGTTCTAGCTTGATCAATCCCAATAACGACAAGCCGTTAACCACACGGCTTCTCATTTATCCGATATGCTGAGTATAGCCGTAACGTCACGTACCACCACTGAGACCGGACATGGCGTTTATATTTTTTTTCGCGCATGAATCATCGCCTTTAATGACAACATAACCGAAAGGAGCAAACATGTCCAATCAATCGAAGAGCATTAATCAGAAGTTCGACGAACAGATCGATGCGTATTTGGATCGTCTCAAGGAGGAGATGAATCCGGAGAACGAATCCGATTTGAACGACGATTTGACAAGGACTTCCGAAGTCACAAGAGACACTCTTGATGGCGACGGCAACGTCACGAGTTCGGTTGTGGAGCGTCATGATGAAATGACGAACCACAATCTGGAATCGCTGAAGTCGCTGGTCGCCGTCAAGAACGACTATAATGAACAGAAGAAGAGTCTTATCGAAACCGTCGTGAAAGCCGGAGTCTCGCTCGCTGGAATCGTTATTCTGCTGGGGTTCGAAGCAAATCACACTATCAGTTCGAGAAGTCTCGGGTTTCTGCCCAAACCGAAGATCTGACATGTAATTCATAGGATTACGTCAAAAGCCAGAGTCGCACATGCGGCTTTGGCTTTATATTTTTAATCGCGATCCATCCATGGCCTTTAATGACCGAATAACCGACAAAAAGGAGAAACATGGATATCAAGACAACATCCAAGAATCTGTTCAGCACCGCAAAGGACCGCGTCAAGGAACTTTGGGACAAAGAACAGGAAGAGGACAACGTTGATCTCGTGATCCGTCGTCTCAACGAAGGATATTATGATCAACTGCCGAATGGCCAAGAACGCAAACACCATGCTGTGTGTATTGTCATGGATAAGCTAGGAACCGCAAGTCTACAGCTTGACGTCGTACGACGTTATCTGAAAGCATTATCGGACCAAGCCTACCACGACTGACATATTACTGGCGAATGACACTTGGCCATTCGCTTTTTATTTTAGGAGTAAAACATGGCAAGAAGACCAGTAGGACGACTTAAATTCACTTACAAACGTCATAATAAGATATCGCCTCATATTTCAGGACCAAAAATCGCTCTGAATATGTTCTATGCTTGGATGCTTGGACGTGATATTCCTTGCAGACTATATGAGCGTCGCATTGATATTCCGATTGAAACCTGGGAAGAGTACGATGTTCAAATCATGGACGGACTTGATGCGATCAACAATATATTCCATGCTAATTTCCAGGTAAGGAAGTGGTAACATGACCGGTGCTTATACCAATCATATTGTCCTTCTTGGCAAGCAAGGATCCGGTAAGACGTCCATCGCCGAAGAACTTGCTCGTCGAGGGTTTCAGCGCGTCGTATCGGTGACCACACGTCCTCCTCGTGATGGCGAAGAGGATGGTGTCGATTACTGGTTCGTGGACGATGCCGAATTCGATGCGGCCTTACCGGATTTGGTAGCCGTTCGAGAATACCGGACCATATTCGGTACGTGGCGTTATGGCGTGAATCTTCAGGATATCAATACCGATGACGACACCGTGACCATTCTTGATCCGACTGGATATTTGACCATCAAAGACCGCATCACCGATCGATTCGGAGTCTATCTGCATATCGATGACAATATTCGATATCAGCGACTGCTCCTTCGAGGCGACGATCCGGAGGAAATCAGTCGTAGGGAACGCGACGATGCCGCCCAGTTCGCTGTGCTCGAAGAACAGCTTACCGATGTCATGGACATGATGTCCAATGGCAAACGATGGGTCAATTTCGAGGAATTCTCGAAAGGTGGATACGATACCAGTCGAACCGTGACTGAAGAAGTCGATAGAATTCTACGATATATGAACGCGTTCAATCGCGGAGAGATCAATTATGAACGAGCCCCGCAACCGGTGTTCGATCGTGATCCTGAATTCTGATTGTAGTTAAGGAGAAAACATGTTATTTGCACTGAAACATCTACCACCGAATTTCCGCGAGCAATTGCACAATGAGGAGTTGGCATCGGTACTCTTTCCCAAGATCATGGATAGGTCGTATCAAGCGCAACATAACACCATCAGCGGCTGGTGTCAGTATGTTCGACCGAATGGCGTATCATTCTGGGTGTACGCGGATGACGACGGCGCTGTCTGCATTGAAACCGAGGCGGTGAGAAATGCCACGAATACGACAACGGTCGACGGGGATTTCGATATCCATACTTCGAAGAATGAGCTTACTCGTTTTATCGAGCAGATAGCGCCATGGATACTTGAATGTAATTTTAGACAAGCCATTATACGATCATCGCAAGGTATATCGCTGTTCTTTTCTGAAAACGGCATGACTCGATGGATATTTCGTGAGTGGGGGCCAAAACGATGGTTATTGTGCAACCCCGAATACGATTATGATCGTGTATAATCGCGAACCATACATACCCTTTAATGAGAACCATTAACCATTAATAAAGGAGTTATCATGAAGTTCAGCACCTTCTTCGGAAAGTACACCATTTGCAGCCTTATCTACACTGCTATTTCGATACTGCTAGGAATCGCCGGTTTCGGCGTTCTCTACCACATCGGAAAGAAAGCTGAAGAGAAGGATGAGAAGGAAAATCCGATCACTGCTGATGATATGAATCTAAATAATGACTAATGTCATCCAAGACTAAGGCCGCATTTTACACATGCGGCTTTGGCTTTAACTTTTAAGGAGTAAACATGAGAAATAAAATCGAATTATATCGTGAAGCACGACTGTGGATTACCAAGGTCATTATCCCATTGGCTGGAATGGCAACATTATATTTCAGCAATCCTGACAATCGTGCGGATTTCAAAACCCGTTTTCTGAAGTCAAGAATCGAAAAGAAATTCGGAGGCTTGCTATGAGCTATGATGACCCGAACGAATACGGCGTATATTTGAGCAAAGGCGAGCAGGAAGTCCATTTTCCCATCGGATTGGCTTTCGATAGCGAACAGATTCCTGAAGGGAAACAGGCTCCGCTCAAGACACTCGAAGAAGCGGCCGAATTGACGGAAGCGATCAAAGACCAACTGAAAGGACAGAATGATCCGGAAGCCGATTACGAATCGCTTCGCCAGCATTCCCTCGAGGAATTCTGCGACGTATACCAGACGCTGGTGAACATCGCATTCGCTTTCGGATTTTCCCAGACCGAGATCGAGAGCGCTTATATGAAGGTCGTTCGTCATAATGATGAACGAGGACATTATCCTTCACATCCTTCCGATGAATGGGAGGAAAGTTGGCTTGGTTGAAACAGTACTTCTCGCTCGGTTACGTCATGTTGGTCAAGGCATATGCCAAAACCCTTGTCGCCGAATCAAAGCTGTTAACCGCGATCTATAATTCAGGTCACGTTACAGACGTGACGATAATGGATCGCGAAGCCGATGGCTTGTATACGTTACGAGTCGAGACCAGTGCACTTACGACACCACGCGGCTTGTGGAACAGGATCGCCAAACAAATGGCGAAATTTTAGTCATTGTAAACGCGAACCATACATCCCCCTTAATGAGAACCATACACAACCTAATGAAAGGAATAATCATGGAAGATCAGAACAAGGAAACCACCGAAGTCGTCGAGACCGAGGAGAAGAAGCCCAACAAGATCGTCCAGTTCGTCAAAGATCATAAGGACCGTATCAGGGATATCACCATTGGAGCCGCTGCCGCTACAGGACTCGCACTGCTGATTCACCTGGGAAAGTCCGAAGATGTTGACGACGAGGACGACGATTGGGACTATTCCTCATCCGATGGATCGAATTCCGACACTGAATCCACAGATTCCTCGCAAGAGTGAATTGTTCTACAAGCCTGAGTCGCACATGCGGCTTTGGCTTTATATTTTGATCAGTCATGAGAAAGACCAATTATGGATATCATAGATATTCTGGCATCGATCCTCGTAATCGGATTCACTATATACGTATTCTGGTTGATGCTTTCTTCTTGATTCGACAATATGCACATCAGAAAGGTCGTTATGGTGAACGATATCATCAAACACGGACGAAAGTTCCTCGCGAGGAACTCCCATACGATTCTCACAGGCACGGCAGTGGTTGGCGTGATCGGAACCGCTGTTATGGCGTCACGAGATACGATTCAGGCGAATGATCGTCTGCTGGAGTATCGCATGGAGCTCGATGGCAAGCCATATGACAAGAAGGAACTCGTCAAACGAATCGCTCCTTGTTATATTCCGACCGCGTTGACGGCAAGCGCGACGATCACCGCGATCATCGGCGCCCATCAGACAGCCACGCATAAGATCATCGCATATTCCTCGGCATACACCATGGCACAGGAAGCCGCGACCATCTATCGCGACAAGGTGCACGAGATCGTTGGTGAAAAGAAAGCCAAGGAGATCGAAGCGGCCGTGGCCAAGGACCAGATCGCCAAATCCAAAAGCGACGCTTCAGCCGTGGTCATCGGTGATGGCAACGTGTTGTGCATGGACGGTTTCAGCGGACGGTTCTTCCCGTCGACACTGGAAAAGATCCGCAAGGCTCAGAATGACGTCAATTACAAGATGAATGCGGAAATGTATGCATCATTGAACGACTTCTATGAGGCCTTGGATCTGCCATATATCGGTTGCGGCGACGATCTCGGCTGGACGTCGGAACATCCGATCGAACTGAGTTTCAGCACCACGCTCGCACCGGATAGCAAGCCGGCGCTTGTGGTGAATTTCCGCGAATCGCCTATGGCCGACTATCGTAATCTTATTTGAGCATTCACAAGGAGCAAACCATGTCTTATATTTCCCTACTCGCCCAAGCCGGTAAAGCAGCGGCTCCATATCTGAAGCCTCTTGGCATCAAATTGGGCAAATCCATCTGTACGGGTGTGCTTACCCAGCTTGCGGGCAAGTATGCATTCCGTATAACCGGGGACCATATCCTGGCACAACGTGATCGCGATATTCGCGAAGCGGTTCAGCAGGATATGGAACTCAAACAACTCATGGCCGAACAAAAGATCGCCATGGCAAAACAACAGGAGGAAAACTAACATGATCAAGGAAACCATTTCCTACGAAGATATCGACGGCAACAGCAAGACTATGGACGCATATTTCCATCTCACCATGCGTGAGATGCGTCAACTGCTGAAGGATGGTATCCAGGAAAAACTTGAGGCTGTGACTTCCGGGAAGGCATCTCCGGATATGATGTTCGATCTGATCGATGACCTGATCAAGGCATCGTATGGCAAGCGAACCGAAGTTGATGGTGAAGCGCACTTCGTGAAGAACCCCAAAACCACCGAGATCTTTATGGAGTCCGAAGCGTACGATAGCCTGTTGAGCAAGCTGATGTCCGATGACACGTTCGCAACGCGATTCTTCACTGGTCTGGTGCCGAAGGCATTGTCTGAGCGCATGAATGCCTTCAACAACGGCTCGGCTCAGAACACACTTACTCCCGAAGCAAAAGAGTATCTCGCTCTGTTGAACCAGCAGAATAACTGATCATCACATACCAAGCAATGATGAAAGGGCCTGGATGATATCTGGGCCCTTTTCTTATTGCTATTATTTTTTAGAAAGGATAACGAGCATGGCAGAAGACGATCGCAAGCCATTAGTCGTCGATGTCTCTCGACAGAACCTGGGTCTTCCGGAAACCAAAGAGGAGCCGAAAAAAGCCGCAGTCGCCCATGGTAAACTCAAAGAAGATACCATGGTCGAGAAAGGTGTGAAGCGCTTCTTCGGTGGTGATCCGAAAGACGTCATGATGTATATGCTGACCGATGTGCTGGTGCCGGCACTCAAGGATACATTCGTCGATATGGTCATCGGCGGAACGAAACGAATGGTGTATGGTATGGGCGCGTCGGATTATCGTCCCAACAGTCCTCGACTGGTTCGACGAGACAACCCAAGTTATTCGCAGAACACGAACTATAACGCCATGTCGAGCAATCGACGTGTGATTGATAGTACGGTTCGTGAACGCCACGATTTCAGCAAAGTCGTGTTCCCGGACAGGCCGTCGGCTGAAAATATCTTGACGGCCATGAATGACTATATTCAGCAATACGGCGTCGTTCGTGTGAAGGACTTCTACGAATTCGCCGGAATCACCGCCGAATACACCGATCAGAACTGGGGATGGCATGATATTCGTGGCAGCCGTGTTCGATCAATCTATGGCGGATATATCGTGGAACTTCCACCTACGGAGCATTTGCAATGAGCGACCGGGACGAGCTGAGGAACTGGTATTCCAATCCTTCGTGGGCACGTAAAGTCGACAAAATGTCGGACGAACAAGTGCCTATTGTGCTCAAACGAGTACGAGCAATCAAAGAGCAAGCGAGGAACGATCATAATGGTACATCCAATCACAGACGGCATCGATAAAACCGATCATCAGATGCTGCTGACTGTCGACGATATTCGGGAGTCCGATCGAGCCAGAACGATACTCATGATCAATCAAGCATGGTTACATCGCCTGTTTCGACATTTTCCGGAGATAGCGAACTTGACGATTGATATCACTATCGATTGGCCGGGACGATTGCCGAATACTGCCGTGATCACAACCAGGGATGGACGGAAATATCTATATATGTCCGATCCGAATTATGATTTCGGCACGATCGAGGAGATATGATGGATCGTTTTCTTGCCATGGTGAAATTCCAACAGCTTTTCCCGGAACTCTCGGAGCGAGTTCAGAAGTATCGCCGAATAGACAACCACACGGCATTGATTATATTGTTCAGCGGAGCGCGATATGTCTTTCGCTGGGAGTCAATGAAAAAATGGACTCTGCAAACCGAGTTCGCGTATAGAAACAAATAAGGAGCAATCATGTCTATTAAAAGCACATTGATCAAGAGCGCTGCCAAAAGCGGTCTGTTTCTGAAGAAGCACGGTCCTGAAATCCTGACATATTCAGGTATCGTGCTGGGTGTCGCCGCAACAGTCACCGCATGTCGGTCGACCACGCATATCGATGACGTGAAGAAGAACCATGGAATCGAAATGGGCCGTATTGAAACCCTCGAAAAGATGGTGGATAACGGCGAACTCGACGATGGCGACTTCACGGTCAACGAAGCCGCTTCGTCAAAGCAGGTTGTGTATATGCGCACCACCGTGGCGTATGCGAAGCTCTATGCTCCGACCATTATTCTGACCGGTCTGAGCATCGCCTGCATTTTGTCGGCGCACAACATCCTCCAGACCCGATACACGGCTGTGGCTTCCGCATTCGCCGCTGTGAGTGCCAAGTTCAGCGATTACCGCGAACGCGTCGTCGCCCAGTACGGCGAAGAGGTCGATCAGAAGTTCTATCAGAACATCGACACCGTCGAAGTCACCAACGACAAGGGCAAGGTCATTGAGACCAAGAAGGAGCAGAACGTCCAGACGCTGAGTCCGACCGATAAATGGTTCGGACCGGATTCTCAGATTTGGGATCACGAATCCCCGGATATGAACACTGTGATGCTGAAATCCGCGTTAGATCGCGCCCAGAACAAGCTCGATTACACCGGGCATCTGTTCCTGAACGATGTCTATCGTCTGCTCGGCCTTCCGGATACCAAGGAAGGCGCCGTGCTCGGTTGGATCAATACGCCGGATCGCGACTCGGTCGTCGACTTTGGCGTGTTCGGATGCAGCGACGATCCCTGGGACAACGTCAAGGACTGCCCGTGGGACGGCAAGGAAGAGATCCTGCTTCAGTTCAACTGCGACGGCATCGTCTACGATCAGATCTGATCGTCATATTCGATACGGGAGCGTCATTGGAATCGTGGCGCTCCCTTTTTATTGTAAGGAGCGAACATGAATCGTGAGAATCTGATATTTGCCGGCATCGGATTTCTGGCTGGCGTGGCCGTCACGACCGTTGTCGGATATTTCGGCGTGTATCGAAAGTACATACCGCTTCGACAGCTTGAAGACGAAGTCAACCAGCTCGAGGAGCAACGTCAGTCCAAAGGACGTCAGCTCGATGCCATGGATGCCGCGTACGAAGAACGCAAAGCGGCCTATGACAAAGATCTCCAGGATAGGTCCGATCGTCTCGATATGTACGATAGCGACATCGCCGACGCCAAAAAAGAACTCGAGGAAATCAAATCGACAACAGAACAGGAGCCTGAAACCTTGTCCAAAGACGAAACCAAGATCTTCGCGCGATTCGAGATCCATGACGGCAATCCCCGATGGGATGGGCCGCTGACCGATGAGGAACAAGCGTCATACGATGCTTGCGACGGAGATGAGAATCTTATTCTCGGACTGCTCACCGAAGTGAAAGAGCATCGATTCAAGAACTCCATCGATCCGAAACGGACCACGTATATGATCGATGATTACGAGCATAAAACAGCTCCGGATTTCATCGATACCATATACCTCGATTACTATGTTCGAGACGACAAACTTGCCGAGGGACGAGCACTGATCGAGCGACCGGACGATCTCATCGATATGGCCGTACTGGTGCAATTCGGCAAGTATGGATGGCAGGAAGATCCGAATGTCGTGATCTGCCGTAACGACACGTTCGAGACGGATTATGTGATCGAACGTCATGAGGAATCATATCAGGAATCGGTGTTCGGCATCGATCCGGATATGATCACCCTGCCATCCCACCGTGTCCTCGAAGACATGGCCGAGACAGCTTATAAGGAGAAGCAACATGCCTAAGAACGAACCACATGCAAAACCATATTTCGATTGGCTTATGGACGATGTGGTCGGTGTTGACAACGATGGATATTCCAAACTCTATCATGCGATGAATGCGATCCGTTACACCTATCGTATCGCCATGGATGCCAATCGCGAGGGCGACGCTCTCGAACTCCGTGGCGATTACGAATATTACAATCATGTTCACTGTGATGCCCCATTCCAAGGGAACACCGCAAGCTTTCTGGAGTTCCTTATCGGCGTGATCATACGAGTCGATAATGATCTCGGTCTGCGATTGACTCGTGCCGAATGGATGCATCGTTTCATTACAGCGATGGATCTCCAGGCCTATACCGATTCGTATTTCGAGGCCATTGGAGACGCATCGGAACCGGTTCGATTGCTCATCGACCGAACCATGAAACGGAAGTATAACGCCGACGGGAGCAACGGCGGGTTGTTTGTCGTCAAGGGATGCGATAAGGATCTTCGACGAATGCAACTGTTCGATCAGTGGACATTATTCGGCAATTCCGACCACGATATTCCATATAAGTGGGACTAGAAAGGAGTGGACATGGACCAAATACGAGTGACTGAAGTCAAAAGCACCAAAAACGCAACCAAGGTCATTGCGAATCCCAGGGCCCGTGGATTCAAGGACCTTATCGTCAAGGGTGGACAGTTCTACGCCGTATATGATCCAGATACGCACCTGTGGTCCAGAAGTGTCGGTCGTCTCTCCGAACTCATTGATAGGGATATCAGCGAGTATATCGCAACGCATTCGGACAAAACCTTGACTCCGGAATACATGGACAATATGTCCAATGGACAATGGAATCGATATTTGTCACAACTGAAGAATCTCGATGACAGCAACATCATGCTGGATCAGAAGGTTATATTCGACAACGACGAAGTCGATCGCGACGACTACGCCTCGTTCAAATTACCGTATGATCTCATCGATGGTCCGACGCCGAACTACGATCGTCTGATGGAAACGATCTATGACCCTGACGAGCGTCAAAAGCTCGAATGGGGCATAGGTCTGATCGTGGACGGCAAGGACCAGAAACGTATTCAGAAATTCTTCGCCATTACCGGTGCTCCCGGTACCGGTAAATCGACGATCCTGAATGTCATTCAGGAACTATTCGGGAAGTACGTTTCGTTCTTCAATGCCAAGGAACTTGGTCAGGGCTATCAGTTCGCCACTGCCGCATTCAAGAATGCGCCACTTGTGGCCATTCAAAGCGATGGCGACCTCTCAAGGATCGATGATAATTCATTATTGAACACCATTGTGTCTCATGAATATATCAAGGTCAACGAGAAAGGCGTCAAGCAGTACGATATCCCGATCAAGACGATGCTGTTCATGGCTTCGAATAAACCGGTGAAGATCACCGACTCCAAGTCGGGTCTGATCCGAAGGCTGATCGACGTCTATCCGTCAGGACGTAAGCTCAGCAATGCCGATTATTTCAAAGCCTTGGACGGCATCAAGTTCGAACTCGGAGCGATCGCCCATCATTGCCGAGAGGTCTATCAGGAATTAGGTCCGAACGCATATGGCAATTACATGCCCACCGAAATGGTGGCCCGAACGAATGATGTATATTCGTTCCTGTCCAGTGTGCTCGATCAATTCGAGGACAGCGACCATATCGATGGCTTCGAACTTTGGCGTCAGTATAAGAACTGGTGCGACGAGGGCAACGTGACCATGCGCATGAAACGTGATGACTTCCTGTTCGAATTGTCATCATATTTCAAGAAGACGACCGATAACATCGTCAATGGCCGCAAGTCCACTCGCAATACCGGTTTCGAGGGCATCCGTTGGGATAAATTCGAGAAAGTGGAGAAGCCGAAACCGATCGAAGCGAGAAAACTCGAACTCGATTCGACCGATTCGGCTTTCGATCGCATGGCTCAGGATTGGCCGGCGCAATACGCCGCCAATAATCCCATCGGAGGTCCTCGGTTGCCTTGGGATCAGGTGACCGGCACGCTGAAAGACATCGATACGACGAAACTGCATTGGGTACGAGTGCCCGAGAACCATATTGTCATCGACTTTGATCTCAAGGGCGATGACGGCGAGAAGAGCCTGGAGCGCAATCTTGCCGAAGCCGCGAAATATCCGCCGACGTATGCGGAACTCAGCAAGTCCGGCAAGGGCGTGCATCTGCATTATATCTACGACGGAGACGTGACAAGACTGAAGCCTCTGATCGACATCAACGTGGAATGCAAGGCATATCGAGGGAAGTCTGCATTGCGAAGGAAACTCAGCACATGCAACAGTCTCGAAGTCGCGCATATTTCCAGTGGTCTTCCTCTCAAAGGAGATAAAACCATGATCAACGAGAAAGCGATCAAAGATGAGCAGCATCTTCGCAATCTTATTAAAGGAAACCTGAGAAAGGAATATTGTCCGGGGACCAAGCCGTCGATCGACTTCATCTGCAAGCTGCTGGACGAAGCATACGACTCGGGCATCCAGTATAATGTCGAGGATATGCGTCTGGATATCCTTAATTTCGCCATGAACTCCACTCATAACAAGGATTACTGCATGCAGGTAGTGGCGAACATGAAGCTCCGTTCGGACGAACCGGACAGCATAGAGCCACCGAAGCATACCGGAACGCCCGATATTCTGACATTCTATGATGTCGAGGTGTTTCCGAACCTGTTCATGATCTGCTTCAAGGACGCCGGCGATGAGAAGCAGCATCCGGTGAAGACGTTGATCAATCCCGATTCGAAGGATGTCCGCAAACTCTGCGGCAAGGCTCTGGTCGGATTCAACAACCGACGATACGACAATCATATGCTCTACGCATGGGGTTGGCTCGGTTACGATAACCAACAGCTCTATAACCTGTCTCAGGATATCGTGTCCGGCGGGGCCTCGCAGTAGGAATGCCATGTTCCCGAATGCCTACAACATCTCCTATACGGATATCTACGACTTCTCCGCAAAGAAGCAGTCGTTGAAGAAGTGGGAGATCGAGCTCGGGATCGATCATCACGAACTCGGTATGCCGTGGGACAAGCCGGTCGATCCGAAGCTCTGGGATCTGGTGCAATCATATTGCGAGGATGATGTCCGAGCTACGGAAGCGGTGTTCGACCATCTTCATGAGGATTTCGTGGCCCGTCAAGGTCTGGCGAATCTGTCCGGTCTCACGCCGAATGATTCGACGAACCAGCATACGGCCCGGATCATATTCGGAGACGCAAAGGATCCGCAGAAGGAATTCCCATTCCCGGATCTGAGCAAGACATTTCCAGGGTATACCTTCGACAAATTCGCCGACAAGGATCACAAGTCCAAGTATTTGGGCGAGTATCCTTCTGAGGGCGGATTTGTGTGGGTATACGGCATGGCGAATGGCGACAATGGTCCATATTATGGACGTCGGATCCAATGGTCCGTGACTGGAAAGGAGCGACTCGAACGATATCGTGAGGCCTATCGATCCCAGGATATGGATTTCGACACCATGCATCCCGATCTGGCGAAACGTCTCGAAGGATATTCATATGACGGTGCTGATCAATTCATGCCCGAACTTCCAGACAAGAAGCTTGGCGGCATGTTCGGCAACGTCGGTTTGCTCGATGTGACCAGTCTGCATCCTTCGAGTCTTGAAAACATGAACTTCTTCGGTCCATACACCAAACGATTCAGCGATATCAAGGCCGCTCGTGTCGATATCAAGCACGGCGATCTCGAATCAGCACGTCGACGTATGGATGGTGCTCTGGCTCCACTGCTCAAGGAGGGCGAGAACACCAAGTCGCTTGCACAGGCGCTGAAGATCGTGATCAATTCGGTATACGGCTTGACCAGTGCGAAGTTCCCGACGAAGTTCAACGATGTCGGAAATGGCGCCAACGATCGTAACATCGACAACAAGGTCGCAAAACGTGGTGCCCTGTTCATGCTTCTGCTCAAACAGAAGGTTCTGGAACTTGGCTATGCGGTGGTGCATATCAAGACCGATTCGATCAAGATAGCCGATATCGACGAATACGTCGTTGCGTTCGTCAATGACATGGGAGCGAAATATGGCTATGGATTCGAACTCGAAGCGATCTACGACAAGATGTGTATCGTCAACAAGGCGACGTACATCGCCCATCATTGTTACGGCGACGACGGGCACGACGCCGCATCGCATGGTGGTTGGGCGGCAACAGGTGCACAGTTCGCCGTACCGTACGTCTTCAAGACGCTGTTCTCTCATGAAACAATTGATTTCAAGGATCTTTGCGAAACCAAATCCGCCACGACATCGATCTACCTAGATTTCAATGAGGGCCTGCCGGAAGACGAGCACAACTATGATTTCGTCGGAAAGGTAAGCGCCTTCAGTCCGGTTCTACCGGGTTGCGGCGGAGGTCTGTTGGTCCGTGACAATGGTAACGGCGGTTATGCCGCACTGTCCGGCACCAAAGGATATCGCTGGAAGGAATCGAGCGTTCTCAGAGACAGCAACAAACAAGACGAAGTCGATTACAGTTACTACGAACATCTCGCCGATGAGGCACGAGATGATCTTTCGCAGTACGGCGATTTCGACTGGCTGGTGAACGGCGAACCCTATATTTCGCCGAATCCTGGAAGCAATGATCTGGTTGCTTCCTTGACTCGATAACACAGATCAGAAAGGTCAGCTCATGAGTGTGGGCGATATTTTAAGTTTGATGATTTCACTCGGCTTGCTTATGCTCATGAGCTGGTTTGTAGACCATCATAAATTCTAAGGAGTAATCATGTCAATTACTATGATCATTGCGATTTGGGCGCTGGTCCTGATGATCAGCGTCAATCTATGGACCTATATTCCCAAGCAACGACCGATACCTCGACATTCCGATTTGTATATCGCCATGATGGAGACATTTGATCGTCCGGCAATGGTACCGATTGAATGTGGAAGGAAACGATAAATAAAATCAGACCTCATTTGAACTGAGGTCTGATCATATTTTATCAAAGGAGTAAACCATGAAAACCAGAACCGAAAACTGGAGAGGATACAGTATCAGGTTTGTCGAGATCGATGGCAACTGGTGGGCTGTGCTCAAAGATATTTGCGATGCACTGAATCTTAGCACGTGGAAAGTCGCTCAACGACTCGAACCAAATATGTTGGAGAAGGTGTCAATAGAAGCTGACCTACCTTCAAGTCCGGTCACCTCTAAAAACGGCGTGCGAAAGACCCAAACGATGCTCATTGTCAACGAAATCGGCATCTACGAAGCGTTGTTCGCGTCTCGCAAACTTGAAGCACGAAAGTTCCGCATATGGGCCGGAAGCGTGTTGCAACGTCTTCGTCAGAACATCGGTCTCAAGCAATACGAGATCATGCGTATGACTGATCCCGATATTCAGGATCAGATCAACTACATGCTCGACGATATCTTCTACGACCCGGAAAGCGATCAGCTCATATGCTCGGTCACGGTCCAAGGCGGAGATGTCGACATACGACCTTTCAATGAAGTATACAAAGAACAGGAGTAAAATCATGCCACTCACCACCGAAGAAGTAGACGATCTCATGCATTGCGACTGCGATGCCGAGGTCAAAGCACTTGATTTCGATATTACTGCCAACCGGATCAAAGCGATTCTCATCTGCACCGGATGCGGTAAAATGGTGTCGGTGTCAGGCGATATCGACAGGGTTTCTGATGTACGATATGCCGAAACAGTCCGACTCGTCCAGGATGACTCGGAGGATTGCGAATGAAACTTCCATTCAAAGTCCATTTTGAAATGCAACCAACCATTGTAAAAAACAAGGAGAATATCATGTCCGATAATGACACCACTCAGGTACTTGATGCGAACGAAGTCATCGACCAATCAAAATCCACACTCAAGGATGTCGTGCTCGATCATCCTGCATATCTGGCCTTGGCCGGTCTTGGCATTTTCGCCATCGGATATCAGCTTGGACGCAATCAGGGTGTGAACTCGTTGCTAAAGTTCGCGATGAGTAACTGATGTTATATTTACTCATAGGCGCCATACTGGTTATGATTTTCGCAGCTTGGTTCTCATTGTGGTGGGATGATCATTTTTAACGCGAAAGAAACATGGCCTTTAATGAGAATATTAATTCACATTAAAGGAGTTAATCATGACCGATATTTATGTCAAGCCCGTCATCATCGACGTTGAAACTGGAGACATCATCGACAATGATTTAGTTGACACCAAAACGTTGTTGAGCTTATACAAGCTCGGCTATGATTTTCAAGCCGACCAATTCAACGAACGAATTGATTCGTGGAACGAAGAGTTTGGACGTCTTTATCCGGACATTTATAATGATCTGTATAATCCCGTCAAACAGGAGTTCTACAATAATTTCATCGTTGAACGTTGGCAGAAGATCATAGACGATTTTAATAATATAGCATCAACGATCGTTAAGGATGCCAAACTATTTATCGAGGATCTCTGTGTCAAGATGGACGATGGTAAAGGCCATATCATCGAATTGAGAGCCGTTAATCCAAATTAGTAATCAATAAAAAGACCGAGTCGCACATGCGGCTTGGTCTTTGTCTTTTGGCTATATTCGCGAAACAGACATGCCCTTTAATGAGAACCATCAAGAAAAGGAGTCAACATGTCTGTTGATATTTGCCAAGCTATCGCTGATTTTATTCTCATCACGATTGTCGTGTTGGGGATCGAAGCGGGCATTCAAGATCGTATCAAGCATAAGGATATGACTTGGTTCGCCTGGATCGGTCGCCACTGGAAGAATCGTAAGGAGAAGAAGGAAACCAATAGAATAGCAAAACAAGAAAAGATCAACCAAGGCATCAAAGATACCATTATCAATGGTCGTTAATTGAAAAGCCTGAGTCGCACATGCGGCTTTGGCTTTATATTTTAATAAAAAGGAGATTATTATGCCTATCAACATTGTCAAGCGCCAGAACGGTGAAGTCAACAAGATCGAATGCGAGAACGTTCGTCTGATCTGGACGAATTTCGCAGGTCATGAAGGTAAGTACAATCCGGCCGGCAATCGCAATTTCAATATCGTGCTGGAGGAAGAGGATGCCAAAATGCTTCAGGATCTCGGCCTGAACGTCAAGTTCCATGAAGGCCGTGACGAAACGGAACCTGGCATCTACACGCTTCAGGTGAAGATCAATTTCAAGTCCTACAATCCTCCTGAGGTGTGGATGAAGAACTCTCACGGCAATGCCCAGCTCGATGAGGATTCCATCAAGATGCTGGATCCTCTGGTGTCCGCCGACGCCGTGACGGAATCCTGGCTGAGCTTCAATCTGAACCATTACGAGCAGTTCACCACCGCATATTTGCAGAAGCTGCTGGTGACGGTTCAGGAATCCGATTATGAGGCTCGATTCTTCGACGAACCGGATTCCGCCATGAACACCATGACGTTCCACAAGGTTGAGAAGGACTGATCATGTCATACGACAATCGAACCCCAAGGCCTGGCGTCCTGAAGGTATGCATCTATTCCATCCTCACCGGAGGATTATATTTCTTCTGGTGGTTCGTCAAGACATTGTCCGGCGGATATCGCTGACATGACATCGCGACAGGTATGGGCCGTCATCGGCCTGTACCTGTCCTTTATTTTTGAAAGGAATACTCATGATTGATTTTGACACTCTCTATGGCGAAAAACTCATCGACCAAGCCTCGAAACAACATGCCGATGTCTGTAAAGCCTCGGCACAGATCGCATCTCGATACGCGGATATATCGGATATGGTCAAAGGCAAGCATGTCGATATGAGCACGGAGCATCTCGAACGATACAAGTATCCGACGGTATATTTGGACCCGGATCGTATGGAAGAGATCGAAGATACTCACGGCAATCCGGTGATTCATATCTGGATGGAGTGCAGGGATTGCAACGCCAGCGGTTTCATTGACATCAAAGATCAGGAGGAACTCCATGATAACAAGCAACGCCCGGAACCTGCCAAATCGCAGCGAGCCAGTGGCAACCGCATGGGTGGCCGAGACATCTCGAAAAAATATTGCTAGGGCTCGTCATGTGTCCTATATGCCAAGCAACTTCGATCATCTCTGGAAGATCTTCACACTGATATTTCCCGACGATGCATCGAATGTCGAATCGGCTGAGGATTTCGATGATCATTCATTGAAACTGGTCATCAACAGAGCGACCAGGAGATTCTACGATGACGATCAATACGAAGTCGACGACTCGACCGAATATGCGATATTCACCGTGGAATTCGGCCGATGGCATCTGTGGACGAAGGAGGCGAACTTCAGTGGCGAACTATGAGCCTCAGGATAAGAGCCCTGATGTCTACGATACCAAAGCCAAAGAGATATTCGAATATGTCTTGCCGGAACTTGCCAATAGTGTCTTCGAATATAAATCCGCTGGACCTCACAGCGTGAGTTTCGTCACCGGCAGTGGTGATATATTCCTCTGGTACGAGGATGAGCCATACACCACCGATCCGAATCAGATTCGATGGACCTTGAAACATATTGGCCAGAAGGAACGTCCGGTTGAGAATTCCGAACGTCCGATGGCACTGGAAACCAAATACGATTGATATATTCACACAAAGGAGCAATCATGTCAAACAACACTTCTCATTCCGGCCACTACGAGTGGAAGTCGGAAGGCAAGGATCCTCTGATCGCCGTATATAACGGCATGGATATAGTCATCAACGCCAGTCGTACCTGTCAGTGCGACACGCCACTCGCCGCGACCAGACCAATCATATCGCCTACGCAACTAATCGTCGCCTGCACCAGCTGGTGCCCGTTCTGCGGAGCGACCCAACACGTCACGGCGAATCCCAAGATGTTTCCGAACACAGCTCCCTATGATATTTGGAGGCTGGATGCGGACAAGATCTACGAGTTTGTCTCGATGGTCAACGACCTTGGATATTTGCCGAAGCATGCCGAGTCGAACGATCTCGCATGGACATTCCCTCAGATGTATTCCGATGGAACGTTCTCGACCAATGTCTTCGACATCGCCATCGGACGTGGCCTCACGGTCCGGGCACCGGAGTGTTATATTCTGCGCGACGACTGGCTCACGGACTTCGATACGAAACTGCTGGAGGAATTCGACCAGCTCGGATCACTCGGCCTGCTATTCCCGAAGGAGCCTGCCCATGCCAACGCCTGATGCATATCGCAGCGCACGGTGTCTGCTTGGTCTCACGCAGCATCAAGTCGGAAAGATGATGAAGATCCGTCGCGAGACCGTGGGACAGCTGGAATCCATCAATCCCGATATGCCGCGCACCTGGGAGGCATATTCGCGCTACTACGACGTGTGGCTGCGCGAGTATGCCCGTATCAAGCAGCCGGACTTATTGTTCGCCGTTGAGGCGATTCTCAACGGCAACCGTACGGTCATAGCCTGGCTTGGCGAACAACCTGAGCCGGACAACGCTGTGAATCACGGACGCCATCGCCCGAATCGTATTGTAGAGCTCGATCTGACATTTCCGACCATCATGGAGACGTCGCAATACCTCATCAAGCATGGCTACACCGATAGGGATCCGCATACGATCCAGACCAAGATCTCGCAGATACTGAACGGGTATAGGAAACAACGGACATTATGCGGCTTCCACTTCGAAGACGTATGATGGGAAAGGATATTCGCCATGGCTCCGGCCAGCGTATTCGACAAGGCGCACAGACAGCTATCATGCCATGCTGGAGCCTCGATCATCATCACCGACGCATGGGAAATCAGCCCCATGCAGTACGAATGTCTGGCAATGTGTTCACGTTGCCGGCGACAAGTCTATATCCCGATCTCACGGGAAGAATACCGCAAGATGGATAATCGTGAGATCTGGCAGAAATAGGAGAACACAATGGCAATCGATACTCTTACCCACGATCAGGCTCTTGAGAAAGCCGAATGGATCGACAAGCTTCGAGAACTCGGATTCGTCTGGGATGGCAACATCGACGATCAGCCGGATCTCTCGACATGGCGTCATAAGAACATCGACCATCTCACCGCTCGTCTGGCATTGGTAACTGATACCAAGAACGAACGCGATGGCTATTTCGTGGCCGCGATCTGCATCGGTCTGAGCCATGTCATGCGTCCTGATATCCATTTAGGCGCGAAGACACCGGAGAAGCTGCAAGAGATCTACGATGTGGTGACGAAAAGCGTGGATGCCGGTTCGACCGAGGAGGAGTCATGACCGAGGTCAGCATCGGACCATATTTGCGATGGAAGCTCAAGATCCTCGGATTCGAGTATGATCCCGTTGAAGATACCTGGTTCTGGGGTTGGAAGAAGAAAGTCCGTCTCAACCTCGATCGGTCCATCGGGATGTTCCTCTGGAGTGCATCGGTCGTGACGGCCAAGGCGCCGGCATCCTATGTGGATGATCGACACGCCACCGTCTGCTGGAACCAATCCGAAAAAGAGTTTCTCGAACTGAAACGCTCGACCATCGAATACTACATCGGCGACATGGTGCGAGAACGCATGTCGGCCTTGATGAAATAACCGAAATTGCCATACCAACATGTGGCCATGAAACATATATCGCGTCTTGTGCACATATTGTGCACATTTCGCGAGCTTTCTGTGGCCACATGTTGTGTTTAGCGTAAAAATCTAGTATTTCGCACGGTTAAAGTACTAGATTGTATCATATGAGGAGCAAAATCATGGACGTCAAGATCATAGACATCAAAACACAGAACTGGTATGGATACAATATTCGTTTCGTGGAGTACTGCGGAACGTGGTATGCAGTGTTAAAGGATATTTGCGACGCGTTGAATCTCCATACTGATAACATATCATATTGCATTGATGCAAATGACATACGAAAGCTGTCCATCCCATCATTTAAAAGAGAAGCTATCGCTCAACCCATGCTTGTCGTCAACGAACGCGGTGTATATCAGGTGACTGCTCAGAAAAGATAGACGACCTGAGGTGCGGGAGCTTATCAATTGGATGTGCGACTTGTTCGAACAGATGAGAACGGCCATCGGACTGCAACCATATGAAGCCATGCGCATGACTGAACCCGAGATCAGATGTAGAATCGACGAGCACGTCGGTGATATGCTGAGAAGGCTGTGAACCATTAAGATTGGTGATATTTATGGAAGATAAGCTGACGCAAGAACAGATGTCGGAAAAGGCCAAATGGTTTGACACGCTTCATGATCTTGGATTCGTTTGGGAGGGTAATGTCAAGAATAAACCGAATAGTACGAGCTCTTGGCGTCATAAGAATATTCGCGGTCTCGTAGTGCAACTGGGGTTGATCACTGCTGAGCCACATCCTCATTGTGGTCATTTCGAGGCCATGATATGCATTGAGCGGTCATGGCCTGACGCTTATGTTCATCTGAACGCTGCAAGCCCGGATAAACTTGTGAAGCTCTATGACCTTATCATCGGTGTGAAGAGAGTGTACGAATCGTAATGCAGTATGTTATAGTAATGTAAGGAGTAATCATGCCAGGCGTCAATTTACGACAGTTTCAGCACGAATGCGTGCAGGCCCTGAGGTCGGGCAAGGTGTTGGCGGCCGGAGTTGGCGCCGGCAAGTCCATCATGGCGTTATATTGGTACATCACCAAGTGCTGTACGGTGCGGACCTCACATAACGCCAATGGTGAGCTGTTCCAGATCATGCCGGGGAGCCCGGATCTGGTGATCATTACGACCGCCAAGAAACGCGACAACCATGAATGGGATGACGAGCTCTATCGCTACGCACTCCATCAGGGTGAGAACCCGAAGAAGATGGGCGGGGTCCATGTCACGGTGGATTCGTGGAACAACATCACGAAATACATCGATACGTCTGCCGTGTTTATATTCGACGAACAGCGGGCCATCGGTTCAGGCACCTGGAGCAAGGCATTCGTACAGATCGCCAGACGCAATCCCTGGGTAATGCTGAGTGCGACGCCTGCGGATACCTGGAGCGATTGGTGTCCGATATTTATTGCGGACGGGTTCTACCGAAATCGCAAAGAGTTTTTTCGTCGTCATGCAGTATATTCCCGGTACACGAAGTATCCGAGAATAGACCGCTGGATCGATGAGGACTATCTGAACCAGTGTCGCGATCGTGTATTGATAACCTGTGAAGTGCCGAGAGAGACCGAACGCGTGGTGCACCAGCTGACCTGCGCATATGATAAGGAGACGGTTCGCAAGGCGATGAAAACGCGGTGGAATCCTGAGACGGAGGAGCCGTTCCTCAATGCCACAGAGCTGTGCATCTATCTACGGAAGGTAATCGATACCGATCCTACACGTCTGTCGTATGCCGCTCATGTGGTGCGCGACCATCGCAAGGTGATCATATTCTACACGTTGCGGGCCGAACTTGAGCAGATTCTGAAACTTGAGGAGGTCACTGGAGTACCGGTATATCAGTACAATGGCGGTCGGCATGATGATCTGCCTCAGGGCAATGCCTGGGTGTATGCCGTGCAGTTTCAGGCTGGATCCGAGGGTTGGAATTGCACGAGCTGCAATACGGTCTTATATTGGTCGCTGCCATATAGCTACAAACAGGCTGAACAGGCTGCCGGCAGAATCGACAGGCTTGACACGTCGTATAAAACACTGAACTATTATATCATGAGATCGTTTGCGCCTTTGGATTTGGGAATCATCCGTACGCTTAGGAACAAGGAGGATTTCAACGTCTCCGGGTTCTTGAGGAGCAGTGTATAACGAAAGGAGTGAGCATGCCAAAAGGGAGAACCGAGGTTGTCTATATTTTTCTTGGACAACGTAACATGCAATATGATCCATTTGAGTTATATGAGCTTCGAGAGTGGATTGAAGCCAAAGTGGTATTATGCGCGCATAAGAATGTAAGTTATGGCATCAGCGACGCATATAGAATCGAAAGAGAACCGGTTATGCTGAGACCGAATGGATATACTTTGGATTTATATAGTGAAACTCGAAGGGTGGTGTGTCCGAATTGTGGAAAACGTAAAACGGTTGTGTTTCAGACGCATGACACATCTTCTGTGTGGTATCAGGAAACACGGTTCGATTATTCGAAGGATTAAGACATGCGTATCAATGAATTCGAATTGATTGACCCGATGGGTGATGTGCAGGACACCATTACGAGATTGGTGGACCATCGTGGCTCTTGTGACGATCTGTCGCCTCGACATGACATCATCATGAGCGATATTCTGCTGTTGCAGACGGATCTTGCACATAATGAGATGTCGTTCGATACGACCGAGGTGAAGATCAATGCCTATTGTCCTCGCTGTAAAAGACACGGATCCGGATGGATCGAAACCAATGGATGGTTTTCCGCGGTGTCGCCATCTCGCGGGGCGGTGATTCGCCATGCGATGGATGAGCTTCCGGCTCGTATGGATAGGCATGGTCGGATGTGTGGGCATCGTCGATTGATGATGTCGTCCGCGGTTCGGTCGAAGGATATTGCATTCCGGGTCAGGGAGGAGAATACCAGAAATTACACATGGTTCAAGAAGCGCAAGGCTTTGGCAAAACAGTGGTTTCCATCGATAGGCGGCGATGAACAATATCATCTGATATGGTGTCCGGGACTGTTTTGCGATGACTTGCGTGGACGTCGGAAGGATGTCTTTTACGATCTACAACCCCTCCAAAGCCGGTTTTCGAGGGAGTGAATGGTACTAAAAAGCAGTTCTAGATGTGTACAATTTGTGTGACAAAAGCACTTTCAAATGTGTAACGTTTGTGTGACATGTGTAACGTTTGTGTGACATGAACAAATTTGCCCTCGAAAGGATAAAATGGCCAAAAATTGCGTTTGTCACACAAACGTTACACACAAATTGATTTTGTCACACAAACGTTACACATTTGAAAACGTCTTTTAGAGCCTGAAAACGTTGAAATTTCAACGTTTTTGGGGTTTTGATGGTAATTTTCTGTGTGTAATATTTCTGTGACACTCTTCTATTCCAAATGGGGAAGAAAGAAAATAATATTATATGTAAGTACAAAAGAAGTATAAGTATGTCACACAAACGTTACACATTTAGAAAAACCACTTTTTGCAGAAAGGACCAACCATGCCTGATATTTACTTCTATGGCAAAGGAGAGTCAATTTATCAAATTGCCAGCGACATGATCGGATGTGGATGCCAACCAGGAACGCCGGTATGTATCAGTATTCCGAAGATCGATCCGGATGAACTCACTCCTGAGGAACGTCATGACTATTCCATAAATGATTTCGTTCTGGCATGTTATTGCTCGGGCTGTCGTAAGCGAACCAAACTTATGGTTCCACTCGATAAGCTCCCACATGTAGATGCCGAAGCCATTCGACAGATTGCACAACAAATGTCGACGCAAGGTATTAATTGTCATCATGATCGAGAAAGCTGGGAAGTAACTAAACCTGTTATTCGAGACGATGCTCCGAGTCGAATTGATTTCGACGATCTTCATCTGCAATTACATATGGTCTATTGCGTGAAGTGCCGGCGTCTTGCGCACGTGTACATCACCGATGACCATCGAGTGTATTAGGAGGAACCATGCGTTTTCGCGAACCCATATTCGAACAGCCCATGCGCGTCATGGAAGACGACCATATCTGCCAGGACATCGACGACTACAGCTACTATGCCGGAATGCAGCTGGAGGATGCCAAGCGTGAACTCGTCGAGCATAACGGCGATGAAATTATCAAGATCGGATGGATGCATGTGGTACCGCTGCATCCCGTTCGCAAGTACCAGAATCGTCCAATCAAGATCACCACACTCCGATACGGTACTTCGGAAGTGTTTCCGAATATTTACGAAGCAAGCATCAAGAAAGGTTTCAGTCTTTATTCGTTGCGAGAACTGATGTGCGGAAGAGGTATATGGTCTGGTAACTTCATTGCCGAATACATCTAGATCGTTGTGCACAAATGTGCACAAACATCGTCTCGTACATTCCCCATAATGGATAGAATATACATATAACTACAGGTATCTCCCGTATTCTACGGTTGGAGGTTTTCCATGGTTTTAGAGCGAGACTTCCAGCGTAAACTGGTCAAGCGATTGAGGACAGAGATTCCAGGATCCATTGTCATGAAAGCTGATGCTAACCAAGTGCAAGGCATCCCGGATCTTCTGATCCTCGCTCATGGCCGATTTGCTTCGCTTGAAGTCAAACGCTCCGCTACCGCATCCCATCGACCGAATCAGGATCATTTCGTTCAGAAGATCAACGACGATGGCGGATTCGCTTCATTCGTCGATCCTTCGAATGAAGATGATGTGGTGGACCAAGTCAAGCGATATCTATCCAAAGCCTAGGGAATCACGGCTTTTCATTTTAGGAGTCATCATGGCATTCACGTTCAATCAGCATCCCCGACCTTGAAGGCAAGCACGCATATTTGAGTGCCAGTCATCATGTCTGGCTTAACTATGACGACGAGCATTTCAAGGATATCTTCTATTCGAATCTCATGAAGGAACGCGGCACGCAGCTTCATGCATTCGCCGAGTTCGCCAACCGCATGGGTCGAAAGATGCCGCGCAATCACGAGACCATCAATGAATTCATCAATGACGGTCTCGGCTACAACATGACGTCCTGAAGTGGTGCTCTATTACAGCGAGTATTGTTTCGGGACCGCTGATCTTATCGGATTTGATCCCAAGAAGAAACTGCTTCGCGTGTTCGATCTCAAGACCGGTCAGAAGGACGTACTCGAGTTCGGGCAGTTGCATGTGTATTGCGCTCTGTTCTGTCTCGAGTATGATATCGAACCGGAGGGCATCCAATTCGAATGCCGACTGTATCAGAACGACGAAGTTCGCATCGAAGAATTTACCGATCCTAAGGACATCAAGGATATCATGAATCTCATCGATCATTATGACAAGATGATTCGAGATCTTCGTGCCGAAGCCAAAGCCAACAAATTGATCTTCTAGAAAGGAGTGGATTATGACCGAAAGGTTATATTCCGGTGATGACGAGTCGTTAGATGACTTCGAGCATTACGGTACCCCGCATCAGGGTTCCACTCCGCATTCCGGACGTTATAAATGGGGCTCCGGTGATGAGGATTCCTTGACCAGAGCCAACGGCTTGCTTGGTCAAGTGGCTCGGCTCAAAGAGCAAGGGATCAGCAACTCTACCGAGATCGCACGAGCGCTTGGCATGACTACGACCGAATACCGAGCCCGATATTCCATGGCGTGGAACGAAGCCGAGAACTATACTCGCAACCGAGCGCTGAATCTTCAGAAACAAGGTTGGGGCGCGACGGCCATCGGCAAGGAACTCGGACGTTCCGAATCGACGGTTCGAGGTTGGCTTAAAGATGGTCGTGAAATCCGTAAGGATATCGCCACCGATATTTCAGAGAAGCTCATGGCCTCGGTTCCGAAGAATGGTGGACTTGACATCGGTAAATCCTCGGAACTATATCTGGGGACTTCTGCCGATAAGCTCAAGGTCGCAGTACAGATGGCCGTTGACAAAGGCTACGAAGTTCACTACATGTACGAGAATCAGCTCGGCACCGGTTCTGGTCAGAAGACAACCCTTAAGTTGTTGACTGCGCCCGGTGTCAAGGTTTCAGGTCCGGAAGGTTTGTATGCTCATCGCGAGCGTATTGTTTCTTTGGCGAAGAACCTTGACGATATTCCAGCAGGATCTTCCGGTGCACTGAAGCCTCCGGTCTCAATTGATAGCAAGCGAGTCAAGATAGTGTACGCTGAAGACAAGTTTGCTGGATTCAAGGGCGTCGAACGAGATGGCGTGATGCTGATCAATCCTAAGGCTCCGGATCTTCAGTTGCCAGATGGCAAACGTTACGCTCAGGTTCGAATTGCCGTTGATGGTACTCACTATCTCAAGGGTATGGCTCTTGTTGGCGATCCTCGATCGTTCCCGCCTGGTGTTGATGTGGCCTTCTGCACTAACAAGCATAAGGGCACTCCGAAGATGGATGTTCTGAAGAAGATGCAGACTATCAAGTCTGCCAACGGAACAGAAGTCATCGATACGGAGAATCCGTTCAAGGCCGCGGTGCGTTTGCAGCCTATGTATGTGGATCCGAAGACCGGTAAGAAGAAACAATCGTCTTTGAATATTTTGAACACCGAAGGCGATTGGGATGGTTGGTCGAAAAATCTTCCATCTCAGATGCTTTCCAAGCAGGAACCTTCGTTTGCTTCTCAGCAACTCGGCATCGCTCTGGATCGTTCTCGATTGAATCTTAAAGAAATCAAATCGTTGACCAATCCAGTCGTCAAGCAAAAGCTTCTTCAAGAGTTTGCCGACGAATGCGATTCCGCTGCCGTTTCTTTGAAGGCCGCCGCTGTTCCCCGTCAGAAGTCTCATGTGATCCTTCCGATCAATTCGTTGAGTGATCGTGAGATTTATGCGCCGAACTATAGAAACGGCGAGAAGGTGATGCTGGTTCGATATCCGCACGCTGGTCGATTTGAGATGCCTGAACTTGTGGTGAATAATCGTAACAAGGAAGGTCTAAAATATATCGGTAATGCCAAAGATGCAGTGGGTATCAATGCCAAAGTGGCTGAACGTCTGTCAGGTGCTGACTTCGATGGGGATACCGTACAGGTAATTCCGAATAAAAGTGGTCAGATCAAGAACGCTGCTCCATTGAAGGGACTTCAAGGATTTGATCCTAAGGAATCATACGCCTTGCCAAAGGACATTAAGCCAAATGACAAGCGTTTGATTTCTCCTGAGATGAAGCAGCGTCAGATGGGCATCGTATCCAATCTGATTACCGATATGACGATTCAAGGCGCTCGTCCCGATGAATTGGTTCGAGCGGTTCGCCATTCCATGGTGGTGATTGATTCCGAAAAGCATAAGCTTGATTGGAAACAATCCGAGACGGATAATAACATCAAGGCCCTCAAGGAAAAGTTCCAAAGTGGTGGAGCTTCCACCTTGGTTTCGAGGGCTAAAGGTGTGGTTCGTCTTCCGGAGCGCAAGCCCCGATCCATGAAGAATGGTGGTCCGATTGATCCTGAGACCGGTGAGAAGCGTTATGAACTTACCGGCGAGTCTCACGGTCGAGCAGTTCGTAATTCGAAGGGCGAGGTTGTTCGTTATGAAACAGTCCCCAACCTTACGAAGTCTACGAAACTTGCCGAGGCAAAGGATGCCAGGGAACTTTCTTCCGGAACTCTGATGGAATCCATTTATGCCCGTTACTCTAATGGCATGAAGGATTTGGGCAATCAATCTCGAAAGGCCTACCTCCAGACGGAGCCTTTTAAAGTAGACCCCCAGGCGAGAAAAGCATACGCTCCTGAAATCAAGAAGATGGTTGCTCAGCTCAATGAAGCCAAGAAGAACCAACCTCTGGAACGCCAGGCTCAGGTCATAGCCAACGAGAGGCTTCGCGCCATTAGGGAAGATCATCCAGAGTATGGCAAGGAAGATCTCAAGAAGGCTGGACAGAAAGAACTGAAGCGAGCTCGAGCTCTTATGGGAATTCAAGGCCAAACGAGTCGAACTCACTGACAGGGATTGGAGGCCATTCAAGCAAGGGCCATCTCAGCCAACAGGCTTCGTGAAATCCTACAGTATTTCCGATGCCGATCGAGTTCGAGAATTGGCAACACCAGGCGGGAACGATCGAGGATCGCCAACAAGAGCCATACCCTT